>Ga0255770_10005848_pt1 | contig 10089 bp, 9 predicted proteins | sample 071ome_22_FD_179968 | JGI IMG/M metagenome (GOLD analysis project Ga0255770, IMG submission 179968) | Coastal salt marsh microbial communities from the Groves Creek Marsh, Skidaway Island, Georgia - 071404AT metaG (version 2) | ecosystem: Environmental > Aquatic > Marine > Intertidal zone > Salt... | reverse complement strand
TAAAAAAAGTGATTGGTTTTGGTGGGAAAATAGAGTTTGATTCTTCCAAGCCAGATGGTAGCCTAAGAAAATTGATGGACAGTGCTAGATTGAATAGTTTGGGCTGGACACCAGAAGTCAAATTAGAAAGAGGTCTAACTCTGACCTATGAGAATTATTTACAAGAGTTATACTACTAGAGAATTAGCACAAGCGATAAAGCATGTGGTCGGCTTTAAAGGGCGAATTGTTTTTGATACTAGCAAGCCAGATGGGGCATGTAGAAAGTTAACTGATGTATCGCGACTATCTAAAATGGGATGGAATTATAATGTGGATTTGACAGAAGGTATTGAAAAAACCTACAGGTGGTATTTAGAGCATTGTGTTTAGTTGTAAAAGATAAATAGAGTGTATCAGACAATAAAACAAGTTCCTTTAAAATACTTAAAAAACACTTCGTGGCTTTTTTGGGAAAGGTTATTGCGCTTGCTAATAGGCCTTTTTGTTGGTGCTTGGGTTGCACGATATTTGGGTCCTGAACAATATGGGCTGTTGAGTTACGTGCAAAGTTTTGTTGGTCTATTTATTGTCCTCTCCACGTTGGGCCTGGATAATATAGTTGTTCGAGAGATTGTAAAAAAAACAAATATAGCAGCCAGCCTTATTGGAACAGCGTTTATATTAAAACTGTTGGGTGCTATTTTTATGCTGCTGATTATTACGTTGACGATGACAACTTTATTCGAGCATGACTCTTCTGAAAAAGTACTTATTTTTATTGTTGCGTTTTCCACTATATTCCATAGTTTTAACGTAATTGATTATTATTTTCAAAGTCAAGTTCTAAGCAGATATGTAGTATATGCAAATCTATTAGTACTGTTTGTGTCAAGTTTGACTAAGATTGCTTTAATAATAAACGAGGCAGATCTTATGACGTTTGTGTGGGTGGTTTTGTTTGACAGTGTTGTATTAGCATTGAGCTATACGTGGTTCTTTCTAAAAAAGACGGATTATAAGATTGCAGACTTGGCGTTGACATTTAGAAAAGATGTAGCACTTTCCCTCTTACGAGACAGTTGGCCTCTCGTACTAAGCGGGTTAGTTGTATCTGTTTATATGAAGATTGATCAGGTTATGATACGAGAGATGCTTGATAATGAGGCGGTTGGACATTACGCTGCTGCAGTCAAAATCAGTACAGCGTGGTATTTTATTCCAGTAGTTGTGGCATCTTCATTTTTCCCCGCAATTATAAATGCAAGAAAAATAAGCAAAGACTTGTATTATGAAAGATTGCAAAAACTCTATGATTTAAATTTTACGGTGGCTTTGGTTTTGGGATTGCCTGTAGTTTTCTTTTCAAGCTCAATTATTGAGATTCTATATGGGCAAGATTTTACTCAATCTGCTGCAATATTATCAGTGCATATATTTTGTGGATTTTTAGTCTTTATGGGCGTTGTTAGAGGGAAGTGGATTCTGAGTGAGAATTTGCAGCGATATGATTTATACATTCATTTTATTGGGGCAGTAGCAAATATTGTGTTTAATTTTGCATTCATTTCTTGGTTTGGGGTGATAGGTGCGGCGTACGGGACTTTGTTGTCTTATTTGTTTGCCCTGTTCTTCTCGCCCTTAATAATCAAAGAAATTCGACCTTCGTTTAGCATGATATTAAATGGATATAAGAATGTTTTAACACTAAAAATATTGAAAAAGGAGTATTTCAATGGTTAGATTTGCACTGGTAGGATGTGGAAGAATCTCAAAAAGACACAGTGAGTTATTAGGCTTAAAACAGATAAAAAACGCTGTTTTGGTTGCGGTGTGTGATGTCGAAGAAGATAAGGCTAGGAAAATTGGAGAGCAATTTAATGTTCCATATTATACAAATATGGATAACATGATGCAGCAGGAGAGTGTTGACGTTGTGTCGGTGTTAACTGAAAGTGGAAACCATGCACAACATGTTATAAATTTGTCTAAATACAAGAAACATATCGTAGTAGAAAAGCCCATGGCTTTAACTCTCGATGATGCAGACAATATGATAATGGCTTGTGAAAAAAACGGATGTCGATTATTTGTAGTTAAACAAAATAGATTTAATGTGCCCGTTGTTAAACTGAAAGAGGCGGTTGATAATAATCGTTTCGGGAAAATGTTTATGGGGACGGTGCGAGTAAGGTGGTGTCGCCCACAAGAGTATTATGATATGGCCTCATGGAGGGGGACTTGGAGTATGGACGGAGGCGTTCTGACAAACCAAGCCAGCCATCACGTTGATTTACTAGAGTATATGATGGGGCCAGTGGATTCCGTGTATGCAAAAGGAATACAAGCACTGGCGAATATAGAGGCAGAAGATACGGCAGCTGTGATTTTAAAGTTTAGAAATGGAGGTATTGGAATAATAGAAGCAACAACGGCAACCAGGCCAAAAGATCTTGAAGGTTCTATTTCAATTCTGGGAGAAGGTGGCTCTGTTGAGATTGGAGGGTTTGCTGTAAATAAGATGAGACATTGGGACTTCGTCAATAAAACAAAAGATGATAATGATGTGCTAGAGAAGTATTCTGTAAATCCTCCTAATGTTTACGGCTTTGGTCATCAGGCTTATTACGAACATGTAGTGAATAGCATAATGAATGATACTACGCACGTAGTAGATGGATTAGAGGGTAGGAAAAGTATAGAACTTATTTCGGCAATATATGAATCTATGGAGACAAGAAAAGAAGTGTTTCTCAGATTTAAGCCAAATATGTGCAAATTAGGGGAAAGACTCTGATTTCTGTACTTATTACTGCTTGCGGAGGACCCTCTTCATTAAGTTTTTCTCGGAGTTTGAGAGATGCTGATCCAGACAAAAAAAAATACATTTTGATCGGTATTGACTCTGACAAATACAATATACAAAGAGCCGAATGTGACAGGACTTATTTGTGTCCCAGAGCAACCGATCCAGAGTATATCCCGTTCATATTGGAGATTATTAAAAAGGAGTCTATCGATATATTGCATTCACAGCCTGAAATTGAGGCGTATGAAATAGGTAAAGAGAGGGATAGGATTTTGGCAACTGGCTGTAAACTTTTTATGCCTGAACAGGAGGTGATCGAGCTTCTAAGAGACAAAAGTAAGTCTTACCACTTATGGAGAGGCTCGGGAATCAAGGTCCCGGAGAATATTGATTTAAACAGTGAGCGCGATTTGGAGAGAGCGTATGAGAAATTTGGTAATGAAATCTGGATTCGAGAAACAGTAGGTGCAGCTGGCAAAGGATCGCTTTCTCGCCCTAGTTATGAAGTTGCTTTATATGAATTGAATAAAAATAACAGTTGGGGGCACGCGGTGGCTGCAGAACATCTCACGACTCGCACTGTTACATGGCAATCGATTTGGCATCAAGGAGAGTTAGTGGTTGCTCAGGGTAGAGAAAGGTTAAATTGGGCATTCGGGAATAGAGCGCAGTCAGGAGTAACAGGTTTAACTGGAGTGGGTAAGACAATAGCAGATCAGGAGATTGATAGAATTTCTGAAAAATGTATACTTGCCGCCACTAAAAAACCTCATGGTATTTATAGTGTTGATTTTACATATGACAATGATGGCATCCCAAATCCTACAGAGATTAATATTGCGAAATTTTTTACAACACATCATTTTCTTACGAAAGCGGGGTGCAATATGCCAGATATATTTATTGATTTGGCGTTTGATCGCTACACTGGACCCAAAGGAGTAATAAACCCTTGTAAAGAGGATATGTTTTGGGTTCGTGGTATTGATGTATTGCCTGTTCTTGTCTCAAATAAAGAGGTAGAGAAAAAGGTTCAGATCTATGAAGAGATTTTGGCAGCTATTAGCCAGGGAAATTAATTTTGAAAGATACTATATTTTTTGATTTGGACGGGACAATGTTGAATCAAATTGATCGCTATTATTGTATTCATCAGAAGACATGTGAATGGCTTAAGATAGATCCTATGTCTAGAGAGGTTTATTGGCTTCAGAAGAGAAATAAAGTTTCTGAATGCGATATCCTGACACAATGTGGGGCCGCCAAAAAAAATCTAAATATTTATATTAATCGCAGGGTTGAGCTCCTTGAGCAGAGTGAATATCTATCGTTGGATGAAGTTCATCCTGGCGTATACAGAGCTCTTTCTAATTTAATGCCTCATTACAATTTAGTTATCGTTACCCTTCGGCATAATAAGGAGACATTACATCGACAACTGAGCGATCTCAAACTAGACCGATATTTTAGGGCTGTTCTTAATGGAGGGGGTGCCACCACTCCCGCATATCACGAAAAAGTAAAAATGATTACTGATTGGCTTGGTAAGGATTTGAGTAATGGCTGGTTATTTGGGGATACTGAAACAGATATTCTTACGGGTTCAAGTTTAGGATTTAGAACTGTGGTTACCGAATTTGGCATACGGTCAATGGATGTACTTGAACCATACTCCCCAAACTTTACTATTTGTTCATGGGAAATGGAGACCTGGCCTTCAAATCTACTCCACTCTCTCAAGATAGCAAGCAAGGATTTCCAATGATTTTAGTAACTGGCGCCACAGGCTTTATTGGTAAAAAAATTATGGAAAGTCTAGATAAGATGAGGATTGAGTGTGAGGCTTTTGCATCAGATATTTTGGACGAGAGTTCGTACAAAGGATACTGTAGAGAGTACACCCATATTATACATTGTGCAGCATTAATCCCACACAAGGAGGTGTACAAAGCTAACTCCATAACGGAAGTTAATGTTAAAGGAACAGCATTACTCCAAGACTATTTCGCTGGTGTGAAATTTATTTATATTTCAACAACCGATGTTACACGTGAAGCCCTTAGTGATTATGCAGAAAGCAAACTATTGTCCGAAAAGTTGGTTCTTTCAAGTGATAGTAACACAGTTATTCGTTTGCCGAGTGTTTTTGGCCCGGGCTATAAGCAAAAGAAGCTTATACCAATGCTTATTGAGGAAGTAGTGAACAATGCTCCATGCGAAATTACCAGTAACGATCAGCGGGAATATCTCTATATTGACTCCTGTGTTGATAAAATTATAGCCAACCTTGAAACTAAAGGGGTTGTAACTCTTCAAGGAATCAAGATACATAATTTTGACCTAAGGACGCTATTCTATACAATTCGAGACAATAAGAAGGCGCCTTGCCCAATTCCTGGTTATGAGGAATTTTATAATCAGATTCTTACTACTATTCAATATAAATATCCTGAATTTTTCGGTAACTGTGACATCTTAACGCGCTGCGATGATGCATACAGAGGCACTAAGGCAACTGTAGAGGGAAATTTTATGACAAATGCTACAATTGAGCTTATAAAGCCCCTGGTATCTGGCAAGGATGTTTTAAATCTTGGCTTGGGGAATGGCAAAACCAGTCAGGTCCTTGATCAGCATGTTAAGTCGCAAATTGTTGTAGAGGGATCTGGTGAGATTATTAGGAGTTTTTCTTTTCCTAGCGGGAGGACAGATTTCATAGAATCTTACTTTGAGGATTATAGTCCTAGTAAGAAATTTGACGTAATCTTGGCAAATCATGTTCTTGAGCATGTTGATGATCCTGTGCATCTAATGCGACATAAATTTACTCGATGGATAAAGAGTGATGGAGTGATTTTTGTCACAGTTCCTAATGCCAAGTCATTACATCGTCTAGTGGGTAAACAGATGGGTTTGTTAAAGAGTGAATACGATCTTAACCAATCCGATATAAATGCTGGTCATCAAAGGGTGTATGACATCGACCATCTTTTAGCAGATATCCTCGCGGCAGGCTTAAAGACGGAAGATTTCGGAGGTTATAATTTAAAAATAACCTCTTTGAATCAGATGAAGGACTGGAGTCAAGATCTTTTGAACGCCATCTTTGAAGTTAGTAAACAAATGCCGCCAGAGATTTGTACTAATATTTGGGCTAAGGTAAGAAAAAATGATTAATTTTTTAGATTTAAAGAAGCAATATTACGAAATAAAGGACGATATTGATAATGCTTTACACGAGGTGATTAGTCAGTCAGACTTTATAGGAGGTAAGCATGTTGCTAAGTTTGAGAAAGAATTTTCAAAATACCAGGAGTCTAAATATTCTATAGGCGTTGGGAATGGGACAGATGCTTTAGAAATTGCGATAGAGGCACTAAATTTACCCAAAGGATCTGAAATTGTAGTACCTGCAAATAGTTTTATTGCCTCTGCTGAAGCTGTTACCCGGTCGGGGCATAAGGTTGTATTTTGTGATTGCGATCCGTATAACTACACTATATCAATACCAAGTTTAAAGTCAAAAATTACACAATTTACTCGGGCAATTGTGGTGGTCCATATGTATGGACATCCCTGCAATATGGACGAGGTATTATCTATATCTAGGCGGAGAAATTTACGAATTATAGAAGATTGCGCGCAAGCTCATGGAGCAATGTATAAAGGAAAAAAAGTCGGGTCTATAGGCGATATAGGGGCTTTTAGTTTTTATCCTGGAAAGAACCTTGGGGCTTATGGCGATGGCGGCGCTATAGTTACAAATAATGAAGTTTTGGCTAAAAAGTGCCGAATGATATCCAATCATGGACGGTCGGAAAAATACAATCATGAGTTTGAGGGAAGAAATTCAAGGTTAGACGGGATTCAAGCAGCCATACTTTCTGTGAAATTAAAGCACCTTGATGAGTGGACAGATAGAAGAGTTAAAGCAGCCAATTTCTATTTTGAGAATTTAGAGGGGGTTCAGGGTCTAGTCCTGCCTATGAGAGAAACTTGGGCTAGGCATGTTTATCATTTGTTTGTCGTTCGCGTTAAAAATAGAGACAAACTCCAGAAAATTCTTGAAAAGAAAGGTATATCAACCGGGGTGCATTATCCTGTATCTTTGCCCAGATTAAAGGCTTATGAGTACTTAGGCCAGGCAGGTGAGAATTTCTCTGCAGACAACATTGCCAATGAATTGTTGAGTTTACCAATGGGGGAGCATTTAGAAGAGTGCGACTTGGAGAGTGTTGTTAAAGTGCTTAAAGAAGTATGAAAATTTTTATGTTATGGTCGTACTATGACGAATATTTGGATTGTTTTTACAAAAACAATCCAAATATTCGTCGCCTTTCCTTTGACAAGCAAAGGGAAAGAATATTTGATGATTATTTTGGCTGGCCTGCAGAATTGGCAAGATACATGCGGAGTAAAGGGCATGATGTTGAATTTGTTATTAGAAATGCTGACATATTGCAAAATGCATGGGCAAGAGAGCACAATATACGAGAAATTGGACCTTTGGAGAGTGATCTTAGGATTGTCTTGGCTCAAATAAAATCACATAAACCTGATTTGCTATTGCTTCCCAATCCTAATAATGAGTATTATGCGTATATTGATGGAGCAAAAGGTTATTATGAAAAACTTGCATTTTATCTTGGGCATAGCCTATCAAATGTAGAGCTAATTAAGCGGGCAGATTTGCTTTTTGCAATCAACAGAAAGTATGTTCTCAATAAGCTCCCTGAAGTTGATAATTTGTTTAATCTTGGTGCTTTTTTCCCTTCTAAAGTATTGAAGGAGATCGGCACTCCTGAAAAAAAATACAATGTTGTTTTTATCGGAAGTATCACTGAGCAGCATACTAGACGGGCTGAGATTTTAGCCTACTTAGTTGAAAATGGGGTTGATTTAAAGTTGTTTTCCACTTTGCCCAAGTTTGGACTATGGACTCAGCTTCGCAAATCTTTTTCAGACATAATTAGGGCAAGAGGCTTCAAGATGGCACTTTCTAGATTGTCGCGCATTGTATTGCCATCTCAGTTTGACGAAAATATAAAAACTTTGTCACAAGTATGTCGACCACCTATGTATGGTCTAGAGTATTACGAATGTATTGCATCGGCAAAAATTTGCCTTAATGTGCATATAGATATTGCCAATCAATTTTCTGGAAATATTAGAATGTATGATGTTACTGGTGTTGGAACCTGCCTAATTACCGACAAGAAAGAGAGCAATAGTGCCTTATTTGATGTTAGTAAAGAAATATTGGAGTTTGACTCCAAAGAGGACTTATTAAAAATTTTAAAAAATGCACAGAATAATAATTATTCGGTAGTCGAAAATATTGCTAAGCAAGGGCAGAAAAAGACGCTACTCAGATATACTGAATCTACGACATATGATAACTTAAATGATTTTCTAAAAACATATTGACTATGAACTTATTAAATATTGCTTGCGGTGCAAGATATCATAAAGATTGGACAAATATCGACTTTCATGCGGACTCTAACTTAGTAAGAAAAGTTAACATTTTAGATGGGCTTCCATTTAAAGAGGGTTGTTTTGATGCGGTATACAGTAGCCATTTTTTAGAGCATTTGAGTTTGGCACAATCAAAATTTGTCTTAAGGGAGGCGCAACGCGTTCTAAAAAGGCGGGGTGTTTTGAGAATAGTTGTTCCCGATCTAGAGAATGTTTGCAAAGAGTACTTAAAAATTTTAGACGGAGTTTCTGATGATGTGACTTTGAACACGAAATACAGATGGATTATCGTTGAGTTATTAGATCAATTTGTACGAGTAGACAAAGGAGGGGAGATGGGCCGTATTTTCTCACAAGTTAGAGAGAGTGGGGATACGCACTTGGCGGATTATATTTCTCACAGAGTGGGCGATCAACTAATAGCTTCCGACTTCGAGCAGTCCAAATCCAAGAGAAAAATAACTATAGATAAAGTAAAAAATAGAGTTTTATATTTTTACTTAAGACTGGTTGCGAAGCTAGTGCCCAAGGCTATAAGAGGCCTAGTGTTCTCTGGGTCGTCAATTGGAGAAAAGCATCAGTGGGCATATGACAGGTATTCTTTGCCATTGCTATTAGGCGAATTGGGTTTTAATAATATCAAAATAAAGTCTTTTAAGGATAGCGATATAGAGAATTTTAATGATTTCTTTTTGGATGTAAGGAGGGATGGCACCCAGTATAAGGGGGTAAGTTCAATTTACATCGAAGCCAGAAAATGAAAGTACTGATAGTAAGTTCTTCAGACATACAGGGCGGAGCAGCAAGGGCTGCATATAGATTACACCGCGCTCTTTTGGATAATGGCGTGGATAGCAATATGCTGGTTCAAAATAAAAGCAGCGACGACTTTACTGTAATACGTAAAGGAGTGAAAATAGCAAAATACTTAAACAAGTTAATGCCTATTTTTGACAAGCTTCCTTTAAGATTTTATCCAAAAAGAAGTAAGGATCTCTTCTCCCCCTCTTGGATAAAGTTTGGAGACATCGTAAAACAAATAGACAGGATTAATCCTGATATTGTTCATCTTCATTGGGTGTGTGGGGGCATGATGAGAATAGAGGATTTTGCACGTATAACTCAGCCCATAATTTGGTCCCTACATGATATGTGGGCTTTTACTGGTGGTTGCCACTATAGCGGAAACTGCCAAGGCTTTTTAAGCGGTTGTGGAAATTGTGTTTTCCTTAATAGTGGTAAAGAAAGGGATTTAAGTAGAAAAGTGTTCTCTCGCAAGAGAAAGGCCTTTAGTCAGAAAGACAACATGGCAATAGTAGGCGTAAGTGACTGGATTAGTCATTGTTCGGAAAATAGTTATTTATTAAAAGGTAAAAAACATGTATGCCTTCCGAACCTTATTAATACAAGTATGTTTAAGCCATGTGAGGCAGTTTTTTCAAGAAAACTTTGGAACTTGCCACAAGGTAGAAAACTTATTCTTTATGGTGCCATAGGTGCCACAAGTGATCCTAGAAAAGGCTTTAAGGAACTCGGGTCCGCTATACGAAAATTAAAAAGTACCAATGTTGAGCTAGTGGTATTTGGAAGTGGGTTACCTGAACATGCGCCAAATTTTGAATTTAAGGTGCATTATCTTGGGAGTTTGTCCGATATTGCGAGTTTAGTAACACTGTATAGTGCGGTAGATGTGATGGTTGTTCCTAGCAAACAGGAGGCTTTTGGCCAGACTGCCAGTGAGGCTATGGCCTGCGGCACCCCTGTAGTTGCATTCCGGACAACAGGGTTGCTAGATATAGTTAATCATAAAGAAAATGGATATC
>Ga0255770_10005844_pt1 | contig 10092 bp, 15 predicted proteins | sample 071ome_22_FD_179968 | JGI IMG/M metagenome (GOLD analysis project Ga0255770, IMG submission 179968) | Coastal salt marsh microbial communities from the Groves Creek Marsh, Skidaway Island, Georgia - 071404AT metaG (version 2) | ecosystem: Environmental > Aquatic > Marine > Intertidal zone >... | reverse complement strand
TGTACTTTTCAACATAAGTTCTTGAGTCTGCGTGAATAGTGACATTATCAGCGGGTATATGGTACAAGTGAGCGCCATCATAGTATATGAAAATGTTACCATCGAGGATGTAATCAGTGATAACATTCCTCTTAAAAGTATTAATATCCTGAAAAGGATTTGGTTCAACATTGAGTAGAGTATTTACTTTTGCTCTCTTAATACCTTTAATAACTCCAGGTAAAGAGACTGGTTGTACTACAGCAGGTATTTCTGCAGCGTCGTCTACTACCATGTTTACCGCACGATTTACAACTTCAAGAGTTTCATAGTACATTTCGTAACTATCATGAAACTCTCTCGAACCTTGCTTATCTGCTCCAAAGTAAGCCTGTATGGGATTAAGCTTTTCTTCGGTGTCTTCTAATTTTTTTCCGCCTCCGAAAATGTTATACCATGCCATGCTTTTCTCTCTGAATTTCTACCCATTTTTTCTGCTTTGTAGCAGTTCCAAGTGATGGATCTTTTCCGTAAATTGAGTGTAACTGTAAGTGGTGCTCGTGGCAAATTGTTACTGTATGTTCGTACAATTCTGCCCAGTGTTCTTCTATAAAAATGTCTCTAAATTCTAATACATCTTCTGGGAGTACTTTTTTCTGTTTTACCCACTTATGTAATAAAGGGCTTAAACTATAAAAGTGGTGGAAGTCTAGGTCTTCCTCCGTTCCACAAATGTAGCACTCAGTGCCTTTTTGATATCCCGACTTTGCTTTGTCTCTTATGTATTTTACGAGGTCTCTCTTTAAATCCATTTTTCATTACCGAAATTATATCTAAGTTGAGGTTTTATGTCAAATATTATTTTTCTCACCTATCATTAGAACCCTGTGACCGTGGTTTCAAATGAATACAAAGCATACCTAAGTGCGTCTGCCATGTGTGAGGCCATATCATGTTTTGGTTTTTCTTTTAATAAGTTGGGATTTGGATCCCATTGATACTGGTCTAGACTTACAAGTGAGTGATTACAGTTCTTATGAACAATCAAGTTGTCATTATCAACTATACCTGCTACATGACCAATGCCATCAATTACTGATTTCTTTGCATTGATAGTTGAGATACTATAGTTCTGTGCAAAGTCAAATCGTGTCTGTGCTGCTGCGGAGTCAATGTAAATGTAATCAATACTCCACTTTTCCATCATGTGAAGAATGGCTTCTGCGTGTTTATCTGTTGTCTTCTCTGCATCATAGTATTCATCTAGCAGATAGAACTTTTCATTATCCCAGTCATATGCAATTACACAAAAAGCCGTAGGATCACGAAAACCAACATCAAGACCGGCAAAGATATCCATTCCAGTAGTATCAAATTCGGACAAATCCGCGATGCAATCTTCCGCGTTAAAATTCCAGATCTGACCTTCATACGTGTTAAAGTCCGCTTCATATTCTTGTTTAAACTCTGCACTACTCATCGATTTCCTGGCTTCTTCAATGTCAGATGGGCTCATGCGAGGATTGTCTAAATATGTTGCACGTATGGATACCCACTCAGGATAATCATCCTGGAAGCCTCTCTCGAAGAACTTTGCAAACCAGTTGTTTCTTCCTCGAGGTGTTGAAATAAAAATCGCTTTCGAATTGTCTTTGTCAAGCGTAGGACGAAGAGATACGTTAAATGCTTCTTCTCCGTCTGTCAAAGCCGCTTCATCAAATATAATCAAATCATAGGATCGACCTACACAAGAGTCTACTTGGTTTACTGATCCCATGCGTATTGTTGAGCCGTTTGTTAGCTCAATTACTTTATCTTTTGCGTTGTCTCTTTTTACCTCTAAGTCAAAGTGTTTTATTAAGTTTCTTTGCAAATCAAATGAAATTTGGGAAAGCGAGTAGTTGGGAGACATGATAAGTATGTTCGACCCTGGTACGAGAGAAACAAGCTGTCCTACAATGTTTGCAATATATGTCTTTCCCTGCCTACGAGAGAGTGATGCTGTAACAAAACGATACTTGGGATTGTTTACAGCATTGATGAGAGCTATCTGCGAAGGCAGTGGGTCAACTCCTAAAAGTTCCAGGTATGGATTTACTGGAAGTTTTAGAAATCGAGTGTCTGGTTGTAGCTCTACTAAACCTTGTGAGTGTATATCTTTTCTGCTTATTTCTACTGTCATTTTCTTATATACCAAGATGGATAACGAGACCAAGGACTTTCCTTGTTCTCAAATTCGTATACGACTACTTTCTTCTTTACGGATTTTGCAAATTTATCTACGCACTTTACATTCTTTGGCCATTTACGAAGAGAGTAGTCGTCTCCTGAATAAATACCGCCAGGCTTTAGTTTTGGCCACCAGTCATAAAGTGTTTTGCCGTCTTCTTGTCCTGTGTGTGCGTAACCGTCTACATAAATAAAATCAAAAAAATTATCTTCAAAAATTTCAAGAGCTTTCGTAAAGCGCATTCGTAGTATCTCTACATTATCATATTCTGATAAAAGCTCTTTTGTTCTTTCATACTGAGCATCGTTGTGACCTCTGTCACCTGCCCAAGCATCTACACAATACCAGCGATATACTGGAATATTTGCTAAAACTCTACTTGAGAAATATCCTTCTGCTACTCCTAGTTCTATGCCGACAGGGTTATCCCCTGCCAGCCGAACTATATCTTCCCTTCTTATCATTACTTACCTTTCTGGTATGCTTGAGTTCCAAAAAATGCAGCTACGATTGCTGCAACTGATACGAAATATGTGGCTGCCATATCTCCTAAGATTTCTGCTGCTTGAGTATGGTCTGCCCATTCTGCAAAAATTACACAAGCTGGGTACAGTAGCATGCCAAAGAGTGCAAACCATGCCATTGCACGTTGAGCATCTCTCATTGCGTCTTCGTCCTCTAAACGTTTTCTTTTAAATTCGAGGTCGAGGTCATACTCCTCTTGAGAAATATGCCCATCCCCGTTAAGGTCTTTTTTTGCAATCTCTGAGTCAACTGTTTTTGTGACTTTCTGTTCTTCTTCTGCCATATCAGTTACTGAGTAGAACTACATCAAAGTTAAGAATACAATCACTGTTTGCACTTGTTGTAGTTGCTCGAAAGTCTATATCTGACTTTTCTGGTAAAACGAGAGGTATAGTAAATTCTTGTCGAAAACTACTTTGATAAACTTTAGTTTCGCTTTTTAATCGAAAACCATTAATAGCAGGATCTCGAACAAATAGATCTACAGAAGCGTCATCGCCTTTACCTGTACTTGCAGTATAATTCATTAAAAACCCAGTCTTCTGACGAGGAATTGTATATACTGCCATAAGTGTCTGAGCAAGGCCAGCGTCTACTTGAGCAACTATAGTGCCTGTCCCGCTTCCAACCCGTGCAGTGATAGTGCCTGCATTTTCATCAGAGTACTGCATACGAAAAACTCGAAGAAATGGATTTATTGTAGTAACTGCTGTAAGTCCAGTAAGTGTTATTGTTTCTTCAAGAGAATCATAATTTGCATCAAGTCCTTGAATTGTAAGAGTACCAGTATCACCTCCGTCCGTACTCAATACAAAAAGTGGCTGTGCCGCAGTTAAAGAGCTCCAGGGGTACAAGCCTCCTGCACTCCAAATGCTTTCTGGAGTTCCTGTAAGAGCAAGGTTACTTCCGAATTTATGAATATAAGAATATTGAGGGTCATTCCTCAACATTGAAAGTGTTAATCCAAAGGGTTCAAACATTACCACTTCACCTTATCTGCCCAGTATGCTGCAGACATCTTGCCTTTTGCAATATTCTTCGCATGACGAGCCTTGAAAGCACGTCTACGGGCTGCATAGGCTTTGCTTTCTCCTGCTTTTTTCGGAGAGCCTTTTACACCCTGCTGTCCAAACCGTATAGTCTTTACTTTACTTCCTACTTTTGCCACGACTATATGTGACTTCTTCGGATGTTTTGGAGTACGTTTTGGTTTGTTGTACCCTGAAACACCAGCTCTTGTAAGTCGGGGGTCTTTTTTCTTAGCTTTTCTTTTTGCGGCCACGTTTCTTCTTCTTGTATCCACTTGCGTAGATAGCTCGACCCTGTTTCTTAGCGTCTTTTTTGCGTTTATAAGTCTTTCCAGACTTTCCCCACTTATATCCGCCTTTAACTTTTCTTACTGGCACTACTCTTCTCCTTCAATCTGCTTTAGCTGTATCTTTTCCAGCTTCAGCCTGAGTTTTTCTAACTCTTCATCATAGTACGTCAGTTTTCTTTCGATGTAAAGGAGTCTGATATTTTGTTCCGCATCGTCTGGTAATGCACCTAATTCGCCTCTTGGCCATTTTACACGAAACTCACTATTCATTTCGACTTCTTTATTTACTACAGAAGTATCTTTTTCTATTTGAGTAATCCTATTTTCAATGTTAAAGTATGCGATAACCGCCATACTTGTTGCTACCATTAATGCTACTAGGTTTCTCAAGGGTATAATAATATTCGAATGATCACTTACTTTGTAGTCAGAGTCATTCATTTCTTCCTTCTCTTGCGAGCATATGTTTTCACATATGTCGGCTTGCCTCCAGGATTGCCTGCTGCTCGTTTACGACGAATTGCTGAGCGAATCTGGGCTTTTGTCATTCTGCGAGCTTTTGCGGCTGGTACACACTTTGGATATTTCTTTCCAGTTGCACTCTTACGACCGCAGGGTTGGAATCCGCCACCCTTTTTAGGACGTGACAGGTCTACCCACTTTTCTTTAAACCACTTTGTAAGGCCAGAGTTCTGTCTAGCCATTACTTTTTCTTCCTTCTTTTCTTATGAGCAGAATTTTTCATAAGTTTGCCGTTTGGCATGTAGTGATAACCTTTTGGAGCTTTCTTACGCTTCTTCTTTTTCTTTTTGCCACTGTGATAAGCCATTATTTTCTCCCCATACGGTATTTACCGCCTCGTGCTTTGTAAGTTTTTACTAACCATCCGTTAGCATAAGCACTTGGATATACACGAAACTTACGCTTCGCTTCTGCTTTTACCTGTGAATACAATCTTTTGTTTGTAGGTACAGGTCTCTTTTTGGCTGCTTTCTTTTTACGCCTAGGCATCTGGGTCGAAGTCGTGCCATTCCTGGGCTTCGTCAGGCTGACCATCGTCTTCGTAATCGTCTTCGTAATCGTCTTCAAACACAATAGGTTTTTCTTCGCCTTTCCAAGCTGCAAGCTTCTTTTCAGCTTCAGCTTTAGATTCTGCAATAGAAAACATTTTTCCGTATTTTACAGTCCAACGTCCGTTAATTTTTTCTATCATTTTTAGTCTCCTTCTCCAGCCTTAGCAATTTTAAAAACTTTCTTGCGTCTGCTTCGGTCTTTACTATTAAAGTCGTTATACCGTTTGTTACAACCCAACGACCTCTTGAATCTTTTGTTATCATTCTTTTATCTCATTGTAAAATTTATGAGTGCCTATCTGATAATAGACGGGCCCCGCCCACTCTGGTTGCACATAATCTGCATGATACCAGAGGGAGCCATTTGTATTATCAGTGTGACCATAAATTTCTGTAGCAACGGTCAAACTTTTTTGCCATGCTTCTGAATTTTTTGGTACATCACTGAATCCATCGCAATACCAAGTAAATTGGCAAGAGTATTTACTCTCTCCTCCTTGGTGTACTACTTCACATATCGTATTTGGAAACATATCACTATTTACTCTGTTTAAAACTACATGACCTACTGCTTTCATTGCCTCTTCTGTTTCGCCCCTACTTTCAAAATAAATTGTAATAGCTAGACATAGTATAGAGCCTATCATTTCATCAAAAGTGTAACAATGAGACCCACCAAAAATAATATAGTTGCGCCTCCTCCAAGAACAATACGGCTTTCAATTCTTTCTACGACATTTTCTATATCCCCAAGGCGAGAAAAAGCCGTTTTCCAACGCTCTTCGCACTGTACTTCGTGTGTCTTTAATTCAGTTTCGAGGACATGAATTCTTTGGTCTAAATCTTTATTCTCCATTGTTCAATAACTTTTCCATCAACTTTCCATAGTTGCCTTGTCCAAATGGCACACTTTCGTTAATTTGAACATTTGTTTGGTTTTTAATTGACGTTGAAACTTTTTCTATCTCTGCCTGCGCTTTGAGTTCTTCCATTCGCATCTTATGAGCCATTTGCATCAGGTCTGCAAGGTCTTTTTTACTATAAATTCCTGTTTCTTCCGCTTCTTCCAATTTAGAAGCTATCATTTGATCCATAACACTTGCTATATTATTTCGATTGCGATAGCCAGTGTCAAGATACACTGTATCTATGTACTTTTTTACTTCTCTTTTGTTGAGTATTTCACTTATTTTGTCCTCTGCTACACCCATATACTCGCTCACAGCAGAAATATTACTAAACTGCAAGTACGCATTAGCAATTTCCAGGCCTTCGGGCGATATGGGTACAATTTCTTTTGACACGAGAATATCTCCTAGTTAATATTTAAGTAATTATACTTCGGATGACGTGTGAAGTCAAGGACTATTTTTCTTACCTTAGTCTGCTAAAAGAGGCTGCCTGAGTCTTTTTGTAACAACGACTTTTATAACAACTCTATTCTGTATTCGTCCCACTGTTGAGTATCTTCGTTCCAATTATAACGTTTTTCGTCTGTCGGGTAAGGCACCGGGGCTTCCCAAAGACAAGTATTTTCATTTAAGTTCCAGCTTGGGTAAGGCTGTGGCGGTATAAAGGCATCTCTATCCGAGTCGTAGGTAAAACCCATACCTGCATAGTTTTTTCGCAGTGCTACCCCGCCGTCCGGTTCACCAGTTTCGGGGTTGTAATGAACTCCACCCCGCGTGTTATATGAGGTCTGCACCCAAGTGCCTTCTTGTGTATCCACAAAATCCTGTTCCGCAACAATGACTTGCGTAACCAAACCGTCTTCAATTTTTGCAAAATGACTCATGCTGTATATGTTCCTGAACTTGTAAATTTAACAACAGTATAAGACCCATCGGTTGTAACTGTAGGGGAGCCTGTTGTTGTTCCTGAATAATTTGTAGTAAGCATTCTTAGTATAACAACACCGGAGCCTCCATTATTAGTGTAAGCCCCGCCTCCACCACCAGTATTTGCGGCTCCCGCTGAAGAACTGTATACACCACCATTACCACCACCGCCGGCACCGCCGTAGGTGATCCAATAGCCTGCGCTCGGGCCTGTTCCAGAACCACCGCCGCCACCAGCGTAGTAAGTGCTTGTCCCTGTAATGCTAGAAGCTAGTCCAATGCCACCGCCTCCTGCGGGGCCACTATTATTAGATGCGTTTCCTCCAACGCCGCCGGCACCGCCTCCGCCACCGCCGTTCCAATAGTAAGCGCGATCCCATTGGCCAGAACCCCCAGAGTTACCTTGACCAGATGTGCCGCTACCACCATAGTTAATATATGTATAGTCATTAGCACATGCGGCTCCTGCGCCAGAACCACCACTAGCACCGTCAGAACTAGCAATAGCCCCGCCTCCACCTATAGATGTGATTGTGTCAAATACTGAATTGCCGCCGTTGCTGGAACCTCCTGCACCAACAGTAATCGTATATGTTGTGTTTGACTGAAATGTACCTGTACCGGTTCTGAAGCCACCAGCACCTCCGCCACCGCCACCGCCATTGTAGCCACCAGCACCTCCACCACCTCCAGCAACAACCAGATACTCAATCGCAATCGGTACAGACGAACTAGTGCCATAAAACTGAGATGCCTTAATAGTACCACTAGCAGGAATTCCGGAAGCCGCACTGTAATATTCAGACAAAGCAATAGGATTACTTCCTCCAAATTCGGTCTGAATTTCTGACAGCGCTATAGGGCCAGTGGTTTGCAAAGCCATATTATTTCTCTTTCAGAAGCTTTTGAAGCCCTTCTATTTGTGCCTGCTGTTCTTTAATTGCCTGAATAAGCACAGGAATTAATTTCTCATAGTCAACACCAAGATAGCCATCTTTACGTTCTTTAGTAGCTTCTGGTACAACTTCTAGAACCTCTTGAGCTATGACACCTACATCGTGCTTACCTTCTTCCCATACAGTTTGTTTATCATTCCAATCAAACTCATAACCGCCTATCTTACTAACTTTATCAAGTGCATTACTAATCGGAGTAATATTTTCTTTGAGACGTCTGTCAGAAGCTGAATATGCAATAACATCACCTTCAAACCTTCCATTACCAGAAGCATCAATACCCGCCACAGCAGTAGTATTACTATTACTAGTTTTGAATACAAAACCACGGTTGGTGCCTCCAGTCATAGTAAAGTACATATTATAGTCAGAAGTAGTTTCTCCTCCTACACGCCCTCCGTAGCTGGTATTTGATGCTTGAGACATACGAATAGCATATCCCGCGTTATTCCAAAATCTAAGTCCATAAGCAGGATTAGCTGCTACATCCAAATAGTTTGCATCAATTTGGTTCATTCTACTAGTGGCGGCTGGGTCTGTATAGTAAGCAGTGTTATTTGAATCATAAAAGATAGGCGCACGATGACTAGTCAGAGCGTATGTGTTGCCAGAACCATCTAACTGGAACGCATTAGACGATGCAGACCAGCCACCGATGCGGAAAATATTGTCTGTGCCAAGCCCCATATTAATAGCGTATGCCCCAGCGCGGTGGAATGACATCGCCGCGACAGTAGTAGTAGAGCCACGAATAGAAATGGAGCCGGTGTCATTTGCCGCGTTTACGTCAGTAGAGGTACAATTTCTTCCAGTAATCAGCCCGCCAAAATTTGCTGCATTTAAAACACTTGAGCCATTGGGGTTTATATAATAGGCAGTGTTATCTGAATCATAGAAGAGTGGAGCGCGTATATCTGAATTATGATAAAAATAATCAGAATTTAATAAGGCAACTTGGGCTTGACCACCAATACCCCATGCAGTGTGGTTACCACCAAACCAGTTAAAATAAATTCCATTTGAAGCGTTCGAATCTATATGCAAATTACCATTACTGCAGAAAAGTTGTGCCCGCTTATTAGCTGTTGTACCGTTCAGGTTTAAAACTCCACCATCAGTCGTGCTATAACTCCCGATGTCTATATCTCCTGTTACAGCAATACCTGAACTTTCTGTAGAAAGCTTAATCGAGCCGTTATGATAAAGGTAAACAGAGCTATTGCTATAACACTGTAAGCACCATTCATTATTGGTGTCATTGTAGATACCAATACGTTCTGCTCCGTTTGCCATAAGTACCCAGTCATCACGAATAGCATAACCTTCCCAATTGGTGGTACCATTATCTCCTATTGAAAGAGTTCCGTAGTTTCCTGATATAGGTATTATAGCGTCGAGTTCAGTGCTTGCTGTTTGATAATATGAGCCTTGTTGCCCATCAAGAGTATCTGCATCAAGCCCAGACCCAGCACCGTCATTACCAGCATGCCAGATTGTATTACCCCCAATAGTAGGACCAGAGGTGCTAACGATTAGTTCATTTGTAGTAGAGTTATTTCCTGCACGGAGAGTAACAGTACCGCTGGAGCCTCCGGATATATATGTGTTGGTACCATTAGACAACATAGCATACTCTGCACCACTCATGTTAGCGGTGCCCCACATTACATAACTGGTAGAGCCCGTCCAGAGTCTCGTAACTGCGCCACCATCCGGGCCTTCCGATGTTATGCTACCTGATACTGAGAAGTCTCCGTTGGGGATAGATACGTTTTGGCTTGTATCTATCTGTAACGCATATTGTGCTGCAGTCTGGTTCCTTATATTAAAACCGCCAGATACGGCTTGGCCTACCTGCATTGACCATTCATGTGTCCCATTTTTTACATTGACACCAGCATTGCTTGATGCGGCTGTTGATTCAACAAGTATCTTTGTAAGCTGATTTGAACTACCAGTCGCAGTAAAGTTTGCTATAGCTGAAGAGCCCGTGTAGGGAGTATTAATATCAAGGACGTTATAAGTTGGACTGGTAACATTTATTGCTGCTGTCCCTGACCCTGCCTCTGAATCAATGTTGAGCGCAATACCAGAGCCGTTGTTGTCAATGAATACACCGGAGCCTGTGCCATCGTTTACTACACGAAGACCTACCGCAGATGCACTTGCGTTA
>Ga0255770_10005842_pt1 | contig 10093 bp, 12 predicted proteins | sample 071ome_22_FD_179968 | JGI IMG/M metagenome (GOLD analysis project Ga0255770, IMG submission 179968) | Coastal salt marsh microbial communities from the Groves Creek Marsh, Skidaway Island, Georgia - 071404AT metaG (version 2) | ecosystem: Environmental > Aquatic > Marine > Intertidal zone >... | reverse complement strand
CGCATGTGCACATTTCTTTCTTTTGACGACTTGTCATTCTTATAATATATGTCTGGATATTTTTATATTCATTTCATCGCTAAATATCATTAAATAGTTATAGTACCATATTGAACTCAAAATTGAACCATATAGAGCAAAATATCTAATAATATAGCAACAAAGAGATGACACCGCAACCACAAAAGTCACGAATCATTGGCGTTCAATTCGGAATGCTCTCTCCGGAAGAGATCCGAAGGAATTCCGTCGTCGAAGTCGTGTCAAGAGATACTTATGCAACCAATAGTCGCCCACGTGTCGGAGGTTTGTTTGACCCTCGCATGGGGGTTCTTGACCCCGGACTCATTTGCCCCACTGATGGCAAAACTTACATCGACAGCCCAGGATACTTCGGGCACATCGAGCTCGCACGCCCCGTCCTCAACGCAATGCACCTCAAGGACATTCTCAAAATCCTCAAATCCATCTGCCTGCGATGCTCCAAGCTTCTCCTCTCCAAAAAAGACCACATGCACGCCCTCAAAATGCCCGCATCCGCGCGCTGGCAATACGTCCTTTCCAACATCTCCAAAATCAAAAGCTGTGGCGAAAAACACGGCGAGGGATGCGGCTGCTTAGTTCCCAAAATCGAAGTTGAGGGAATGGCCACCATCAATGCCATCTACCCAACTGGCGAAGATGCCGCCAGCTCTACCATTGAAGTTACACCAGAAATGCTCATCAAAATCTTCAAACGCATCTCTGACGACGATGTCCACTTCATGGGGTTTAGCCCCGTATTCTCCCGCCCAGAATGGATGATATTTACCGCCCTTCCCGTCGCCCCTCCCGCTGTGAGACCATCTGTGAAGCATGATGCTCAGACGAGAAGCGAAGATGACATGAGTCATATTTACTCAAACATCATCAGAACCAATCTGGATCTCAAAGCAAAGCTCTTAAAAGACGACGTGGACCCGCGCGCCATAGAGGGGCTCACGAACGTGCTCCAGTACTTCGTCGCCATGCTCGGCAACAACAAGCTGAGGGGAAGTGCTCCCATGCAGCAGCGCAGCGGCCGCGTCCTCCAGAGCGTGTTCGACCGCCTGAACTCCAAGTTCGGGCGCATCAGAGGCAACCTCATGGGCAAGCGCGTCGACTTCAGCGCCCGCTCGGTCATCACGGGCGATCCCACCCTCTCCATCCGGCAGCTCGGCGTGCCCCTGAAGGTGGCCATGAACATCACCAAGCCAGTCGTGGTCAACGACCGAAACCGCGCATTCCTCTCCAAAATCGTCCAGAACGGACCCGAAACGCACCCCGGCGCCAAGATCCTCGAGCGCAAGGGCGGCGACCACATCTCCCTCCGATACGTCGACCGCAATTCCATCTCCCTCGAAAATGGCGACATCGTCCACCGACATATGATGGACGGCGACGGCGTCCTATTCAACCGTCAACCCAGTTTGCACAGAATGTCCATGATGTGCCACATCGTAAAAGTCATGAAAAAGGGCGACACTTTCAGGATGAATGTGGCGGATACCAAACCATATAATGCTGATTTTGATGGCGATGAGATGAATATGCATATGCCGCAAAACCCCGCTGCAGAGATCGAGCTAAAACAGCTCGCGCATGTTCCATATCAAATGGTCAGTCCGGCGAGCGGCTCTCCCATTGTGGGGATTTTCCAAGATTCTATGCTTGGGTCTTACCGGTTTACGAGACCGGATGTGAAATTCTCGCCTAAGGATGCTATGAATATGATGGCAACGGTGGCGGACGTTGATTTGGGAGCATTCTTTGAAGATGATCGTGTCATTAAGAATTTCGACATGATCACGCAGATTATGCAGCCAATTACCCTCAAGTACAAGACTAAGCTGTTCAGAGACGGCGAGGACTACGAGACCACGAACAATGTCATGGAGATTGTGAATGGCAAGTATGTTCGCGGACAGATGGAAAAGTCGGTACTGGGGAGTTCATCGAAGGGGATTATTCACCGTATCTTCAATGACTATGGGGCGATGAATGCGGCAAAGTTTATCGATAATCTTCAGGACATCATCACAAAATACATAACAACAAGTTCTTACAGCGTGGGGATTAGTGATTTGTTGGCAAATCGTCGGACCAATGAAAGGATTGTCGAAACAATTACCAATCAGAAGCAGCAGGTGAAGGGGCTAATTAACCAGGTGCATATGGGAACTTTTGAGAATAGCACGGCGAATACGAATATCGCTGAGTTCGAGACACAGGTCACGAACATTCTCAACAAGGCTACGGAGCAGGCTGGAAAGATTGGGCGTGAGTCACTGGATAAGTCGAACCGCTTCTTGATGATTGTGGAGTCGGGTGCTAAAGGGTCTCTTGTCAACATTTCGCAGATGATTTCGTGTGTGGGACAGACGAGCGTAGAGGGCAAGCGAGTACCCTATGGGTTTCAGGACCGCACACTTCCCCATTTCAGCCGATACGACGACAGTCCTATGGCACGCGGGTTCATTGAAAACTCCTATATCACGGGTCTCACGGCACCGGAGCTGTTCTTCCATGCAATGGGTGGTCGTATTGGTCTTATTGATACGGCTGTCAAGACGTCGCAAACAGGATACATACAGAGGAGATTGATCAAGGGTCTGGAGGATCTCAAGGTGGAATATGACATGACGGTGCGCAACAACAAGGGTAAAATTGTGCAGTTCGCGTATGGCGAGGATGGGTTTGATGCCACCAAGGTGGAGTTCCAGACCCTCCCTCTTACGGAGATGACCACCGAGCAGATCTACATGCACTACGACATTGTGGGTGTGCATGAGAATCGTAAAGGAATTACGGGGATATATACCAAGGGTTCGCAGACACGTATGCGAAAGCAAATCAAGGACGCGCAGGCGATGTGCAAGAAGTATATTGAAATGATGATTGATATGCGTGGAATTATTGTAAACTCGGTGCACAATTTTAGAGGAGAGTCCAGTGTACAGGTGCCGGTATCGTTCCATCATCTCATTAACAATGTGGCGGGCCAACTGAACCTCTCTGCTACCAGCATGGTTGACATCACGCCTTTGGAAGCGTTCCAGTTGATTGAGCATTATTACGATCGCATTCGGTCGTTCCATTACATGGAGGATAATGACTTGTTCAGGACGCTTTACTACTTCTACCTGACGCCCCGTTCACTTCTGGTTATGAAGAGGTTCCATAGAGCGGGATTAGTGATGCTTCTGGAGAATGTGGTACTGCGTTACAAGGAGGCATTGGTACATCCGGGTGAGATGGTGGGGGTGATTGCCGGGCAATCGATTGGTGAGCCCACTACTCAATTGACGCTGAATACTTTCCATCTTGCGGGTGTAGCGTCCAAGTCCAATGTTACTCGCGGTGTGCCAAGAATTGAGGAGATATTGCGTCTTACGAAAAATCCCAAGGGACCGTCACTCACGGTGTTCCTTAATGAGTTTGAGCAGCATGATCAGAACAAGGCACGAAACTACGCGTCTATGTTGGGTCATACGTCACTGGCCAACATCACGAAACAAGTGCAGGTGTGTTTCGATCCCACTGATTCGGTAATTGATTCGGATAAAGCGCTAATCACACAATATAATGATTTCGAGTCGCTTATGACTGATTGTGCCGGCGATGATGCAGTGGAGCCATTTGATAAGTCAAAATGGGTGATTCGTATGGAGATGGACGCGGACAGCATGTTGGATCGCAACATTAGCATGGATGATGTCCATTTTGCAATCTCAAATGCATATGATTCAATGGTTCAGTGTGTATATACAGATTACAATGAATCCAATTTAGTGTTTCGTCTGAGAGTCAGTAATGCGCTATTTAAGAAAACAAAACAAACCGCGATCGAGGACGATATTATACCAATGTCCGATGACCTGTATTTGCTGAGGAATTTTCAGGATACGTTGTTAAATTCGGTAGTTCTGCGCGGCATCCCGAATATCAAGAACGTAAATGTTCGCAAAATGCAGAATTACATGGTGCCTGCCGAAGCGGGTTGGGCTGCAAAGGACATTTGGGTTATGGATACTGTGGGTACCAATCTATTGGATGCGCTTAGTCTCGATTATATTGACCCTTATCGAACTGTCAGCAATGACATCAAAGAGGTACATGATGTTCTTGGGATAGAGGCCGCGAGACGGCTTATACATGACGAGTTTGTCGATGTAATGGGGTTCAGTGGTGTGAGTATCAACTATCACCATCTAAGTCTATTATGCGATCGCATGGCGCTTACCAAAAACCTTGTATCAATCTTCAGGTCGGGTATTTTGAACGACGATATTGGCCCGATTGCCAAGTCAACATTTGAAGTACATACAGAGGTGTTGCTTGCAGCGAGTCGACATGGTGAGTTTGACGATGCGCGTGGTGTTTCGGCCGGAGTTATGCTCGGACAGCTTGGTAATTTCGGGACAGGGATGCACGGTGTTGTTCTTGATATGGAAGCAATGCAAGAAAAAGAGGCAGAACGTTATGTGCATGAGGATTCGCGCAGACAGGTAGAAAATGCATTGACAAATGACGCCGATAATTGCGAACAGTCCGTTCACCTTAAGAATCACTTACATACGTTTACGTCCACCGATGCGGATTGTGTCATGGAAGATGATGGTTACGAACTGGACTTCTGAATGTAAGTTGGTGTATTTATTTTTCCACATCTACTTTAATAGATGTGTAAATGGATTAAAAATTTACTTTGTAAAAAACAAAAAAAGCGTGTTCACTGGGGAAAAGATACGAAGAAAAGCTTCATAAGGAATGGTTATCCAATGGTAACCGCTATTGTGCCTTATCATGTAATTGATCAATTTCAATTTGATTCTGTGTATGAATCCCTGTTATCACTTGCCGATCAAACATATCCGTGTCCGGTATATTTGTCGATCAGCTTTGAAAATGAAGAGGTACGTACTGCATTTTATATTTATTGGGGGCATAATGGTCTGCTTGATGGGTATAGAGACGATACAATAGGACCGTTTGATAGCAGACACTATATCTGGAATAATTTCAGTGTTTTTTTCCATGATGAGCCAAAACAACCATTTCAGCATATTAAGTTTCTGTCCGATCAAATACATACGAGGTATGTTATAATGGGTGATATAGAGAAATTGTCAATGCTTGACCGAGTTGCTATTATACAACGTCATATTCATGAAACAAATGAAACTATATTCACTGAGAAATATTGTGACAACGATAAAGTGACATACAAAAAACATACGCATATTGTTTTAATGCATAATATTTTACAGGAGTTCTTGGTCATGAATGATAAATTCCTCGATCAGCCGTATTGTGGTCAATACTTTGTTGAATATATGCATTTGAAACACCCGTGCATGGGATCAATATGTAAATTGAAACAGGCACGCAATGCGTCTCTTGTATATCAAGAAGAAATATATAAACTGTATATGCTATATAAAAAACTACACAAGCAAGAACAAAATTTCTGGGAGAATCGTATCAATGAACTAACGCACCTTTTATTCCTTGGCATCACACTGTACCCAAAACGTCAATATGTGGAAACTATGTCGACGATCTTTATGGGTCCAGTTGCCCTACGTCGGTTACTGAGTACAGAATTATATACTGAGTTGTATATACGTCATTCGTACATCTATCGTGAAGTCAACGAGGCATATAATAATATAAAAAAATACGGGAGCAATCCGCATTTTGATAAGAAGGACGCTTCACAGAGATCCACGGTATGAATTAATGCGCTTTACAGTAGAATTCATGTTTCCATTGATAGTCCTAAGGAATTTGCACGTTGATCCGAGCAAACGATCATAAATTTCTAATTCGATTCCTGTTGTTTTTGCCAGGCGCCTGCTGATTTTTTCGTCGAACTCGGGCGTAGCCGGATCGGTGTTTGTATGTTTCAATACGTGGTTGACGGCTTTATTCATGATTGTTTGTATGAGTCCTCGATACGTTCTGGTAAGCTCGATGCCAACGATCATCATATCACGATTCTTACTATCAATGTTTGCAAGTCTGGTGCGCTCGCGAAATCCGGGTTCCTTCATGCGCTTCTTGTGGGGACATCGTTTGGTAGGATGATCAGAGTCTTGACAGGTCCCACACGGCTTATTTTTGGGATGCATGCATGTATAGTTTGCGCGACATATAGGGCATGTGCCTGATTCAACTGTCAGGTTAAATTTATCGGACCATTGAACGATGCATCGTGCACAGAACGTATGATCACAGCTGTCGATTGCGGTTTCGGAGGCGTACGTCATGGATTCATAACATATGGAGCAGGTTTTTTCAACGGAGGTTTTTTTGGTTACTGGTGCATTATTGACAGACTTCTTGATCACAGCTACTTTGTAGACGGTTGGAAGTTTCCAAAGATGTCCAATACCTCCGGAAAGAGGGTCCGTATCCTTGGTTGGTTTCTTGGTGGTTGCTACGCGCCACAAGTTTCGAATATTGGTTGTATTCATGTTTGTACGTTGGTATATTTCTTTTATATGTGATAAGTTTTTTGCATACATCTTGATCAATTTTGCATGAAAAATCAATAATGCGTTGACATTATTGATTTTATTGCTGATTATCAAATTACTGGTAAAATGCGTTATATGTTTTTGCGAAAGACATGATTGACATCATATTCGATTCATAGCATATTGGCTCGCGGCTCTCAATAGACAGGTTACGTTTTGAACCTTTCTTCTTCCTCAACCCCGGGTTGATGGGTTCCTTCTTAGCAGGCAGCTTCATCACAACAGCCATTCGGTAGCATTTTGGCAGTTTCCACAGATTCTTGGGTATGCGCACAGTTGGTTCATTTGCGGGTTTGCTCTTTTTTGGCAGGACTTTCCACATACGTTGGATGTTCGTGTTATTCATAATGTTTGTTGGTATGTATTCTTGGTTTGTTGGTATGTATTCTTGGTTTGTTGGTATGTATTCTTGGTTTGTTGGTATGTATTCTTGGTTTGTTGGTATGTATTCTTGGTTTGTATACAATAAGTTTTTGTATACAAACCATTCAATTTTATCGTACAAATCAATAACATAAATATATTAACATGTATAAGATCATACAATGGGGTTTACAGACAAGATGTGTTACGATGTTGCAAAGGATATCATATACAAGATGTTTTGGCCGAAATACGTGGTCACCATTGATCCCAATCTCTCTTGGTACAAAAATCTGAATAATTTCTTGGTAGATGAATGGGATCGCTTACAGGAAGTAGACGAAGCGGAATCTCAATTTGACGAGGAAGAATCACATATGATTGCGCGCGACGCAATGGAGATGTTATTGGACAGGCTACAAGTGGATGAAGACGAGTTTGAAGATACAGAACAAGAAATAGACTGGATGAAGTTTGATGATATTATTGGTCATTATATGTGTAATGCATAATGACAAATGGTGGTTGTACATACTTATTTTCGCATAGGCTTACCATTTATGTTGATCGGTCGGATCATCGCCTTTGTCAAATCACCTGATTTAACAATGCTTGATACAGCAACTCCTATACTTTCGAAAAATCCCGGCGTTGGGGCTGGTTTCACTTCAATTTGTTCAGGTGCAACAATACTTGACAATTCATTCATGTCTACTTGTTTATCATTGTTTGATGACATTTTTATACAATAATCAGATATTTTTATCGTCTCACAGGGCGTCCATCATGACCGATGGGACGAATGCGACCCATATATACACCATCGTCCTCATCATCAGAGAACGGACATTTGCTACTGCGTGTATTACCTTCATTAAGGGGTTCGATATAAACTGGTTTTGTATCTCGATGAAATACGCGGTCTCTTGATCTTGGATTACATGCACGTTCATCATTATCACATATGCTATCGTCTTGTACTTTGTATTTTGCTTCTACCTTTATAAAACGTTGAGGCGTTTTTGGTGGTGCTTCTGAGTCTGACTCTGATTCAAACACATCTTCGGTCTCCAGATTAGTAAGCTTCAAATCTCTTTTTGCGTCTTTCCCTTCCATTATATATTGAAAATAGATAAAATACACAATTCAAAGTAGTTAAATGAACAATTCGCATGTATTATATATGTTTGATATAATACAACGACCGCCACGTACACCAGAAAAAAGATCGTTTCAACAAGATGTTCCTGTTATGAACAGTATTAAAGTGAATTTGCAACAAGAGTTTGATAAAGAATGTGATCTTGAAGCTGACATTATAGAGTGTGAAGAAGAAGATGACTTTCATTATGACCAAATACAATGCCGCCATATTATTCCGGTTATGTGGATTATGTGCGTTATGTTATTTATTGGGGTATGTACACACACAGACAGTATATTTATGATGCCTCCAACATATCACATTGATTAATTGATATGTAAATTAAGATAAACGATGGAACTGTATAATTATTAATGGGAGAAGCGGATGAAAATGATACCACACCAGTCCCAACAAATGCGCCACAGTCTCAAAATGGAGTACAGACTTCAGAAGATGAACGTCGTGAAAACACCTTTATTCCAATACCCGGAAGAAAATACAATTTTAAAACCGTTGAAGAACACTATTACAATATGTTTATTGACGATGCAACAAATAATTCTATGATATGTGACGTTCTTGCACTATATTCACGGGGACAAAAAATATTATACACCGAAGCAAAAACATATTGCGAACAGCGTCTTACTGTTCTTATGTTACCTTCTATTTTCCTGACGATTTGTTCTGGAATTCTTGCACTATCAATCCAATCTTATCAATATGGAGATATTATTGTAAGTGGTGTTAATGGCATAACTGCATTCCTATTAGCGGTGGTAAATTATCTTAAACTTGATGCACGAGCAGAATCTCATCGCGGTTCTGCATATAGATTTGACAAATTACAAACATTTCTTGAATTTAGTTCGGGCAAAATGTTATTTGTTGTTCAGGAACATGCGAGACTTGAAAAAATCATTGATGAAACAGAAACAACTATTCGTGACATAAAAGAAACGAACCAGTTTGTAATTCCTGAGCATATTCGTAAATCATTTCCATATCTCACATCCATTAATGTCTTTGCCGAAATAAAAGGCTTTATGATAAAGGAACAGTTCGCGATAAAAGATGCACGTGATTTGATTAATGACCTTGTTGCCCTTGATGAAACTGATCCAAAACGCCAACAAGTATCGGTGCAATTGGCAAAAACAGAAACGGAAATATTAAAATGCAGAAATTCATTAACTGAGATGAACATGCAAATATCAAATGACCTTGAATCGTATTTCTCAAAGAGGGAGAATCAAATGGGGTGTATGAAGGTGTAATCGATATATTTATAGAAATGTCTCGATTATAGAGATTCGGGTGAAATACGCACTTCATTTTCGTCGATATCTGTGGGTAACAAAGGGTTTCGTAAAAGTGTATATGCAGACATCTCATTTTTATTTTCAGTGTACATAAAATAGTGTTTTTCTTTCATTGGCCTGTTACCAATAAGAACATGTCGTGATTTTACGGGCAGGGTTTTTAATTTTGTATTTGCGTATAGTACCACTCCAATTTTAAGATTACTGAATAACATAACGGCATCAATATCACTAAAAAAATAGTTATCCGATTCAATAACTTGTTCTATTGTTGACCCGTCATTCAATGCCTGTGCTTGCAAACTTTTTCCTTGCTTTTCCCATACTTGTATCAATGTTTTCATTTTTTCTTTCATTACATCGGCGTATTGTTTCACAAGTAACTTTTTGATGTCATTGATAGACATGTTAATGTTCGTACCTTTTTGAATGATATATTGTGCCGCGGAATAACTGCACGGAGTACTGTTTTGAAACTCAATTTCTTTTGTATTTTCTGGGAATAAAGGACGCCATTTATTGCGCACACGCGGATGTATTTTTTCAACGCATATGTCCTCGTCGTCGTTTTCAATATCCAACTTTGTAACAGTATTACTATAGTATTGTGTTAACTCGGGTTGTGCTCTGTCATGCGTGTTCAATGTAATATAGTTTGTATTTGAGAAAGGTTCGAGATTTTCCATATATTGGCTTTGTAT
>Ga0255770_10005840_pt1 | contig 10093 bp, 11 predicted proteins | sample 071ome_22_FD_179968 | JGI IMG/M metagenome (GOLD analysis project Ga0255770, IMG submission 179968) | Coastal salt marsh microbial communities from the Groves Creek Marsh, Skidaway Island, Georgia - 071404AT metaG (version 2) | ecosystem: Environmental > Aquatic > Marine > Intertidal zone >... | reverse complement strand
CGGCGAACGGGAGAAGCTCCTCGACCTAGAGGGGGCCCTGCAGGCGCGGGTTATCGGCCAGGAAGAAGCCGTGGCCGCCGTGGCCAACGCCGTGCGCCGGGCCCGGGCGGGTCTTGCGGACCCCGCGCGTCCTAACGGCTCTTTCCTCTTCCTTGGCCCCACGGGGGTCGGGAAGACCGAACTGTGTAAGGCGCTGGCGGACGTGCTCTTTGACTCCCCAGCGGCGCTGATTCGCGTTGATATGTCCGAGTTCATGGAGAAGCACTCCGTGGCCCGGCTCATCGGCGCCCCCCCGGGGTATGTGGGCTACGAGGCGGGCGGCTATCTGACAGAGGCGGTGCGCCGCCGCCCCTATTCCCTCATCCTCCTGGACGAGGTGGAAAAGGCCCACAGCGACGTCTTCAACGTGCTCCTCCAGGTGCTCGATGATGGCCGGCTTACGGACGGCCATGGCCGGACCGTGGACTTCCGCAATACGGTGCTGGTCATGACGTCAAACCTGGGCTCGGATCTAATTCAGAGCATGGCCGGGGAAGGGCGCGTGGATGCCATGAAGACCGCGGTGATGAACGTGGTGTCGAACCACTTTCGCCCGGAATTTCTGAATCGCATTGACGATACGGTGGTGTTTCGGCCCCTCGAGGCTTCGGCCATCGGCGCCATCGCCGAGCTGCAACTGGCGAACCTTCGCCAGCGGCTGGAAGAGCAGGGCATGCGCCTCACCTTTGATGATGGCGCCCTCCGTCTCATCGCCGAGGCGGGCTACGATCCGGTCTATGGGGCGCGGCCCCTGCGCCGAGCCATCCAGCGCCTGGTGGAGAATCCCCTGGCGGAGAAGCTCCTTGCGGGCGCCTTCGCCCCGGGAGATCACATTACCGTGGCCCTAGCGGAGGACGGAGAACGGCTCGCCTTTGCCGCCACCGCCCTCGCGGGCGCAACGTCGCGTACGGTAGAAAATTAATCTGCGCTTAGGGGTGGACAGGTATACAGTGTTTAAGTACTGTATGCCTGTCCAGTCGCTCCTTGGAGGCGCAGCTATGGTCACCTTCGATCTTTTTGCCCAAAACCCCCAGGAAAGCCTTTCCAACCCCGCGCCTCAGCGGCCGCGGCGAACTGCTAAACCCGCTGAGCCTGAGGCTGGCAAGCGCGCAGGCGCCGTAGCGGCGGGCACCCACTACCGGCGTGCAATGGCTGCGGCAAAGCGCATTCGCCGGGCTCGCCACCGGGAGGTGGTGGGGCGGCAGATCTGCGAACATCTGCGGTGCATGCTGGGCGCGGAAGATGGTGGGGTGCGAAGCGCCTCTCTCTGATTCAGGTCAAGGGCCCTAGGGCTGCCTGCTGCTAGGCTTCTTGGAAGTCATGGCTAGCACCCCAGGGACGTCATGGAACCTTCTGTTTTTTCCTTCAGGCAGCGCGATGCCCTTCGCCTAGACCTCACCGATCGCCGGGATGAAGCCCTTCAGGCGATCGACCGGTCCCTTTCCCAGGTCGTCCGGGAGGGTAACGCGAGGCAAGCGGAGGGGGCGCTGGCTACGGTGGCGATGCTCCGCCAGCTGCATCAAGCGCTCGATCGCCTCGCCATGAAAGAGTATGGAACCTGCCAGCGGTGCCACGGCGCCCTGGCCTTTCACCAACTCACCGCCGATCCCCTCGCAACCGAATGCGTCGCGTGCCAGCAGGGGAGCACCCCGTAAGGCCTTTCGGATTTCCTTCCCGCGTTAGGGGGCTTGCCAGTGGGTTCCGGCAAGATCAGCTAGGGTCTGCGGTTCGAGAATTTCCACTTCCCGCCCCTGAATCTTTAGCACGCCGTTATTTTGCAGTCGCGTGAGCACTCGGGAGACCGTCTCCACCACCAAGCCCAGGTAGTTCCCCATATCGCCCCGGGACATGGGCAAGCGGAAGCGAGCGCCGGAAAGGCCCCGGCGGCGCAGGCGTGAAGACAGGCTAAGCAGCAAGGAGGCGATGCGCTCTTCGGCGGTTTTCTTGCTGAGGAGAAGCATGAGCTGCTGGTCTTCCTGGATTTCTCGGCTCATGAGATGAAACAGGTGGCGCTGAAGGGAAGGCAGCTGGCGAGAGAGGGGTTCGATTTCATCGAAGGGAATACGACACACCGCCGCCGTTTCCAGAGCAATGGCGCCGCTAGGATGCTGGCCTGACGATAGGCCGCCGAGGCCGAAGATCTCTCCTGGCATGTGAAAGCCGATGATCTGCTCTTCGCCTGCGGTGGTGATGCTGTAGGACTTTACGGTGCCGCTGCGCACAGCATAGACCGCATCGAAGGCGTCGCCGGCGCGGAAAACGTGGTCGCCGCGATGCAGCGGGCGGCCCCGATCAATGATTTCCTCGAGAAGGCCGAGATCTTCGTTTGCCACCGCAATGGGCAGGCAGAGGTTATTGAGGCTGCAGCTTTCACACTGAGGCTGAAAACTGTGGCCAACGTTTTTCGTCGCAAGGCGTGATGATTCCATGGCCCTCTCTCTGCCCCTTTTCCCGGGGTCAAGGCTAGCAAAATTCTAGGCCTGGGAGGGGCGTAGGAGGCGCCCCTGGGCGGTTTTCCTTCGAGGAAAAACCGCCCTCGGGAGACAGGCGTTAGTCTGTGAAGACGGGCATGGCGCCCATTTCCCAGAGCATGACGGTCACGCCCATGAGGCCGATGAACATCACCAGGCCCACGGCTAGGGCGGCGCTGGCGAAGAGATAACCCCGCTCCCGGGGTACGCCCATCATGGGGGGAATGCCGACGTAGAGCAGGTATACGGCGTAGCAGGCGGCGACGGTGCCGAGGATTAGGTCGAACCACAGCGCCGGCCAGAGCCCCACGCAGCCCGTAATAAACAGGGGCATGTTGGTGTAGGTCGCCAGGGTCATGGATTTCTGCCAGGACGGCTCGGCGCCGTAGGTGTCGCTCATCCAGTGGATCATGGCGCCGAGGGCGATGGTGCCCACAATCATGGCGCCGTAGAACAGCACGATAATCACGGAGGCGCTCTGCTCAGTCATACGGAAGGTATGTTCCCCCGAGGGCAGGGTCCAGCCCGCATGGGTGACGCCGTAGAACCAGGCCGCTGCCGGGAGCAGGGCGAGCACCGTGAGCTGGAGGCCCAGCACGGAAAAGAGGGATGGGGGCTTTTCGGCGATGGATGCCCAACCCTGTTCTGGTGAGGTCAACAGCTTAAGCAGCGCGGTCATGGCAATCCCTCCCGAGTGGGCCATTGTCTGGGTGCAGTGAGAGGGGCTGGGAAAGGCGCGCGGCGCTTCCCGGCCCCGGGTGGCTAAGGGTCCAAAGTCCAAAGGCGATGAGGCTTGCGCCGGCGGCCCAGCGGACCCCGTCGCGTCGTAGCCAGGCAGCGACGGGGGCGCTTGCCCAGCTGCTCAGGGTGACCGCGGGCACCGTGCCCAGGCCAAAGGCCGCCATGAGAAGGGCCCCCTGAAGGCCGTTGCCGCTGCTGAGGGCCAGGGCCAGGGCGCTATACACAAGGCCACAGGGGAGAAGCCCCCAAAGGCCCCCGAGCACCAGGGGCGCAAGGGGCCCCTCGGGCACGGGCAGCTGGCGAACCCAGGTGAAAACCCGGGCGCCCAGGCGCTCTAGGCCCCGGAGGCCCTGCCAGAGATTGGTGACGTAGAGGCCCATGGCGATGAGCAACAGGCCCGAGAGCCAGCGTAGGGAAAAGACCAGCTCCGGGGCCGCCAGGAGGAGCCCGGCGCCAAAGCTGCCTGCCAGCAGGCCCAGGAGGGCATAGGCGCCCACCCGGCCCACGGCATAAAGAGGGATATCGCGGGTTAGGGTGCCTTGGCTCCCGGAGCGCATGCCGAGCGCGGCACCAAGACCGCCGCACATGGCAAGGCAATGGCTGCTGCCCAAAAGGCCCACGGTGAAGGCCGCGAGGAGGCCGAAATCGTTCATGGGGAACGGCCCTCCTTGCCCTCGGCGAGGTCGTCGTCTTCGAGAATGCGGGCGGCCTCTCGGTCAAGATCGTCGAATTGCCCGCTATTCACAGCCCAGAGGAAGGCTTTCAGAGCGATCAGAATGAGTAGCACGGACAGGGGAATGAGCAGGATCAGACTTTCCATAGGCCCCTCCGGTGCTGCGCCCCATCCCGGGCCAGGCGCTGGGCATGCACCAGCACGATGAGGGAGCTCAGGGTCATGCCCAGGGCCGCGAGCCAAGGCGTCACGAACCCGGCGACGGCCAGGGGCACCGCGGCGACGTTGTAGCCGGCGGCCCACAGGAGGTTGCGATGGAGCCGGCGGCGCTGGCTGCGGGCGATCCCCAGGGCATAGGGGACGGTGCGCAGATCGCGGCGGAAACTGACGATGTCCGCAGCGTCCTGGGCGAAGCGCGATTCCGCACCCAAGGCCAGGGAGACTTCGGCGCCGCCCAACGCTGGGGCGTCGTTTAAGCCGTCCCCCACGTAAAGCACCCGTTCCCCTGCGGCGCGAAGGCGCGCCAGGGCTTCGAGCTTCGCCTCCGGGGTGGCGTCGCCTTCCCAGGTCTCGAGGCCCAGCTCCGCGGCCACCGCTGCGACGCGATCGCCGTGATCGCCACTGAGAAGCGCCAGCTTCACCCCCTGGGCGCGCAGGGCCGCGAGGGCCTCGGGCGCCTCCGGGCGCAGGGCTTCCTGGCTTTGGAAGCGAGCCAGGAGGGTCCACCCTGAAGGGCTTTCGGCATCGGCCCGGCTCAGCACCACACCGGTACCTTCGGTGCCGGCAAAGCGGGGCCGGCCCAGACGATAGGCGATGCCGTTGACGCAGCCTTCGACCCCTTCCCCGACCACCACGCGCTGGGCGCTCACCGCCGGCGCGGCTTCCGGGCGCGCCTGAAAGGCCCGAGCCAGGGGGTGATCGATATCCCGCTCTAACGCCTTGGCGAGGGCCCAGGCGGAGGCCGGGCCTTCGAGGCAGGACAGGGTGCCCGTGGGCTCCGTCAGCGTCCCCGTTTTATCGAGCACGACCCGGTTAATGGAGGCAAGGCGCTCCAGGCTGTCGCTCCGGCCCAGGCGCAGCCCCTGCTGACGCAGGGCAAGGGCACCGGTGGTCCGGGCCGCCGGGGTGGCCAGGGACAGGGCGCAGGGGCAGGCAATGATCAGCGTGGCCAGCACAATTTCGAAGGCCCGCTCCGGGGCTAGGACCAGCCAAAGGACGCCTGCGCCTAGGGCGATGAGCAGCTGAAAGGCGAAAAAGTGCCGAGCGATGCGATCCAAGAGGGGCGTTTCCCCACTCTGGCTTTTCCGCGCCCGGGCCAGAAGGGTGGGGAGGGCCGCCAGGCGACCTTCGGAGGCCCGTTGGCGTACGGTCAGGGTCAGGACCCCGTCGAGCACCGTGGCCCCCGCGGGGACCGCTGTGCCGGGGCTACAGGGCTGGGGCGCGGCCTCCCCGGTAAGATGATCAAGTCTAAGGGCCGCCGAGCCTTCCAGCACCAGGGCCTCGCAGGGCACGGTTTGGCCTGCGCTGACCAGGATGCGATCCCCGGGGGAAAGGTCCATGGGATGGAGCGTCTCCCGTGCCTCTTCCCCGGCCTCGCCGCTGCGCAGACGCAGCGCCGTTAAGGGGAGGAGGTCCTCGAGGGTCGGATCGCTCTGGGCAAACTGGTGCCGTAGCCGCGCTTCGGCGTAGCGCCCAGCAAGGAGGAAGAAGGTGAACATTACCAGGGAGTCAAAATAGACGTGGGCCCCCTGGGCCGTTCTTCCTGTGACGAGGAGGGCGATGCTAGCCCCGTAGGCGAGGCCAAGGGCCAGGGCCACGGGCACGTCCATGGTGAGCTGCTTCTGCTTCAGGGCGCGCCAGGCCCCCTGGAAGAAAGGGGCTGCGGAGGTGGTCACGAGCACCGTGGCCAGCACCGCCTGGGCCCAAAGAAGGAGCTGGCGGTAAGCGGGGGTGAGGTCGCTCAGCAGGTCGAGGTAATCCGCTAGGGACAGCATCATAATCTGCATGGTGATCAGCGCTGCGATGCCTAGGCGAGCCAGGCCCTTGCGGTGCTCCTTTCGGCGGAGCTCCGCGGCGGCTTCGCTCCGGGCCGGCGCGGCGTCGAAGCCCAGGGCACTTAGGCGTTCAGCGATGGCAGGTACGGCGCTTTCGTCGCCGGTCCAGCGCAGGTGGAGGCGCTCCGTCGCCAGCTGCACCTGGGCGTGCTGCACCGCCGGGAGGGTCGCAACGCCCTTTTCCGCAAGCCAAGCGCAGGCCGCACAACGCAGCCCGGAGAGGGCGAGGACGAGTTCCGCGTTCTCGCCATCCCGCGTGACGTAACGAGCAGCCACCTCCGGGCTGGCCCAGGCCGGCATCTCGGCCTTTGCCGCGTGCCCAAGGCCCGCCTCTCGAAGGGCGTAGTAACGATCCAGGCCCTGGTCCTTCAGCCAGTAGTAGGCGGCTTCGCAGCCATGGCAACACACGGGCTTGGCGTCGCCCTCCGCGGGGACCGTGAGCATCTCTCCGGGGGGAATGGGGAGCCCGCAGTGATAGCACCCTTCCGCCGTGGCGCTGGACGGCGAGATCTCGGAAGGGGCAGCGGCGCTAAGCGTATTCACGGCGCCGAGACCTCCCCGGGCGCTGGCCCGTCCTGCACCTGCAGTCCGAAGCGCTTTAAGCGCCAGCGCCCATCGGGCGGATAGGCGAGGAGCGTGCGCGTGCCCGCAAAGCGCGGCGCCACGGCTACCCAGCGTCCCGGGGCTACGGCCGGTGCAGACAAGCGCAGGTCCTGCGTCGCCAGCGTGGGGTGGGGCAGCTCAATCACCAGTTCCTCCGCCGCATCGAAGGGCGCTCGCTGCTGCGACACCACCACAAGCATGCGACCGGGGCCGCGTGCGCTGAGCGCGGCGCTCAGCCCTAGCGCTTCCCCTGCTTGTTCGGCGGTGAGATCGGCGTTAATGGCAAGGCCTGCCTTGTAGTAGTCGTCGCGCACCAGGTCCGTCGGGCCGTTGCTGGCGAGGGTGACAATCACCACTCCCATGATCACGGCGGCCGTGGGCATGCCTATGAGGAGCCAGAGAGCGGGGTTGGCGGCGAAGGCGGAGCGGCTCACGGCGTTTGCCCCGGTGCAAGGAAGCGAGACTCGCGGGCCACCCTAAGCGCCGCATCAGCGGTGTCCGTCAGGGTGAAACGCAATTCTTGATTGGGCGCAGCGGGGGGGGGTGCCAGGAGCCGGATGATTTCCGTGCGCACTTCCTGGCCTGCAAGCTCAAGGGTTTGGGGGCCGTCGATGGTCAGCTCGGGTAGTCCTGTCACGGCGAGGGTGACCGTGCGCGGGGCCCGATCCTTGTTGACCACGCGCACGGTATAGACGTTCTCGATGCGCAGGGCCCCGGCGTCCGTGGTGACGCGCCCATAGAGGCTGCCCCGATCCCGGAGCACCTGAAGCTCCAGGGGGACACGGTTCGCCGTGGCGATGGCCACGGTGCTGATCATGGCCAGGAGCACGGCGGCATAGCCGATGAGCCGGGGGCGAAAGGTTTTCGAAGGCTTACCTGCGAGGTCGTGCTCCGTGGTGTAGCGGATGAGGCCCCGGGGCTTTTCGAGCTTGTCCATCACCGTATCGCAGGCGTCGATGCACTGGGCGCAGCTGATGCACTCGTATTGCAGACCGTTTCGAATATCAATCCCCGTGGGGCATACCTGGACGCACAGGCTGCAGTCTACGCAGTCCCCGGCGCCCTCGGCGGCGCGCTTCTTCGCGCTTCGCGGCTCGCCCCGGGCCGCATCATAGGAAACGATGAGCGTGTCCGAGTCGAACATAGCGGATTGAAAGCGCGCGTAGGGGCACATGTAGAGGCACGCCTGCTCCCGCAGGATGCCCCCCATGAGGAAGGTCACCACGGCGAAGAAGCCCAACCAGAAGACGGTCCAGCCTGTCAGGGACCAGGTGGCGAGCCCCGCGAGGAGCGCGTCGATCGGGACAAACAGTCCCATGATGGACAGGGCCGTGGCTCCCGCGAGGAGCGTCCAGAGCAGCCACTTCAGTGCCCGCAGCCGGACCTTTTCCCCAGTCCAGGACGCCTTGGCTAGGCGAATGCGCTTGTTCCGGGAGCCTTCCACCCAGCGCTCGAGATCCATGAAGAGGCTAAACCACACGGACTGAAAGCAGACGTAGCCGCACCACACCCGGCCCAGCCAGTTGGTGAAAGTGAAGAGGGCAAAGGCGCCAATGATGAGGAGCCAGGAGACCAGCATGAAATCCTGGGGGAAGAAGGTGAAGCCGAACACCTGGAAATGGCGCGCGGGCAAATCGAGGCGCAGGAGGGGCTCGCCGTTCCAGCTGAGCCAGGGTAGAGCCAGAAGGAGGGCAAAGCCTCCCCAGCGAAGGGCGAGGCGCAGCTGGCTAAAGAAGCCCGGCACCTGCCGGACGTGAATGGGCTCATGGCTCGCGTAGAGGTCGATCTGCCGAGGGCCATCAAGCTGCGCCTTGCTCACGGTTCGCGATGCTCCCTTTTCCTTGGGGCGGGCTACTGTCCCGCCGCGGTGGAGGTGGCAGCGGCCCTCGCCCCTTTACTTAAGCTCAGGACATAGGCGGCGACGAGGTGGATGCGGGCATCGTCCAGCACCCCTTCGTGGGAAGGCATCTGTCCGTTCCGGCCATGGCGTAGGGTAAAGGCGATCTCATCGGCGGAGCCGCCGTAGAGCCAAATATTGTCCGTTAGATTTGGAGCGCCCAGGGCGATGTTCCCCGTGCCCGCGGGGCCGTGGCAAGCGACGCAAAACAGGCTGTACTTGGGGGCGGCCTCCGCGGCGAGGGCGGCATCGTGGGCTGCGCCGGAGAGGCTGCGTACGTACTGCGCCATGGCCCTTACCCCTTCTTCGCCGAGGGGCGCGGCCCAGGAGGGCATGGCCGCCTGCCGACCCTGGCGAATGCTCGCTTGGATTTGGGCCTCGCTGTTTCCCCAGAGCCAGTCATGGTCTCGAAGGTTCGGGAACCCATGGGCCCCTTGAGCCGCGCTGCCGTGGCATTGGGCGCAGTAGTTTCCAAAGATGCGCTGGCCCATGCGCATGGCCTTCCGGTCCTCCGTGAGGGCGAGGAGGGGCGTGTCGAGGTAGCGCTCAAAGAGAGGGTTGTAGCGCTCCGCCGCCGCGGCCACTTCCCCCTCCCATTGCCCCGTGCTGCTCCAGCCCAAAAGCCCCTTGAAGTTTCCAAGCCCCGGGAAAAGCGCCAGGTAGGCGAAGCTAAAGGCGATGGTCAAGAGAAACAGGTAGTACCACCACCGGGGGAGAGGTGTTTCCAGCTCCGCGATGCCGTCAAAGGTGTGGTCCTTCTCAAGGTGGGCCCCATCCTTCACTTCGCTTTTCCGCGTCGTGGTGAGCAGCCAGTAGGACCCCAAGAGCGTCCCGATGGTCACCACGGTGACAAAAATGCTCCAAAAGACGGTCATGGCGTGCGGGTCTCCGAATCCGTGGGGGAGTGGGTGTCCTCAGCATCGGCAAAGGGGAGCTTTGCCGCCTCGTCAAAGCGGTGCTTGCCGCCTCGGAAGACCCAAAGGAACAGGCCAAGGAAGGTGAGGAGCATGGCCACGGTCATGAGACCGCGAAGCAGCGGCAGATCCATGCTTACCTCCGGCTCAGCAGGGTGCCGAGCTGCTGGAGGTAGGCCACCAGCGCATCGGCTTCAGAATGACCGGCGACGGCCCTTTGCGCGCCGGCCATGTCCGCGTCCGTGTAGGGCACGCCCACCGTGGCCAGAGCCTTCATCTTCGCGGCGGTTTCCTCGCCATCGAGGGTGCGCTCAAAGAGCCAGGGGAACGCTGGCATGGTGGATTCGGGGACCACGGCCCGGGGGTTGTAGAGGTGCGCCCGCTGCCAGTCATCGCTGTAGCGGCCGCCCACCCGGGCCAGATCCGGCCCCGTGCGCTTTGAGCCCCAGAGGAAGGGGTGTTCGTAAACGCTTTCCCCGGCCACGGAGTAGTGGCCGTAGCGTTCCGTTTCCGTGCGCAGGGGGCGAACCATCTGCGTATGGCAGACGTGGCACCCCTCCCGAATGTAGATATCGCGGCCCTCAAGCTCCAGCGCCGGTAGGGGTTTGAGCCCGGCCACGGGGGTGGTGGTGCTTTCGCTGCTGAAGAGCGGCAGGATTTCTACCAGACCGCCTAGGCTGATCACGAGGATGATAAGCGTC
>Ga0255770_10005824_pt1 | contig 10103 bp, 11 predicted proteins | sample 071ome_22_FD_179968 | JGI IMG/M metagenome (GOLD analysis project Ga0255770, IMG submission 179968) | Coastal salt marsh microbial communities from the Groves Creek Marsh, Skidaway Island, Georgia - 071404AT metaG (version 2) | ecosystem: Environmental > Aquatic > Marine > Intertidal zone >... | reverse complement strand
GCCTGACGGTTTATTATGCCCGCTCTGGCAACATTAAGAGACACAGACAATCCGCCACAGCATTTTACTGGTTGGCGCTGATTCTGACCGGATTTTTTTACCCTGCTGCCAGGCCGGATCATGTATGAAGTGATCCTGGCCGGGGGTTGAAGCGAACTGCCGAAGCCGTACGATTCTTGCCATTCGAGCCGCGTTATTTGTTTTTGCTCTTGTACTGAGTGGGGCAGTAAGCCCGGAGAACGTCCTTCGGGCGCAACTTCTGGTGTTTAGTTGCCCGGCCGGATGTGCGCTGGCGCCAGAGTCGGAACGACCTGGCCTTAAGTGATTTTCTCATGAGCTTAATCACTTCTGTTTCCGGCAAATTGAACTGAGCCTCGATCGCTTCGAAGGGGGTGCGGTCTTCCCAGGCCATCTCAATGATGCGGGACAGTTCGGCCGCGTTGAAGGCCTGTTGGTTTTCGCTGCTGGCGGTCATGATGCAGAGTCGGTTGCTGAATTCGGCGTTTTGCTGTGTTTTTCATCCGCAGCGCCATCTTTCGTGTGATCTACAGTGTCGCTCCGCTTGGCGATTTCTTTGCGCAACCAATACAGATTCTTGGCATATTTCCGCCGCGTGTTCGGTTTAATTTTCATGGTGTAGGGCCATTTAGTGATCATGGGTACCGAAGATCTTTATTTACTGAAATAAGTTGCTGCAGGGAGTCGTGTGACAGTGCCGACGAAGTTCGCAAAGCTTTTAACACTGACAACACTGACAACACTGACAACACTGACAACACTGACGGTGCTCACAATATTTATGATGCCCCCAACGATCATGATGTCCAGAGCGGTCGCGCTGCCACGGTTCTTACTGGCGTACCGTGTGCCGTCCCGTCGAGCCTGCCTGGGGGGCGGAAGCGAGGCAGATAGCGGCAGATCACGTATAGTTCAGTTCGCTGACAGTCAATCCCACTTTCGGATCCTGCTCGAGCAGCAAGGATTCTTCGCTATTCGCGCAGGCTGTGGGCAGTATGACCAGCATGGCGACCGAATTACCGGGGCCGCAAGAGCGGTCCACTATCTGAGCCGTAATCTGCTGGTCCTGTTGTACGAGCGCAAGGTCCGCTCCGTCATTGAGTGCGTCCGACGAGCTGTCAGCCAGTAGCAGGAACAGGCGCTTTTTTGCTTCAGCCCTGTAATGCATCCGGGCAACCACCTCCTGTCCGGTGTAGCACCCCTTCTGAAAGTTAACGACGCCGGAGAGATCGTAGTTCAGCAGCTGTGGCGTGAAAGCTTCGCTGTGCTGCGCGCTGACGTGAGCCCGGCCGGCAAGTGTCTCTGCGTAATCGTAGTGCCGGGAATCTGCCAGAGTCTGCTGGTCAGTCAGCCTGCGAAGACTTTCAGCGATCAAGTCTGCGTTTTCAGCGTCCCAGACCCACAGTTGAAACCTGTCCGGGGTGCCGGCCAGTTTAATCATCGTGGCAGAGCGCGAAGTCGCCGTCTGATAGGGCAGAGTAGGTGGGGCTGGCAGCAGTTCGTGCAGTACGGGGCATTCGTTAGCAAGGATGCCAAAGCTGCGGCAGGGCCCGCTATGGATTGCAACCTCTGTATTAGAAAATACTGCGTATTTGGCGAGTGTCTCGGCGATTTTCTGCCCATTGCCCTCGGAAATCTGCAGCAGACAGCCTTCCGTGGAACGCACGCACAGGAAGTCTCCGATGACGCGCCCCTTCAGATTACACAGCGCACCGGCCAGGCACTGTTCATCTGTCAGTTGTGTCATGTCGCAGGTGACCTGTCCCTGTAAAAAAGTGATCGAGTCGGGTCCGGCGATCAGGACGTATTCATACTGTCTCAGTTCACACACTTGCATGTTGATTCTCTTGATTTGCCCCTTGGTCAGTATTCGGCAGTTGAGTCTGCTAGAACGTGAAGCGGTATTGTCGCATAATGCGCCGCCTGCGGTTGGCCATTGGGTGCGCTCTGCGTGCGTGATTATATGACTGAATTGAACAAGCAAAAAATTTTCTGGCACAGCCGTCGCGGCATGCTGGAGCTGGATTTGCTGCTGGTTCCGTTCGCGCAGGAGGTCTTTGAAACACTGGCTCCGGATCAGCAACAGCTCTATGAAGAGTTGCTTCAGGAGGAAGATCAGGACCTCTGGAACTGGTTTCTCGACAGAGCAGAGCCCCCTCAACCCAAATTCAAGCCGTTAATCGCCCAGATACTCGCCCACAAGGCTGCCGAGGTCTAGACTGAAGCGTTACCTCAGCATTTGGCGCTGAATCATGTTTGTTCTGGACATTTTGCCTTCGAGAGTGGCGCTCATTGTGCTGTGTGCTGTCCACAGTATGGCAGCGCTGGCGCTGTGTGTTGCCAAGCTTCCTGTCTGGCTGGTCGCAGGATTCCTTGTGGTGCTGGTGCTGACCGGCAAACGCCGAATCAGTGAGGAGCTCGCTAATTTTCCTGGGTGGTTTCGGCGGTGCCTCGCTGGTGAAACGCGCTGGCACTTGGAGAATGCGGCGGGCAGAGTCGCCGTTTTGCCTCCCAAACCGATTTTCATCAGCGAATTGCTTATTGTTCTGGAATTTCGTACCTGCCCTGACGCACAGGCTGCGGGTCCGAGCACGCTTTGCCTGTGTCTGTTTTCTGACAGCCTGTCGCCGAGCCAATCCAGCCGTTTGCGCTGTTTTCTGCGATTTCGGGATCAGGTGATCCCGGAAGGTTGATGGGTTTCAGGCGAGAGGATCGTGTCTTTGGCGTGAGCCAAAGTGTCGGGGAAATCAAGCGTGAAGTGCAAGCCGCGACTTTCTTGTCTCTGCAAAGCGCTGTTGATGATCAGTTCTGCCACCAGCGCCAAGTTGCGAAGCTCAAGATTGTCGTTGGTCACCCGGTGCTTGATGTAATAGTCACGAACTTCCTCTCGAATGACGCTGATGCGACTGCGGGCTCTCTGCAGCCGCTTGCTTGTGCGTACGATGCCGACAAAGTCCCACATGAAGCGGCGTATTTCATCCCAGTCATGGGATACCAGAATTTCATCGTCTGAATCGGTTACCCGGCTTTCGTCCCATTGAGTGATGTGATCCACCAGTGCAGTCTGCTCAAAGCGTGATCTGATGCTGTCGGCTGCGCCGAATGCAATCACGAAACATTCGAGCAGGGAGTTGCTTGCCATCCGGTTGGCACCGTGCAGACCACTGAAGCTGGTCTCCCCGATCGCGTAGAGGTTACTGACATCCGTTTCGCCCTGTGTGTTTACCATGACGCCGCCGCAGGTGTAATGGGCTGCCGGTACCACCGGAATCCGGTCACGGGTGATGTCGATCCCGAAGCTCAGACAGCGCTCGTAAATGGTGGGGAAGTGGGCTTTGATAAACTCCGGTGGTTTATGAGTGATGTTGAGATAGACGCAGTCGCAGCCCAGGCGCTTCATTTCATGATCGATGGCGCGGGCCACAATGTCCCGCGGAGCCAGTTCAGCCAATTCGTTAAAATCTGGCATGAAGCGCGTCCCGTCGGGCAGTTCTAACAGAGCGCCTTCTCCACGCAGTGCCTCAGTAATCAGAAATGACTTCGCATGCGGGTGATACAGACAGGTGGGATGGAATTGATTGAATTCGAGATTCGCAACACGACAGCCTGCGCGCCACGCCATAGCGATGCCGTCGCCGCTCGCTCCGTCAGGATTGCTGGTGTAAAGATAGGCTTTACTGGCGCCGCCGGTGGCCAGAGCGACGAAGCGTGAGCGAATCGCCTCGACTCGGCCACTCTCCTGAACAAGCACGTAAACTCCGACACAGGTGCGCCCGGTTCCGCCTGGGCTCGGTTTCGTCACCAGGTCGACGGCAGTGCAGCCTTCTAACAGTGTGATGTTAGCGTGTTCTCTGGCTCGCTGCTGCAGAGTCTGAAATACGGCCTTGCCTGTCGCATCTGTCGCGTGGATGATGCGTCGGTGGCTGTGTCCTCCTTCCTGAGTCAGGTGAAGGGAGGAGAGCTCCGCCGGGCTCGATGGCGCGGCGTCATCGCCTGTGGCTTCTGCCGTTGATTTGGTGGTAAATGGGACGCCCTGTGCCACGAGCCAGCTGACCGCGGAGGCGCTGCGCTCAACCACATGCTCCACCACGTCACGATGGCAAAGTCCGACTCCTGCATGCAGGGTGTCTGCAACATGAGAGTCTACACTGTCGCTGTCATCGAGTACCGCGGCGATGCCTCCTTGCGCATAGTATGTCGCGCCTTCCTGCAGATCGCCCTTACTGAGCACTGTGACCCGCGCGAAGTCGGCGGTTCGAAGTGCCAGCGTCAGGCCTGCTGCGCCGCTCCCGACTATGACAATATCAGTGTCCAGGGTTTCCATCTCTCGAATTTCGTTCATGTAGTTAGTGTAAACTATTGAAAAATAGTGGTATTAGCTTTCGTTGAAGCGTGATCCGAGGCCTTAGGGCAGGTCGGGTCCTGACAAACAGGCGCAGCAGTGGCCTGATCCACTCTTAAGAAGCGGAATACCGCGCGTTCCGGTAGAATGGGGCCAATTTTATCCTTTTTACCGAATTTTGCACGCTGGCTTTGCTGAGTTTCTTGCGTGGTACGGGCACGACGGAACCGCTGTCATAAAAGCCCGAAGCGCCAGTGTTGCAGGGATCTGGGCTGCAAAGCTCGGCTGGAAATCAGGCATGTCTGGAGTGGAAGAAGCCACCGATCAGCAGTTGGTTGATCAGGTGATGGCGGGCAACAAAAATGCCTTTAACCTGCTGGTGATGCGCTATCAACATCGTGTTGCTGCTCTGATCGCGCGGTTTGTACAGGATCCACAGGAAGTGGAAGACGTGGCTCAGGAAGCTTTTATCAAGGCGTACCGGGCCCTGCCGCTATTCCGGGGTGACAGCGCATTCTATACCTGGCTCTATCGGATCGCAGTGAACACGGCCAAAAACCATCTGGTTGCCCGTAGTCGCAGGCCGCCTGCCCACGATCTGGAGATTGACGAAGTGGAGCCGACGGAGATAGGCAGTGTGCTGCATGAGATCGAAAGCCCGGAAGGCAGTCTCTCAACCAGTGAGCTGAAAGAAGCAATTGAGGCGGCCGTGGATTCCTTGCCCGAGGAATTGAAGACAGCCTTCACCTTGCGGGAGTTTTCCGGGTTGAGTTATGAAGACATTACTGAGGTTATGGATTGCCCGGTCGGCACCGTACGCTCGCGCATTTTCCGCGCGCGGGAAGCGATTGACCGCAAAATCAAGGAGCTGCTGTAGGGTCCCTTTGTAGGGCCCCTCACGCACAGGCGGGCGGATAAAATGCAGGAAATTGAGAACTTTCCGGCCAAGTTGCTGTCTTAACCCAGGCAGAAGATGACATTACTGGGGCTAATTCGGCCGGAATGTGACGAATCAGAGCGGGTTTGAACGCCCGGTTAGGCCGGCGCGGCAACCGGGAGCAGGCTGATCTGTCCCGGTACAGCGGATACCGGGAATGAGCGAATTCAAGACGCCGGGCAGCCGGTGCAAATGGAAAACAGGCTATGGCAAAAGCAACGTTTGAAAAAACGGCACAAACTGAACAAGCGGCCCAGCCGGCGGCTGCCGCAAGTTCTGAGCGCTTGGGCGAGTCTCTCTCTGCAGTGATGGATGGGGAGGCAGATGATCTGGCCTTGCGCCGTCTGATTCAGGAATCCGCTGCCGACCCTGTGCTGGCAGAGAAGTGGGAGCGGTACCACCTCGCACGGGATGTGATCCACGGTCGCGGTAGACCTCTGTCGTCGGGCTTCTCTGGAAGAGTAGCGGCGGCGATCGATGCCGAGACTGCCCCGCAGGCAGCTAGCGTGACCGGGAGCAGGCTGCCTCAACCATTGGTTAAATTCGCCATTGCGGCCACTGTTGCGGTAGTGGCTGTTGTCACGCTGCAGCCCGCGCAGAATGGGCCAGAATTGCCTGCTGCCGGTGTGTCTGCCACAGATGCCAGCCGGCAGGCTGATGCCGAAATGCCCGCGCAGGTATACGTCGCAGGCTCTGAGTCTGCGCTGTCACCGGCGCCAGTCGATCCAGAGGCGCAGCAGCGACTGAGAGATTACATCGAAAGCATGAGCTTCGATTCTGATGAGGCGGTGCGCAGCGAACATATCCAGAGCTCCCCCCTTTACCGGCTGGTCAATCAGCTGGAAGCCGACAACCCCTGATCTGCCCGCTCAGCGCTTCCGATAGACGCTGATCTCAAGTGGCGCAGCCTGACTCAAGTCAGTAGCGACGGCGCTGCGTATCTTCATCAGTTATGCTACAGTCCCGAGCCTATTTTGGGAGGACGGGCTCCGTGCCTGCCGTTCGCCCTCTGATCGAAATCTTCTGCTCTCAGCGTAAGGAATAGCATGTTGGCAAAATCCCGCACCACAGTTTTGAAACCACATTTCGCCCGTCTGGCTTTCTCCCTGGCAGCAGGGATTCTGGCTGTCGCGCTACAGATCGGCCCAGCCAAGCCCCTCGCTGCTGCTGAACTGCCCAATTTTGCCGATCTGGTTGAGCGCAATGCTCCCTCGATTGTGGAAATTTCAACGATCCGCCGGACGGCTGCCCGCTCGCCAGTCGCGGACTCTGAGCTGGAAGAGTTGTTGCGCCGCATCAATCCCGGTCAGGAGCCCGATCTGGATATCGAAGGTCTGCCTGAACAGCGACAGAGGGCGGCAGTGGGATCCGGCTTCCTGATTTCCGGGGACGGTTATGTGATCACCAACAATCACGTCGTGGTTGGTGCGGATGAAATTCAGGTAACTTTGAATGATCGCCGCGTTTTCAATGCGCAGATCATCGGTCTCGATGAGCCTTCAGACCTCGCGTTGTTGAAAGTAGACGCAGAGGGTCTTCCCTATGTCGGTTTCGGAGATTCGGATGCGCTTCGAGTCGGTGAGTGGGTCCTGGCCATCGGGTCGCCGTTTGGTCTTGAATTCTCGGCAGCCGCCGGGATTGTCAGTGCCAAAGGCCGTTCCGTTCCCGGTCGCTCCTCCTACAACTACATGGCATTCATTCAGACTGATGTGGCTATTAACCAGGGGAATTCCGGTGGCCCCTTATTTAACCTCGAAGGGGATGTCATTGGGATCAATTCGCAAATTCTGAGCAGCACCGGTGGCTCGAACGGCATTTCTTTTTCGATCCCAAGTAACGTTGCCATGAACGTAATCGAGCAATTGCGTGAGTCAGGAGTCGTTGAGCGGGGGCTGCTTGGGGTCCGCATGCGCGAGGTGGATTTTGCGCTCGCGGAAATATTCGGCATGGAACGCCCGCGCGGCGCGTTCGTTGACGAGGTGCAGCCGCAAAGTCCAGCCGCCCGGGGTGGCATACAGAACGAAGACATTATTCTTGAATTTAATGGCCACGCCATTGAATACTACACGGATCTGCCTTTCTACGTGGGGCAGTACCGTCCCGGTACAGAAGCCGCGGTCAGGCTCTACCGCAATGGCGAGCTGATCGAGCAGACTGTGGTCCTCGGCAGTTCTCCGACCAATGTGGCGGTGGCGGAAACGCCCGCTGCCCGCATCGAGCGTGGTAATCCGCTGGGTTTTCGCGTTGCTGAACTGGGAGAGGAAGCCAAACAAATCTCCGGTCTGGAAGGCGTGCGGATTGCTGAGCTCGACGACGGGCCCGGTCGCGAAGCCGGCCTTTTGGAGGGAGATGTCATCGTGGCATTAGACCGACAGCCCGTGACCTCTGCTGACCGATTCGCTGAAGTGGCCGGAAATTTGCCGGAATCCGGATTCGTTCCGATCCGGATTGTACGCGAAGGGCAGGCAACGACCTTGGTACTCGAACTCTCGCCCTGATTAGTGAACGGAATGGCAGTCGCGGGGACGCCATTTTTTCTGCCACTGAGTCAGCGTTTCAGGTAGACTTGCCGCCAATTTTCCAGATTACGCGCAGCACTAAACCGCCAGCGCCGACCGTATCGTGTCTGATCTTAGCCATATTCGTAATTTCTCCATCATTGCCCACATTGATCATGGTAAGTCGACGCTGGCGGACCGGTTCATACAGTACTGTGGCGGTCTGGAAGAACGCGAGATGGATGCCCAAATACTCGATACGCTTGATATAGAGCGTGAACGGGGAATCACCATCAAGGCGCAGAGCGTCACTCTGCACTACGACGCGCAGGACGGTAAGCGCTATCAGCTGAACTTTATTGATACGCCGGGCCACGTCGACTTCACCTATGAGGTGTCTCGGTCGCTGGCTGCCTGTGAAGGGGCGCTACTGGTGGTTGATGCGGGGCAGGGCGTTGAAGCGCAATCTGTGGCGACCTGTTACACGGCCATTGAGCAGGGGCTGGAAGTGCTGCCTGTGCTCAACAAAATGGATTTGCCGCAGGCGGAGCCTGATCGGGTTCGCGTGGAAATAGAAGAGATTATCGGTTTAGACGCGACCGAAGCGGTTTGTGCCAGCGCAAAAACTGGTTTGGGTATTCAGGATATACTGGAACAAATAGTACATAACGTGCCTGCTCCGACAGGGGATAAAGAGGGAGATCTGCAGGCGCTGATCATCGATTCATGGTTCGATAATTATCTTGGTGTCGTGTCTCTTGTCAGGGTTGTGCAAGGAACTCTTCGAAAAGGCGATAAAATTGTTGCAAAGTCAATTGGCAAAGCACATGTGGTTGATAACGTTGGTGTATTTACTCCGAAGAGAACTCAGACGGGCATATTGGCGGCGGGTGAGGTCGGATTTGTTGAAGCCGGGATTAAAGACATCCATGGTGCTCCGGTCGGGGACACCCTGACGCTGGCGAAAACGCAGGAAGTTGCAGCGCTCGCTGGCTTCCGCCAGATTCAACCTCAGGTTTACGCTGGGCTTTATCCGGTTTCTTCAGACGACTTTGAAAATTTCCGGGACGCTCTGGAAAAGCTGACGCTGAATGATGCCTCACTGCAGTATGAGCCGGAAAATTCCGATGCGCTCGGCTTCGGTTTTCGATGCGGCTTCCTCGGCATGCTGCATATGGAAATTATTCAGGAGCGGCTGGAGCGGGAATACGACCTGTCGCTGATCACCACTGCGCCCACGGTTGTGTACGAGGTTGAGCTGGAAAATGGCGAGCTCGTGATGGTGGACAGCCCTTCCAGTCTGCCGGCGGTAAACAATATCAAGGAAATGCGTGAGCCTATCGTGCTGGCAAGCATTCTCGTGCCTCAGGAATATCTTGGTAATGTGATTAATCTGTGTGTTGAAAAGCGCGGTGTGCAAAAGGACATGCAGTTTATCGGCAAACAGGTGTCGCTGAGCTATGAGTTGCCGATGAATGAAGTGGTTATGGATTTCTTTGACCGTCTCAAATCCGTGAGCAGGGGTTATGCTTCTCTGGACTATCAGTTCGACCGGTTCGAGCGTTCTACCCTGGTGAGGCTGGACGTGCTGATTAATGGCTCAAGGGTTGATGCTCTTGCACTGATTGTATTCCGCGATCATGCTCAGTCAAAAGGGCGTCTGCTCGTGGAAAAGATGAAGGAATTGATTCCGCGGCAGCTCTATGATGTCGCAATACAGGCTGCGATCGGCGGACAGATAATCGCCCGTTCAACAGTCAAGGCGCTGCGTAAAAACGTCACTGCGAAATGCTATGGTGGGGACGTCTCGCGCAAGAAAAAACTGCTAGAAAAGCAGAAAGCAGGGAAAAAACGAATGAAGCAGGTCGGAAATGTGGAAGTGCCGCAGGAGGCATTTCTGGCCGTATTGAAGGTAGAGAGCTGAGTAGACGCAGATGAATATTGATTTTTCGCTGGTTTTGTTCGTGCTGGTCGCTTTTTGCGGGTTCCTGTGGGCTCTGGATTCCATGCTGATCAAGAAATCCCGGACTGAAGCAGTTGATAACTATCGACGAACCGGCAGCAAAGGCAAGAGCGAGGAAGAGATCAACCGCGCAGTTGCCGATTTGAGTCAGGAGCCGCTCGTTATTGAGTATGCAAAATCGTTTTTCCCGGTATTGTTGATCGTTTTCCTGCTGCGCTCGTTTCTGGTTGAACCGTTTCAGATTCCGACCGGTTCAATGATCCCGACGCTGGAGGTCGGTGACTTTATTCTCGTCAACAAGTACGCCTATGGGGTCCGCTTACCGGTCATTGGCACCAAAATTCT
>Ga0255770_10005816_pt1 | contig 10109 bp, 7 predicted proteins | sample 071ome_22_FD_179968 | JGI IMG/M metagenome (GOLD analysis project Ga0255770, IMG submission 179968) | Coastal salt marsh microbial communities from the Groves Creek Marsh, Skidaway Island, Georgia - 071404AT metaG (version 2) | ecosystem: Environmental > Aquatic > Marine > Intertidal zone > Salt... | reverse complement strand
TTTCTTAGCCACAGGCTTTTTGATCGCGGCTTTTTTTGCTGATGCCTTTTTTGCCGCAGCTTTTTTTACGGGTTCTTTGGCCATCAGTGTCCTCCAAGATACGCATCAATAACACGTGGGTCATTTTGTAGTTTTTCAGGTTCGCCATTGGCCAACATTTTGCCATTCGACAGACAATAAATATGCGACGCCAAATTCATGATCACCCGCATATTATGTTCAATCACACACAGGGTGATGCCCAATTCTTCGTTGGCGCGCCGCAAGCGATCAATCAACCCATTGATAAGCGTTGGGTTGATGCCAGCGGTTGGCTCATCAAGAAGCAACACCTTTGGCTCATTCATCAATGCCATAGCAAATTCGAGAAGCTTTTGCTGGCCAAATGACAAATCACCAGAGATCAAATTGCGTTTTGAATATAGCCCGACAAATTCAAGAAGATGTTCAGCCCGTTCGCGGATTTCACCTTTACGGCTAGCAAACATACTGTCTTTGGAATCTGGTCGGTGCGATACCGAGATTTGCATGTTATCAACGCAATCCATTTTCCCATAAATACGGGTTTGCTGGAATGTCCGAAGCATGCCTAACCGGGCAATTTCCCCAACGCGCAAATGCGAGATTTCCTGACCGTCAAATTTAATCGAGCCGCTATCAATGGGGTGATACCCAACAATAGAGTTAAACAGTGTGGTTTTGCCACAACCATTTGGCCCAATGATGCCGGTGATTGAACCGCGTTCAACGGTCATAGAGATATCGACATTTGCCTTTACGCCCCCATAAGATTTAGAGACGTTTTGGACGGAAATAACAGACTCAGCCATTTACGCCTCCTCTTTCTGGGCCGTCAATGACGGATCAACAGTGATGCCAAACTTTTCTGGATATTTGGTTTGTAACCAACCCATGATTCCCTGTTGGAAATACACAATGTTGACAATCAAGATCAGGCCAAGAACAACCCACTGCAGACCCAGCAAATAGGTCCATGTTGTTTCTTTGACAATGTGGAACAAGATGGCACCAAGTACCGGCCCCCACAATGTACCCTTGCCGCCAAGCAATGCCATTGCGACCATAAAGATACCAAAAGTCGCGACCGGGAAGGCCACTTCCAAAGGCTCAATAAAGCCGACCATATTGCCATTTACAGCCCCAATACAGCCCATGAAAAAGGCGGCTACGGTCCAGCCAACCTGCTTATATCGCAATGTTGGGATACCCATCGCTTCGGCTTTGTCCTCATCATCGCGGATGGCATTAGCGGCCAAACCGAACTGTGTTGAGAACAACCAGCGGATCACAAAATGTGCAGCAACCGCCAAGACAAAGCAGAGGACATAGAAAAACGCTGACCGATATTCAATTGGCAATGGCAAAAACGGCATCGAGATACCCGCACCACCACCTATTGTTTCAATTGTGCCAGCAATCTCGCGCGCGGCGACTGCTACACCAAGTGTACCAATCGCAAAATATGGGCCACGCAAGCCAAACACCGCATAGCCAAGGAACCAAGCCATGACCGCACAACCAATGCCTGCGGCAAGAATACCTGCAAACAACCCACCATAATATTGCGCCTCGGTAAATACCGGCTTAATCGCGCCATAAGATGCTGTGTAGTCAGCCAGATCATAAAAAAGAGACACCTGAATGGATGCAGAAATATACATGCCAATGCCAAAAAAGGTGATGTTCCCGAGCGAATTATACCCCATCTGGCCACCGGTCACATCCCAAGTGGATGCCATCAGCACCATGATCCACAACATCGCCATCTGGAATGTGTAATCAGGGAATAATAGTGGGCCAAGAACTCCGAAAAGTCCCAAACCCGTATATAGAAGTTTTTCGTTCATCATTTTACCGAACCACCTGTCTTTGGCGACGCATTTGAATTTGCCGCCATGATAGAACCCCAATCAACACCATAACCGCTGCAGCAATCTGCCATTCGGCACCAGCAATGATCCCGGCATATTGTTCAACCCAACCAAGGATAAAGCTCATGCCAATCACACCAGGAAGGTTGCCCAGCCCGGCCGCGGTCACAATAGCGAATGTGCGGAGTGAATAGACAATGCCATAGAATGGCTGAATGACCCAAATCATCGCCACCAGCACACCAGCAACACCGCAAATAGCTGCATTCAGCGCATATGTGAATGCGTAAACTTTGTCGGTATCAATCCCTAGAACCCGCGCGGCACGTGGATCCTGTGCCGTGGCGCGAATGGCCTGGCCCATCCGTGACTTTTTCATAAAAATCACGATCGCGGTAGCAAATGCACCAGCCAAAACCAATGAAATAACCTTAATCATCGGTACGGTCACAAACCCATCAAACATGGTCGCAATATGGAAATGCGAATCAACCGTTTGAACTTCAGGACCGTAAATCAGGTTCATCACCTGTTGCAGGAACAGCGACAATCCAAAGGTCGCAAGCAATGACACAAACATATCATTGTCAATGACCCGCTTAATCACCAGCCGATATACAACAAGACCAAAAACAAACATAACGACCATAACAACCGGGAGAGCAAAAATGGGGTGAACACCGACTTTCGTCATGGTGTAAGCGCCAAAGCCACCCATGATCACAAAGTCACCTTGGGCAAGGTTTTTAACATTCATAACACCCCAAACCAACGCCAGCCCATATGCGGCAAGCGCAAAGACCGCACCAATGAAGATGCCATCCAGAATCATTTGGACGTTCATGACTGGGGCCAGAACAAACAAAAGTTGTAGATTATCCAACATGTCCAATACCTTTATTGTTAACGCAAAAGCCCCGATTGAAAGTTACAATCAGATCGTTTTCCTATTAGGCCAGAAAATATTTGCGAATGGACTTCAAAGAGCGTGTGCCAAACGACCAAAAAGTTAAAAGAAAGCCCGCCGTGGCGAGCTTTCATTATGATTTTTTCAGTCTTTTTTAGTAGTTAGCTTTCCGTGGGAAAACCATATCACCTGGGTTTACAACATTGTTGTATTTACCGCTGCCGTCGATTTGACGATAGAACATTGGCTTGGCGATATTGTTGCCTTCAGGCGCAAACCGGATCGGACCATAGAATGTATCCATGTCTGTGGCCGCCAATGCGTCACGCACTGCATCACGGTCAAAGCTGTTTGCCCGCTCAAACGCATCCTTGAACACAAGAACAGCTGCAGAGGCCTGTGTTGTTTGATACGGAATAACTTTATATTCCGGGAAGGCAGCTCTGAAGTCATCATTATATTTTGATGCATTGCCAAAGATTGGCTCACTGTTTGGCAGGTTGCTCAGCCACTGAGTTGGGCAGAGAACGCCTGCGGCCGCTTTCGGGAATTTTTCCTGAACTTTTGCCGCTTCACAGTGGGTCATTGAGATCACCGGCGCGTCGATTTTCATTTCTTCGATCTGACGGGCTGCAGTTGCCGCACCTTTAGAGTGACCAGAAACCAACAGAATGTCAGGCTTCAGCGCTTTGAACTTTGTCAATGTTGCTGACATGTCTGACAAATCAGCAGGCAGTTTGTCATCAATCACAATGTTCATGCCGTGCTTTTTGGCAACATCAACCACACCAGCGCGCACATCGAGCGAGAATCCATCATTTTCAAAGGCCATGCCAATGCGCAGGTCAGATGGCTTTTTGCCTTCTGATTTTGCACGCTCAGCCACCAGATCAAGAACCGGCGCCAGGTAATATTCAGATGTTGACAACACCGCGAACATATATCTGTAACCTTGGGTGAATAGTGCGCGTGACGCACCTTCAGCTTCCACCATTGGCACTTTGAATTTTTCAGTTACAGGCGCAACAGCCTTGGTCATCCCGGTTGAGTATGGGCCCAACATGTATTCGATGCCGTCCTGCTGGATCAGACGTTCAGCAAGCTGTGTTGCACGGTTAGCCGCTGATTCATCATCATAATATTTGATGGCGAGTTTGTATGACTTGCCGCCGACTTTTACCCCGCCAGCCTCATTGATGCGCTCAACCGCAAAGTCATAACCCTTTTGCGTATGCAGACCATTTGTTGAATATTTGCCTGACAGCGAAATGGCTGAACCAAGGATGATGGTATCACCCTCAACTTTTGCCATCGCGCCACCGGCCATGCCGGCCACACCGATCGCAACGGCGGCGCTAAGGGCTATCGAATATTTTTTATACATTCCTAATTCCTCCCAGAATCATGGTTAGTTGGCCCGCCAGAACATTCCCGAAACGATTAGGAACCCCTGTCAGACAAGTTTACTATTAGAATGAAATTTTCAGTACCGCGCAACCCCAACAAACAGGATTACTGCTAAATTTCGCGATAAAATCAGTCATTTTTTTGGCAAAGCCGCGTCAATCATGGTGCATCAGCAACTTGTTTGTGACAATAGGTCGCAGTCTTCCCACCAATCTGCAAATCACCAAAACGCCCACGTCACAGTCACTTGATACTGCCATCAAAGCCATGACACAACCGATCAAATGAAATCTTCGAGATAGGTCAGACTGGCGTGTCGCCTTTCAACGTGATGCGATGCAACAGCCGACGATATCCGTGATAGTCATTTAATGGATAATGTAATGTGCATCTATTGTCCCAAATTGCGATATCACCAGCTTGCCAGCTCAAGCGACATTGAAATTCCGGTGCAATTTGATGAGCAAACAAAAACGCCAACAGCCCCGCGCTTTCGGCTTCGGACCACCCGTCGAACGAGATGGTATGAGCCGGATTAACAAAAAGCGATTTGCGACCGGTTTCTGGGTGGGTGCGCACCACCGGGTGAATCCCGCTCATTTGTTCGGCGCTTATCCCGCTTCCGGCCTCTTTCACGCGTTCACTTCGCGTTGCCGATACCTGTTTTTTGCCAGCAATATTGACCCCGCGCAGCGATTCAAGCATGTGTTTCAGCCCATCCGACAATTGTTCATAAGCCGCATATTGATTGGCAAACAACGTATCACCACCAATGGGCGGCAATTCTTTTGCATAGAGCACCGTCGCCATCGGCGGGCATGACTGGTAGGTGGTGTCACTGTGCCACACGCCGCCAAAATTCACCGTTTCGGTTTCCTTTTTCAGCACCTCGGTGATCATTGGGAACCCGTCTAACCCCTGCAAAAATGGATAAATATCTGGCGCACCAAGTGACTCGGCAAAGCGTAATTGCTGTTCTGGGGTGATGGATTGCCGCCGAATCACGATCAATTGATGTTCTAGCCACGCGGCCCTGATATCTGCCATAAGGGCGTCATCAATTCTATTGGCCGTGCTATCAAAATGCACCGCAAGATCAATATCTGTAATTTCGGCTCCCATACTCGGGGCCAGAGGCGTCACTTTCATCTTTCATCAATCCTTGTTTGCCGCGCCAAAGAAGCCACCGCCAATGCGTCACAAATAAACGCAATAACGGCACCATAGTATCTTCACGAGGCCGCGGCAAAATGCAAGCCACCAGAAGTGGACCCATTTTTCACCAAAACTGGTCCCAAAGTTGGCTTGGCTTGGCAAAGAAATGATAGTAAAGAGATGCGCAATCGAGGCGCGTTCGGCAACAGGCCTGAGTAGCGACTTGGTTCAGACACAAAACATGTTAGGTAAAAGAGGGTGACCATCAATGAAAATGACAACTGAAGAGGCATTTGTAAAAGTTTTGCAGATGCATGGGATTGAGCATGCGTTTGGTATCATTGGTTCAGCCATGATGCCGATTTCAGATCTGTTTCCGCAAGCTGGCATTACCTTTTGGGATGCGGCGCATGAATGTAACGCCGGCATGATGGCGGATGGCTTCACCCGCGCAACCGGCAAAATGTCGATGATGGTGGCACAAAACGGCCCGGGCATCACAAATTTCGTGACCCCGGTCAAAACCGCTTATTGGAACCATACGCCATTGCTTTTGGTGACCCCGCAAGCTGCGAACAAAACACTTGGCCAAGGTGGGTTTCAGGAAGTTGAACAAATGGCCCTGTTTGAAGATATGGTTGCGTATCAAGAAGAGGTTCGTGACCCATCACGTATTGCTGAAACATTGAACCGGGTGATTCTGCAAGCCAAGCGCGCTTCTGCACCGGCACAGATCAATGTCCCGCGCGATTTCTGGACACAGGTCATTGATATCGAACTACCAGCCATCGTTGAATTTGAACGCCCATCAGGCGGTGAAGATGCCATCGCGGCAGCTGCCGACATGCTGAGCAACGCTGAATTCCCAGTTATGCTGAACGGGGCTGGCGTGGTCATCGGCGGTGCGATTGAAGCCTCGATGAAGCTGGCTGAACGTCTTGATGCGCCCGTATGTTGTGGGTATCAGCATAATGACGCCTTTCCCGGGTCGCACCCGCTTTTTGCCGGGCCGCTTGGATATAACGGGTCAAAAGCCGGTATGGAACTGATTGCCAAAGCAGATGTTGTGTTGGCCTTGGGTACGCGGCTGAATCCGTTTTCAACTTTGCCAGGTTATGGCATTGATTACTGGCCGAAAAATGCCAAAATCATTCAGGTCGATATTAACCCCGACCGCATTGGCCTGACCAAACCAGTTACCGTTGGCATTGTCGGCGATGCGAAAAAAGTCGCTGTCAGCATTCTTAATAAGCTTGGGCCAAAAGCTGGCGATACTGGCCGTGCCACCCGTAAAGAAGTCATTGCCAAGACAAAATCAGCTTGGGCGCAAGAGCTTACCTCGCTTGATCACGAAGATGATGATCCCGGCACAACATGGAATGAGCGGGCGCGTACACGCGAGCCACAAAAGATGTCACCGCGCATGGCGTGGCGTGCGATCCAGTCAGCTTTGCCAAAAGATGCTATTATTTCATCTGACATCGGCAATAACTGCGCGATTGGCAACGCCTATCCAACATTTGAAGCTGGCCGCAAGTATTTGGCACCCGGCCTGTTTGGCCCTTGTGGGTATGGTCTGCCATCGATCATGGGCGCCAAAATTGGTCAGCCTGATGTGCCGGTTGTTGGGTTTGCTGGCGATGGCGCCTTTGGCATTTCAATGAATGAAATGTCAGCCATTGGCCGCAAAGAATGGCCGCCAATTACCATGATTATCTTCCGCAACTATCAATGGGGCGCAGAAAAGCGCAACACCACTTTATGGTTTGAAGATAATTTTGTTGGCACCGAGCTTGACCAGCAAGTGTCTTATGCTGGCATTGCCAAGGCTTGTGGTGTTGAAGGCGTCGCTGTTTACGGCATGGATGAATTGCGTGATGAATTGGCCAAAGCCGTTGATGCACAAATGAATAACGGTGTTACAACCTTTATTGAAGTGATGCTCAATCAAGAGCTTGGCGAACCATTCCGGCGCGATGCGATGAAAAAACCTGTCAGCGTTGCTGGCATTGATCGCAATGACATGCGCCCCCAAACAAGTGCCTAATATCAATTAAAAAATACCTGATAACAAAACAGCCGCCCATGGGCGGCTGTTTTTTCGATCTTATCTTGCCAGTCAAACGGTCAGAATCGTAGACCCGGTTGTGGCCCGGCCGGTCAGCGCATCATGCGCCTTGGCAACATCTTCTAGCGCGAATTTCTGATTGATCGAAATATTCACCGTGCCATCAGTCACCGCGGCAAATAGCTTTGCGGCATTTGCTTCTAGCCAGTCACGCTCACCAGCAAAATGGAACAGTGTCGGGCGGCTCAATTTATATGACCCTTTGGCAAGATCCGTGATTTTAAAATCAAGATACGGGCCAGATGATTGCCCAAAGGCGATAATCGTACCATGCCGACGGGTCGATGTCAGGCTACGCGCCATGGTATCATTACCAACCGAATCATAGGTCACATCAACACCTTTGCCATCCGTCAGCTTCATGACTTCAGCTTCAAAATCAGCGGATTTATAATCAATCACATGGTGATAGCCATTCGCCTTGGCAAGCGCGCATTTATCGGCGCCACCAGCGGTGCCAATGACCGTTGCGCCAAGCGCATTCAGCCATTGTCCGGCAATCAGGCCAACACCGCCGGCGGCGGCGTGAAACAGCACAGTATGGCCAGCTTCAACCTTGAAACTATCATGAATGAGATAGGCAACTGTTAGACCTTTGAGCATGATCGATGCGGCAAGTTCGCTCGATACGTTATCCGGCAACTTCACCACATATCCAGCATCAATCACCCGGTGGGTAGCATAGGCACCGTTAGCCAGCGTATAGCCAACCCGGTCGCCAACCGACAAACCGGTCACACCATCCCCGATCGCCTCGATGATGCCAGCACCTTCTGACCCCAGCACATGATCTGTTTCCACGGGCCATGGGTACAGGCCATTGCGGATATAAATATCCAGAAAATTGATGCCAATCGCCTCATGACGAATAAGCACCTCTCCGGCGCCCGGGGCGATATCGCCAAGAGCAATCTTTCTGATAACTTCTGAACCGCCCGGCTTGGCAGCCGCCATTGCGTAACGCATCTTGATCTCCTTTACGTCTGTCGCATGTGACCTCTACAGCCACTGCAGATGAGGCCTTATGCCCCAATCTGCCGATCACATTGTGTGATGCAGATAATATCTCTTTCGATGAAATGCCAGCTTTTTGCGCGATAATACACCCCACATGCCATCACGCTTTTGCAAATTTCGTTGCTTTTGCGGCGGTTGTTTTTTCGCTAATGTGAAAAGGCAATGCATCGCACGGCTTTGCTAGACCCGCCAAGGACCCCCAAAAAGATATGAGTGGCCATTCATGACAGCATCAACATTATTGCTCAAAAATGCCCGTTTGCTCTGCACCATGGATACCGGCTCGGCGCCGCTGGATACAGGCGAAGAAATCACTAATGGCGGCGTGTTTATGCGCGGCGGCATCATTGAACAAGTTGGCAACAGCAATGACCTGCCGGCTCATGCCGACCGGGTGATTGACCTTGCTGGGCATATTGTAATCCCCGGCATGGTTAACACCCATCATCACCTGTTTCAGAATCTCACCCGGGTTGTCCCGGCGGCACAAAACGCACCCTTATTTGGTTGGCTAAAAACGCTCTACCCTATTTGGCAGCATTTGGGCCCAGATCACATTTATTGGTCGACCGCACTTGGTCTGGCTGAATTGGCGTTAAGCGGCTGTACAACATCATCTGACCATTTATATATCTATCCCAATGGAAGCAGGCTGGATGATTCGCTGGCCGCCGCGCAAGAAATTGGCATGCGGTTCCATGGCACGCGCGGGGCGATGAGCATTGGCGAATCGCAAGGCGGATTACCGCCGGATTATTTAACCGAATCTGAACCAGCGATCTTGGCAGACAGCCAGCGCCTTGTTGAAACGCATCATGATTCCAGTCGTTTTGCTATGACCAGGGTAGCCCTCGCCCCCTGTTCGCCATTCTCGGTCAGCATGGATCTGATGCGTGAAACGGCCACAATGGCGCGCAGCTATGGGGTGGGGTTGCACACGCATCTTGCGGAAAATAGTGAAGATATTGATTACAGCCTTGCCAGTTTTGGCATGCGGCCCGGCGATTATGCCGAATCCGTTGGTTGGGTCGGCGCCGATGTATGGCATGCGCATTGTGTGCAATTGGATTCATCAGAAATTGACCTTTTTGCCCGCACAGCCACCGGTGTCGCACATTGCCCTTGTTCCAATATGCGGCTGGCAAGCGGCATTGCCCCGGTAAGACAAATGCTTGATGCCGGTGTAAAAGTTGGGCTTGGTGTCGATGGGTCGGCATCAAATGATAGCGGCCATATGTTGAATGAAGCCAGACAGGCCATGCTGTTACAGCGGGTGATGCGCGGCGGTGATGCGATGACAGCGCGCGAAACATTGGCGATGGCAACGCGCGGCGGCGCGGCGGTTCTTGGGCGTGATGATATTGGTGTTCTGGCACCGGGCTATGCGGCAGATATTGTGGCTTTTGATTGCCGCGGCATTGATTTTGCCGGTGCCGCGTGGGATCCGCTGGCGGCATTGGTATTTTGTGGCCCCAGCAAAGCCGCCTATACAATCATCAATGGCCAAGTGGTTGTGGCAGACGGCAACTTACAAACAATGGATATGCAGGCACTTCTTCGCACCCATCACATGATGTCTGCAGACCTGATGCAGAAATCCGGA
>Ga0255770_10005799_pt1 | contig 10126 bp, 8 predicted proteins | sample 071ome_22_FD_179968 | JGI IMG/M metagenome (GOLD analysis project Ga0255770, IMG submission 179968) | Coastal salt marsh microbial communities from the Groves Creek Marsh, Skidaway Island, Georgia - 071404AT metaG (version 2) | ecosystem: Environmental > Aquatic > Marine > Intertidal zone > Salt... | reverse complement strand
TTTCAGCGCAAGTATTTCCCATCATCAGTAATCCAGTATTACCATTAATTATTTTAGTAGAGCTATTTAGTTCATAAATAGCCTTCAACACCATCCAGTCCATAACAATTCCACTTATCAGAGCTTCTTCCATATAAAGCAAGGTTGGGTCTTGAAGAAAAAACTGAGGAGCAGCAAAATTCACTCCTTCATAATCTATTAAATCTCCTTTATTTAAATTTGATTTCAGGGCATTAATGCTTGAGTAATATGAGAGCTTATTAGCGTAGTTATATTTAAATGCAGGGATTAGTTTTTTTTGAACCTCATGATCAGCATCAAATACCAATACCTCAAGATCCTTCCTAATTCTTGGAGTAAATTCAATATTGATTGGAACAGCTAGCCTTTCAATCTTTTTAAATCTTTCATTGCTATTTGTAACCTCTAAAATTGAGGCAGCAAACTCTTGAGGATCTTGATTCTCATAAACAAAAATATAGTTTGGATTTATATCAAGATATCTTGTTATTACATCTCCAGGAAAGTTTGTTATCACAGCAATATTTTGATCTTCAGAGGATCGAGATTTTGCTATAGTTTTGAGGCTATCCAATTCTAGAGAATTACAAAATAATTCATTGCTCCTTAAAAATTGAACAGCCTGGGTATCATTGAATGAAAGTTCAAAATTATAAGGGAGCTTAAAAACCGACTCAATGAAGGTTTGTTTTAATTCATTAGGGGCAGTAATTGCAATCTTGCGGTTTAAATTACTTTTTATTTGTAAGAGGTCATTTCTTAAGCTATTTAGTGTAGATTTATCCTTATTAGAAAGATTATTTCTATTAATAATCTTATCAAGTGCATTAAAATTCTCTTCAGAGAAGCTTCTAAAGGCAAACATTCTCTCAATCAATTTAAATTCAGATTCTGAATATTTACTAGATAGAATGACTGAGCCTATATCAATATTATAGGAATCATTATTTTGAGCTTGGCGAGCTTGAGTATTCTTTAACTGATTAGCAGAGCACCCTATCAAAACCAATAAAATTAGGGCATTTAAAGTAATTTTAATAGTATGATATTTTTTTAAGTCCATAACTATGTTTTATATAGTAGCAACTCCTATTGGTAATTCTAAAGATATTTCATTTAGGGCAGTAGAAATTCTTAAGAAAGTTGATTTTATATTATGTGAGGATACAAGGATAACTGGTAAGTTGATTGCAGAGCTAAATATCACATCTCATTTATTAAAACTAAATGATCATAACGAAGATAGCATGATCAAAAAAGTGGTGTCCCTCCTTGAAGAAGGCAAAGACATTGCTCTCGTGAGTGATGCAGGTATGCCTCTAATAAATGATCCTGGATTTGCCCTTGTCAGAGATATTATTAAAAGTAAGCATCCTGTTACCTCAATACCTGGGCCAAGCTCTATTTTAACTGCGCTTCAACTATCTGGTATCTCAACAAATGAATTTTGTTTCTTGGGATACTTTCCTAGAAAAGCAAATAAACAAATTGAGTTTATTAAGAAAATTAAAAAAATTGGAATGACAGCAATATTTTTTGAGTCGCCTAAAAGAATTATTAACACTTTGAATGTTTTAAAAGAGAGCATCAATGAAAATAATGAGATTGCCATAGCAAGAGAGCTGACCAAAAAACATGAATCACTGTACCGAGGGACTTTAAACCAAATTGATAATTTAATTACAATTCCTAAAAATGAAATTAAGGGAGAATTTACAATAACTATCAAAATCATAGGAAAACCAGAAGAAATTGATCTGGGTCTCCAAAAAGACTTATTAAGCATCTTAAACAAGGGAGATGCAGCAAAAGTCCTTTCAAAGTTATATAAATTACCAAAGAGAGAAATCTATAAAAAATTCCCTAAATAGAACTAGTTGTTTAAAATGCTTTTCGAGTTGATCGGATGATTGCTGAGTTATCAGAGGAAAGTCCGGACTTCAAAGAGCAAAGTGCCAGGTAACTCCTGGAGGGTGTGAACCCATGGAAAGTGCAACAGAAAATAACCGCCTAATTGGGTAAGGGTGAAAAGGTGAGGTAAGAGCTCACCGCTTGCTTGGTAACAAGCAAGGCTGTGTAAACCCCACTTGAAGCAAGACCAAATAGGGATTCTATACAGCTGCTCGTTGTGAATTCGGGTAGGTCGCTAGAGCAATGTGGTGACATATTGTCGAGATAGATAATCATCAAGACAGAATCCGGCTTACAGATCAACTCACATACTTTTAAAAATCTAAAAAAAAGTGTGTAAAAGTGTACAAAAAGTGGTATAAAGTGTGTAATAAGTGCAATATAAATATCACTAAATGTTTGGATATAACGAAATTTCAATAGACGCAAAGGGGAGAATCTCAACTCCTGCGCGTTACAGAGAAAATTTTACGAATTCAAATACATCAAAGTTAATCATTACAAGAGATCCACAATATCCTTGTTTAAAAATTTACCCAGAAGCCTCTTGGAAGAATTTATCAATATCTTTGCAAAAGATGCAAAGCTTGGATCCTGTAATTAGAAAATTGCAATGGACTATCCTAGGCCATGCTTCAGAATTAGATCTGGATCCAAGTGGCAGAATGTTACTTCTAATTCCAGCTGATTTAAGAACTTATGCGGGCATAAATGTTTCTGAAAAAGTTGCATTTATAGGAATGGGCGACAAATTTGAGATGTGGAATTTAGATAGCTGGCAAGCTAGACAGGATGCAAGTCAATTATCAACAGAGATTTTAGAAATTGTTTTACCAGAGAGTGTTAAAGCGCTATCAATATAGAGAGGAAAAAAATGAATTGGGAGATTATTGATGAGTTTGCTGAAAGAGCAAAGATAAAAGTTATCGGGGTGGGTGGTGCCGGAGGTAATGCCGTAATTCACATGATGAATCAAAATATTCAAGGTGTTGAATTTATTTGTGCAAATACTGATGCTCAAGCATTAGAAAGAGCTACTGGTGCCACCATTTTAAAACTTGGTACAGGAGTTACTAAGGGATTGGGTGCTGGAGCAAATCCTGAAGTTGGAAGACAGGCTGCAGAGAGAGATAGAGAAGCTATAGAAGAATTATTATCAGGTGCAGATATGATTTTTATCACTGCAGGAATGGGCGGCGGAACAGGAACTGGAGCTGCTCCAGTGGTAGCATCTATAGCCAAAGAACTTGGGGCCTTAACTGTTGCTGTTGTCACAAAACCATTTGAATTTGAGGGCAAGAAAAGAAAAGGAGCAGCTGAAAAAGGTATTGCTAGCTTAGTAGATGAAGTCGATAGCCTCATAACTATACCAAACCAAAAGCTTATAGAGGTGTTAGGAGAAAGTACAGCAATGTTAGATGCCTTTGCTAAGGCTGACGATGTATTAAAGGGAGCTGTTCAAGGTATTTCAGATATTATTATGAAACCAGGCTATATCAATGTTGATTATGCAGATGTTAAAACGGTGATGTCTGAAAAGGGTATTGCAATGATGGGAACAGGGAGATCTAGTTCAAAAGAAAGAGGCTTTGAAGCAGCATCTCAAGCCGTAGGAAGTGAGTTACTTGAAGATATTGATCTAAAAGATGCCAGAGGAGTTTTAGTAAATATTACTGCAAAAGAACCCACACTAGGCGATTTTAATGAAGTTAGTTCTGTAGTTGAGAAATTTACTGATGATGACGCATATGTGATCTATGGATCAGTGGTTGATGACTCTTTTGCCGATGAAGATTTAATGGTAACTATTGTAGCAACAGGTGTTTCTCAGAAATCTCCAAAGCTTGCAGTAGATAACGCTAGGGCAACTATTAAACTAAATCCAGTTGGCTTAGATAGTGACAGAACCAAACCAGTTGTCAACGTTGGCGCATCGTCTGCAGAGGTTAGTGATTACCTCGATGTGCCAACATTTATGAGAAAACAAGTAGATTAATGACTCACATTCCAGTTTTGCTGGAAGAGTCAGTTGATTTACTAGTCCACAATCCAAATGGTACATATATCGATGGTACCTTTGGAAGGGGAGGCCATTCCAAAAAGATTCTTTCAAAATTAAGCAGCAAAGGTAGCCTCATAGCTTTTGATAAGGATCTAGAGGCAGTAAAGTTTGCTAAATCTACAATATCTGACAAAAGGTTCTCTATTTTTCACGGAACTTTAAATTCTAAATCGATTCAACATCTTACATATGGCGTGGATGGAATACTTTTTGATTTTGGTCTTTGCTCCACTCAATTAGATGACGCTGAAAGAGGATTTAGCTTCGGTAAAGCTGGCCCACTAGATATGCGTATGAACCAAGAAAGTGGGATGTCAGCAATGGAATGGCTATCTAAAGCCACTGAAAAGGAGATTGCCAACGTATTATGGAAATATGGTGAGGAGAAACATTCTAAGTCAATTGCAAGATTAATCACCAATGCTCAACAACGGCAACTGATTACTTCAACTGCAGAGCTAGCTGGGTTGATCGAGGAAAAATTTCCCAGAGTTGGAAGAAAACATCCTGCAACCAAGACTTTTCAAGCTATAAGAATTTATATAAATGACGAGATTGAAGATTTAAAAATTAACTTATTAACTGCTGATAATTTACTTAGCTCAGGCGGAATTATTGTAACCATAGCTTTCCATTCGCTTGAGGACAGAGAAATAAAAGAGTTTTTTAAGCCCTCTAGGACAGAGGTTCATAAAGATATCCCATTAAACCCAATTATTAAAAAAAAATATAACAGTATTACTAACAAGTTAAAGCCAACTCCTGAAGAAATTTTAAACAATCAAAGATCAAGAAGCGCTATTCTGAGGGCATATCAGAAAAATGAATAAACTAACTTTTATTTTGGTGTGCTCAGTATTTATTAATGTCTTATTAGCACTTTATTTAGTAAAGGTTCGCTGGGAAAATGTCCAGCTAGCCGAAAATATCGAATCATTAACAATTCAAAATAATAAAGTTTTGGAATTGCATACAAAATTAATAACCGAACTTAATATTCTTAATTCAAATGCTAAGAATGAGAATATTGCTAAAGAGAAACTTCAGATGATAGATCCTGATGGATAGCACGCTAGGATTAAAAAACTGGCGCGCCATATTAATTTTTCTATTCTTTGGAATTTTCTTTTTATGCATCATTATCAAGATGTCCCATCTTGCCCTTGTACAAGACGAATACCTTAATAAAAAAGGAGAAGACTTAAGTGAGGGATTGAGACCCATTAAGGTGTTAAGAGCATCAATTTATGATCGAAATAATGTCCCTTTAGCAACAACTATTAAAAGATATGACCTTTATGGGCTTAAAGGCTTAAAAGAGGGAGATGTCCCCATTTTTTTTAATAACAATTTGTCACATTTTAAGGACAACAAACTTTCTAGGAAGAGTCTTATAAAGAAGGATTTATCTCTTGAAGATTTAGAAAGCGTAAAGAAATTAAGAAATAATTTACTTGAAATAGAGGAGCACCAAACAAGAATTTATCCCTTTGCTGAACAATTTTCTAATATTATTGGTTTTTCAGGAAAAGATGGAAAAGGCTTAGAAGGAATTGAGTTAATTTATGATGAGTTACTCAGTGGAACCGATGGCTCAAAAAAAATTTTCAAGAATCGAAATCAGCAACCCTTTAAAAAACCTTTAATTATTCAAGAACCAAAAAATGGGCTCGATATAACTCTTACCCTAGATAAGGATTATCAATTTATAGCCTTCAAAAACTTGATTGAGGGAGCAAAAAAATTCCAAGCTTCAGGTGGCAGTGTTGTGATACTGGATAACAAACTTGGTGAAGTCTTGGCTGCTGCTAGCTTTCCATCCTATAACCCAAATAATCCAAGTAGAAAGATTCAACGCAACAGAGTTTTTCTCGATGCTTATGAGCCTGGATCCATTATGAAGCCTTTTGCATACGCTCTTGCCTTAAAAAATAGTACTCTTGAAGCTAATGCTGCTATTGATACAAATCCCGGATCATTAACACTAAATGGCCAAAAAATTGTTGACCCAAGAAACTATCAAGAAATTACAGCAAGAGAGGTCATTGCTAAATCGAGCCAAGTTGGAGCATCTTTAATTTCAATTTCAATACCAAGCAATGAATTTATTGAAGGCCTGAAGAGTTTTGGGTTTTCAAAACCTATATCTATAGACTTCCCATCTATAAATTTTGGAAAAATAAATCAAAGAGAAAATATTTCACAACATGAAATAGCAAGCTTAGGATTTGGGTATGGTTTAACTGCTTCTCCTATACAAATTGCAAGAGCATTTTCTATTTTTGCAAACGATGGAGTTTTGAAAGATTTTGTAATGATTAAAGGTGATTATGTATACGAAGATAAAGTATTAGATGAAACAATTAGTAATGAAATTATTGAGGCGCTTGAGTTGGTTGTGCAAGATGGAACTGGAACATTAGCCAGATCAGATTTTGCTAAAGTTGTTGGAAAAACAGGAACCACCCATAAAGTAAGCTCTTCAGGGGGATATGATAAATCAAGCTATACAGCCTCATTTGCTGGCATCGCTGAAATGGGAGATAAGTCCCTAACTATTTTTGTATCTTTGGATGAGCCAGGTCTTAACAGATACAGTGGAGGGGCGGTAGCTGCACCTGTATTTGCAAGTATTATCCAAGACTTACACCAATTATCACTGCAATGAGAGCCAATATTTTTCAACAATATTTTGGCGACAAAATTAAAATAAAAAATGATTCTCATATTACCGATCACTCAAACAAGATAATTACTAATAGTATTTTCTTTGCTAGGCAGGGGGTTTACTCTCACGGAAATGATTTTATTAATGAGAATCTTATTCGCAAGGCAAAATTTATATTTAGCTCAAAAAGAGCTAAGGTCAAAAGCGATAATTTTATTTATGTTCCAAATCTAGAATCCAAGATTTTAAATTTCTTGTTTGCATATTGGGATATTCCAAAGACCACAAAGTTTTATGGAATTACGGGAACCAATGGTAAAACTACAACTGCATTTATCCTCTATCAATTACTTAAGAAACTTAACAAGAATGTTGTCTATATTGGCACTATCGGAGCACATATTAATTCTAAGTGGTATAAGGTTTCTAATACAACACCAGGATTATTTGATTTATTTCAGCTAATAGGAAGGCAAAAAAATAAGGATAGACTCTGCGTAGTTCTTGAGGTTTCATCGCATGCCTTGGATCAGGAGAGACTGGGAAAATTAAGGTTTGATTCATCGTTGATTACAAATATTGCATCTGATCATTTGGATTATCATGAATCTCAAGAGAATTATGAAAACGCTAAGCTAAAAATTATTTCCAAAACCAAGGGACCAGTCTTTTGTGCAGGTAATTCATACAAAATACTTGAAAACAAACCAGATTTCTTAAATTCAAGTAAGCCTATTAAAATTGGAAACTCCGGGAATAACAAAGATCCAAAAGCAATAAGCTATAGGCTGAATAAGTCAATGCTCAGATTAAATTTAGATGCCGCTACTAGTTTAAGTTTTGCAAGTCCATTTCAAGACAGCTTAAATAATTTAAACTTTGTATCAGCTTTATCAATGTTATCAGGCATAAATAAAGGCTTTCTTAATAACCTCAATACATTAAATTTAAAATTACCTAAAGGGCGCTTTGAGTTAATCCCATTAAAGCAAAATAAAACCATCATTGTAGATTTTGCTCATGATCATAACTCTATGGAAGCTCTTCTGAAGGAAACTAGCAAGGATTTCAAACATAAGGTATTGGTTTTTGGTTGTGGAGGTAACAGAGATCGAGCAAAAAGACCAAAAATGATGAAGGTTGCCATCAAATATACTGATGAAATTATATTTACTTCTGATAATTCTAGAAATGAAGCTTTTCAATCAATTGCTAAAGATGCACTCTCAGGAATGAAAGAATCAAAAGTAAAGCTCATTGAAAACAGAGGAGATGCCATAATAGAGGGCATCTCCAGAATGCAAACCAATGGCGTTTTATATGTATTGGGGAGAGGCCATGAAACCATCCTTGAGATTGGTAACAAGAAGACCTTTTTCAATGATGCAAATTTTATAAGGAAGAGTATTTGAGGATTCTAAATAACGTCAATCAAGTCTATAGTTTCTTAAATATCACTAAGACTTCAAATTCTTTGCCCATTGAGTCAATCTCTATAAATTCACAAGAGGCATCTAAGCATTCACTCTTTTTTGGATTGCCTGGAGAAAATACAGATGGAAGTAAATATTTTGAGGAAGCTTTAGCAAAAGAAGCAGCTCTATGCATTATCAAGCACGGCTTTACTGATAAGAAAAATCATACTGCTATTTTAGAGTGTGAGGATGTTTTATTTACCATGACTGAACTTAGCAAGGCTTGCAGACAAACCTTTAAGGGTAAAGTTATTGGAATAACAGGTAGCAATGGCAAAACCACAACTAAAGAAATCCTAAAACAAGCTTTGCCAAATATTTTTGCAACAGAGGGCAATCTTAATAATGAAATAGGTGTGCCGATCAATATCCTCAATCTAGAGGATTCTCATGATTATGCTGCTATTGAAATGGGAGCAGCTAAGATAGGAGATATAAAATATTTATCATCTATTGCTCTTCAGGATATTGGAGTTATTACATCTATTGGTAGGTCTCATATCTCAGGATTTGGATCAATAGAAGCTATTCTTGAAGAAAAATCAGAAATTATTAAAAACCTTCCCTCCGATGGCTTGGCTGTAGTCCCTTTTGGACAACATGTCGACTATTGGAATTCCGTAAAGACATCAGAAAAGCTAGTTACGTTTGGTTTAGAAAAGGGAGCTGATTATTGTTTCGAAATAGTAAGCAATGATTTAGACAATAGCCTGCAAAAAATTGAGGTATCTATTAAACAAAAAAGCATTGGATTTTTTTACTCAAATTTACTGGGAGCCCATAATGCTCTCAATCTAGGAGCAGCCTTTGCAGTTTGTCATAATTTGGGTTTGCACCTTGAAGAATTTAGTAATAGATTAAAAGAGCTTTCAAATATTAAAAATCGTCTTGGGTTGGCAAAATGGATTAATAATTCAACAATAATTGATGATACTTACAATGCTAACCCAGATTCGACAATTGCTGCATTAAAATACCTTGCAAGCTTCAGCGGCAAAGAGAAGATTGCTGTTTTGGGTGATATGTTAGAACTCGGCAACGACTCCAAGGAGTATCACTCAAATATTGGAGAGATGGCAAAGGCTTTCGATATCGATATACTGCTTGGATTTGGAGAATTCATGCAATATGCTGTAGAAAGTTTCGGAAGCAATGGAATTTTCTTTACAAGCGAGGCAGAGCTAAAAGATTATTTGAAAGAATATGCTGCAGTCGATAAGGTATTTCTTTTAAAAGGATCCCGTGGCATGAAGATGGAGCGATTTAAAATAATATGATCGAATATTTAAGCAATTATCTCATTGAATATAATCAGAATTTTGCTGTTCTAAATTATCTAACTCTTAGAACTGTGGCAGGAACTATCACTGCTTTACTTATTGCAATATTTTTTGGGCAATTTCTAATTGATACTCTTTCTAAATTTCAATTTTCTCAGACTATAAGAGAAGATGGACCAAAGACACATTTATCAAAATCCGGAACTCCTACCATGGGAGGCATTCTAATCATTATCAGTCTTTTAATTTCAAACCTGCTCTGGAGTGACTTAAGCAACCCTTTTATTTGGATTTTACTTTGGGCCACGATTTCTTTTGGATTCATTGGATTTATGGATGATTTTTTAAAGATCAAATATAAAAACTCAATAGGGCTAACCAGTTTCCAAAAGATTTTTTTTCAAAGCTTAGCAGCTTTAATTGCTATCAGCTTATACATCCTAAACTTTGGGGCAGAGACTTATCTAATGCTTCCTTTTTATAAAGATTTTATTTTTAAAATTAGCATCTTGTTTTTTATTTTTTCTAGTTGGTTTGTGATTGTGGGTTCCTCAAATGCAGTAAATTTAACGGATGGGTTAGATGGGTTAGCTATTTTGCCAGTAATTTTGATTGCAGGAGCACTTGGAATAGTTGCTTATGCATCTGGTAATACCATCATTGCTGATTATCTCTACATACCCTACATTCCAAACTCAGGTGAGCTGAT
>Ga0255770_10005748_pt1 | contig 10169 bp, 8 predicted proteins | sample 071ome_22_FD_179968 | JGI IMG/M metagenome (GOLD analysis project Ga0255770, IMG submission 179968) | Coastal salt marsh microbial communities from the Groves Creek Marsh, Skidaway Island, Georgia - 071404AT metaG (version 2) | ecosystem: Environmental > Aquatic > Marine > Intertidal zone > Salt... | reverse complement strand
AAATCGTAAAAGTGGAAAAAAGTGGAGAGTGGATAGTGGAAGAAAGAAGAAAAAGAAAAGAAAAGGATAAACTGCTTGATCGATGATGGTTTTTTTTTCGCACCCGAGCGAGAGACTTGACCGAAAAGAGAGAGAGCGCGAGCAGCTCGGAGCAGACAGAGAAGGAAGAGAGAGAGAGTGGGAGAGAGAGAGAGAGAGAGATCTTTTTTCGTTCAAAAAAAGTTCATCACTCTATCTACTCGTCGTGTGTGCGTCGTCGCTTTTTTTGGGTGCGAACAACCAAAAAAACGAAAGAAGGCAGACGTGTCTTCTTGAGGTCGTTGTGCTCCCGGACCAAAAAAAACAAAAAAAAAGAAAAAAGCAATCAGATATAATCTCCCTCAAAATTCTCCATTTCCACATATACTGTTCTCGCAAACGCGTCCGCCGTAGAAGAGAAAGAATAAAGAAGGATGATTGCAAACGCGCTGCGAAGAGAAGCGCGGAAAGCGTTGACGAATGCCGCGAGAAACAACGGCGGGCATTCGATGGTGCGTCTTTTTTTTTTCTCTCCCCCCTATTTCTTTTTTTTGTATTTCTTGGCACTCGCGATGACGACATTTTTTTTCTCTCTCTCTCTTCCCCGGAAGAGCGCGCGCTCTTTTATCGATCGATCGATGGATGCTGACCCGAAGAACGATGTTACTCTCTCTGTCTCTCTCTCTCTTTCATTAATGCGTGTTTTTACACGATAACAGAGAGCGGCGATTACTGCAACCGGCGCGACCGCGAGCTATTATTCCACCAACGCGGACGCGTACGCGAAGCTCAAACCGGGCATCACGTGGCCGAAAGCCTGTAACGACGATTTGAAAACCGTGGACCCGGAAATTTTTGACATCATCGAGAGAGAAAAAGAGAGACAATGGAAAGGTTTGGAGTTGATTCCGTCGGAAAATTTCACGTCGGCTTCAATTTTAGAAGCGCTCGGTTCGGTGATGACCAACAAGTATTCGGAAGGGTATCCAGGGGCGAGATATTACGGCGGGAACGAGTGGATCGACAAGGCGGAGAGTTTGTGCCAAAAGAGAGCGTTGGAGGCGTTTCATTTGGACCCGGAGGAGTGGGGAGTGAACGTCCAATCTTTGTCTGGCTCTCCGGCGAACTTTCAAGTGTACACGGCGTTGTTGAACCCCGGGGACAGAATCATGGGCTTGGACTTGCCGCACGGTGGCCACTTGTCGCACGGTTTCCAAACCGACGCCAAGAAGATTTCCGCCACGTCTATTTACTTCAACTCGATGCCGTACAGATTGGACGAATCTACGGGTTTGATCGATTACGATAAGTTGGACGAGTTGGCGGGAGCATTCAGACCGAAAATTATCATCGCTGGTGCGTCCGCGTACTCGAGAAAGATTGATTACGCGAGAATGCGAAAGACTTGCGATGACGTCAAGGCGTTGATGTTGGCGGATATGGCGCACATCTCCGGTTTGGTCGCCGCGAAGTTGATCCCATCGCCGTTTGAATACGCCGACGTGGTCACGACGACGACGCACAAATCTTTGAGAGGTCCGAGAGGGGCGATGATCTTTTACCGCAAAGGGAAGAAGGGTGTGAACAAGAAGACGGGCAAAGATATCATGTACGATTACGAGGAGAAGATCAACTTTTCCGTTTTTCCGGGATTGCAAGGCGGTCCGCACAACCACACCATTTCTGGTTTGGCCGTCGCATTGAAGCAAGCGCAAACGGAAGAATTCATCAAATACCAACAGCAAGTGATGAAGAACATGGTTGCGATGGTTGACAGATTGAAAGAACACGGCGTGAAGATCGTTTCGGAAGGCACGGACAACCACTTGGTGTTGTGCGACTTGAGACCGTTTGGCGTGGACGGCAGCCGCGTGGAGAGAGTGTTGGAGTTGGCGCACATCGCGTGTAACAAGAACACTGTTCCTGGTGATAAATCTGCGTTAGTTCCGGGTGGTTTGCGTTTAGGTACCCCGGCGTTGACGACGAGAGGTTTCACCGAGGAAGACTTTGTCAAGGTTGCGGATTACATCAAGAAAGGCATCGATATTACGGTTGAAATTAGTAAAGAAGTTGAAGGGAAGAAGTTTTCGGACTTCAAGAAGGTTTTGGACGCCAAAGAGTTCCCGGCGATTGCCGCTTTGAAGAAGGAAGTCGAAGCTTTGGCCGAAGAGTTCCCGACCATCGGCTTCGATAAGGCTGAAGGTAAGTACACGAAGTAAGTAAGAATGCACTTGATGGAGAGGTTGTCTTTGTCGTCGTCGTCGCGCGAACTACGTATTACTACTGCGAGAGTTTTTAAAAACAAAATGTTGTCAAAAATACATATACATTAATCGGGATTTAAGCAAGTTCGTTTGGTGTACTTTTTCGATTAAATCTGTACGAGTTGTTGTTTTCTTGGTATGTGTATCGGTTTGTTTTCTTTCTTCTTTCTTTCGTTATGCGTTCTTTCGATTATCTCGAGTAGTCGTTCCGTTCGACTCCTTTTCGTTAATTCTCTTCTTTTATGCTCAACTTTTTTCTCTGGTTTCTTATTAAATGTATTGCGAGACCCATCTAAAACCTTCTCCGTAACCCATCCTTCTCACCACCGAACACATAAACACCTCAATTGGTCGCATATTCGACGCCTCTAAGTTCACTTTCCCCTTCCCAGTCGTGTAATTCGACAAACCCAAGCAATGTCTCAACTCCTCTTCGCTCGCCGCGTGCGGCACGTCGATTTTATTTCCTAATATCAAAAACGGTACTCTCGCCAACGAGTCGTCGCCTAACAAGTGATCGAGCTCTTTCTTCGACTCGATAAATCTCTCCTTATCCACCGCATCGACTAAAAATACGATCGCGTCCACTTTCGCGTAATAATCCTTCCACACTCTCCTCGCGACTTCGTGCCCGCCAAGATCGAACGCCTTAAATCTGATTTGTCCAATCGACAACTCCTCGGAAGTTGGGTATTGCGTCGGTTGGTGCTGCGCTAATCGTTCGTCTTTGAGCATGTGCATCAGGGTCGTTTTCCCGGCGTTGTCTAAGCCCTGTTGTTGTTTTTATCGATGAGATATTTTCCGAGCGTCAGAGTAAAACGTTTCGTGTGTATATTCGCGCGCGCGCGCGTGACGTTTCATTCAAAAACGTGCGTCTCAAGTCTCTCTCTCTCTCCGATCGAACAACACATCGCGCGCGTTACGGTTTTGCGACTCCCCGACGAATGGATTGTCAATCAAAAAAAAAGCAGAGCGATGAAACTCTCCCTCTCTGTCTCGCCGATGACTCGAGAGCGCATCGCCCCACCACGCGCACCGTCTTCGACAGAGAGACAGAGAGAGACAGAGAGAGAGGAAACGATTGGAAAAAATAAAAGAGAGAGAGCGAGAGAGAGATCTCGCTCGCGTGCGATGTATAAAAATATAGCGTCTAAAAAAGGCGCACCAGAAACAAGATCTTCGCGTCTTTCTTCCACAAACCCAAGGTGGAGAGAATGTCGTAGAACCAATCGAACGGCCACATGATCGCGCGTGTCGTGTCGTGTGGTGGGTTTTTGCGTTTTGCGCGCGCGCGTACGATTTTTGTGGCGCTTTGATTTTTTGTAGTCTCGTCGCGGGGAAATTTCTTCGTCTCTTTGTGTTTAGGGTTTTGGTACGATTTTGGGAAGAGCAAAAAAGCAGAAAAGTAAACTCTTCAGTTACAAAATGCGAGCGGTAACACCCCCCGGGAGTCTACTTCTTCTCGCGAGTCGATGCCACGACTGCCACCACCACCGTGACCACCGACGACGACGACGATTGGGAAACAAAACGAACGCAGTCGCAGGTTTTGGAAAAGGTAAAAGAACGAGAGGAAGAAGAGGTGCTCCGCGCGCGGCTTTGAGCAAAAGAGGAGGAGGAGAAGAAGAAGAAGAATGTTTAACGAGAAAAAAAGATACGGAAAAAAACGACGACGACGACGACGAGAGAAGAAGCGTAACGAGAAGAAGAAGAAGAATAAAGTGCGTGATCGTGCCTGGATTTTTGCGAGGGTTCGAAAGCTACGACGAAATGCGAGAGAACGTGGAGATAGCGGTGAGGGAGCGATTTTATGGCGGCGTTGATGGTGATGATGACTGCGAGATTGAAGTTTGCGTGGCGAAAGTGGAGAAAGCTTTTTGGATTCCGGTTACGTTTCGAGGCGAAAGTTTGAGAAAGATTTTAGACGCGATCGAAGACGCCGTCCTCTGCTCCGCGGGAGGAGACGAGGACGACGAGAAAATTATTCTGATTGGCCACAGCGCGGGTGGATGGATCGCTCGACTGTTTCTAGGCGGGAAATCGATAAAGTACGACGGGAAACTGTACGACGGTTATCGACGGGCGAAAAACGTGGTGGCTTTGGTTACGCTCGGCACGCCACACAATAGCGCAGAGGCGTATCCGTTTGGACGAGTGAAAGAGAAACGAACGAGGTGCGATGATAACAATGACGACGACGAGACGAGTTTACAGGAAACGCGACGATTGTACCCGAACTGCTTCCTAAAAGCTAATGGAATGAAGTACGTCACCGTTCAAGGAACCGGGTTTCGAGGGAGACCGTTCAAGTTCACCGACTTCATTCCATCCTCTTCGACCACCACGGACTGGAAAACATTACTCGGAGAAATCAAGCACGGCATTTCGTACAAGACAGATTGCTTGGATCCTAGCTCCGACGGCGACTCCGTCACTTGCGAGTCCTCGGGTCATGGTTTAGGCTCGGAAGCGGTGCAAGTTTCCATCGAAGGCGTGAAGCACGAGAAGGATGATATTTATCCGTGGTACGGGAGTTTAGATGTCGTTCGGACGTGGATGCGAGCCGTGCTCGAGATGCTCTAGTGTATTAATATGTTAGTAACTTAGCGCAAATAGCGTAGCGTTTATAGTTTCATACAAACAAAAATTCACACGCACTTCATAACAAACACTCTCTTGTCTCTCCATCTTCTCGCGCGACGTTCGCGTCAAAAAAACAAGGCAGATGAGCACGCCTCCGCGAGTGCGCGTGGAAGTCGCCTCTTCGTCGTCATCGAAGAAGAAGAAGAAGAAGAAAAAGCTCGTCCTCGACGTGCCGTCGTCGTGTAAAACTGTCAAAGACTTCATCGAAAAGAAGTTAGTTTCATTAGTTTCCCGAAGACGGGGAAGGAATGTCGAGAAGAAGAGCGAGAAGATTCGATTATCCTTGGAAGGAGGATACGAGTTGCTCGAATCTAGTCCCATGAACATTTTGAGAGACGACGAGCGGGTTTTGGTGCGGTACGGCGAGGAGAGCGACGGCAGCAGCAGCGAGGAGGAGGAAGATGAAGAGGAGGCGATTTTAGATACCAAGACAACTGTAAAAAAAAGGAGCCGAAGCGCGGAACGGAAAGCCAACAAGAGAAGAATCAAAAGAGAAGAGAAGAGAGAAAGTTTACTAGGAAGAGGAGGAATAGCGCAGAAAAAGCGAATAGCAGAACTCGCCGATAGCAAAGGGAGCGATAGTAGAAGCGGCGGCGGTAGTAGCAGCACTAGCAGCAGCGACGAGAGAGAACGAGATAGGAGAGTGAAAGCGATAACCGACGGGGACGGTTTTCCGGACGAGAGGAGAAGATTTGGAGAGAAAGAAGAAGAAGAAGAAGAAGAAGAAGAAGAAGAAGAAGAAGAACCGGAACGGTATGCGATTAGAGCGTTTGAAAAGTCGAGAGCGCAGAAGAGGTTTGGGAAGAACGACGCGTTGGTCGATTGGCCGAAGAACGATAAGGAGTGGCAAAAGATGAAGAGGATGAAACCTGAAGACTACGTCGCGCATAAAGAGAAGCTTGAAGAGCAATTTAGCATTGAGGAGAACGAAAAGTTAGCCGAGGATGACCCGCTCGCCGCGTGGATGCATATTTTTAGGTGCGACGAGGACGTGGACGATATGCTCGCGAAGGAAGAGTTGGAGGAGAAGAAAGCGAAGCTTTTAGGTGAGGAGAGGAAGACGATGCAAAGAGCGAAACGAGTGAAGGACATATCAAATGTTCTTCGCTCGGATATTTTAGCGTACAAAACGTTGACGATTAATGAAACCGACGGCACTCCTGAAGTGTCTACTTGGCTGAGAGGTTCTGTCCAATACGTGGACGTGAAGAATAAAACAATCAAACTTCGTCCGAATCCCGAGGATCGCGCGATTTCTGCCGGACGATTGTGGTTTTCGAAACAGTTACCGGCGCCACCACCTTACCAGTCAAACGGGCTTTTAGAGCTTCCCTTTGACGAATTTGCTGAAATTGCGTGCATTGGTGGACGTTCGATCTGGAACCAGTTAGACGTGACGGCTGAGTTCAGAGACGTGCCGAAAGAGTTGAGAAATGGCGCGGGGGCAATACCACCGTCCGCGCTAGGCGTTCCGCGCGGACACGCACCTAAAGAAACTCAAGAACTCGCAGAGAGGGAAAATAAACAACAGCAATTAGAATGGTGCACGAACGATAAGTGCGCTGGAAAAGAATGGCACTTGAAACGAGACTGTCTCGAAGGCTTATCCGCGGAAGAGTTAGAAGCGAGAGGAATGATTATACTCCGCGACGAGGAAAACACCGCAAACGGCGGATTCCGCTATTTCGTCCGTCCGGAGAACGCGTTCGGTAAAATTCTTAAAGACCATCAAGCTCGGTACCTCTACGAGACGATCGAAAGCGACCCTCGCGCGGAGATGGAAGTGGGCCAAGAAGCCGAAGATACCATCAAACGATTAAACGTGTTGGATGAAACCATTGGACCAATGCGACCGTTATCGCACTTACCTCCAGATTGGCGCGTCAATCCGCATGCACAAGCGCCTTTGCCAACATGGGCGAAAGGTGAAGCCGTACCGTTAGCCTCCGATGCGATCGTTCCCGCGTCCGAAGTCGAAGAAGAAGACGAAGGAGAAAAGAAGAAGAGAAAGACGCCATCCGCACCGCCGAGTAGTCGAAGCAAGCAGAACAACAACGACAACAAGAAAAAGAAGAGGAAATTCTCCAACAAAAGTAGCGGTTTAGGCGTCGCGCTGTCTTTATTCAGAGACACCGGCGACTTGTAATAATATAATAAATAATACACCTATCTGTGCGCGCGAAAGAACAGGAAGAAGAAAAACAGGAAACCTCGTTTTTTTTTGCTTCATTCTGCAAGAGGGCTGCTTGGAACGGTGTGCGCACCTAAAAGAGAGAGAGAGAGAGAGAGAGAGAAGACGACGACGACGAGATGGGCTCGTCTTCGCGCCATCGCGCTCGTCGGTTCGTTCCCAAGCACGACGTCCAAGAGGTCATCGAGAATCTCTCCCACAAAAACTCGCCTCCGATGAAATCAACCTCGTCGTCGTCTCTCGGTAACATCAACAACAACAACGAGAAGACGACGACGGTAAACGCGATCGAAGCGTTCCAAAAGCAACGACAGCGAGAACAAGAGGAGGAAGAAAAGCTTCGAGCTGCCACGCTCGCGGAAGAGATGCCGCGAAGCTCAACGGATGCGAGCAGCACGTCGTCCTCGGAAGCCTTCGGGAAAGATATCGAGGCGGCGTGTGCCAGTCGAATCGAGGCGGAGGAAAGAAAAGCGCTCGCGCCGCTGGAAGCGGGAAAAGGCACCACGTCTGAAGAAGACGCAAATTTACAGAAGATTAAAGAAACGAAACGCAGAAGCGAGAGGTGTTACGGATGCTCCAGTTGCGAATATTACTGCTCGCTGAAAGAGTGCGAGTTCTGCGCGAGCATGTTGGTGTTCGCGTCGTCGCGCGGAGATAGGGGTAGGACCAAAAGACGAGCAACGACAGAAAAGACGAACGGTAAACATCATCGATCGAGTCAACATTACACGTGTTGCGACATCGACCGATTGCGAAAACAAGCGAGAGAAAGAGAAGGAGAAGAGGACGAGAAAGTCTGGTTAGTCGCGCACGGGAACGTGTACGAAGCGTCTGCGTTTGTGCGGTTTCATCCCGCCGGGAGAGCGGTGATGATGAAAGGCGCGGGGAGAGACAACTCAGAGGACTTTGACATGCACTCGAAGAGAGCGAGGGAGGTTTGGAGAGAGCTGCGGGTTGGGGAGTTGGTCCAGTGTCCAGAGAAAGGATTTGGATGTTATCAACCAAAACCCGGTTTTTCGGTGGAGCAGTGTACGATTATGTAGTACTTAGCAGTAAGGTAGGAAGTATAGTTTTTAGATTTTAGAAGACGCTTTAGACAGAGCGGCGCTTATTATTAGTCTTGTAATTTTGCGGAAGTGCGTAGAAATACGACTCGTGAATCAATAACGATAGTGTACAGTATTACTCTTTTTTTTTTCTCCTATGAGATGACTTTTGACATAAATCGCTATGTGTTCTCTTCGCTATTCCAGCGCAGTTGTTGCTATATATTTAGTAGTGATACATTGCTTTCTCTCCATTTTCTTTTACTCACTCCATGCCGACGATTTTCATCTTCTCGACTAAGGATCGCCCAAACGACGCTTGCACGGAGTTCATCGCGCGAGGATTTTCTGCCACAAACTCTCTCAATTTGTTCGTATCCCACACCATGACTTTCGCTCCTTCTTTTTGAACGACGACGGTACCGAAAGCGGCGCCGTGACTCAACGCCATCTCGCCGACAAACTTGCCTCTGCGCAAGATATTCTTACCGGCACTTGACGACGAGGATGCGGTCTTCGTCGTCGTGGCTGCCGTTTTCTCTCGCACGCTCGCCGCAACTGGCATCGCCACATCGTCTAACGTCAACATAGCTGACCCGTCTACAATCGCGTAAATGTTTTTATTCACTTTTCCTTTCACCGCAATCACCTCGCCTTCTTTCAACTCTTTCCACTCGCCCAGTTTTACCAACTCTTTAAAATCACTCGGGTGAATCTGATGCGTCCGGTATGTCTTTGTCGTTTTCTTCGGCGCCGCCGATACTACTTTCTCGCCGCGACTATCTTTCGTCTCTTCCACTTCCGACGACGACATCGTCACAACTTCTTTCTCTTTAACTTTAAAAAAAGCATCGTATACCTCCCTCTCCTCGCTGCTCAAGTCTTTTAAAGATTTTTCGCTGTACTCGTTCAACATCTTTGCTATCCAAATCATGTTCACCCCGACAAACAACACGTTCCATCGAATCGGCAACCACAACGGTTTCTCTCTGAAAAACTGGAAACATATTTGCGCGGTAAAACTCGCCGTGGCTAAACATCGCAACAAGAACGGATCGTCGACAACGTAGGACCATCCGAGCAAGACAAACGCCGAGTGACCGCACAGTTCCGTGAGCGTCATGCCGTTTCGACTGGACGAGGACGTGCACCGCAAGAACGGTATCGTCTTTTGGAAAAACTTCGTCTCGTTTAGCTTCAAATTCGCGATGGAACAAATTTTCGGGAGCAATCGGAATTCTTCTCCGCGCCGTTCTCCGGCGACTGCCGTCGCGTCCGAAGCGAACCTCCTTCTGCCGTTTTGCTGCTGCTGCTGCTGCTGCTGCTGCCGCAGGTTTTCTGAAATCTTTCGACCTCTGAGCTTTTCCTCTTCTCTCCTCACTCGCGCGAGCGCTCCTTCCTCCGTCCGCATCACCGACGAGCGATGCCGTCCTCCTCCACCACCACCACCCGCGCTGCTGCTTTGAAGTCTTCGAAAGCGCGAAGAAGAAGAAGAAAGAGAAGAAGATTTCTGGGTCGTCGTCGTAACGACATCCGAAAAAAAAACGAACCGGCGAGACGAAAAAGAAGAAGATGAAGAAGAAGATGCGAAATCAAACGCTCGCTTCCGTCCTTCCCTCGCCGCCGCTGAAAAAAACATCGTCTCTCTGTCTCTCTCTGTCTCTCTCTCTGTCTCTCTCTGTCTCGCAAAGAGAAAGGAGAAAGGAGAAAGAGACGAGAGATTAATAATAATAAACGATGTGTATATATAAAACGTGTCCGGCTTTTCGAGAGAGAAAAATTAGTATCGAAACGTCGTGTCTCGTTTCGACGCGTAACATCGTAACTACTTTTTTCTGTCGTAGGGTTTAAGGTTTCAATTTTTTTAGAGCCAAGGAGAGGGGAATCCACACACAAACTCTCTCCCACACAAAAAAAAGAAGAAAACTTCTTCCCCAGAGAGAGAGAGAGAGACAGACAGAGACAGAAGGGATGACGACTTCTTCCGTTCTCCTTCGCTGTTCTTCG
>Ga0255770_10005735_pt1 | contig 10183 bp, 9 predicted proteins | sample 071ome_22_FD_179968 | JGI IMG/M metagenome (GOLD analysis project Ga0255770, IMG submission 179968) | Coastal salt marsh microbial communities from the Groves Creek Marsh, Skidaway Island, Georgia - 071404AT metaG (version 2) | ecosystem: Environmental > Aquatic > Marine > Intertidal zone > Salt... | reverse complement strand
TTCTCAGAATTAAGGTTTAGTTGAACGTATATCCCAAAATTACAGTCTGAAATAATTGTTAACGCTCTAACGAAACTGACGTAACGATTCCCTCCTGGAAGCAAACTACGAAAGAACTCTTCAGAGGGACAGTCAACGGATATCTCAATTGCAGCGTCATAGCACCAATGGCTAGATCCCAAACTGACATTCTCATCGAGTTTCACATCAGACGTTAATCTCAGCTGAAATTCATCAGGTATTGGTAGCCACGCGCCTGCAAAGGGCTTAACGTCTACGGTAGTACCTAGGAAATCTTCAAGACTATCAGAAAGATAATTCTTTCCAATCCTTCTATACGAGAACGAATTCGACTGAAACTCAAATGAGTCACCAAAAAGGTCGACAAGCGATGACCGCAACTCAGGTCTTCCGTATAGCCCAGACAGAGAGTCAAGAGGGAGAAAGTACGAATCATCCGATGGCGTGAGATTAAATAAACTCGGATCAAGGTCCTTTCTGATTTCGTATGCGGAGCTGATTAATTCCCTGTTAAAAATGTCTAGAAAAGCCTTTGACGCGGAATTGCCCTCTAAAGCTGAAGCTTGAATCGAGTCGACGAAGGTATCAGGTAGAACGCTCTTCGGACTGGCCAGATGGTAGTCATTTAGCTCGATTTCATAAGTGAAACCGGTCGCACCATCAGACTCAACACTCAACTTGTGCATCAAGTTAGATTGAAATCCGAAAGTAACGTGCCCTCCTAGTTTAAGTTCAACTACTTGGTCATCGAATTGCTGGATTGAGTCGAGTACCCTCATCACCTGATAAAAGTCTGAATCTTCTTGCGTGCCAAGCAATCTGTTCACGCCAGGACTCCTTTACCAAGTTCTGGTTTCCATCGATAAAACTCCTGACCATCTACCAAAACGATAAGTACTATGTGAGTATTGATAAAACTGTGAGCGCTAAAGAATTGTCGGATAACCGATCCAAAGAGAAACACACTTCCCTCAAAAAGGTTTGAATCCAAGTCCAAGGTAATGACTGTCGAACGCTGAAAGCCTCTCCACCCAGCGACTTGTGAAGGAATTGAACCCTCCCCCAATCTAACTTCTCTAATGCTCCGTATCTGCCTTTCGCTGATGGCGTCACCGGGTGCAGAGAGGAGACTCAACACGCGAACAAGCTCTCTCTTAGCCTCGATCGGATCGAACAACGCCGCCCGATAGCTCACCATAAGAGAAAGCAATCTCCACAAATGATCTGAATCATTTGGGGCGGGCACGTAATTAGTGGGTTTTGTGATTAGGCGGAGGTCTCTTATTGGTGTTACAGAGGAAGTTGTAAGTCGAGCACCTTCCCTAAGCCCCTGGGGAACCTCCCTATTACAAACTTGTATTTCGGCGTACAAAGTAGAGCGCTCGGGGCGCTCCAATTTTGGAGCGCACTCGAATATTGATAACCAGGAGCGATTTCCCAGAACCTTTTTAATTGGATTTTCGTCCTGCGTTACAACCCATCGATCGACTGAATCTTTATCTTTATCGAGATGCCGATTCTGAAGGTAAGGCACCAACTCCTCCTGAGAGCCATTGCGCTCAGTACGCAAAACTCTCTTAACGCGAATTATTTCTATCTCATTATTTAAATCGCTAGCCCCCCTGAGCTGATACTTAGTCTTCTCCGCGCTGTATGCGATGGGTTCCGAAGTTGTGTCAAATAGATTGACTATTGGAAAACAGTTGAGTTTGAGGAAATCCCGACATTCCTGAATCGCTTTGGGTAATCGTTTTTCGAGGAGAAAGATGATTCTGAGCTTAGATAGCTGACCTGAGGGTAGAAAAGGAAACCCAAGGCCACCTAACCCTCTCAGGGCGAAAAACATGAACCTCTCTGGAAAAGAAAAGTAATCGACTAATGCTGAGTGTGCGGAGTTTTCTCCATCCGACTTACCGAAGACGCTATGCCTGAGCGAAAACTGGTTGAAGCACAAGCTTTCCGGCCCCAATCTTGCGACCACCCTACTCTCATCATCTAAAACCAATACTCCGAGCAACGCTGTCGCAAGCTCTTCCATGAGCAAAGATTGGATCTCTCTGTTCGAATCAATATAGAAGTTGAATTCATTTTCTAGTTGGTATCCGGAAGAGAAAGCTACATCCGACGAAGGTGAAAGAGTTGAACTAATTATGCCAAGTGCTTGCGGATGCTCTCTGCGTAGCAGCGCGGGAATATCTTCGAAATACCTTGTTTCCGTCGAATCGATCGGCGATAAATTTACTTCATATGGATTAGAAAATTTACAGGTGCGCCTAGCCTCCCCTTCTGCTAGATCTGACTCTATTGCTAATGAACTGCCAGGTTTAAGTTTAAATCCATTCAACGAATTGTTAGCGCTTGGATCATATCGACCCTTAGCGATGGCTGCGCAAGGCCTAGAAGCTAACTTGTTCGGCTGAAGATGGTTTAGGAGAAAACGAGGAATCTTCTCCTTTTCAGCCTCGATTCTCGAACTCAAACGGGCATTCATCCACGCGAAAGATTGCACCAGATGCTCTACATGTGGATCCCTGGACTTTCCATCCTCTAGATATAAGTTTGAAGCTACCGAGGGAAAGTCTGACTGAAAATCCTTGGCAGAGCTGCGCAACTCCTGAAGCTCCTCTATGAAGAGTGTTTGCAGCTTTTTTCTTGCTGAGGAGCTCATAGCGCTACCTATCCGTACATACTAGTGATCAATTCAAGGGGGTCACTCTCACCTTCTATAAAACCCGCAACAACAACTTGAAGAGAACCGCCGCTTGTTTTCGAGTTCATCACTTCAACTCTAGGTTTTATCAGCCTAGGTTCATTTTCTTCAATCACTCTTTGCACAAAGGCTTCGAGATTGGACTTCATTTGCGGACTTATAAACTGGCCTATTTTGATGTCCACGGGAAATGGGCGAGGCCCATAGGGAAGCTCGGTTACCGAATTTCTTAAATCGTCATCACAGAGGAAGAAATGCCCCCTGCTAAACAAGCCTGAGAGTTCATGCAGAATGCTAGCTCTTAATGAGTCCCGCTCTGAACTTGAGGAATGTACCTCTCGACAACCAAGCTTATCGAATAGATACATTTCCAAATTATCCTATCGCAAAGGAAGTAAGGCGGTTTCTTCTAACACTCCATTGGGCTACTGAGAAACCTACCGTGTTCGCTTGTGAATCTTGGTGCGCAGCGCTCCAAGCAATATCGGTAAAGTTAAGAGTGAGCTGTTCGGTAGCCATGTCGTTGGGATGCGACTGAGCTTGCACAGAGGACACCATGCAATTCCAAAGTGAGATTGTCATGATGGGCGCTATAATATTGTCATCCCCATCGTAGTTTGAGTTTCTACACAGGAATATTTTTGTGGGCTCGTCTTCGCCTTCATCTATTGGCTGAGCACCCAAGCAAGCTTGGTAAAGCCTTGGCGAGGCCTTATCTAGGTATTTGACAATCGTTATGTCATGCAAATTTGGTCTGCCCGATGTTCTAGCTGAGTTACTTACATCAGTCGTCATTTGTTGTTGCATCCCGAAATTACATGACACGAGCTCCATGCAACCCTCGAGCTCTTCCGGGTTTTCTCCTCCAATCAACTCTCCATCTATTAAGCTCCCGGTCAGCTCAGCAAACAATTCCTGGTTGCCCGGTTTGAGAAGTACTAAATCCATGATTAATTCCTCTTATTAGGCTAGGCTGGTAACTCAGCGACTAACCTTATTGAAGTAGAGAGTTCCTCTAACTGAAAGTGCGGTCTCAGAAAGACCGTAGCTTTAAAAGATCCCACCTTTTCCTCGTCCTCAGTTACAGTTACTCGAGCTTCCCTGAGGGGAAATCGCGCCTTCACTGCTGAGGGGGCGGTATCGTCCAACAGCACGTACTGGGAGATCCAACTATTTAAAAAGTCCTGGACACTCTGGCCCGTGGAAAACGACCCTATTCGCTCTCGCATCATCACTTTTATGTAATGAGCGAACCGAGAAGCTGCCAACATATATGGCAACATTGCGGAAACTTCCGAATTTTTTGTCGCTGCATTGTTCAGATATTTCTTAGGCTTGTTGGTGGTCTGACCACCAAAAAAGGCTGCCTTATTGGTTCCCTTACAATGACAGAGAGAAATGAACCCTAGATCATTGAGCTCTTTCTCTCGACGATCAGTAATTGCTACTTGCGTGGGACAACTCAGAGTCACCTCACCATCTTCCGTTTCGAAGGAATAAGCTGGTAGGCCAGACACCAGTCCGCCTCCATCCACACCACGAATCGCAGCCGTCCATCCATATCTGGAGAACGCGGCGTTAATATTAGTAGCGAGGAGATACGCGGGATTGCCCCACAAAATTTTGGATGTGTCAGTTTGTTTTCGGGTTAACTCCCTAACTAACCCATTGGCATCGGTCGCAGTAAGAATCTCTAGGCGTCCATCCTTGCCCTTGACTGGATTTCCCTGATCATCAACTTGATAGACATTCCTTCCAACTTCTTCCTCAAACATCAGGCCATCAGCAGGATTGCTTGCACTTCCATAAGGCAATCTCATCATTACGCGCGGCAAAGTCAGAGCCACATAACGAGAGTCTTCCGAGTCCCTAAAGTTTCTCCATCTGGTTAGTTCAGCACTCTCGAAGATCTTGCTTAAATCACGGGGTTTCGAAAGACTCTCAAAATCCTCTAGATCGAAGAGCTTCGCGTACGCACTAGAGATGAAAGGCACGTGCGCCGTTGCTGCTATCTGGCTTACTTTCTCCAGAAAAGCTATTTCTTTACTTGTTCTTCCTATCTGAAAGTCTCCAATCAGAAGGCTGTATGGTTCACCGCCATAAGTACCGAACTCATCTTCATATATAATTTTAAAGAGAGCACTCTGATCAAATTCAACGGCCTTATCTAGGTCTCTACAGAGCTCCTCAAACGAGACGCTAAGCACGGATAGCTTCAAGTTCGAGCCCGTTTGTGTGTTGTTAACGAGATAAGCAAGGCCTCTCCAGGAGGCTTCCAGTTCCTGGAACTCTCCGCTATGCAGCACATGATTTAACTGCCTTGAAATAACCGAATCTAACATCGCCATGGCGGAAGAAAGTGCTGCCGTCAAACTTCCACCCTCCACGCTCGCTGTTGAAGATAGTTCGGGATGGTTGAAAAACTCTGATAACAGTTCCAAACAGTAGGGGACCTGAGATTCTTCTAAAGCCATTCCAGAGCCACGAATAAGATCATGCAATTCGGCACCTTCTTGCAATTCCTCCTCCGGAATAGCACTCATAACTGCGGAAGAAGCTTCTTGATTGCCAGCTGCCTCGATCTCAGATTTAGCCTCAGCAAAAAGGTTCTTGACCTTTTGCAGACGTTCTTCATCCAACACCAAGCTGCTCAGAGCCCCGACAAGGGCATCCTGACTGTCGAGCTTCGACATTAGATCTCTGAGTTTTGATCTTGAGGAATGCATCTCGTTGAGCTCGGGGACCTGTTTGACAATCGCTAAAGGAGCGAAGTCCACCATAGACAGAAACGAAAGATTCACAGACAAGTCTGAACCGTTTTCTTGAAGGGTGTTTTTGACTTTGAATTTAAGATTAGGATTTATAGCAGCCAAAACCGAGTCAAAATTTCCTCGTTCAACTGAAACCATCTTGCGCTCCCTCAAGGAGGTAGCTTTCGTCGAACCATTTCCAGAAAGAGGTGCTAACACCCCGACCTTAAACGGCAGTTCCTTTCTCCTCGGGGCCCCACCGGTTTCCACGTCATATGTGATGTGAACTCTCGGTGCCTTGGCGCCAGAGAGATTGTGCTGAGAACTTAACGCCATGAGACTAACTCCTTCGAAAATTCTTATTCATTAGTTGCCCTCACTCCCTAATGAGGTACACGGTACGATTACCGTAGCTTCGCTTCTTAACTCTTCCTTCTTCCACGAGAAGGTTTAGTGCTTTCTTGATGAGAGGAAGTGAATTGGCCCTTTTCTGCCGAGCAACCCACCAATCAGTGATTCCCTCTGCAGTATCGGCAGCACCAGGACTTTTAAAAAATTGCTCTGAAATATCTTTCGCGACCTGATCGACCATCTCACTAGATATCTTTCGATATGACCTAGGTTTCGATTGACCCACGGTTTCTACAGTGCTCATACCTCTTTCGCTCTCCTAGTCACAACTTTGTAGACATTGCCAAAGTCGTGCCAGAATCGAAAAAAATATTTAACCTATTGTTTTTATTTGTTTTTTTGTTTTTTGGAAAGAATTCTATAAGGAGTTAGAAGAGGCAAAATTACCCCAATGGGTAATCAAAGATCCTTTGTTAAGATTTAAATCAATCGCTTAGGCTGCTGGGTGATTTTTTACCCATGCGTATAGACTTACCCTAATCTCGAAAGGAAATTATTTTGAAGGTCCCCATCAACTGCCTAATCAACGATTTTTTTTCAGTCTTCGACTGGTTTGAGTGATGGCTGTCGTATTCCAAACTTTTTCCTTTGCTGACGCTAACCTAAGAGTTCACGTCACCTCAAACCCGGATGAAGCAGACATCTGGGTATGTCAGGTCAGCTCTAAAGGCCAAGCTCTGCGTCCCTGCTTTTGGTACTTCTCGCGAGAGAGAAATGAAGCTAAGACACGGATTTATCTCTGCTCTAAGCCAATAGCCGATCTTTGCATTTACTTCGTTAATAGCATGTCCGAGGCTAAGGTGAATCAACTTAGCAACTTCAAAAGTTCCTTATTAGGTTGATGTTGTGTGCGCCCCCGGGGTCTGCTTTAATCCAAGGCCGTACGTGGATTTTTAGATGAACCTTCCAACCACCCGATATATTCTGATTGGCAAGCTTGAATCTGAAACAATCAGATTTCTTAACAAATTGGTTGGTCAAAATCTTGAAGTGAGATTTGAGAATTGCTTCGATTTTCTGCAGTCGACAGAATCTTCAAAGCCTGCAGTCGTAATTCAAGCGCATCAAACAGCGGCTCAGCTAGAAAAAACCTTGTCAGAACGCATAGAACCATTCGGCATCGAATTCGTTGATTTTCTACCTCACTCACACTCAAAACATTCTATTTCTCCTCATAACGAAATTGTGGTTAGTGACTCGAACGAGTCCCTTAAGAACTCAATTTCCAGAGCCGAACAACTTCTAGCTCAAAGATCTCCAACTCTAACCCGCAAGAAGTACGAATCTTTTTCAAAGAGGTTCAACCTCTTTGGAACATCAAGACTGTTTACTAAAGCATTAATTAATATAGAAAAGTTTTCAAAAACCGAATCTAGGGTATTACTTAAGGGTGAGACTGGTACAGGTAAAGAACTCGTGGCGAGAGCAATTCATTACATTGGCCCTCGTGCGCATGGACCTTTTGTGCCAATAAATTGTGGTGCTTTTAATGATGAGCTATTGCTTAGTGAATTGTTCGGGCATCGAAAAGGTGCCTTTACAGGCGCCGATGAGACCCAAGTTGGACTTCTAGAGCTGGCGGACGGTGGAACAATTTTTCTAGATGAGGTCGACTCACTATCGCCCAAAGCTCAGGTTTCGCTGCTTCGCTATTTGCAAGAAGGGGAAATACGCCCTCTTGGATCAAAGGTTGTCAGGAAAGTTGATGTTAGGGTTATCTCTGCAACGAACAAAAAATTAGTCGACTTAGTCAGAAGAGAAAAATTCAGAGACGACTTGCTGTACAGGCTAGATGTCCTGAGCGTCAATTTGCCCCCTCTTCGCTCTAGAGACGAGGATGCAATAATTGCCAGCATGCAAATCTTAGCTCGACTCAGCGAAGAGATGGATGAGGATCCCAAGATATTAGGACAAAACGTCATTGACACAATTCTTGACTATGATTGGCCTGGAAACTTCAGAGAACTCGAAAGCTCTTTAACAAGAGCCTTTCTAATGACTGAGGAGCACGTTATACGAAATCCGTCGCTGCTCTTTTCCGACAGTGACGAGAATGATCAAGCTCTAGCGTCTCAGGTTGGCAGTTTTTCGTCAGAGAAGCAGGCATTGATTAGAAGGTTTGAAAAGCAGTACATCGAGAGAGTTCTTGCTAGAACCTCGGGAAATATAAGCGAAGCGGCAAGAATAGCCCAGAAGGAAAGACGCGCTTTTTCTCGCCTAATGGACAAGCACGGAATACGAAAAGAAAAATTCGTAGCTTGATACTCTATTGAATCACCGTTTTTAGAACCGACAAATCTACTACTTGGTCGAAATTTCGGGAATCGTCAAAGACAGTCGCAAAATGCATTACCAACGCAAAGGCGACAGTAAACAATCCGACTGTGTAGCTGGCCGCCAATTTATTCCCAGAATGACACATTGCAATGGCCAGCTGTGTGAGCGCTCCTAGTATTAATAACATGGCAAGCTTTCTTGGCCCACTATGATTCTTTTTTATTTCGAGACGCTGAAGTCTTGCATCCCTGAGCTCATCAATGTGGAGGAACATTCTGCTTCCTAGCAGCTGTGAACCAATGTCATTCTTGAGTACAAAATTCTGGAGCTCGATCAAAGCCGGCAATTCTGTGAGTTTCGTGCCCTGATGAGCAGTCATTTGTTGCTCAGCTTCTAGGTCCTCTAATGCATATCTCGAGGCTAGAGCCCGGATTTCCTCACCGCCTTGCCCAGCGCTCTTTGCCAAGGTGTCTATTGCTCTTAGAGAGTTAACTTCCTTCGCTAACAATGCATTAGCTCTGGAAATTTCTCTCCACGTATCTCCCGCCATTAAACTAGCGAACAGACCGAACATAATAGCTAAGGCTCCAAAATAGGGCCCGACGACACCCTTTACTTCGAACTTTGTTCCAGCCAACCCTGTAACAATCAGCACCGCGACGATTCCAGTTACGACGGGAGCAAAGCTAATTGTTGATACGAACATTGTGAGCACTATCAAAAAAACTAAAGAAGGACCATACGGTAGCACAAATGTTTAGAAGTTATTAATTATCTTGAAAGGGGAGATTGATCGCTTAGGAGCTGCCAGCCGCTCCTTATTATTACTAGGATCTCTCTCAGTAGATTCTTTGACACAAAATCGGAGCTATCTTAATGTTATTGGGGCGGGGGGAGAATTGGGGGTAATTTAGACAAAACTTGCATAATCTCCATAATTATCAGCATGTTTTTCTCTAAGACGATTCCGACTCCCGCCTCCATTTTTTGTCATCGAAATCGTAAGCCTCTTTGCCTCTGTACGATTACGCTCGCTATTGGCTTGCAAGCGCCAGCGTCCTTTATCTTCCTTAGATACAGTCTGCTGAGCTCTTGCATTTCATCGCCTGCATCAGGTTTCGATCAGCATCACGCAAAAAAATCCGAACGAAAAAGCTTAAGCATTAAAAGTCCCGCTGAACGCTACGGATTACAGACTTGACTCAGCCTCCCCTTTGGTATTCTCAGGGGGTGTGACTCAGAACCTGACCGGCGACCTAACACTGTTCTCGGCTACCAACGTCGCTGCAGGGTTGTGTCTCTACCGGGGCTTAACGTTGTTTGCAGACACCGGCGTCACCGCAGGCCACGGCTCTACCGGGGCTTAACGTTGGTATTTTCCTGGACCGGAGGGTTCGTTGCTTATGGTCCTCTAGTTTCCTTCTATAGTCACTGACAGCCTGTGACCAAAGCTTGCATTAGATTCCCGAGATTCTATCCCCCCTTCGATCGTTTTCCCGTCACCCTTCGCACGCTGTCCCTGAGCCGAAACCCTATGTTTGTCCATGAATCAGGCGACGGCTTAACTGACTCCTCGCACTACCCAACTTACTAAATTAAAAAATGTCTGGTTGATTGAACCAATTGCACGCCTCGACCGTACATCGTTGCTTTAAAGATTTTGAATACAAGGAAGCATTCAATGAATTGGCACAACGAGCTAGGCCAAATAGCCCGAGAACCCATTAGCCCCGCACTTAATCTCACGGGTCAGACGCCACCAACTTCAGCAGAAGAATCGGGGGCGCAGTTGATCAAGCCAAAGCGGCTGAGCTCGATTTATTCGCTCTTGGCTCTCGAACTCATCAGGATCTTTTGAAGAAACAACATCGGAATGTGACCGTCTTCCGCGCGTCTGAGGATATTCAAGACCCTTTCTTCGGGCATTAACGACTTTGGGCACCTTTCACGGACCGCCCTCGCACTTGCCCTCGGCGCCAATGCCGACGAAACGTCCACTGGCGCTCAAAGGGCG
>Ga0255770_10005726_pt1 | contig 10189 bp, 11 predicted proteins | sample 071ome_22_FD_179968 | JGI IMG/M metagenome (GOLD analysis project Ga0255770, IMG submission 179968) | Coastal salt marsh microbial communities from the Groves Creek Marsh, Skidaway Island, Georgia - 071404AT metaG (version 2) | ecosystem: Environmental > Aquatic > Marine > Intertidal zone >... | reverse complement strand
CGGGCTGCAGGTACGGCTGCATGGGATTGAAGCCGGAGTCAGGCGCTGCGGGCGCGGGAATGGCGCCTGGGCTCGCCCACTGCAGCAGGCGCAGGGCCAGGCGCAGGTCACCGTCGGTCCAGGCGCGGATGGCCATGGCTCGGCGGGGGTCGTAGAAGCGCTGCTGCCGGTACCACTCGAAAGCGTCAGCGTCGCTCTTGCGGCCATTGCAGGCCAGGCAAGCGGGAACGCAGTTTTCTGTCACGCTTAAGCCACCGCGACTTTGCGGAAAAACGTGATCAATAGACTCAGAAGGTTTGCCGCAGTAGATGCACGTTTTCCCGGTGTAAGTGTGGAGGGATTGTCTCCACCGGCGAACACGAAGTTTGGGGCACAAGTCTTCAAGGAAAACGGCATCCCTGCTGTGCATCCGAATAATTCGGTTGCAGGGAGTCTGACCTGAGTGGCTGGGATGTCAATGTGTCGAACGATGCATTTTGCAAGGCTTATTGCAGCTGTTGCGCCCGCCCTGAGCTTCGCTAAATTATGAGTTGCTGCCCCAGCTCAGACGGCCCAGCAACGCACCTCGCGCTGCCTGATGCGGTTGGGAGCATCAGGGGCCATCGAGTTGGTTCTGCCCTTTGATGCGGTCACCCAGGCCCAGCTCAGGGCGGTGCGCCCCCGAGGTTTTTGGCGCTCAAAGCAGGGCTGCTGGGAGTTCCCGCTGGAAGCGGCCTTGGTCCTGCGTCAGCACTTCGGCAAGCGCTTCGCGATGGAGCCGCCGTTGCCCCAGTGGTGCAGCTGGCTCGAGCAGCCTCTGCCCCCCTTGCCGCCCCATCGCGAGCTGATTGCCAGCGCCGGATTAGCGGAACCCTTGCCGGACGGCCGGGAGCTGTTTGCCCATCAGCGGGCTGCAGTGCGCTGGTTGCTGGCGCGCCGTGGTGCGGTGCTGGCCGATGCCATGGGCCTGGGAAAAACCCTGACGGCGCTTGTGGCCGCGCGCGCGATGGTCCGGGCGGCGGATTGCTGCGTGGTGGTGATCGCTCCCACGGGGCTCCATCGCCATTGGCGCCAGGAGGCGGCGGCCTTGCAACTGCAGATCACCCTGCTCAGTTGGGCGGCGCTCCCACAGGAGCTGCCGGAGGCCGGCACGGTTCTGATCGCGGACGAGGCCCACTACGCCCAGAACTTGTCCGCTGCGCGCACCCAGGCCTTCCTGCGTCTGGCGCGCCATCCGCGGCTGCGGGTGGCGTGGTTGCTCAGCGGCACTCCGATGAAAAACGGCCGCCCAGCGCAGCTGTTCCCCTTGCTGGCGGCCATCGGCCACCCCCTGGCGAAGGACCAGCGCGCCTTCGAGGAGCGCTACTGCCTTGGCCATTGGCATGAACGCTCGGGCACCCGGCAGTGGAGTGCGACCGGGGCCACCCACCTGCCGGAGCTGCAGCGCCTGGTCAGGCCCCTGCTGCTGCATCGCCGCAAACAGGACTGTCTGGATCTCCCCCCGAAACGCCGGCAGATGCTTCCCGTCAGCCTGTCGGAGTCGGAGGGTCAGGGCTTTCAGCACCGCCTGCAACTGAAGGTCGATGACTATCGCCGCCGCGCCGCTGCGGGTTTGGTGCGCCGCGATGCCGAGGCCCTAGCCGTACTGACCGCCCTGCGTCAGATCGGCTCGGAGTACAAGCTCCCCGCCGCCGCCGCCCTGCTGGCCAGGCTGCAGGCCGAGGGGCAGGCCGTTGTGGTCTTCACGGCCTTTGTGGCGGCGGCCCAGTTGTTGCAGCAGCGACTGGGGGGTGCCCTGCTGACCGGACGCCTGGCCGCCGCAGAGCGCCAAGGTGTGGTGGATCGCTTTCAGGCTGGCCACGAGCAGCTGCTGATCAGCACCTACGGCGTTGGAGGCCTGGGCTTCACCCTGCATCGGGCCAAGCATGTGGTCCTGCTGGAGAGACCCTGGACCCCCGGCGACGCTGAGCAGGCCGAGGACCGTTGCCACCGCATTGGTATGCAGGGGACCCTGGAGTGCCATTGGCTTCAGCTTGGCGTCGCGGATCAGCTGGTGGACGGGCTGATTGCCGATAAGGCCGAGCGCATTGCCCTGTTGCTCAGTCGCGGCCAGGCTCAGCTGGAGCGTCAGCCGCTGCCGCGGATGGTGCAGCAGCTGCTCGATCAGTGGTGAGGCGGATGCAGTTGCGCCGCCGCAAGTCGATCTCGTCGCGCATCAGGGCGTCGACGGGGTGTTTGCCTTCTTTCACCAGGGCCGCGGCTTTGAGGCTGTCGCGGCAGGCCTCCTGTGGCTTGCCGGCCAATTTCAGCAGCAGTGCCCGCTCGTTGCGGGGTTGCGGGTGTTCAGGGAAGGCCTCCACCACGGCATCGCAGTGCTTGAGCAAGGCGGGCAGACGATCAAGGTTGACGTTGCGTAGACAGTCGTCAACCTTGGTTTGACTCTGGCCGGGCTCGGGTGGAGCGCTGCAGCTGCTGAGGACGAGCCAGAGCAGACCCGCCCCCAGGGATGGCGGTAGCCAGGAGCGGGTGCGGGTTGCCATCAGCCTCAGTAGGCGTAGCGGTTCGAGCTGCCGCTGCCGCTGGTGCCACTGGTGATGCCGGAGCTGGTGCTGGTGCGGTTGGTGCTGTCGGGGTGAGTGGACTGGCTCTTCTCTTCGTTGGTGTCCACCGCCTTGACGTAGAGATCGCCCAGGTAGCGACCGCAGTCGTTGTATTTGCCGGGATCGGCGACGACAGCTTCGGTGATCATCACCGCGGCGTGCTCAGGCGAGGTCTTGAAGACCGAGGCGCTCTGACGCTTGATGACCGCGTAGGCCGCTTTCCAGCTCACTTCGTGGTTGTTGCCGCTGCTGCGCATGAAGCAATAGATCTGTGCTCCTTTGGCACCGGTTTCATTGCCGGCCAGAGCGGCGGTCGGCAGCGCAGACCAGCCCAGGGCAGCAAGCGGAAGGGCTGCAGCCAGCCGAAGCAGCCGGCCGTTGAGGGACAGGGAAAGACGCATGCCGAAGCAGGGGAATGGCATTGGGTGTCCCACCGTATCGATCGTTTCCCCATGGATCCAGGTGCCGATCAATCAGCTGGCAGGTGGCGGCAGGTCCCCGTGGCCCAGGAGCAGCCTGACCGCCAGCGGCAGCACCAGCAGCACCGTGATCAAGCGGACGGCGTGAAGGGCAGCAACGGCCGCACCGACTCCGAATTCGGCGCCCACCAGACTCATGCCGCTGATTCCCCCTGGTGCGGCTCCCAAGAGGGCGATGAGCGGGTCCATTCCCAGCAGACGGCTGCACCAGAGCCCCACCACCAGGCCGGTCATCACCAGGGTGAGCGTGATCAAGAGGGCCGGCCGCCAGAGCTGCTTGAGCTCGCTGAAGGCCGTCGCTGTTAATCCGGTGCCGATGACGGTTCCGATGCCAATTTCCAGGGCAGTCCGGGTGCCTGCGGGCCAGTTGGCGGCCTCGAGCTTGCCGCTCATGCTCAGCAGTCCCGCTCCCAGCAGCGCGCCAGCGAGGGGTGCGGCGGGGATCCCCGTGCGCAGCGCCAGCAAACCGCCGCCAATGCCCGCCAGGACATAGGCCAGCAGGTGGAGGCTTGATGGCATCGCCGGGCTGCCCTGGAATGCCTTCAGTCTGCTTGGCCGCTTGGGCTTGAGAACTGCCCAGGGCTGTGGTGTTATCGGGCGAGTTGAACCCTGTCCATGGCTGGCGAATCGGTCTCGTTTCGCATCACGCGCACCACAGAGGACCTCGCTCAGACCGTCGCGGCCCTCTCGCAGCGGCTGGTGAAGTTGGAGCAGCGCCTCAATGCGATGGAGCTGCAACTGGACCAGGTCTCCTTTGTTGAGACGCCTGATCCTGAGGAGCTGAGCCGTCTCGACCATGTGGAGACGCTGTTGGCCGACTGCCGCAGCCTCCTGCAGGACGGCGTGAGCGAGGAGGAGGTCCCTGCGTCGGTGAATCCTCACGAGGATGAGTTCATGGCTGCATGACCCCTTGCGCCGGGGGCACAATGGAAAGAAAGCGAACCATGGCCTTCTCCAACAGCCATCGCTCTGTTCCCGTTGCTCCTGCCGCCTCGGGTACACCTGCCTGTGCCAGCCGTTCTTTTGCTGAGGGCGGCCATCAGCTCGAGAAACTCGAGTTCGCCCTCGCCGTCGCCATCACCCGTGGTGATGCTTCAAGAGTGAGGCAACTGCGTGATCAGATCGCAGCACTGGGCGGCAATCGCGAGGAACCGGGCACCTAAAACCACTCGGTCCATCCATTGCAGTTGTGTCAGGGCAGCCCCACCGTTCGGGGTCGCTTCAACGTGGCGACTAATATTTATTCAGGCAAGATCAAATAAATGCAAGCCAGCCAGCAGGCACCTGTAGCCGAGCGACGAGACGATTTGATGCGTGCAGCCGCCGCTTTTTCGGCTTCGGCTGAGCAGGCCGCATCAAGCGGTGAAATTGAACAGTCAGCGCGCGATATTCTCCGTTCCCTCGATTGCGAGCGCCGCGCAGGAAGCGTGGGGCCGCAGGTGATGCAGCTGATTAAGCCCAGAAACTAATTCTCAAGCGGATGACCGGGCTCGAACCGGCGACGTTCAGCTTGGGAAGCTGACATTCTACCACTGAATTACATCCGCAATTTGATAGTCAAAAGCCGTGATCAAGGCTTTTCTCTATCCCAATCAACCTAGCAAGGGAGCCCAGCTGAAGGGGCTCCCCTGTGGTCGCCTGCTTCAGCTGGCCAGGGCGGCTGCGCAGGCTGCCACGCCAGCGCCAGGGGTTCCCTTGTGCAGTCCGAGTTCCTGCAGGGTGGCTTCAATCGCTGCGACGGCGGTCAGCACATCGCGATCGCAAACGAAGCCCAGGTGGCCGATGCGGAAGACCTTGCCCTTGAGGTGGTCTTGGCCACCGGCCAGAAGGATGTCAAAGCGATCCTTGACCTTCTTGCGAAGGGTCTCGGCATCGATCCCCTCGGGAGCCACGGCGGTGATGGCCGGGCTGCCGCAACCTTCCGCGGCATAGAGGGGCAGGCCGATGGCCTTCATGCCCGCTTGGGCGGCGGCGCGATGACGAGCATGGCGGGCAAAGATGCCCTCGAGCCCTTCGGCCTGCATCATCTCGAGCGCCGCTTCCAGGGCGAAGTAGAGGTTGATCGCCGGGGTGAAGGGGTTGCTGTTGGCCTGCGCCGATTTCCGGTACTTGCCCAGATCCAGATAGAACTTCGGCAGATCGGAGCGGCCGTAGGCCTCCCAGGCCTTGTCGCTCATGGCCACGAAGGCCAGACCCGGGGGCATCATGTAGCCCTTCTGGGACCCGGATCCGATGATGTCGATCCCCCAGGCGTCCATGGGCACGTTGCAGGCGCCGAGGCTGGTGACGCAGTCAGCGATCGTCAGGGCTGTGCCATGGGCTTTGACGTGCTTGGCGATGGTCTCGAGGTCATTGATGACCCCGGTGGAGGTTTCCGAGTGGGTCAGGATCACGGCCTTGATCGCCTTGCTGGAGTCGGCCTCCAGGGCGGCACGGAATGCCTCGGGATCCAGCGGGGAGCCCCACTCCGCCTTGATCACCTCCACCTCCAGGCCGTAGGCCTGAGCCACCTTCACCCAGCGCTCGCCAAATTTGCCGTTATCGCCGCAGAGGACCTTGTCCCCTTTGCTCAGCACATTGATGATTCCGGCTTCCATGGCGGCGGTGCCGCTGCCGGTGATCACCAGAACGTCATTGCTGGTTTGATGCAGCCACTTGAGTTGGGCGGTGGTGCGCTCAACGATTTTCTGGAAGTCCGCGCTGCGGTGTCCAATGGGGTGACGCCCCATGGACTGCAGGACGCTTTCCGGCACCGGTGTGGGGCCGGGGATCATCAGAGTCAGCTTGTCCTGCATGGTGGGTGAGCCGGGGCGATCGCTGCCCGTTGGATCAGCAGCGCAATCGACCAACATAAAAAACGGACCTCACCCTTCCCTGGCCCATGGCTGAGTGCGGCTACACCCTGCCGGTCTGGGTTGCGGCTGCAGCGGTCGCGGCGGTTCGAGAGTTGCTTGGCCAGCCTTTTCAAGCGCAGGTTCCGCTCCTGCTGGATCCAGAAGCGGGCCTTGAAGCCACGGCGATTCCGGTCCAGGCCGCCGCACGGTTGGGCCCGGGGCGGGCCTTGGCCACCAGTTGCTGTGACCCCGGAGAGGTGCTGGACCTCACCCGCGGCCTGCAGGTTTGGGTGGAGGCCAGTTGGACGGATGCTGAGGGGGAACAGCCTTGGCTGGAGTTGCTGGCTGGGGAGGGTGTGGGTGTGCACGCGGCCTCCGGCGAGGCCTGCCTCTCGGCCTATGCCAGGCAATTGCTCGAGAGCAACCTTCGCCCGCTCCTGCTGGATCGCCGGGGTTTGCGGCTGACGCTCACCTTCCCGGAGGGGCGCCAACGGGCGGCGCGCACCAGTAATGCGGCCTTTGGTGTGGTGGATGGTTTGGCCCTGATTGGGACCCAGGCCCTGGTGCAGCGCAGTGCCGCGCCTGATCAACTGGACCAGGCCCGTCAGGAGTTGGCGCGTCGCAGTCAGGAGCCGGGCTGGAGCGGCGATCTGGTGCTCGTCTTGGGGGAAAACGGGCTGGATCTAGCCCCGCAGCAGGGGCTGCCTCCTGGCCTGTTGCTCAAGGCTGGCAACTGGATTGGACCGCTGCTGGTGGCTGCCGCTGAGGCAGGGGTCAGGCGCCTGCTCTTGTTTGGCTACCAGGGCAAGTTGATCAAGCTGGCGGGGGGCATCTTTCACACCCATCACCATCTGGCCGATGGACGGTCGGAGATCCTGGCGGCCCAGGCGGCCCAGCACGGGTGTTCCCTGGAGCAGATCCGGCTGCTTCTAGAGGCGGCCAGCGTTGATCAGGCCATCGCTGCGTTGGCCGAGCGTGATTCCGCCCTGGCCACTGGCTTGCAGCAGCGCTTGGCCGCCGTGATTGAGCAGCGGGCAGGGGCCTACCTGGCCAAGCACCATGACGCGGCTCCCCAGCTTGGGGCTGTCCTGTTTGATCGCAGCCGCAGCATCTGTGCCTGCGGCCCGGTCGGGGCTGCGCTGCTGGAGGGCTTTCGGGCCTGAGATCTAGGGTGATCTGAATGCCTAGGCCACAGCTGCTGGCCGCTCCATGTCAGACGTGACTCCAACCTCAATCGGTGAAACCAATCGTCATCCGGCGATTGTGATCCTTGATTTTGGTTCTCAATATTCCGAGCTGATCGCCCGTCGGGTCAGGGAAACCGAGGTGTATTCCCTGGTGATGGGGTACTCCACCAGCGCGGCTGAATTGAAGGCGCTGAATCCCAAGGGGATCATCCTGAGTGGTGGTCCCAGCTCGGTGTATGCCGAGCACGCCCCGAAGTGCGATCCAGAGATTTGGGAACTGGGCATTCCGGTCCTGGGGGTTTGCTACGGCATGCAGCTGATGGTGCAGCAGCTGGGCGGCTCTGTGGTGGCTGCCGGCCGCGCCGAGTACGGCAAGGCACCTTTATTTGTCGACGACCCCACCGACCTGCTCACCAACGTCGACGAGGGCTCGACGATGTGGATGAGCCATGGCGACTCCGTCGAGCGCTTGCCCGAAGGCTTCGTCCGTCTGGCCCACACCGAGAACACGCCTGAGGCCGCCGTCGCGGATCACCAGCGGCGTCTCTACGGCGTTCAGTTCCACCCCGAAGTGGTCCATTCCGAATGCGGAATGGCCCTGATTCGCAACTTCGTCTATCACGTTTGCGGCTGCCTGCCGGATTGGACGACGGCCGCCTTCATCGATGAGGCGGTGGCGGATGTGCGCCGTCAGGTTGGCGATAAGCGCGTTCTGCTCGCCCTCTCCGGTGGTGTCGACTCCTCCACCCTCGCCTTCTTGCTGCACAAGGCGATCGGTGATCAGTTGACCTGCATGTTCATCGACCAGGGGTTCATGCGGAAGGGTGAGCCTGAATTCTTGATGGACTTCTTCGACAAGAAGTTCCACATCAGGGTCGAATACATCAACGCCCGTGAGCGCTTCATCAACAAACTCGCTGGGGTCACTGATCCTGAGGAGAAGCGCAAGCTGATTGGCACCGAATTCATTCGGGTTTTCGAGGAAGAGAGCAAGCGCCTTGGGCCCTTTGATTACCTCGCCCAGGGAACTCTGTATCCCGATGTGATCGAGAGCGCTGGCACCAACGTCGATCCCAAAACGGGCGAGCGGGTGGCGGTGAAGATCAAGAGCCACCACAACGTGGGCGGCTTGCCGAAGGATCTCCAGTTCAAGTTGGTGGAGCCCCTACGGCGTCTGTTTAAAGACGAGGTCCGCAAGGTGGGTCGCACCCTGGGACTTCCCGAGGAGATCGTCGGCCGCCACCCCTTCCCCGGTCCTGGCCTGGCGATCCGCATCCTCGGTGAGGTGACGGACGACAAGCTCGACATCCTGCGCGATGCCGATCTGGTGGTGCGCGAAGAGATCAAAAACGCTGGTCTCTATCACGACATCTGGCAGGCCTTCGCGGTGCTGCTGCCGGTGCGCAGTGTTGGTGTGATGGGTGACAAGCGCACCTATGCCTTCCCCATTGTTCTGCGCTGTGTCTCCTCTGAAGACGGCATGACGGCGGATTGGTCCCGCTTGCCCTACGACCTGCTGGAGAAGATCTCCAACCGGATCGTGAATGAGGTGAAGGGCGTGAACCGGGTGGTGCTCGACATCACCAGCAAGCCCCCCGGCACCATCGAGTGGGAATAATTCCCATCGCTTGAGCCATGGCCTAGGCCGGGTGACTCCGTTACCCTCGGGTCCCCCGGCCTAGGAGCCTTGACTGCCGCCCCACAGCAGGACATCCAGCTGCAGCGCCGCCTTCAGCAGGACAGCATTCAGCTGGCAGGGAAGGTGGTGTATCTGAATCCCTTCCTTTATTGGCGCCGTTTTGACGCCAATACCGATCGCTGGCTGCGGGAACCGGGTCAGCTGGCGGAGGATCAGATCACGACCAACCGGGTGCGCTTCTACCCCGAGTTGGATTGGGAGCTGCTCAACGAGACCGACCGTGCCGTGAAGGACGGGGCTGTTGAGATGTTCCTCAAGAGCCTGGAGCTGATCAGCACCTTTAACCCTGAGCTCACCCCCGGCCAGCTGCTGGAGGTGGAGCGCAAGATGGCCGTCACCAAGAAGAAGGCCTTTGAGCGTTGGGTCTCCAAGTCGCTCAAGCGTCGTCTGCAGCAGGAGGCCAGCGAGCGCCGTCGCTTCGATCGCGAACGCCTGATCCGTGACTGGAGCGAGTGGATGGTGCTGCCGGTGACGCGGCAGGCTTTGCTTCCCCTCTCGGCCTTGATGGTGATCGCGGTGGGTGCGGGCTGGTGGCTTGGCTCCCAGCAGTTCTGCCGTCAGCAGATCGTCCAGCCGGCCATCTCGCGCAGCGCGGGCTAGGCCAGCCAGATCGGGGATCAGGCGCCAGACTGGGCGCACTCAATGCCTCAGTTCATGGGTTCCGACCCCCTCGACAGCCTGCGTTTGACCCTGATGCAGGAGGTCCTGCCGGTGGGGATGGCTGCGGTCGAGCGGGCCAAGCGTGGTGGCGCCCGTGATCTGGCTGATGCACTCTCCAAGGGGCCAGAGGGCCTCACGGAGCTCCGGGAGGAAGGGGCAGAGGCGGCCCGTCAGGTTCGTGAGCGTCTCGATCGGATCCAGCCTGGTTTGGGGAATCCGGTGATGAAGGTGCAGGTCACGGACGTGCCGGTGGAGCCGGCCCTGGCGAAGGATGCCGGAGAGGAGGATTTGCAGCTGGCCCTGGCACGCATCTCCGAGCGGTTGACGTTGCTGGAGCAACGGCTCACGGAAGGGAGCTGAACCATTGGCCATCGCCTCCAACCCTCACCGCAGTGCCGGGCTCCAGCGTCAGCCCGCGATTCTGCTGGGTTTGGTGCTGTTCTTCGCTTCGGCGATGGTCGTGCGTCTGGGTTGGTTGCAGCTGCTCCATGGCAGCGAAAACCGGGAGCGCGCTGACGAGAACCGCATCCGCTTGCTGGCGCGTAACCCCGTCCGTGGCCGGATCTTGGACCGCCATGGACAGGTCCTGGTCTCGAGCCGCCTGATCTACAGCCTGTATCTGCAGCCCAAGGATCTGCCGAAGGGTTCCTGGCCAGCTCTGCGGGAGCGGCTGAGCGCTCTGATGAACATCCCCCAGAAGCAACTGGAGCAGCGCAAGCGTCGCGGTCCCGGTAAGCAGGAATACCGCATT
>Ga0255770_10005689_pt1 | contig 10228 bp, 4 predicted proteins | sample 071ome_22_FD_179968 | JGI IMG/M metagenome (GOLD analysis project Ga0255770, IMG submission 179968) | Coastal salt marsh microbial communities from the Groves Creek Marsh, Skidaway Island, Georgia - 071404AT metaG (version 2) | ecosystem: Environmental > Aquatic > Marine > Intertidal zone > Salt... | reverse complement strand
TACCAGCAACATGATGGTCTCCGGTCAGAGCATGACACACATAGATTGCATTATTTTTTTCAGCATTGAGTTTTCCGTAACTCTCATACCTAATTTGAAAGTTCTCAAGAATCTCCCCGCTGGATAGATTTAAAGGTGCATCACAAAAAAAAGTTTGTTCTCGAACCAAACCAACTTCGCTTTCGCTATTTAAATAATCAACTTTTTTGGTAGAGGGCATAAAAGTAAAGTGTTCGGATATGCCCGAGGGCAAAATTGTAAGATTAATCAAGTGATTTTATCCAGCAAAGCCTTTTTCATGTCATAGTTGCCATGGACAGACTTTACATCCTCCAACTCCTCAAGGGCTTCGATTAAATTTAAGAGTTTACGACCAGTATCCTCATCGTCCACAGGAACAAGTACACTGGGAAGGTAGGCAAGTTCAGATGAATCGGGCTCAACCCCTCTTTTTTCAAAAGCTTCTGCCAATTTATCAAAGTCCGCAGTTTCGCATATTACTTCGTAATGGTCATGCTCAACCAAAACATCTTCGGCATCATTTTCTAGAGCTAACTCGGTCAACTCATCTTCTGAAATTTTTTCAATATCCAAAAGAAATTGACCCTTGCGCTTAAAATTAAAGGCCAAAGCCCCTACGCCTGCAAGGTTACCTCCTCCTTTTGAGAAAGTACTGCGCACTTCTGATGCTGATCGATTTTTATTGTCTGTAGTAACCTCAACAATCAAGCCAACGCCACCAGGTCCATAGCCCTCGTACAATAATTCTTCGATAATTACACCACCGAGTTCGCCTGCTCCTTTTTTGATCGCACGGTCAATATTATCAGAAGGCATGTTAGCCTGCTTGGCTTTTAAAATAAGCGTTCGAAGTCTGGGGTTGAACTCAGGATCTTTACCCCCATCCCTTGTGGCGAGTGAAATCTCCTTGCTAATTACGCTAAAGATTTTTCCGCGCTTTGCATCAACAGCGGCTTTATGACGCTTGGTCGTTGCCCATTTACTATGACCTGACATAAATTTGATTATCGCGTTAAAAGAGCTATGTGAAAGTCAAGATTCCTTATCTATGGACTTTTTTATAAACTCATATGCTTCGGTTAACTTATCCCTTTTGCCTTCGGCTACTATTCTTTTCTGCTCTGACATACTGGCTAACCGCTTTGCTGAGTAGTTGTTCATCCTCTCGTTATATCTAGTTTCTAGCAACATCCGATCAACTCGCCCACTCGCTTTAAGCCCAAGTAAATTACGAAACTTTTTTTCCTCCTCGTCCACATCGTTTTCGATTTCAAGCACATCGTCTTTTCTGCCACTCCCATGCCTGATAAAGCCTTTATCCCGTCTCTGTTTTTCGTCTTCCGCTAATTTTTCAGGCACTTGCACATTTTTGGTCAAAAGTGTCTGCAAAATTGTCATTAGGTTTTGAACCGTCCAATACAAAACGAGAGCGGAGGAGAAAAAATATAAAAAAATCAAAAACATAAAAGGCATAAATCGCATCATTTTTGCATTTATGCGCTGAGCCTCGCTCATTTCTGGTCCGAGTTGCATCGGATTTAATCGCATTTGATACCACTGAGTAATTACCATAAAAATTGGCAGAATATTTATGGAAAAGCCGTAAACCATTGCCACACTATCTTGCTCAGATAAGTCTTTCGCCCACAAAAACCCTTGACCGTAAAGTTCGGCTGCCGATCGAAGCATCCAAAACATACCTAGAAAAATTGGGATTTGGATGAGAATAGGCCAACAACCAGCGAAAGGATTTACTTTGTGCTCTTTGTAAAACTTCATCATCTCTTGATTAAGTTTTTGAGGACTGCCTTTGTGCTTTTCTCTTATTTTGGAAAGTGGCCCCTGTAATGCCTGCATTTTCTTTTGCGAGCGGGTTGCTTGAGCGGTTAGTGGCCAAAGAATTAGCTTAACCAAAATGGTTAAAACAATAATCCCAAGCCCATAACTCCCGAATAAAGAACTCAGTTTATTCAGACTCCAGCTGAGAGGCTCAGAAATCCACCAGAAAATTCCAAACTGCATCACTTTATTTTGCTCATGGGCAAGTTTTGAAAGTTCTAAGTAATCCTTGGGTCCGGAATAAACTTGAAACGAAAATTCTTTGCTTTGACCGGGTTTGAGGATTCCCAGAGGAAAAGATACTGCACCATTAATTCCAAGAACTTCCTGTTCAGTATCATTAGTCTTGGATTGAACGGATTCTCCCCAAACCCGGAAATCATTGAGATTTGATTCCGGACGAATTAAATTAACAAAAAATTGGTTATTCAAACACGCCCACTTAGCCTGAGACAACCTCCTTGGTTCAATTTTCCCAGTCGGCCCCATTTCATTAAGTTGGAAAAATTCTTCTTTCTCACCATCAATTCTCCCACTGCATGTTGCACATGAACAACCCTCGGGTAATGGTGCACCTTCGTTGAAATAACCAACACTTAGATAAGTAGTTGCCTGGTCAAAAGGGTTGTACATTCTGGGTATTTGAAAGCTCGACCCCAAACAGAGCCTGATCCGCTCAATTGCCATGGGAGTTTCTCGAAGGCTTTTAAAAACTGTCCGGTGGGTGAGTCCATAACCATCTGCATTTGCCCGTTCATAAATCCGATCAATTTGTAGATTGCCTGCAGATTCCCATCGATACACAACTTTGTTGGGGGAATTCTCCAGCAGACGAAATTCTCTTGGATTAGGCAATTGCTCTCCAAGCAAATTCCCAGAGTCATCCTCAAATGCGATGCCAAGAAGAGGTTCATCAGGGAACTCCATTTCATAGGCTTTGCTCAATCTTTTAGATTGGTGAAGTCGTATAGATCGAATTGCACCAGTATGGTTCGAGAAAGAGATTGAAGAGAGTTTTGTATCCAATCCATCATGTAAGCTTTCCTCTCCTAATTGGATAGCTGACTTAAAAAGAAAAGAATCAGTATTCGGGTTAGAAGTCTCTCGATTAAGAGTTTCTTTAATTAGGGATAAATTATCATCAAATGAATCCTTGGGACTTGGTCGTAAAGATCTAGCATCCTTTTGTTTGTCGGCATACTCGATTTGTTCAGTTCCCTGATGCCATATTAAAAAAAAGGCAAGAATGAGAAAGCAAGTTCCAATAAGATAATTTTTCATATGCGGTTTAACGCTTCGTTTAAAGCATCACTAAATAAGGATTTAAGCTCGGAAAAAGGTGTTTTGAAAATGTGCTTTCTGGGTAAAACAACAACACGGATTGATTGAGAGATTTGATCAATTTCATACCTGAAGCATTCGCGTATCATTCTTTTGGCTCTATTTCTGAGTACTGCATTACCGAGTCGCTTAGTCGCAATAATACCAAGTTTGGGATTTCCGTCAGACTCTATTTGGCATTGAATCCAAAATGGGGCTGTTTTTATTGAACATCCACTCTTTCTAACTTTGAGAAATTCTGAGCGCTTAACAAGCCTGTTGGTGCGTGAAAAACATTGGCTCACGCGTATGAAAACTTGGGGGTTATCTAAATCTTGGGAGAACAGATGCAGTTAGCTTAGCTCTGCCCTTGCGACGGCGATTTTGCAGTACTTTGCGCCCAGCGCTTGTTTGGTTACGCTTGCGAAAACCAAATTTTCTCGCACGGCGAAGTTTTGAAGGGTTGTAGGTAGATTGCATGACAAAAGATAGAAAATACAGATTTGGTTTCCCAATGTCAAACTCCTAGAGTATTGGCTCAATGAGAAATAGATTCGTCTTGCGATGCTAATTAGTTTTTGTATGATAGGTGATTTGGTCCCGTTCGTCTAGCCAGGTTAGGACACCGGGTTTTCATCCCGGCAACAGGGGTTCGAATCCCCTACGGGACGCCATTTATCAATCGCGTCTTGTCCGATTACTACATTTGCATAGGAAAGACCAATGCCATTGAAATCACTTCCCATTAAACTTCGGGGTGCCCTTGAGAACAATCTTAAGAATATCGATCTCGACTTAGCACCCGGTCAATTAACTGTCATAACTGGCCTGAGTGGAACGGGAAAATCGACCTTATTGTTCGATGTTTTGCATGCAGAAGGTCAAAGGAGGTATGTCGAAACTTTCAGTCCTTATGTTCGGCAATTTATGGAATCATTACCTAGGCCAAAAATAAAATCGATGGCCAACGCCCGCCCATCCATCGCAGTTGAACAGAAAAATACAATTAGAAATTCAAGATCAACAGTTGGCACAATGACGGAGCTCTGTGATTACTTCAAGGTATGGTTTTCTCAAGTTTCTACACTTCACGACCCTGAAGATAATGACAAAATTATCAAGGAAGAGAGCTCTCACACTCAGGCAAAGAACTGCATTTCTATCTTAAACGGCACTCAAATTACCATCGGGTTTCACATCCACAGGGGAAGTTTGCCAAGTAATGACTTTCTAACTTTTTTACTTTCTGCTGGCCACACAAAGATATTACATCGAAAAGAATACCGACGCATTGAAGAACTTTTAAAAAGTAAATGGAATGAAGCTTGTGCGTTTGTTGCAGTGGATCGAATTGTTGCTTCACCAAGAAATAAAGCCCGTATCACAGAGGCAATTTCACTGTCCCTGAAAGACGGCAAGGGCCATGCAGAGGCAAGATCACATGAAGGAAAATTACTTTTTACATTTAGTGAGGGGTTGCGTTCCAAGATCTCTGGCAAAATTTACTCAAGACTGGAACAAAACGGATTTTCATTTAATTCTCCCTTAGGAGCTTGCCCGGTGTGTAAAGGATTTGGGCGCGTCATCGAAATCAATCCAAATCTCGTAATTCCCAACCCTAATCTTTCTTTACTAAACGGAGCCATTAAACCATTTGAAGGAAAGGTTTATGGGCATTGTTTGCAGGACCTATTAACTGCTTGCGATTTAATAGGACTAAAAAAAGATTTACCATGGAACCAACTCTCGCAGGAAAGCAAAGATTTTATTTGGGACGGGGATCCAAATCACGCCGAAGGAGACGATCGTTGGTATGGCATTAAGTCGTTTTTCAAATGGTTGGAAAAGAAAACATATAAGATGCATGTTCGGGTATTTCTTTCTAAATACCGAGGATACTTCACATGCGAGGAATGTAACGGTACAAGGTTTCGCAAAACATCTCAGTGTTGGAAATGGAAAGGATACTCACTTCCTGAGCTCTACTCCCTACCTATTTCTGAACTCTTAAAAAAATTGAGTAACTTGCCACTCTCAAACAATCCCAAAACCGATTTACCCCTCCAAGCAATATGTACTCGTTTAGGTTATCTTCAGAATGTAGGCCTTGATTATTTAAGCCTTAATCGCACATCCAGAACTTTGAGTGGCGGAGAAACACAAAGGATAAATTTAACCGCTTGCCTAGGAGCCGGCTTAACGGACACACTCTTTGCCCTAGATGAGCCAACTATTGGCTTACATCATCAGGATGTAAAACGTTTGATTAAGATTCTTCGTGATCTGGCAGATGGTGGAAATTTCGTTTGTGTAGTTGAACATGACGATCAAGTCATTCGGGCAGCAGATCGAGTTATTGAGATTGGTCCTGAACCTGGGCTCAATGGTGGTTATATTACATTTAACGGTACAGTTCCTCAGCTTTTGCGTTCCCAAAAATCGGAAACCGGAAAATGGCTTTCTGGCAAAACCACAAATAAATTTTCATCTTTCCAAAATTCGCCTCTTCCCAACTCTAAATTTCTAAAAGTTCGCAAAGCTAACTTACACAACTTCAGAGATTTTAGTGCAGATTTACCACTTGGGTCATTAACTGCTGTTGCCGGGCTTTCTGGTTCCGGGAAATCTACCCTAATTAACGACATCATTTACAACGAGCTATCTGAGGGATCTCCAAATGGGTGGGTTAAATCCGAGGAAGATTTTTGTGACGTGGTTATGATTGACCAAGGATCTGTACCACGGTTTTCCCGTTCGAACCCCGTGTTATACTCAGATGCATGGGGTCCTGTAAAAGAAGCTTTTGGTCGAACACCTGCAGCGAAAATATCAGGTTTTTCTGCATCTGATTTCTCGTTCAACGCTGGTCTAGGTAGATGTGAGTCCTGCTTGGGTCTCGGCTATGAAACTGTGGAGATGCAATTTTTACCAGACATATCGATTCCTTGCCCCCTTTGTGAAGGTAAGCGCTTTAAAGAAGAGCTCCTTGAAATTAAGCTTAATGGTTTAAATGTTGCTGAAACCTTAGACCTAACCATTTCTGCTGCTTTACCAAGATTTGCACATCTTCCCAAAACTTTTAAAAAACTCGGATTTCTTGCTGAACTTGGCTTAGGTTATTTGAAATTGGGTCAACCCTTGGGAACATTATCAGGCGGGGAAGCGCAAAGACTTAAACTGGCAAAGTATATGATTCCTCATCATAAAAACTCCAAACCAGCTATTCTTTTCCTCGATGAACCCACGACCGGTCTACACCTCAGTGATGTACAATGCTTGATTAATTGCCTGAGGAAAGTTACTGATGGTGGACACTCTCTCTTTGTAATTGAGCACAATGCATCTTTATTGGCTCAATCCGATTGGATTGTAGAACTCGGTCCGGGTGCGGGAAAAAAGGGAGGAAAAATTATTGCCCAAGGCTCTCCAGGCTCATTCACTTCTTTAGATACCCCCACTGGCAGGCTCCTGAAAAGCCATTCGAGGAATCCTGCTGTTCATCGATCAGGCATTCACAAAAGAAAGCATAATAGTAAAATTGGGGTTAAAAAAAGATACCTGAAAATTGAAGGGGCATGGGAAAATAATCTCAAGGGATTCAATCTTAGTGTTCCTTCCAATAAGTTTGTTGTAGTCACTGGGCCTTCGGGTTCAGGAAAGTCTTCTTTAGCATTTGATGTTATATTCGCAGAAGGGCAACGGCGCTTCCTCGAGTCAATGTCTTCTTATGCTCGTCAATTTGTTGAACAAATTGGAAAGCCTAAGGTGGATTTAATTCAAGGAATGCCTCCGACAGTTGCGATCGCACAAAGGGTAACGCGGGGTTCCAAAAAGTCCACGGTAGGATCTATTACTGAAGTAGCCCAGTACCTAAGATTGCTATATTCTCGGCTGGGTAAGCAATTTAGTCCCGAAAATGGCAATGCGTTAACTGCATCAACTCCACAGGAGATCTCTAGAATCATTTCGAAAAAAATAAATGGTCTGAGAGAAATTCGTATCCTTGCCCCTCTTATTACCAACCGAAAAGGGCACCACAAACCATTGGTAAACTGGGCAAAGGAGCAAGGCTTTGAGGAAGTTCGCTGTGACAGGGAGATTACTTCGACAAACTCCTTCGAGGGGCTAGATCGATACAAATTACACGATATTGAAGTAGTTACCAAAAAATGGATTTCCTCACCCAATAATCATGAATTAAACCAAGAGGTAAATTATGCACTGGAGATTGGGAGAGGGCGTTGTTTACTTTTGCTCCCCAATGATCAGTCTTTTTGGTTTTCAACCAAAAGATCAGATCCTTTGACCGGAGAAGCATTCCCGGAGCTAGAGCCATCATTACTGTCCTGGAACTCTCCTCGTGGTTGGTGCAACTCCTGTCGAGGTTATGGAAAGATTTATGATTGGATGAAAGAAGACCTCCCTGCTTCAGGTGACTGGTGGAAATTTTCAAACGGGGATATTTGTCCTAGCTGTCAGGGGCAAAGACTTGGCCCCATTGGTCAAAATGTCTTCTTGAACACCAATTCGGGTAAATCGCTGTCTCTTCCTCAGTTACTTGAACTTCGATCCATTGAAATTATGGGATTCCTCAAGAATCTATCGGTAGAAAAAGGAAAGAAACCTGTCCTTGATGCTATTTTACCAGAAGTTTTTGAGCGCTTGAAATTTATGGAAAATGTTGGATTAGACTACATCGCACTTAACCGAGAAACCGCCTCATTATCTGGAGGAGAATCTCAAAGAATACGATTGGCCAGTCAGTTAGGATCTAATCTTTCTGGCGTCCTATACATTTTAGATGAGCCTTCAATTGGTCTACACCCATCTGATAATCAGAAGCTAATCAATGCACTGAGAAGGCTTCAATTGAAAGGAAATTCACTTCTTGTGGTTGAGCACGACTGGGAGACCATCAACCAAGCAGATTTCATTATTGAAATAGGACCACTAGCTGGTGAATTGGGTGGCCATCTTGTCAAGGCCAAGAGTTCGTTGCCATCATCTAGGCAATGCCATTCAAAAACAGGCCATCATTCATTCAACAGCCTAAAGCACCCATTAAGGGGTAAATGGCGAAAACTGCCATCACGCAAACTTAATTCCTCAGACGCTTTTTTGGAATTAAAAAGTGTAAATTTCAGAAACCTTCGTAATTTAAATATTAGTCTCCCCCTTGGTAGGTTAATCGTATGCTGTGGAGTATCTGGAGCAGGTAAGTCCAGTTTGGTTCGCGGGCCAATCTACAAAGGCGTTAAAAAATCGATCCAAAATAAAACTAATCACATCAAGACCGAAAATTATGAAGTAAGAAACGGCAACCAATTTGCAAAAGCAATTGAAGTCTCACAAAGCCCGATTGGGAAAACATCTCGCTCCACACCGGTAACTTACCTCGGTGTTTGGACCCGCATAAGGGAGCTTATCTCAGCTTTACCCGAGGCAAAGGCACGCGGCCTCAATCCCAGTGATTTCTCCTTCAATGTTAAAGGGGGCAGGTGCGAAGTTTGTAAAGGAGCAGGAAGAATAAAATTAGAAATGAATTTTCTTCCGGATTCCTATGCGGAATGCGATGAGTGCAAGGGCATGAGATATCAGAACCATGTATTGGATCTTAAATGGCGAGGTAAAAACATTGCTGAAATCTTAGACCTTAGTTTCGAAGACGCATGCACCTTCTTCTCCTTTGATGAAATGCTTAAAGAGACTTTCCTGCTCATGAAAGAAACTGGGCTTGGGTATATTCGGTTAGGACAGACTTCGCCCACGCTTTCAGGCGGGGAGGCCCAAAGGCTAAAGCTCGCATCAGAACTGATTTGCGGCATTGAGTTAAAAACAAAATCCGCAAGGAAAAGAAAAAATAATTTTTATGTTTTAGAGGAACCCACTATCGGCCTACACCAAAAAGATTGCGAAAGATTAATTCACATGCTGCACCGGTTAGTTGATAAAGGCCACACGATCGTGGTCATAGAGCATGATGTAGAGTTAATCTCGGAAGCAGATTATATAGTCGAATTGGGCCCCAAAGGAGGTATCGACGGGGGCAAACTAATTCACCAAGGAAGTGTATCTTCTTTGTTGAAAAAAAGATCGAGTCCAACAGCAAAATTTTTAAATAAAGTGGTATCCGTAAAATAAAAATACATCTTCTATGGATTCAGGCGAATGAAGATTTTTTTACCTGCCTTTATGATATGAGACCCTTGGGTCAAATTACTCAAATCAATATCAGGGTTTTCAACTTTTGAACCATCAAGTTTAATCGCCCCTTGCTTAAGCAATCTCCTAATTTCACCCTTTGATTCAAATAATTCTGTTTGTGCCAAAATATTCAACAGAGTAGGAGAGCAAAGATTCATACTTTCAACCGAGAACTCGGGCATTTCGTCCGGATTTTCACCCTGGGAAAAGACTTGGGAAAAAGAAGAGTGCTCGTTTTCTGCAACCTCTTTTCCATAAAAAAGCGCAGTTAATTCACGGGCCAATATCTTTTTGCTCTCCATGGGGTGTGATCGCTTCAGCATATTAATTTCAGTCTGGTCCTTGAGTAATAGAAGGCGGTAATAATCCCACATTACCTCATCAGATATCGACATGGTTTTACCAAAAATATCTTTTGAGGAGTCATTAAATGCAATATAGTTGTCGTAGCTTTTAGACATTTTTTTTGCACCATCTAGCCCGACCAGTAAAGGCAGTGTAATGACTGCTTGAGGCAACCCCCCTTTCTCTTTCTGCAAGTTTCTTCCTACCAACATATTAAACAACTGATCACTCCCCCCTAATTCGACATCAGATTCGAGAACGATAGAATCATAACCCTGAATCAAGGGATACATGAATTCAACCATTGATATAGCTTGATTGGACTTAAATCGTTTTTCAAAATCATCTCTTTCGAGCATGCGTGCCACAGTCATGCTTCTGCTTAGCGTAAGCGCATCAGCAAAACTCATTTTGCCAAACCATTCACTATTTCTTCTAACAATGGTTTTACTTTTATCGATTATCTTGAACGCTTGATCAAGATAGGTTGAAGCATTTT
>Ga0255770_10005678_pt1 | contig 10240 bp, 6 predicted proteins | sample 071ome_22_FD_179968 | JGI IMG/M metagenome (GOLD analysis project Ga0255770, IMG submission 179968) | Coastal salt marsh microbial communities from the Groves Creek Marsh, Skidaway Island, Georgia - 071404AT metaG (version 2) | ecosystem: Environmental > Aquatic > Marine > Intertidal zone > Salt... | reverse complement strand
CGTTCGTGCAACCATCTTGGGTGGTGGCGACATGTGGTGGGACTTGAACACCGCTCGCTATGAAGTTCCTAAAGGTGGCGGCAAGCACTCCATGTTTGCCGGCGCTCTCTGGTTGGGAGGTCTTGATGAAGGTAATCAGCTGAAACTTGCTGCAATGACGTACCGTCAGCGTGGTGTCGACTACTGGCCTGGCCCCCTCTCAACGGATGGTTTGGCTTCAGTCAACAAAGAGATTTGTGACAAGTACGACAAGCAGTGGACGATCACCCGCGAGCAAGTTGAAATGCACCGCGCTTGGTTGCTTTGTAAGAACGACCCTGATTGCGATGTAGCAGACAAGTTCCCCGGATACGAAGGAAGCATTCCCGATATCATTTTGGAGTGGCCTGCGCACGGAGCAGAAGGTGAATTGCCCTACCAGCTGGCCCCTTTTATCGACCTTGACGGCGACCAGCGCTACGATCCCTTGGAGGATTACCCTGCGTACGATTTGGATCGTCAGTTTGACTGCCGCCGCAAAGAAACAGACGTTCTATACGGTGACCAGACCATTTGGTGGGTCTACAACGACCGCGGTAATATCCACACGGAGACGTCTGCCGGCGCTCTTGGTTTTGAGATTCGTGCGCAGGCGTTTGCCTTCGCGACGAACGACGAGATCAACAACATGACGTTCAATAACTACCGCATTATCAACAAGTCGACCTTCCGTTTGACCAACACGTATTTCTCTACGTGGTTTGACCCAGACTTGGGTAACTACTTGGACGATATCATTGGCTGTGACATCCCCCGCGGTTTGGGCTATTGCTACAACTCGGATTTGAACGACGAAGGCCCCTTGGGCTACGGATTGAACCCCCCTGCAGTAGGCTTTGACTTCTTCCAAGGTCCATTTGCGGACTACTTTGACGGCCTGGACAATGACCGCGATGGCTGTATTGACGGTGTTCGCGACGACAACGGCGACTGCCAAGCGGAGAATCCTGTAACGGGCGTGAATGAGCGTATTATCATGTCCGGCTTCATGTACTATAACAACACGGGTTCTGCCTTCTCCGGCAACCCCAATACGGCTGCAGAATTCTACAACTTCATGCAGTCTCGTTGGAAGAACGGTAACCCCTTGGTAGTTGAGACGCCTTCTGGTCCTGGCAACCCTGCCAACGGTGACGGTTTCACGGCTGACGGTTCCGGTTTGCAGACTTTGTTTGCCTACCCAGGTGACACCTACGACACCACGGGCAATGCGGCTCCTACTTCGTCTCAGAACTGGTACGAATCTCCCAACAACTCAGAAGACAAGCGCGGTCTGCACAACGCAGGTCCCTTCTCCTTGGCTCCAGGCGCCTTGAACTTTATCACCACGGGTGTGGTTTGGGAGCGTGACTACAACAAGGCGGATCTCTTCGCGTCTGTAGAGAAGATTTTGATTGCGGACGATAAGGCCCAGAACTTGTTCGACAACTGTTTCCAAATCTTGAACGGTCCCGATGCTCCTGACATGGAGATCCAAGAGTTGGACCGTGAGTTGGTTATCATGTTGAGCTACCGCGAAGGCCAAAACAACCAGCACTTGGACTACGAGGAGGTAGATCCGCTGATTCCATTTGCGGACAACACCTTCAAGTTTGAAGGCTTCCAAGTCTTCCAAATGGCCAACGCCAATGCTTCTGTAGGTGACCGCTACGACCCCAACCAAGCACGTTTGGTGGCACAGTGTGACATCAAGAACGGCGTAGCGCGTTTGATCAACTGGGATTTGGATCCAGATTTGGAGCTTTTGATTCCTCAAGACATGACCCTCCAATCAGGCGATGACGGCATCAAAATGAGCTTCCACATCAAGGAAGATGCCTTTGCCACGGGTACGGACCGTCGTTTGGTGAACCACACCCCCTACTACTTCACCGTAGTGGCCTACGCTTACAACGAGTACGAGCCCTTTGACCAGGTTCTTCACCCCAACGGTCAGCGCAAGCCTTTCTTGGCCGGCCGTAACAACGTGAAGAAGTACGAGGGTATTCCTCACTTGATCGATTCTGAAGCGGGTGGCACCATCCAAAACGCTATGTACGGTTACAGCCCCATTATTACCCGAATTGAGGGTATGGGCAATGGCGGAAATGCCTTAGAACTCGATGAAGCCTCTCATGATGCCATCGTTAACAACTTTGTGCTCAGCCACCCCACCTACAAGTCTGGATACGGACCTGTAAATGTGAAAGTAGTTGATCCCTTGAATGTGCCCGCCGGTAACTTCGTCCTTCGCTTTGACGGTGTTGGCGCTTCGGCGAACTGGCAGATTGAAGACGGGACGGGCAACATTATTGCCACTTCGATGACGTCGCTCTCATTTATCAACGAGCAAATCATCCCCGAATTGGGCTTGAGTGTAGAGATTCGCGACCAAGAGAATCCCGGTAACGATCCAGACAACACGCGTAATGCGGGTATTTTGGAGTCTGGAATTGAGTACGAAGATCCCACCCAGACCTGGTTGTCGGGCGTTAAGGACAATGCGGACTACGGTCCTCGCAACTGGATTTTGGCCGGGGGTAATGATGCGTCCAACAAACCAGACTCGTACTACCGTGACTACCCCAACGATCCCAAGTCTTTGTTTTCCAATATTGTGGATGGTACGTGGGGTCCCTTCTCCTATGTGAGTTACTTGGGCCGTGGCTACGATGCTGGCAACAACATCTATGGCATGGGACCAGCGGATTCTTCGCAGTCTGCATTCTCGGCCCGAATGAACCCCCGCGATCTTCACTCCGTGGACATCGTCTTCACCAAGGACCACACCAAGTGGACCCGCGTTCCTGTACTGGAAATGGGTGAGGACCAGGACTTGACAGAAGGTTCAGTTCGCAAGTGGCGCCTCCGCGCCGGTGCAAGCTGGGATAAGAACAACAATGGTGAGTTGGTGCGCAGCACGACCTCCACCGGTTGGTCTTGGTTCCCTGGCTACGCCATCGACGTTGAAACGGGCACTCGCTTGAACATGGCCTTTGGTGAGAACTCCTGGATGGTTGCGGACAACGGCAACGACATGCTATTCAATCCAACGAGTCGCATGTCCGTCTTCCCCGCAGACCCCGTAACGGGTGGGTACAAGTTTGGTGGTCAGCACTACATCTATGTATTTGGCCCCTACTACCAGCAAGGCCTTTCCAAGTTGCCTCTGGACTACGCGGGTGGCGACGAGACGGCAAGCCCCTTGTACACGGAGTTGAACAACATGGGTCAGATCTTGAACCGCAACAAAGTGACCAAGAGCCTCATGTGGGTCAGCATCCCCTTGATGGACCCACGCTTTGACGGTCGTGACCTCTACACGGACATGCCTTCTGATGCACGCGTTCGCATCCGTATGGCGCGTCCGTATGAGAAGTACGAAACAGACGGTACCAATAACAGTTTCCCGATGTACAACTTCAATACCAACAATGTAGCCACTGTGAAGGGCGACAATGTGGTTGCGACCAGTGCTTTGGATAACATCCGTGTGGTACCGAACCCGTACTTCAGCTTGTCCGCATACGAGCAGACGCAGTTGGACAACTTGGTGAAGATCACAAACCTTCCTGAGAACTGTTCCATCAGCATTTACTCTACGGATGGTGCCTTGGTGCGCTCACTGCGTAAGGCAAACACGGATACCTGGATGTACTGGGATTTGAAGAATAACTACGGTGTACCCATCGCCAGTGGGGTGTACTTGATTCACATCGATGCCCCAGGTATCGGTGAGAAAGTAATCAAGTTCTTTGGAACGCTCCGTCCATTTGACCCAACTGGATTCTAAGACCTGACGAAATGATGAAAAAATCGATTGCAACGTTTGCCCTTTTGGCCGCTAGTGCAGCTGCCTTTGCAGGTAACCCCGTTCGTTCGGGGTCTGCTGGCGCATCCGAACTTCTGATTAACCCTTGGGCACGCACTGCAGCATGGTCCGAAGGCAATACCGCCAACGTCATGGGCTTGGAGTCCCTGTACGGCAACATTGCGGGCTTGGCTTTCACGGATGGTCTGCAAACAGGCTTCGCCAACACGCAGTGGCTTGTGGGCAGTGGCATCCAGCTGAACAGTGCCGCCTTTGCAACGCCTTCTGGCAATGAAGGCGTGTTGGGCATTCACGTGACCAACATGAATTACGGCCAGATTGAGGTAACTACGACCGAATTGCCCGATGGAGGTGCTGGCTACTTCAGCCCTGCTTCTACCATTATCGGCATTGGCTATGCGAAGAAGTTTACTCAAAGCATCTACGGTGGCGTAAACATCAAAATGTACAACTCCACCATCAGCAACCTGTCTGCAACCGGTGTTTGCTTTGATGCAGGTGTTCAATATGTGACGGGTGCAGATCGCGATTTCCGTTTTGGTATCACCTTGCGCAACATCGGACCCTCCTTTGGGTACAACGGAGACGGTATGGCCATTGTGTTGCCCGTTCCCACGGGTTCGCACACGACCACGTTTGATAGCCGTACGGAGCAGTTCGAATTGCCTACGCAGTTGGCGATTGGCGCGGCCAAGCGCTTTGACTTGGATGCGAAGAATCGTCTGAACCTTGCAGGTAACTTCATCTCCAACTCTTTCAAAAAGGACCAGTTCACCTTGGGTCTTGAGTTTGATCACAACGACATCTTCCAAGTGCGCGCTTCGTACGCAGCATTTGACAACCGTTTTGACGGCTTGGCGACGGAGGCTTTCTCAGGTCCGGCAATGGGCTTTAGCGTGAATGCCCCCACGGGTGGAACGTCCAAACTGAATTTGAGCTACGCCTACCGCTTGACCAACACCGCCTTCGCTGGCGTACACACCTTGGGCGCTACGTTGGTGCTCTAAGAGAAACTTTTTACTACCTTTCGTGTAATGAGATCCCCCACCAGGGATCTCATTCTCGTTTAAAATTTAGATCGAATGTCCGTTTCCTACCTTACCCCAGAAGGCTATAAAAAGCTCAAAGAAGAGCTCGAGCAGCTCAAGTCTGTGGAGCGTGCGCGCATTTCGGCTCAGATTGCGGAAGCCCGCGATAAGGGCGACTTGAGCGAAAATGCAGAGTACGATGCCGCTAAAGAGGCCCAGGGGCTCTTGGAACTCAAGATTTCCAAGATGGAGGAAGTGATGGCCAGCGCTCGCGTGGTGGATGAATCGCAGCTCGATACGAGCAAAATTCTCATTCTTTCCAAGGTGAAACTTCGCAACCCTGTGAATAAAATGGAGTTCACCTACACCTTGGTGGCGGAGCAAGAGGCAGACTTGAAGGCGGGCAAAATTTCGGTCAATAGCCCCATTGGCAAAGGCTTATTGGGCCGAACGGCGGGCGAAACCGTCGATATTCAGGTTCCCAACGGCACCATGAAATTGGAAATCCTCGAAATCAGCCGCTAAAAACCCGTCGGATGTCCTCCATTTTCAGCAAAATAATCCGAGGCGACATACCCTGCTACAAGGTGGCAGAGTGTGAGCACGCCATTGCGTTTCTGGACATCCGTCCACTCTCCAAAGGTCACACCCTCGTAGTGCCTAAGATGGAAGTCGACAAATTGTTTGACCTCCCGGAGGAGGATTTTCAGGCACTTTGGACGTTTGCCTATAAAGTGGCTAAAGGCATCGAGGCTGTTATTCCCTGCAACCGTGTTGGGGTGGCCGTCTTAGGATTTGAAGTTCCCCACGCGCACATCCACCTGGTTCCATTGCGCACCGAAGGCGATTTGAATTTCGCTTTGCCAAAGCTTCAGCTTACGGCCGAATGCATGGAAGAAATTGCCCAAAGCATTTCGGCGGAAGTAGGGGAGTTGGTTTAAGTAAGGCTAGGGAGCTCAGGCTTCGCCTTCGCGCTAGGGGGCTAGGGGGCTCAGGCTTCGCCTTCGCGCTAGGGGGCTAGGGAGCTCAGGCTTCGCCTTCACGCTAGGAGGCTAGGGAGCTCCTACGTCGAGCTTGAGGGTTAAGATGTAAAGAGGAAGGTATACGAGAACCACTTCCCCCTTTAACCCTTTAACCCTTCAACCCTTCAACCCTTAAACTCTTTCGCCCTTCAACCCTCTCACCTCTCCCTATCCGGATTCTGCGCCAAGAATTGCGCCCAGGAGCCTTTTCCTTTGCTTTTAGCCGCTGTTTTCTTCTTGGTGGTAGATCCTAGGGGTACAGGCGATTGAATCGCGTAGGCGTGGCAGGTGGCGACGGCGAGGCCGTCGGTGGCATCCAGGAGTTTTGGGAGGTCTTTAAGGCCGTAGATGCTTTGCAGCATGGCACTGACTTGCTCCTTGCTGGCGGCGCCGTTGCCGGTGATGGACTGCTTGACTTTTCGGGGCGAATATTCATCGACTGGAATGCCTTTGGCGAGTCCCGCGGACATGATGACCCCTTGGGCACGCCCGAGCTTGAGCATGGACTGGACGTTCTTCCCAAAAAAGGGAGCCTCCATGGCAAGAAAGTCGGGCTGATACTGCACAAAGAGTTCGGCCACGGCCTCGTGAATGTCCCGAAGGCGCTCAAAAGGGTCCTTTTTGGTGTTCAGCTTGATGGCGTCTAGGGCCAGGCATTCAAGCTTTTTACCGTCCAAACGCACCACGCCATAGCCCAGCACAACGGTACCGGGATCGACGCCAAGGATAATCATAGCTTAGGCTTGACCGGCGTTGGTGCCCATGTAGCCACTGCGGGAGGTAGGCGCTTGGTAGAGGCGCAAGCCGAAGGCAGGGGCGGCCGCGATTAGGTGGTCAAAGATGTCGGCCACAATGCCTTCATAAGGCACCCAGCTGATTTCTTTGGCGAAGCAGTAAATCTCCAAGGGGACACCCGTGCCCAAAGGCTGCAATTGGCGCACCATGAGGGAGTGTTCGTCGGAAATTTGGGCATGCTCTTGCAAGTAGGCGGTTGCATACATGCGGAAGACGCCCAGGTTGGTCATGTGGCGGCCGTTGACGGGCTGCGATTTATCGGCTCCGATGGCCACGTTGTGCTGGGAAATTTCGGATTGGCGGCCCTGGATATAGGTCTGTACCCGCTCAATGCCCGATAGTTTTTCTAGTAAGTCGTCGCTGCAGAATTGGACCGAATCCAAATCAATCACAAGGTTGCGCTTGATGCGGCGCACATTGGCCACTTGCATGCCGCGCCAGTTGACGAAGCTGTCCGTGACGAAGGCCTTGGCCGGAACGGAGGAAATGGTGTTGTCAAAATTCTTGATCTTCACCGTGGTCAAGTCCACACTGATGACGTCGCCGTCGACGCCAAATTTTTCAAAGGTGATCCAATCGCCCTTTCGGAGCAGATCGTACATGGCGATTTGGAAGTTGGCCAACAGGCCGTTGATGGCATCCTGGAAGATCAAGATGATGATGGCGGTAGCTCCAGCCATGCCGGCCAATAAATTGCCCAAGGGCGTGCCAGAGGCCAGGGAGATGGCGGCGAGAATGGAGACAAACCACGTCAAGAACTGCACGACAGAAAGCAGTGTCCGAATGGGCTTGTCCTTGAATTTTTCTTCGTCCTCCAACACGTGGCTCGTCGCACGTGCGGTGCGGTTGACCAGGATAGCGATTTGGTAGATTAGGAGGTAACTCAGACCGGTTTGGAGGGGAGCGATCCAATGTTCGGCATGTTCAAATACCACCGGGATGAAGGCCCGAATGACCAAGGTCGGCAGCAAGTGTACCAAAGCTTGGAAGACTTTTTCTTTGAGAAAGTGGTCGTCCCAGGTCGCGGCGGTTCGCAAGACCCAGCGTTTGATGATGCGAAGGAGGATGGATTTGGCCACGTAATCGGCGAGCAAGGAGGCCAAGATCAAGACGATAAAATCGACGGAAATGGTGATGCCGGCAATCAAGGTATCGTTAAAGCCTTGGGCTTCAAGCAGGTCGCGGGTCCAATGCCCGGGATTAATCAATGAGGGATCCATGGGTCAAAAATAGGCCATGAAACTTGGATGCTCTATTCCGTGATCGTGATACTCGCTTGTCTGCGGGCTGAAGCGTAGAAATAGCCAATCGCAAAGTCTTCGGGATCTCCCTCGCGGAAGATGTTGCCGATGATGGGTGCAGGAGGAGGGTCAAAAAGGCCACCGACCTGCAGGGTTTGCTCGCGCAAGAGTTGGAGGTAGCTGTAGAGGCCCAAGGGAATGCTCGCTATTTCGATGGTGTAGGTCACGCCGATGGCATCGGGGCCAGCTACTTCGATGGCGGGGAGGTCGATGTCATTGTTCGAACGCCCATCGAGGAATCCGTCGTCAAACACTTGGATGTTGAAGGGGGCATTTTCCAGCGTGTCGTTGCGCCAGAGTCGTGCGCGGTAGTAGTCGCCACTGCCTGCAAGTTCCGTCCAGTGTGCGTAGACGTAGTAGCCTTCGCGAACAAAGGGCGCTCGGGGCACAAACGCCGAGTAAATGCTGTCAAAGGGATTGCATCGGCCCATAGCTTCGGGGCTGCTTTGCCAGGTGCCAAAGGGCAGGTCGCCCGTTTCGGGCAAGGTCACCGACACGTGGTAGCTCTGGGCGTAGCTGCCTACAAAGTCGCCTTCGTAGTGTCCATCGAGGACATGCACCAGGGTGTCTACCGGCAAGCCATTTTCGTAAAGGACCACCGTTGCATTTTCCACGGCGGGGTTAGATGCTTCGCTCAGGTAGTTGACGCTCCAACTAAGGTCTGCGTAGACGGGCTGGTTGTCGCTGACCGAACCGTTTACGATCAGTCGCGTCTGGCCGTCGGGCAACGTGAGGTCAATAGGGTCTTGGCAGCTCCACAGAGCGGCTAAGGCGATGCTAGCAAGCAAAAGGGTAGGGCGCGTCCGCATTAGAAGGAGAAATTGTAGGTGAAGTAGGGGATAACGGAGCCAAAAATGGACAAGCGGTAGGCTTGTACATTGGTGGGTTGGCTGAAGTCAGCCCGGAAGAAGATGCTGTACGGGTTGCGGCGTGCGTAGACATTGTAGGCGCCAAAGGCCAAGGAGGATTCGCCCCATTTTTTGGCGCGTTTGGACTGTGGGGTGTAGGTAAAGCTGAGGTCTAAGCGGTGGCTAGCGGGGGTACGGGCTCCGTTTCGGTTGGTGTAGACCGGGAAGTACATGCCCTCAAATTCGCCACGGGAGTCGGGGTAGGTAATGGGCCGTCCAGATTGGAAGGCAAAGTTGCCGCCCGCCTCCCAGGCTTTGGTGATGGACCAGTTGGCCACGACCGTGAGGTCGTGCAGTTTGTCGTAGTTGGCGGGATACCACTGCCCGTTGTTGATGCGGGTATCGCGGGTGGGACCGTTGACCAGGCGTTCGGTGCGGGAGAGCGTGTACCCGATCCAGCCTGTGACGGCGCCGGTCTTTTTTTCGACGAGGAATTCGGCCCCGTAGGCACGGCCGTCCCCGCGGAGCAGCTCCGTTTCAATGTACTCGGTGAAGATGAGATCCGCACCATCCTTGTAGTCCACCAAATCTTGGAACGTCTTGTAGTAGGCTTCGGCCGTCAAGCGAATCCCGCCCTCTTGAAGGTTGTGGGCGATGCCCAAAGCAACTTGGTCGACCGTCGCGGGCTCGATGAATTTTCCGGCAGGACGCCAAACGTTCACCGGGGTGGCCGTGGTGTTGTTGCTGATCAAGTGCAGGTATTGACGCGAGCGGTTGTAGCTACCCTTCAGGGCCGTAGCGGTACCCACCTTGTAGTTCAAAGCGAGGCGGGGTTCTAGTCCTTGCAATCCGGTAAAGGATTCGATTATCTCCCCGGGCGCGTACGTCTGAATGCCCGTGGCCTCGTTGGCTTTGGGGTTGGCGGCGTTGAGGTAGGTTTGGATATCCCGACCGCCCACATTGAAGAACGTACTATAGCGCAGACCGTAGGTGGCCGTCAACAGATCGGTGATGCGCCAATCGTCGCTGATGTAGAGCGCAGGCTCCGTCGCGTATTCTTTTTGGAGCTCCAAACTGAAGATCCCTGAAATGGCGCCCGGGTGGAAGGTGTAGGCGGTGTTTTGGACCCCAAAGTCAACGGTGTGGGCGGCATTGGGGTACCAGGTCCAGCCCAGGTTGGTGACATAGTTTTCGATGCGTGAATCCCAAATGAAGGCGGGGTTAGCATCCCTGGGGGTACCCAGCTGGTAGGTGTAGTCCGAATACACTGCCGTCGCATTGAAGAACCACTTGGGGCTGATCAAACGGTTCCAGCGGAAGGTGCTCGTCCAGTTGCCCCAGCCAAAGTCGAAGAGTTCGGACGCGCCAAACTGGTCGCGCCCAAAGTACGAGCTCA
>Ga0255770_10005666_pt1 | contig 10252 bp, 10 predicted proteins | sample 071ome_22_FD_179968 | JGI IMG/M metagenome (GOLD analysis project Ga0255770, IMG submission 179968) | Coastal salt marsh microbial communities from the Groves Creek Marsh, Skidaway Island, Georgia - 071404AT metaG (version 2) | ecosystem: Environmental > Aquatic > Marine > Intertidal zone >... | reverse complement strand
TCAGCCAGTCCAGTCTCTTGAACGGCTTGGTAGAAGCAGAAAACAGAGAGCAGGTTGGCAATAGCACGAAGGGCAACCCAGCCTCTATCTTCTATTTTGGGGAGCCTTCGAACTCGGTACAAGACACAGGAGATAATTATCCAGCCGAGCAAAAAGCGGACAAAGAGATAGAAATTGGAAGTCAGGGCCGGTACAGCTTCTTGTCCCCAGCGCATGACAACTGTGTGTAGGTATAGCAGGAAAGCGGAACTGAGAACGGCCAACATGCCCCAGCGTTCCTTAGACAAGGGCAAGTTTGGCCGATGAAAGAGTTGAAAAGTGCGAGGACTCAAGAAAAGGAGTGGACTTGCTGCTGAAGTAACCGCGCAGCAGCAGGAGCAAAGTAAGTGAGGATCATGTCAGCTCCGGCTCGACGAATTGAGAGCAGAGCTTCCATCATGGCACGCTCCTGGTCAATCCAGCCTTTTTCTGCAGCAGCACAGATCATCGCATATTCGCCGGAGACGTTGTAGGCGGCAATTGGCACATCAAAGGCTTCCCGCAGACGGGTGATTACATCGAGGTAGCCCAAGGCAGGTTTGACCATGATCACGTCGGCTCCCTCGGAGATGTCCAGCTCGGCTTCTCGTAGGGCCTCACGCCAGTTTGCGGGATCTATCTGATAAGTTTTCTTATCACCCTTTTTAGGTGCTGAATCCAGAGCCCCTCGGAAGGGACCATAAAAGCAGGATGCGTACTTTGCGGTGTAAGCCAAGATGCTAACTTGCTCAAACCCAGAAGCGTCCAGCGCTTCACGGATTGCGCCTACTCGACCATCCATCATGTCGGAGGGAGCAATCCAGTCGGCTCCAGCTTCAGCATGAGAAACTGCCATCCTACAAAGGACCTCGACAGTCTCATCGTTGACGATCTCTTCTCCCACCACCAAGCCATCGTGGCCATGGATAGTGTAGGGGTCGAGGGCAACGTCGGTCTGAACACAAAGATCAGGCAGCGCAGCCTTGATCGCCCGAATGGCTCGTTGCACTAGCCCTTGTGGATCGTAGGCCTTGGTAGCCTTATCGTCCTTTTCTGTGGAGTAACCAAACAGGTTGACAGCACCAATTCCCAGTTCGTATGCCATTTGGCACTCTTTGACCAATTCATCCACAGAAAGTCTATGCTGACCCGGCATGGTACTGATTGGCTCACGCAGTCCTTTCCCTTCGGCGACGAAGAGTGGATAGATCAGCTGCTGCGGAGCCAGCAAGGTTTCCCGTACCAAAGACCGAATTGGAGCATTCCGACGTAAGCGCCGTGGACGATGCGTCAACTCCATTTCAACCTTCGTGGAAGGATTTGAGTAGTTTGCTCCGTGTCGGATGGCGCAACTTGCGGAGTGCCTTGGCTTCAATCTGGCGAATTCGCTCCCGTGTTACATCAAAGTCCTGTCCAACCTCTTCAAGGGTGTGATCCTTGACTTCATCGATCCCAAAGCGCATGCGCAGTACCTTTTCCTCTCGTGGAGTGAGGGTTCCTAGGGCAGTGCGTGTCAGGTCTCCCAAATTTGCCTTCGTGGTCGCGTCTGATGGATTACTGGCTTTTTCATCAGCAATGAAGTCCTTGAGTTGCGAATCTTCATCGTCCCCGATAGGCGTGTCGAGGGAAATTGGTTCCTTGGCGATCTTGAGAACCTTTCGCACCTTGTGAAGCGGCATGCCGATGTGCTCGGCCAGCTCATCTGGTGTTGGTTCTCTCCCAAACTCTTGAATCAGGGAACGAGAGGTGCGGGAGAGCTTATTGATGGTCTCGATCATGTGCACAGGAATACGGATGGTCCTTGCCTGATCAGCAATCGCTCGGGTAATCGACTGACGGATCCACCAGGTGGCATAGGTTGAAAACTTGTAGCCCCGGCGATACTCAAACTTGTCCACGGCTTTCATCAGCCCAATGTTTCCTTCCTGAATCAGATCCAGAAACTGTAGACCACGGTTTGTATACTTCTTGGCGATGCTGATCACGAGTCGAAGGTTTGCTTCCACCAACTGGCTTTTGGCAAACTTCACGTTGCGCTCGGCTTGCCGCAATTTCTTTACTTCCAATTGGAAGGCGTCCCAGTCTAGTGCAGTGCGCTCAGTCATCGTCGCAATCCGCTGTCGGCAAGCCTGTATTTTCTCGTAGACACGTCGGGCGATATTGAAAGGCTGTTTGGCTCGCTCTTCAATCTGCTTTCGAATTGGCGCTTCTAGCTCTTCATTCTCAGTTTCATGGGCTTGCTCCCACTCCGCAAAGAGTTTGTCGGCTGCGTCCAAATCGAGAACCAGATTTTGCCGATATCGATCCAACTGACGATAGGTCAAATCGATCTTGCCCTTGTGCTTGAACATCAAGCTGCACATGTTGTCGATTTGCCGAGAGTTGAAGTTGATACTGCGAATTATGTTCTGGTAATTCTGCTTGTGCGTGGTCATCAGGGCTTGTTCTTCCTCGGTCAGTTCTTGCTCCTGGGATTGTTGCCGAAGGCCAACGACAATGTCATAGTCTTCTCGGGCTCGATCCAAGTTCTGGATCAGTTCTCGTGTTGCCTTGGATTCATCTTCTATGACATTGTCGTCTTCATCGAGTCCTGAAATGATATGACGAGCACGCAGTTTCTCAGAGCGCAATTTCTTGGCGACATCAAACAGATGGAGCAGGACAAGATTGGATTCTACAAAGATTTCGATCAACTCCTGATGGCCTTCCTCAATCTGCCGAGCAACCGAAACCTCTCCATCCCGGGTGAGCAGTTCAATACCACCCATCTCGCGCAGATACATGCGTACGGGGTCATCAGTGTTGTTGTCAACTCCCGGCTCCAGATCCAATTCCTCTGCAGGCTCAAAGTCCATGTCATTACTGCTTTCCCGCTTGCCAAGGCTGACATTTTTACTTGAATCAAGGACCTCAATGTCCATATCAGAGAGAACGTTGAGGATGCGCTCCAACTGTTCAGGGGTTGTGGTACTGCTGATTTGAGCATTGATTTCGTCAAGAGTGACGAATCCTTTGTCGCGTCCTTCCGCGATCAGTTCGCGGATTACCTTGTCCAAAATTTTTTGTTCGGCTTGGGCTTGCGAGGAGGAGTGGGCATTTGCGTTCATGGGCTCACACTTAGCGAGGTTTGAAAATGCGGTTCAACTCTTCTTCCATCTGACGTAAGGTGCGTCCCAACAGGGCATGTTCTGTTGAGTTGGGCGCTACCAACTGCAAGCGTTCCTGGCGATATTCTCGCAGGTGACGTTCCTTGAGACGGCGCAGAGAGAGACGGAACTGAGACTCAAGATGTTCGTGCAAGAAGTCGGTGGCGTACAAGGCCGCCAATTCCCGTGCTAACTCTGGTTGCTCCTTGGCAAATTGTTGTGGAAGGTGGGCGCTAGATGCGTCGTCTGGGAGCTGCAACAGTTGTTCATACAGTTGCCGGTAGAGGGAGTGTCGGAAATCTTCTGGACGCAAAAACTGCTTCGCAAGAGACATCAATTGAGCCTCAGTTAGCAGCGCTTGCAGCAAAAACCGCTCGTCTGGTGAATGCGGTGATTGACGAATCACAGAATTTGAAGAACCAAACAAACTATTATTCTGTGAGAAATTTGTCAAGGTTTTTGCTGCAGCAAAAACTGTTTCGTTGGGTAGACGTAGTGCCTCCGCAATTTGCACCCAAACCATCTGGCGCTGTTCAAGTTTCGGAATCGGCTGAGCTGCGACGAGTAACTCACGAAGTGCTTCCTGACGTCCAGGGACAGTTTCAGGATATTTTGCCAAAGTTTGCCTGATCAAATACTCTAAAAGAGGTTGCTTCTTCGCTAACAACTTGGAGAACGCTTCTTCGCCTTTATTCTGTAAAAAGCTGTCAGGATCTTCGTTTTCAGGGAGTGTTAGGATGTAGGTGTCGAGGGGAACAGGCAGAAACAACTGACAATTCTTCAAAGCTGCTTTTTGACCTGCAGCGTCACCATCGAACAGTAAGACCACCGAGTTGGCGTGGCGTCGAATCAGCTGCAGGTGTTCAGGAGTTAACGCGGTCCCACAAGTAGCGACTGCCTGGGCGAAGCCGTACTGATGCATCCGGATTACATCCAGATACCCCTCCACAAAGATCAGTTCCCGACTCCGACGAATCGCTTCCAAGCCTTCGTAAAGACCGTAGAGGACCTGGCTTTTACGGTAGTATGGGGTCTCAGGACTATTCAAATACTTCGGTTGATCTTCGCTACGGATGACCCTACCCCCAAAGCCGATACAACGTCCCCGAGCATCCCGAATGGGAAAGATCAGTCGGTTGCGAAAGCGATCGTAGCGACGCTCTTGCTGTTCTGCCATTTTGACTAGCCCGCACTGCTCTTGAATCTGAGCAGGAATTTTTTGGGCAAGGAGATACTGGTGAAGTCGCTGCCAATCATCCGGAGCAAAGCCAAGCTGAAAGCGTTCCTGCCATTCTGCCGGGACATAACGCTGATCTAAGTATGCACGAACATCTTGTCCAGTTGGTCCTTGCAGTTGTTGTTGATAGAAGTCGCTAGCGAGTTGTAAAGCATGCAGACCAGCTTCCTGGTCAGGTTTGCGCTGATCCGATTTACCTTCGTGACGCAACTCTACGCCAGCCTTGTTGGCGAGGTCGGTGACCGCTTCGGCAAAGGTCAAACGTTCGAACAACATCAGAAAACGAATGGCATCACCGCTAGTTCCGCAGCCAAAACAATGAAAGAAGCCGCGCTGCGGATTGACGTTGAAGGATGGGGTCTTTTCAGAATGGAAAGGACAGCAGGCTTTGAAGGTACTACCTGTGCGGCGTAGAGCGACACCTCGTTCTTCCATTAACTGGACGAGGTCAGTACGATTGACTACCTCACGAACAAAATCATCGCTGAAGCGCATCGGCAGAGCTTAGCAGGAGGTCAGACGAAACTGGGGTTGGTGTTGCCATGCGGGTACCTTATAACGGACTCGTTCTGGTTCCGTCAATGAAATTGTCCCGTAGAGATTACAAGGAGTCTCTCCAGCCTCTGCCAGAATTTCTCCCCAGGGAGAGATGATCAGGCTATGGCCATAGGTTGCTCGGCCATCTGGATGTTCGCCACACTGAGCCGCAGCAATCACAAAGCAACCATTTTCAATGGCTCGAGCTCGCAGTAGCGTATGCCAGTGGGCTTTTCCGGTAGGGCGTGTGAAAGCTGCGGGAATGGCTAATAATTGCGCACCAGCCTGACTGAGCGTTCGATACAGATGTGGAAACCGCATGTCATAGCAGATACTCATTCCGTATCCTCCCCAAGGAGTTTGTAGCAGGACGGCCTCCTTGCCAGCTTCAAAACTCGCTGACTCACGATAGGATTCCTGATCACTGAGAATGGCATCAAAGAGATGGATTTTGTCGTAGCGGGCTCGAATCTTCCCCTGATCATCGATGACAAATCCACGATTCAGCAACCGTTCGTCGCCAGTTGAGTTGCGGAGAATCAGGGAACCGACATGAATCCAGACTCCTGCTTTGACAGCGATATCTAGGCAGCACTTCAGCACAGGATCTTCTTCTTCAGTAACGGCTGTTGCTCGAGCAAGAGGATTTTTCTGCTGCAGTAGGTTGACGGCTTCTGGCAGAACGATCCACTGTGCTCCGTTTTCAACCGCTTCCTGCAAAGCAACTTCCACCTGTTGGCGATTGTATTCGAGGTCAATGCCGGAGGTTAGCTGCACACAAGCAACCTTCAGTTCGCTAGGCGTATTTGTCATGAAAAATTCAACTTTTGGAGTTTGGGAGCGATGATGACTTGGCAATAGGGATTTTCTGGATGCTGGCGATAGTAGTTTTGATGATAGTCTTCTGCGGGATAAAAGGTGCCTAAGGGAACGATCTCAGTAACGATTGGCCTAGAGAATCTTGAGGCCACTTCCTGTTTTGATTTTATGGCCAGTTCCTGTTGCTCTTCGGAATGATAAAAAATTGCTGAGCGGTATTGGGTGCCAACGTCGTTGCCCTGACGATTGAGTGTTGTTGGGTCGTGCATCCTCCAGAACCAATCCAAGATCTCAGAATAGCCGATTATCTCTGAATCAAAATCGAGTTGGACAACTTCCGCATGTCCTGTCATTCCAGAACAGATTGAGCGATAATCTGGATTGTTGGTATGTCCACCGGTGTAGCCACTCACAATGCGGTGGATGCCTTCAATCCGCTGGTAGACTGCTTCCAAACACCAGAAGCAGCCGCCAGCTAGGGTAGCTTTAGTCAATTCCATTCCGTCACTCCTTTGTGAAAAATAGATGCTTTCGACTCATGGCGATCAAGATTTGGTGATTCCCTCAATTTAGCAATGGGCAGTGAGAAAGCCGACTTGAAAATTCCCTTTCGACTTGAAGAGTCTTTCGAATTCCGTAGGGATATTTTCCTCATTCAGGGGGCTGTTCCAGAGATCTTCCGTCAGAGTGCCGATCTTGTAGTTCGGATGGTTCTGGAGTAGTTCAAGCACCATCTGGAAGTATTCTTGATGATCGGTTTTGAAGCGAATTTCTCCACCTTCTCGAAAGAAAATCAGCAGTCGATCCAGAAATTCACTGGAAAACAGCCTATGCTTTCGATGAGCCTTCTTGGGCCAGGGGTCTGGGAAGTTTACATGGAGGATGTCTAGACTTTTTTCAGTCAGATACTCTCCGAGCAGTTCCCCCCTGTCTTTTACAAGCAGAGCATTGGTCAACTGAGCTTGAGCCAGTTTGCGAGCAGCCAGTGTTAGGCGTTTGAAGCGTAACTCAAAGCCGAGGAACGCATCTTGTGGATGTTGGCTGGCCCAGGCTTGCAAATAACCACCAGAACCACAACCGATCTCCACATGTACTCGTTCTGCGCGCTCACGCAGAGGTTCCCAATGCTGCTGGATCTGATCCAAGGTGGGATGAGGTAACAGCAGATCTGGATAGTCGTGCACCTGTTTCAAATAAGGATTGGTGCGGGTCATTCGCTCGTAGACCTGCTCTGGCAATTCCCGATGGTCTCGTATGCGGAATTTTTTTAGTTGCTCTAGATTCATATTTGTATGTTGCAGTTAGAGCAGATTCAATGGCAAACAGATGGGAGCGCGCTGCTTCGACTTTCCGATAGTGAGGAAGTTCGCATCTTGGCGCTCTCCGTGACAGAGCTATCGTTATACGCAGGACAGCAACTTTCACCCGATCTGCTGGAACAGATTCAATCGGCTGGCCGATTCCGTGAGATATATAAAAAATCTCTGGATTTGCTTGCCCGGCGCGAACACTCCATCTGGGAACTCCGACAAAAATTACGACAGCGCTTCCCTGGATTCAGGGAAGTGGAGCCTGTCTTGTTACAACTTGAGGAGCAAAAGTTCCTTTGTGATGAACGCTTCTCTCTGAATTTCGTTCGTTCCCGTATGGCCAATCGCTCTTGGGGCGCTTATCGGCTGCGTGCTGAGCTAAAGCAGCGTGGCGTCGCAGGACAGTGGATCGATCAAGCCCTGGCCTCAGAGGTAGATGAATCTGTCTTGAGAGAAAAAGCCGAAGCACTCGTAAGAAAGTCCGGATTTCCCACAGATCCTGCAGCGAAAAGAAAGTTAGCTCAAAAACTCTACCAACGAGGTTTCTCGCAAGAATTGATCAACCAAGTGCTTTCGCAAGATCCTCTGTGATACGGATTCTCTCATTTGGAAACCTCCGATAGGTCCTTCATGTTCCCCAAGCGCATCACCAAAGAAGAGGTCAGTGAGTTGCCTCTAGTCAGCTATTCTGGAAGAATTGAGCTAGTGGCAAATCATGAAAGTCTCAAGGCTTGTCTGCCAGCATTACACGCTGAAAAATTGCTTGGATTTGATACGGAGACCCGTCCCTCTTTTCGTAAAGGAGTGATGTTCCCGATTGCCCTACTGCAATTGGCGACCCAGGAAACAGTCTACTTAATTCGCCTGAACCAGCTCGGATTTCCTGAAGAACTGCGTGACCTATTGGCATCACCGGAGTCACAGAAAGTTGGGGTAGCCATCCGAGATGACATCAAGGGCCTTCAGCAATTAGGAGCGTTTATACCACAAGGCTTCGTTGAACTTAGTCAACTCGCTCGTCAGTTGGGGATTGTTACCTGTGGACTACGAAATCTTGCTGGAATCTTTCTCAATGTGCGAATCTCAAAGAAAGCCCAACTCAGTAACTGGGAGCAGGAAGAACTGACAGAGAGTCAGCAGAATTATGCAGCGACTGATGCATGGATCAGCCGGGAAATTTATGGTTTCCTTGACCAAGGAGGCTGGTTACAGAATACCCCAAGCTTTGAATCCTGACATGGAAGTTCAAAAACAATGGCTATTTGCAGCTAGTGCAGACGAGAGTGTCTACCAATCTCTAAGCCGAGAAACAGGCTTGCACCTGCTGGTTGCTGGTATCTTGTATCGTCGCGGCTATTGTACTCCGGATGAAATAGGAATCTTTCTGCAACCAGAACTTCGTCAGCTTCGAGATCCATTTTTGCTTCGGCATATGCAGGAAGCAGTTGAGTTGGTGCTGCCTTTCCTGCGAGAGAATCGGCGCATTCTGATCTTAGGAGATTATGATGTCGACGGAATCACATCGACAGCGCTGCTACTGAGTTTTCTACGCGACGCAGGATGCAGTCAACTCGACTACTTTATTCCACAGCGATTACAGCATGGCTATGGGTTGACCCCAGCCAGTGTCGATGTAATCTTATCGCGCCAACCAGAGTTGGTGATTACTGTTGATAACGGCATTACTGCTCGCAAAGAAGTTCAGCAACTCCAGAATGAGGGTGTAAGTGTTTTAATTACGGACCACCACCTAGCTCTTCCAGATTCTCTTCCAGAAACTGTTACCGTCAATCCCAACCATCCAGCTTGTTCCTATCCGTTTAAAAAAATTTCCGGCTGTGGGGTGGCCTTCAAGCTAGTGATGGCTTTACGCAAAGCCCTAAGAGAAATTGCTTGGTGGAATGAAGGACGGCCAGAACCAAATTTAAAGCAGTTACTTGATTTTGCTGCGCTAGGGACAGTTGCAGATGTGGTCGATCTGCGTGATGAAAATCGTTTATTTGTTCATGCAGGTCTACAATTAATGAACGACCAACCAAGGCCTGCGATCCAAGCGTTAAAGCAGGTCAAAAGAGTTGATGGAGAGATTACCGCCACAACACTAGGATTTAAGTTTGCACCCCTGATGAATGCTGCGGGTCGTCTTTATGATGCTGCATTGGCAGTAGAACTATTGTTGAGTCCAACTCTGGATCAGGCTTTGCCACTTGCCCAGCAACTCAATGACATGAATGAAGAGCGACGCAACCTAGAACAGGAGATGTTGACCATTGCCTTTGAGCAAGCGGCTCAGCAGGAAGACCAGAAAGGTTTGGTGCTTGCCTCAGGTCAGTTTCATGAGGGAATCAATGGGATTGTTGCTGCACGTTTGGCCGAAAAGACCTTCAAACCAACGATTCTGTTGAGTACTGCCAATCCTGAACGATACACGGGTTCAGGACGATCAGCGATTCCAGACTTTCACCTCAAGGAAGCGCTGCAGGAGTGTGCTGACCAGCTAGTTCGTTTTGGAGGTCATGCGGGTGCCGCAGGGTGTACAGTTGCTCCTGAAAATCTTGAGGCTTTCCGCACTGCTTTTGCAAGAGTTTGTGAAGACTGGTTGCCGAAGCAACTGAGGCCGCAGCTACTGCTGGATGGAAAGCTGCCGCAGCAAGGACCAGATGCGCTTTTGGTAGAGCAAATTCAACAACTTGAACCCTTTGGCGCGGCAAACCCAGAGCCACTCTTTGCGTTGCCAACCCCACAAGAGGAATTTCAGTTACTTAAGGAGCACCACGTGAAGTGGATACTTTCTCGCTCTACCGAAGTCATTGGATGGAATTTTGCTGAGCAATTGCAGGGAGTCAAACCACATCAACTAGCAGTGACAGTTGGCTTCAATGAGTTTAGAGGTCAGCGAAAAATTCAGATGCTGCTTAAGGAAATCCAAGCATGAATCCAGCGCCTGTGTTTCTCTGACAGCATCCATGCTAGAGGAAGCTAAGCACCTTGGCGAACCAGCTACTACAGAAGGGATTGATGAACTATGTCAATTTACCCTAAGAAAAAATGAAGTCGGTCTTCTATTGGCAAGTCAATCTGGATCACTCAAAAGAACATTCAATGCTTGCGCAAACCACGCGGGATCAATCATCGGCCATTCAGCGGCTTCTTAGTGAAAATCATTCTTATGACTTTCCCTGTCT
>Ga0255770_10005631_pt1 | contig 10287 bp, 13 predicted proteins | sample 071ome_22_FD_179968 | JGI IMG/M metagenome (GOLD analysis project Ga0255770, IMG submission 179968) | Coastal salt marsh microbial communities from the Groves Creek Marsh, Skidaway Island, Georgia - 071404AT metaG (version 2) | ecosystem: Environmental > Aquatic > Marine > Intertidal zone >... | reverse complement strand
GTTTCATTCGCGTTTCCCACTTGACGGCGTACACGCCGCCGGGCGCTAAAGGTAGGATGGACGGGATGTCTTTTTCTTTCGCGTCGTCTCGCGGGGTTGGGTTTTTCGCGGACATTTTTTTCGTACGTCGAGAGAAGCTTTTATATCTTACGACGAAAGAAAGAGCTTCTACTTCTTTGTCGTCTTCTCTGATTGAATCGATTGATATTCGTGGCCGAGAAGAAGTTTTGAAAGATCTCTCAAACGTGCGGAGTGCAGAAATGCTCGATGGACAATTTTTTTAAAAGCAGCAGTGGTTACATATCGCGATAACTAACGTGTTATTTATTTATTATTATTTACTCGATTGGTTCTACTGGGTCTCTAAATCGGGCGCGACTACACACACACACACACACACGCTACGTACATAAATACTCTCTACGATAAATTCTTGCTCTTGTTGCTCGGAATCGCGTGAACGTCTAAAATCTCTCTCGTCGATTGTTTCGCTTTTTCGTTGTCTAAAACGATGAGCGTTTTCATGTCTAACTCGAAGGTCAAATACTCCTCGGCGCTGGATTCGACGAGCTCGACCAGCTGTTTGAGATTTTTGATCGGCTTGCCGTTGAACTTTTCCACCGCGAGGTTGGAAAAGTCTTCGTATCCGATGTTGATCTCGTGCGCTAAGACTTGCGAGCAGATTACTAATTCTTGGTCGGGTTCGGTCATATCTTTCAAGTACATGCGCGATAAGAGTTGGACGGGAGCGTCGTATTCCCAATCCTTCCCAAACTCTGATTTCAAATACGGACACGAAACAGTCGTGAATACGAGACCAGCGATGATGAAATATTCCGGAGTTTTACCTTCCATGTGCACTGGGACTAAGCGTTTCTTATTTTCCATCGGTACGGAGAATTTCATCGGTTCACCGTCTCGTAAGATTTCGATTTCCGCGTTTTCGCCGACGAATTTTTTGGACACCAAGTGCGAAAACGAGATGCGTTCGCCGGCTCGAAAAGGCACCGTACCATCGCTCGCCACGGCGACGCCGTCAAACTTTTGCAACACGTCGCCAGTTTTTAAGCCAGCTTTCGCAGAATTTGATATTGGTTCCAACTTTCTCAACAAGACTCCGCTTTCGCCTTCCGGAACTTTCTTCGATCTCTTCAAATCTGCATTCTCCAATTTTTGAAAGTCGCATCCGAGCGCCGGAAAACCGGTGTATCTTTTATTCAACTCGTAATCTCGAACGAAATGCGTGATGACTGGAGTTGGGATGACGTATCCGATATTTTCCGCATCGTCGTGTTTTAAACTCTGAAACGCAACGCCGCACACCATCCCTTTCGAGTTGAACGCCGGACCGCCGCTATTGCCGCTATTAATCGCCGCGTCAATCTGTAAACTCAACAATTCCGTCGCGCCGTGCGCGTACTGCGTCACTTCTACTCTCGATACAACCCCTGATGTCACAGATATTGCGACACCACCGATGGGATACCCGACCACGGTGACGCTATCTTGCAACTTGGGTAACGCCCCCAACTTCAACGGCGTGATGTTTTCGAAAAACTTTTCGTCTTCCACCGATAACAACGCCAAATCACACTCCGTTCCGATCGCCAAAACTCTCGCGATGTACTTTTTATCTGACCCTCTCTTTTTCAACTTAACTTGCGTCGAATGCTCGACCGAATGCGCGTTCGTCAAAATCCGTCTCCCTTCGACGACGAAACCCGTCGAAGTTGAAGGCATCTGCCTTTTTCTTTGCCACGGCAACGAATAGTTTGGCTCCGTGTGCACCGCGTATACTTTCACAACCGCATCAAACGTTTGGTTCCTAGATAAATCATCCACGTCGTTCTCGTCGTCGTCGTCGTCGTCGTCGTTCGTGAGCATCATCATCGATTCCGGCGAGAGGTTTTCCGGTTGTTGTGGAACCACGCTCTCCATCTTCGTCGAGAACGAGACGTTTCGTTTGTGTTTCTTGCTCGAGAGCGAGGCTGGGGAGACGAGCGGCTGCGGCGACCCCGGGCGCTCGCCGTCCTTGACGCGCTCGTTCGCGCTTCTCTTCGGTGGTGCCATTCCTTTTTTATTAAAGCTCTGTGCGCTGTTCTCGTTGAGAGCGCGCGCGCACACGCACACTCGCTGTGTGCTCGCCCCGGGGGAAGAGAGAGTTGCGGCGTGGGTGTTTCGTTTGTGCCTCCTTTTGGTGCGTGTACCGCTCACTCAGTGACACTTTTTTGGACGCTCTCGTGCGGAAATTTTTGCAGCAGAAAACCCAGTATCGCCGTTCGAGAGCAATCCATCCACACCGAAAGGAAAAGACCCACTCGCCCCCTCGGCGTTGAAAAAAAGTCACTTGGGTTATTTTTTTCTCCAATTCACTTTCCCGGTTGATACGCCCCACAACAAAACCAATAAAAACAGCTGCTCTCGATAAACGCGCCAGCGCTCAAAAGAAAAGAAAAGGGGGACCGAATTAAGGCCGGAAACGATTCGCATCGCGAAAAGTATCGTCACTCTCGCGATCGAGTGCTTTTTTAGCCAGACATCACCGCTCGAACGGCAGAGAAAAGTTTTTTAAAAAGAGCGAGTCCGATTCGGCGCTGCTCCCGAGTCGTCTTTTACTAATAAGGGGAGTCGTGTTTTGGTGGTTCAAAATTCAACGAAAAACACATCGATGAACGCCGAACAGCACGCGCACACGCACGCGCAAACCGCCAACGATGCGCTCGTGTACGTGCGAACGGTGAAACTGCGCTTCGGTGGCGACCAAGGTCACGTGTACGAGGCTTTTTTGGACGTCATGCGAGACTTTAAGAGCGGCAGGTGCGTTCGTTCTCTCTTACTCTCTTTTCCCCTGGTGTGAAACGTTTTTCGTTGAGATAGACCTCTTTTCTCTCTCTCTCTCTCTTTCCCAAAAAAGGAAAAAAGCTAACCACCATATTTTCCAATCTCTAAACGCATCAGATACGACACCGCGGACGTGGTCAAACGCGTGAAAAAGTTGCTCAAAGGCCACGAGGATTTGTTGGATGGGTTCAACTGTTTCTTACCGGACGTGAGTATCATCTCTCTTCGTTTTTTCTTCTCTCTTCCCTGCCCCCCCCCGGGGACGACAAAAGGCAGAGCCACACACAAGATAGTAGCTGCTTGGGGGGGGGGAGTTTTTTCTGTTCTTTCGATTGGAATTCTCTTCTCTTTTTTGGGGTCCTTTTTTTGTTGTGGGCTCATTTTTGTGGGAAAGTGTATAAGTACAGAAAGGGTGACAAAAACACGTCTTCTTCTTCTTGAATCTTTCAAATATAACAGGCGTATAAATACGGACGACACGCGGTGAAACCAGCCAAGGTAAGAATGTAACTCTCGGTTTGTTTTCGATGTCTTTCTAGAGTAGCTGTGCGGGCGCGCGCGCGTGTTTTTACTCTACTTTTTCCTTCCCTCTCTGGATTTTATTCTGAACACTTTTTTTCCTTCCTCGAAAAAACAGATCAAAAAAGAAAAATCGTTCAAGCGAGAGGACTCGGCGAAAACGCAGCAACAACAACAACAACAAGAACTGGAAATCAAAAAAGAGGAAGCACTGAACCCGAACCAACCGACGATAAACGGAGGATACAACCTTTTGAAGCGAATACGAGAGATTTACAGCAAAGATGAGAGGCCGTACAAAGCGTTGTTGACGATGTTGATAAAGTTTAGGAACCAAGAGATGACGACGGACGAGGTGGTGAAGAATATAGGCGCTTTGTTTTTTGATCATCCGGAGTTGTTTACTGGGCCGGATTCGCTAGAATTTTTTATTTCAAAGAACACGGCGAAGCCGAAAAGATGTCAGTGGTTCGATTGGGCGCCGAATAAGCACTTCGCGTATCAATCGCCGGCGTTTAGATTGATTGTGCAGACGTTTTTGTTGTGCGAGATGAGGCACCGGAGGAAGCCGCCGGATTTGAGACAGATTCGATTAGATGGACATCAAATGGATTCCTCGGACGAAGATTACGATTCCGATGAAGAGGAAAGCTCAGAATCGGAAGAGGAAGAGAAGAAAGAAAAGGAAAGCGGAACGTTACGGGACGACCAGATTCCCGAACGATGGGACGAGGAGAAGAACGGGCCGAGGATTTTGAGTCGATTTGAGAAGTTGACGTTAGAACAGAAACCGCAAGACGAGGAGTTTTGTTGGCTAGACACGAAAGCGGTGCGAGAAAAGAAAGCGAAGGAAGCAGAGATGAGGAAAGAGAACAAGCGAGGTCGAGAGGCCGAGCGTCTTTCCCGAGAGGCTGGTTTACCGGACGATTCAGACCGAGAGCTTTCGCCGCCGCCTCCGGAAGGCAAAGCGAGAAAGTCCAAACGCATCGTCGAGAAAATCCAAAAAGGCATCATCTACGACAAATACAAGCACTTGCACTCGCCAATCATGTCACCGGGAAGACGGAAAAACGGACGCATGTCTTTACTAGGCGGAGGCGGCGGAATATACGGGTGTTCGGTGCCAAACGACATCGTCCCGAAGAAAAATGTCAAGTTACACTTGAACAGAGACTTAGAGACGCAAACGAAAGAGCAAAAAGAACGACCCGGGTTACACTCTTTACCGCTAAACTGCGTGGAGTTGATCTTGAAACACTACGCAAAAATAGAAGGCACGGAAGAGTTGACGGCGATACGGAACAAGCTGATTAAGAATCTAGAAAAGAACAAGTAGCGAAGAAAGAAAGAGAGAGAGAAAGTGAACTTATTTTAATTTATTGTATCAAACGCGAATAGCACGCGCGATAGCACGGCACAGTTCCAAACGTGCACGTTAGCCGCATCATCACGCGATGAGAGAAACGAGTGATTGTAACAGAAGGAAAGAGTAAAACAAAAACTGAAAACGCGCTTCGTTGAAAACTTCGTTTTAATCATTCGCTAATAACATCTTATTATATTTTACAACTCTTCCTTATATATCGAATTTTTCACTCTAAACGAGGGCTACTACACCTTGGATCTCTCTCCCATCTTTCCGCGCACACCGCGACCAGATCGCCGCGCTTTTCCCTCAAAATCCCTCTCTCTCTTCTCCTCAAAAAACACGAGCACTTCTCTCTCTCTCTCTCTCTCTCTCATCATAAGCTACAATTTTCTAAACGCGCATCATTTCTCTCTCTCACTCTAAAAGACCTTCACACAGAATAAATCAGTGGCCCCCCGGGTTTAAAAACTTGCTCGCTTTTTTATCTTCGCTCGTAATCGTCAGCGTGGAATACGTCACCGCGGTTCCGACGAACGCGAAACCGGCTAAAAACGGCCACATTTTTTTACCCTCGCGCGCGGCGGTGCGCAAGAACGATTCGGACGCGTACGGCATCGTGCTTTTGTTATTCGTTGTCTGTGTGTTTGTGTGATACAAGTGTGTGCTTCTTGGGGAAAAAGTGGGGGTGATCGGAGAGAAAGAGCCGCTCTTTTTTCTTCGTGTTTTGCTGCAAAAAGCTCCAAATTTTTTTCGGGAAAAAAACTCGCAAACACAGAAAAAAAAAGTAGTTACGAAGAGGTGTTCGTTCCACTCTCGCACGCATCACACGCGCATCGATCGATCGATCGATCGGATTGATTTTTTAAACGTCTCAACGAGATAAATAACGACGCACCCATGACGACGACGGGAACGACGGGAACGACGAGTAACGATCAATTCCAGGAGTACTCGCACCTGGTAAAAATCCTTCTCGTCGGAGACTCCGGAGTCGGGAAGAGCTCTCTGCTCTCGAGATTTATCGACCCGGACGTCGATTTGGAGGACATATCGACGACGATTGGCGTGGATTTTAAGCTGAAGTACGTGAAGCTGAAACACACGAACGAGACGGTGAAACTGACCGTGTGGGATACGGCCGGGCAGGAGCGGTTTCGGACGCTGACGTCGAGTTATTATCGAGGCGCTCAAGGGGTGGTGTTCGTGTACGACATCGCGTCGAAAGAGAGCTTCGAGAGCGTAGAAAAAGTCTGGCAGAAAGAAGTGGATTTATATTCGACCATTCCAGATGCGATTAAAATAGTCGTCGGGAATAAAATAGATAAGGAAGATGAGAGGAAAGTCACGAAGGACGAGGCGATAGCTTTTGCCAGACGCAACGGATGTTTATTCTTAGAGTGTTCGGCAAAGACGCGAGTGAGCGTGAAAGAAATTTTCGACGAGTTATTGCAAGCCATCGTGGAGACGCCGAGCTTATTAAAAGAAGGACCGAGTGGTGGTAGAAGGGGAGGACGAGGAGGCGGTGGTGTAAATTTGAGCGAAGTTAGAGGGGACGGGAACATCGTGACCAGGAATTGTTGCTCTTAATTTAGAGGACGACGACGACGACGAGATACGCGCGAAGCTCACTTAGAAGAAAAAACGTAGAAGTGTTACATCGCATTTTTAGGACAATCAATGTATAGTAAAGTAACAATAATAATAATGATGATAATATTTCTACTATATACTTTTGTGTTATTACAGATAAGCTCGATATATATATATATGTACGTTTAAGTGTGCTCAATTAGACCGGATTGGCAATCAATTGTTCAACCTTTTGAATCTTGGAGAGCAAACTCAAGTCTAAATACTTCTCCCCGATGCCAACAGTCATACCGCCGACGATTCTCGGATCTACTTTTGTACTCACAATCACCTTCGCGTTCGCCGGCACGTGTCCCTTCAACGCAGCCGTCACATCCGCTAACATCGCCGCATCCAACGGTTCCGCCGTCGTCACCACGCACTTCACTTCTCCTCTCGACGCCATGCACAACTCCTCAAAGCACTCCGCGATTTTCTCTAATTCATTCAATCGACCGTTTTCGCCGACAACTTTGATAAAGTTCGACGTCGTCTCCGTAAACTTGCCACCCTTGCAAAACTCGTCTAAACCAGCCAATTTTTTCTTTCTAGCCATAGTCGGATCTTCCATGAACTCTTTGAACTTTTTGTCCGAGTTGGCGAGGGAAACTATTTGCTTGATTTCAGCTTCCACCGCAGCCAAGGCAGATTTCTTCGCCGAAGCGGTATATAACGCGGAAGCGTATCGAGCGGCAGTACCAAACAATTTGAGTGGAGGCTGTTTTAGTGGTTTAAAGAGGATGCATATTGTCAGCGTGAGCGTTCGCGAAAAGTCAAATCTCTCTCTTTCTGATGATGGCATCACCAAAAAGAGAGCGAGAGGGGGAGTGCAAGTAAAAATAGAAATGCCAAAAGCGGAAACCACCGCTCGATCACGCGTCGCGACCACAAAACTACGAATCTAAAGACGTAAACGCGTACCTGGTACTTAGCATCATCCGCGGTCGACGCGGCGGCAAAGTTTCTCTGCAAAAAACAAAGAGTATCTCCGGTAAGTATTCGTACATTTTTTGTTGCGCGCGTTTCAAATTCGGCCCAAAACATGAGAGACATAAAAAAAAGAGACCGCCAAAGAGCGCGCTTAATAAAAAAAAACTTTTGAGAAAAATAAGCATCAAAGCGAAGCTCAAACGCGCACCATTGACCCGTTCGCGAGCGCGTTGCGCATTTGCGCGTGTCTAGAGACCGACGATTGGGCGATTTTTCGTAACATGTGTGCTCGTGTGCGTTGGGTTACGAAGTTTTTTCTTTTGAGGCCGATGAACTTTTCTTCAAAGAGCTCGATTTTCTGGATTTCCGCAAAAAGCATCGCAAAGCAAAAAAGTGCTCAAAAACAAAAAAAATTCTCTTCAAACACAAAAGCAGCACAAAATTAAAATTATTATTCGAAAAATTAGAAGAGATGCTTGGATTCATCACGAACAGAATCTTGAACGCGCTGAACGTCACGTACGCGCCGTACGCCTCGTGCAAAGCGCTGATGAGCGTTACTCCAAACGACGACATTAAATGGTGAGAGAGAGAGATCTCTTCTTTTTCTTTTCCGCGTTTATGTGTGTGTCGCGAAAATTTGAACAACAAAACGGGGAACCAAATTTGTTTTTTTCCAATTCCTTGCGTGTGTAACTAACTTTTAAACTTTTTTTTATCATCACTTCACTAAGGCTCATGTATTGGGTTATTCACGCGCTGATCGTTGGATACGAGAGCTACGTGCCGGTTAACCCGGTTCCGTTTTGGGCGGAAATCAAAGCAGCGCTTTATTTTTCCTTGTTATTCGATGGGCCGATTACGTCTAACTTGGTTTTTAATAAAGTCGTGAGGCCATATTTCCTAAAATACGAGAAGGTGCTGGATAAACACCTCGCGAACTTACCGGAAGACGCGAAGAAGTACATGCAAGGCGTGAAGGATTCGGATGCCGTAAAGAACGTGATGACAATGACGAAAGAGCAGGCGGATAAATTAATCGCCGAACACGGTCCCGAGGTGATGGAAAAGATGATGAGTATCGCCCGCATGCAGGCGGACGGAACTCTGGACAAGAAGATTAAAGAAACGCTCGGCGGTACGAAGAAGGAATAGATGTGCGTATGTATATATGCGTAGGCATGAAGTCGTGTAAGTGTTTTTGTTGAGTTTTACAAGTTCATATAAATAAGATCAATGTGTAATGGTAATCCTCCTTTCGGATTCGATATGTATTTCTTTTTCCGTCTTCATTTAAGTTTCGTTTTACAGATGTGCAGTACAACCGGCTTTTCAGCCAGTGTTTTTATACATGTCTTTCTTCTTGTGTCTGCTTGCGCGCGCGTCCTCTTCTCTTTTCATTTCTTATGATACATATCAATAAAAGAATAAATAGTTTAATTCATGTTCGCGATGTCTCTCAACAAAGGCAAACTGAACGCCTGTAAGTGCGGGCACACGGCGTTTGCCGATGGATACGGGATACTGTTCCATCGTCCAATGTACTTCTCCTCTCTCCACGGTCGATGAATGCCAATTTTCTCGTAGTATTGACGGAGTGAATCCAGACACTCTTCTCCGTTTGTCCCATCGGGAACGATCATCTCGTCGCGGCAAAAGTCTCTCACTAAATACAACGGATCCATCACCAACAAAGAGCGATTGTCGTTCACCATGTAATCGGCCATGTCAATCATCTTCAATGGAATCCCGAGACCGAGAAATCTGGAGTCCAAAACCGTCATTTTCCTGACGAACAAACACGCGCCCGTCGTCCATTCGTCGTTCTCTCGCTGCAAATCGCTCAAAAACGACACCATTTGTGACGTCGCGTCCATGGAAAAACTCACCTCCCCGGGCGAGATGTCTCCGTACCTCCCTCGCGAGCTGTCGTGTTTTCGCAGCTTCGTGCACTCCATCACGGCTGCCAGCGTAGACCGACCGTTCCCAGATTCTTCGAAATGTAACATCCCGATCCATTCCGTGACGGTGATTCCTATTTCCGCGTTCGCGTGCTCTGTCGACCACGCGGAAGATGTTCCCGCAGGAGAAGGAGAAAAACCAGTCGAAAAGCCATTTTGGCATTTAAACTCCAGGTGCAACCGTCCCTCTTCTGGCGAAAAAAGCGTCCCCTTCACTCGATACGGTTCCACTCGTCTCGGTGGCGGCGGAGGAGGCGGCGATGGAGGAGGAGGTTGCTCGACTCGCGCTTGCGGCTGCGCCAGCGTCATCGGTCTTCGACGTGGGGGATAAAATCCCGTGGTTGGATCGCGCTCGTACTCCGCATTCATTTGCGTGTTCGTTCCCGCCGTCAAGAATGAAAGTTGAGAGCGTTGGGAATCGCGTCTCGTCGACCACGCTTTGTGCAAGTTGTTCGCGAGTTCCAGGTATACGCCGTCCGAAAACTTATCCTTGTGCTCGTCGATGAGTGCCATGGTGCGTTTGAGCACATCTTCGCCGTTGGTCATGGTTTAAATATGCGCGCGCGCGAGCGAGCCGCCTCTTTTGACGAAATTGGATAAAGATATTATTTATTCTGCGTGATGAAGATTTTTTTTCTTTTAAAAGCTTCATCGTCTAACTAACTCTTCGTCTCCACCTCCTCGCCGCTGCTGCTGCTCCTCCTCTTGCTGCTCTTTCCAAGCCTGAATCGGGTCAACTTCGTCTAACTCTTCTTCTCGCTCTGAAACATCTACCGGTGGTTGCTCTTCGTTCGCGTCGAACGCATCATCGGACCGGAGCGAGTCTGTCGGGAGTTCTTCGGTTTCCTCGACAATCTCGGCGTTTTCGCCGCGGTCTTCGAAAGAGTCTTGTGCCGACGACGACGCCGACGGCGCATCAATCTCCTCCTCCGCAGGTCGGCGTTCTTCTTCGATTTCTGCTTCGCTTTCGACGCTTTCTTGTTCCATTTGCTCTTCTTCGACTTCTCCTTCCCTTTCGACGTCTTCTTGTTTCATTTG
>Ga0255770_10005622_pt1 | contig 10296 bp, 8 predicted proteins | sample 071ome_22_FD_179968 | JGI IMG/M metagenome (GOLD analysis project Ga0255770, IMG submission 179968) | Coastal salt marsh microbial communities from the Groves Creek Marsh, Skidaway Island, Georgia - 071404AT metaG (version 2) | ecosystem: Environmental > Aquatic > Marine > Intertidal zone > Salt... | reverse complement strand
TTATCCCATGTATTTTTACATGCATCTGGTCCAGATCCAGTATAAGAAATACCAACTTCATCAAGTTTCTTCTGTAAGTCTCCACCCTCGCCCTCAAAACCATGAAGAGCTATAAAAGTAAAATCATATGAATTTAGCTCATCAATAGAATTCAAATCATTAAAGTCAATCAAACAAGCATCATATCCAAGATCTATTAAAGCTTTGAAGACGCCCTCACCACTTTGAAGTGAAATATCTCTCTCTGGAGAAGAACCCCCACAAATGACGGCTACCTTATCTATTTTGTCCATTTATCTTTTATCAAATTGCAAACACTTGAAACATTACCTGCGCCTTGAATTATTAAGACATCAAAAAATTCTTCTGATGACTCTAAAAATTCAATAGTATCTGTATGACGTTTTAAATAGGTAACATTCTTATGGCCAATTTGTTTTAATGTTTCAACAATTGTTCTAGAGTCTATGCCTTTAATTGGTTTTTCGCTTGCAGCATATATATCAAGTAAAACCAACAAATCCACTTTTTTAAGTACATTTATAAAATCATCAAATAATTGTGCGGTCCTTGAAAACCTATGTGGTTGAAAGACCATACAAATTTTCTTTTTTGGGTATTCCTGTTTACAGGCCTTTATATTTGCAAGAATTTCAATTGGATGATGCCCATAGTCATCTATTAGGATTTTTTGAGTTGAACGAATACTAAATTTGCTTTTCTCATAACGTCTACCAACACCACTAAAATCTTTAAGCCCCTGTTTAATAGCCTTGATTGGCAAACCTTCTTCAATACAAACTGCAATTGAAGCAGTTGCATTAAAAATATTATGTTCTCCTGGTTGGCTAATACTAAAAGTGTGCTGCTTTTTTCTTTGATTGTCCTTAATGTCAAATACTTGAAATCCATTCTTGTATTCAGCATTCATAATTTGAAAATCTACATTTTTTCTTTTGCCAAAACTAATTTGTTTTCTAGAAATTCTTTTTGCAATTTTTTTTATATTTTTGTCATCCCCATTAATAATCAAATATCCATAAAAAGGAACATTTTCTGAAAAATTAATGAATGAATTTAATAGGTTTTCAAAATTATTCTCATAGTGAATTAAATGATCGTCATCAATATTAGTAAGGACTGCTGCATCTGGATTTAAGTGAGTAAATGATCCATCACTTTCATCAGCTTCTGCAATTAAATATTTACCTTGACCAAGATCTGAGTTTTCATCTGTGCTTAACACCTTGCCTCCAACAACATATGTAGGACTTAGATCAGCAGAACTAAAGATTTTTGCAATCATGCTTGTGGTTGTTGTCTTGCCATGACTTCCTGCTACAGCAATACTCTCATAACCTCGCATAATACTTCCAAGCATTTCTGCTCTAGGGATTATTGTAATACCAGTCTTTATGCCTTCAAGAATTTCTGGATTTTTTTTATCAATTGCGGTTGATACAACAATCAAATTTGAATTTTTGACATTTTTTCTACTATGGCCAATTGATACTTTCGCACCCTCTTTTCTTATTTTTTTTAATTCATATGAATTACTAATATCTGACCCAGATACTTTATAACCTTTTTGTAATAGCAATCTTGCAATGCCAATCATTCCAGCGCCACCAATACCTACAAAGTGTATGTGCTTTATTTTTTTAAAAAAATTCATTTTATTTTTTAATGCAAATAGTTATTAACCTGTTTAACAATACTAGAAGCAGAATTAAGATGGTCTTTGTTCTGATTACTTTTCCAAATATTGTATGTTTTTTGAAGAACAATATCTGTTATTTTTTTCTTTAAAATTTCTGCACCCTCTTGCTCCTGATGCATGATTCCCATTCTTATGTTCTCAATATATTTTGCATTATAAAATTGATGATTATCTATTGCTGTTGGGAGCGGAATCATCAATAAGCCTCTAGACATTGAACTTACCTCTGAAATAGTTAGAGCCCCAGATCTGGATATTACAAAATCACACCACTCAATCAATTCATTAGGATTATCATAAAAATCTTTTACTTCTGCTTGAATGCCAAACTCTTCATATAAACTTTGAATATTGCCTTGTTTACCCGCTCCACATTGATGCTTCACTAGGATTTTATTACGAACCTCATTTAAGGATGCTGGAATGTTTTTATTAATATAATCTGCGCCCTGACTTCCACCGGTAATATAAATTCTTGTTTTTTCATCCTCTCTTCTTTTATTTGGTTCATTCTTAAATACACTTCTTATTGGATTACCAACAACAATAGAGTTCTTTACATTTTTATTTAGTGGAAATGCGATAAAGTTAATTTTTGAAAATCTTGAAAGTAACTTATTAGCAGATCCTAAAACAGAATTTTGTTCATGAGTAAATACTGGTTTTCTTAAAATCCAGCAAGCTATTCCTACAGGTACAGTTATAAAACCACCGAATCCAATCATTGCATCTATTTTTTCGACTTTAATAATTTTTATTAATCGAAAAATATTTAAGATTGAAGCCATGACTGATTTAACTTTATTTAAGATACTTTTACCCCTAAAACCCTCCATTGGAATTGCAAAATATTTAAAATTTGTATTTCTTATTGAATCTACTTCAATACTTGCACCAGATCCTACAAAAATAACTTCATGGCCAATAGTTTCTAATTCCTCTCCAACAGATATAGCTGGGAAAATATGTCCACCAGTTTTTGCGGCTGAAACTAAAATCTTCATATCCTTATATTAATTTGTTTTCGTTATTAATTCTAAGCACAATAGCAATCAAAGACATCATAATGATAATGCTTGTGCCTCCATAGCTTATGAATGGAAGAGTCAATCCCTTTGTAGGCAGCAATCCTATGTTCACGGCTATATTAAATAAGGATTGAATTGCTATTAAAATAAATATCCCAAATGATACATAACCCTGAAAGAGTCTAGCCTTCTTAAAAGAATCAAGGGATATTCTTAAAATTCCAACAAAAAGCATAATAAACATTACTAATAAAAATAGTCCTCCAACTACTCCTAACTCTTCTACTAAAATCGCAAAAATAAAATCTGTGTGAGCCTCTGGTAAGAAAAAGTTTTTTTGAAAACTGTTGCCAAGCCCTAGTCCAAACCAACCACCTTGACCAATACTAATCAAAGAATTAGATAACTGCCAACCCGCATCTCTTACAACTTCTTCAGCAAAAGGATCTGTAAATGCCAAAACTCTAGCAAGCCTCATTGGAGAACTAGAAATTGCAAGATAGCCTAACAATGCAATCAATAATGAAAGCATGGAAAACTGAAAAAAGGATATACCGGCATAGAATAAAATAGCTACAACAAGCAGACATATTATTGCAGTCGATCCTAGATCTGGTTGACCCATTATTAGAATAGAAATTATAAAGAGTAAAAATAATGGCTTCAGAAAACTTCGCAAAGTATTTATTTCCGACATTCTTCTAACTGAGTAACCAGAAATATATAGAATCAAACTGAATTTACATAATTCTGATGGTTGAATATTTATGGGGCCCAGCCTTATCCATCGAATACTCCCATTAACGCTAGTCCCAACTTCTGGAATAAATAAAACTGCTAGTAACAATATACTGACTAACATGAAAATCCAATCAGATGCATATAAAACATTTGAAGGAAGTATTAAAAAAAAAGACATTGCTAATAAGCCAATTGAAATGAATAACAGTTGTCTGGCTGCAAAATAAAAAGGATCGCCTGTCATGTCATCAGCTACATAAATACTGGCTGATGTAACCATAATAAATCCCAACGACAATAGACCTATAAATGGAATTAATATTAATAAATTATTCTTTGTATGCATTTGTTGAAGTGCTCACCTCTGTCTTCAAAGTTTTTATATTCCGTTGTACTTGGATATCCTGGAGAGAATAAAATATTTTTTTGATTCTGCGAAATTAGATAAGCGATAAGGTCTTTAAGGTTATCAAAGAGCATTTTACGCTCATGATAAATGCATTCATCAATTTCATTCTTATGTAACCCATAAATTAGAACTTCTTTAGGTCCATTGATATCAAGTTTTTTATAACCTTCTTTAGCTGGATTGCCACAAAGTATCAAAGTATATTCATTGCCCTTGTAGAATTTTTTTGCTTGTTTTAGGGCATAAAGCAAAGAATCAGAATTAGTAGACTTCGAATCATTAATTATTGAGTCAGTAATCTTCTGAAATCTAAAAGGCAGATCTTCTAAGTCTATTGGCAAAGATTTTTCTCCAAATATCCATTCATAAATTTTGTATGGGTCTTGCTCGCTAATATAATTTTTAGAGCTTTTGATTTTATTTTTAGCTTCAATATAGGCTTCATATGTTCCATGATAATCAAGATGATCGGAGGCAATATTTAATAAAATTCCAAAATCTAATTTATTTGAGATCATCTTGTCTAATTGAAAGCTTGAAAGCTCAATTATGGAATAATCATTTTTGTTTATAGAATCTAAAACTGGTTCTCCAATATTGCCAACTAGACCTGCTGAGTGATTTTGACTAATTATTTGATATAAATGAAAACAGGTTGTACTTTTTCTATTGGTACCAGTAATCCCAATTTTTATAGATGAATCTTCTTTAAAAAAAATATCTATGTCGGTTAATACTTTTGATGCGCTCTTTAGCTCTTGAAAAATATCTTTTGGTATTCCTGGACTGCAATAAATCGTCTCATATTTTTCTATAGGATTTATTTTTGAAAATTTTGGGATATTTTCATCAAAAATATCATAGGAAATATTATTTTTTATAAGGTATCTTTCAAAGGACTTTCCTGTAATGCCATAACCATATATTAAAGATTTCATTAAAATTGATTATCTCAATTTCAATGTTGCCAAAGCAATAAGAATTAAAACCAAAGTAACAATCCAGAATCTTACAATGATTTTAGGTTCTGGCCATCCTTTAAGCTCATAATGATGGTGTATAGGGGCCATTAGAAACACTCTTTTACCCCTTGTCTTATAAGATATGACCTGAATTGCAACACTTAATGTTTCAATTACAAAAACGCCTGCCATTATTGCAAAAACAAGCTCATGTCTTAGTATGACCGCTAATATTCCTAGTATTGCTCCAAGGGTAAGGGAGCCAACATCACCCATAAATATTTGGGCCGGATAAGTGTTATACCATAAAAATCCAATTCCAGATCCAATCAAAGCTCCACAAAAAACTATTAACTCACCTGATAATTTCAAATGAGGCAGATATAGATAATCTGCTATTATCTGATTGCCCATACTGTAAGCTATTAATCCCAAAGCCCCAGCTATGAGCACTGAAGGTAAAATAGCTAGTCCATCTAAACCATCAGTTAAATTTACAGCATTCGATGAGCCTACAAGAACAAACATTCCTGTTGAAATAAATACAAATGCGCTCATAGGAATAATTAAATCTTTAAAAAATGGCACTATGAATGATTTTTCTGCAATTACCTCTGCGGAATAGAATAAATAGTACATTGTTATAAAAGATACCAACATTTGCAGTAATATTTTTTGCTTTGAACTAAGTCCGTCAGAACTTCTATTTTTAATCTTTAAAAAATCATCTAAAAAACCTATCAAGGCAAAAAAAACTGTCACAAATAAAACAACCCAGATATATCTATTACTTAAGTCAGCCCAAAGCAATGTTGATATTACCAATGAGGATAATATTAAAAGACCTCCCATTGTAGGAGTACCAGATTTTTTATAGTGAGATTCTGGCCCATCAACTCTTACATGTTGTTGAAATTGAATCGATTTTAAGGATTTAATAATTGCTGGGCCCAATAAAATAGAAATTAATAGTCCAGTTACTGTGCCACCAAGGGTTCTCACAGTAAGGTATCTTAAAACATCAAAACCTGGATCTATATCAACTAATACAGTGCCTAAATATTCAAACATTAATAAATCTCTCCATTCTCATTCCTCTAGAGCCCTTAAGAAGCACCACATCACTCCTTTTAATATTTAATTTTAAGAAATCTCTTAGATCATCTTCATCTTTAAAAAAGAAGCCATTTTTTCCAAAGGATTGAATAGCATATTTTGTAAGGTCACCAAATCCAAGAAAAATATCAATTTTTTTTAACTTTGCATATTTGCCAACATCTTTATGCAGAAGCTTTCTAAATCTACCCAATTCAAGCATATCTCCTAAAATTAGAATCTTTCGTTTATTTGAACTTGATAATAAATCAATAGCTTTTTTAACAGAATCAGGGTTTGCATTATATGAATCATCGATTAACAGTGATTTTTTTAACCATTTTGTTTGTTTTTGTCTAACAATAGAGTTTTTATTTAATCTTTTATTAAACTTTTCTAAAGATTCTTTTAATAGAAATGATACTGCGAATGCTGCCATTATATTTTTCATATTATGGTCACCTGACAAAGAACTTTTAACTTTAAAATTAACATCAAATTTTTTTGAGATTATATTGAACTCTAATTTTTCAATCGAAGACTTGATATTTTCAGGATAAAAATCAGCATTTTTATTTTTCCCAAATGTAATCATATGAACATCATTACATTGCTGCTTCCAAAATTGCAGATAATTTAAATTATCATTTGGAACAATTAAATAGCCACCTTTTTTGATGTTTGGAATTAATTCAGATTTAACTTTTAAAACTCCATTAATATTTTTAAGATTTTCTAAATGTGAATTGCCTATGTTGGTAATTATTCAAATATCTGGTTTAAGAATAGAGCTTAAATAGTTTATGTCTCCAGATTTAGCTGCGCCCATTTCAATAACTAAATTTTTTGATTTTTTATTAGCATGGAAAATGCTTAATGGCATTCCGATTTCGTTATTAAAGTTTTTTATAGTTGATGAGCTTTTTGTTAAAGTATTGGAGACAATCTTTGTAGTGGTAGTTTTTCCATTACTTCCTGTTATACCAATAATATTTCCTTTGTATGTCTTTAAGATATTTTTGGATATTTTCTTGAGAGCTATTAATGAATTATTTACATATATAATTTTTTTGTTTTTATGACCTTTATATTCCAGTCTGTCGGTAATAACTAGAGATGCTCCTTTTTTTATAGCCTCAAATATATAATCATTTCCATCTAAAACCTCTCCTTTAATTGCTATAAATAAATATTCTTTTTTAATTGTTCTTGTATCAATAGAAATCCCCTTTATCTTTAAATTCTTTTTAACGGGTTGACCTAAAAATACCGATAAATCATTCGAATCAGTTATAAATCTCATCAACTACCTCATAGTCACTAAAATGCATGACATTACCTTTAATTTCTTGTGTTTCTTCATGTCCTTTACCAAGAATAACTAAACAATCATTTTCTTTGATTATAGAGCTACCATAAATTATTGCCTCTTTTCTGTTTTCGATAATTGTAATGTCATCCCTATTAACAGATCCATCCAGCGCATCACTTAATATATCTTCAAAGCTCTCATTTCGTGAATTATCTGAAGTGAAGATAACATCATTACTAAATTTGAAAGCACTCATCAACATTTTTGATCTTTTAGATCTGTCTCTATCTCCTCCACAACCAAAAACTACAACTAAATTTCTAAAATAATCCTTAATTGAAGAAAGAAAAAACTCAAATCCATCTGCATTATGGGCATAGTCAATAATAATATTTGCCTCAATATTATCAATTAAATCACTTCTTCCTTTTGGAAGAGTCAAAAAATCTAAATTATTAACGGAGTCTATTTTAAAAGAAGATAATCCAGTTGAGCATATGGCGAAAATCAAATTTGAAATATTAAATTTGGGGAAAAGAGAGGTTTCAAAGTGATATGTATTTTTTTCTTTATCAAAAATAGAAAAGGTAGATTTTTTTATATCACAACTATCAATATTGTAAAAAATATTTGCAGCAGAATTATTGTTTGAGATGGTTGTTAGACTATCTATCTCCTTGAAGTTAAATTTTTTATAGGTATCTAAATCAATTAATTTTAAGTTAGATTCAATATCAAATAATCTAAATTTTGTTCTAGCGTATTCCTCAATACTTTTATGATAGTCCAAGTGATCTGAGCCAATATTTAAGATTGATGCGGCTTTAAAATAATTGATATTTTGCAGTCTATTCTGATCAATTGCATGTGAAGAAATTTCTATACAGATTGATATGGGATTTTCTAATTCATAGAATTTAAAAATTTCAAATAACTCAAAAATATCTGGAGTTGTTTTTTTTGAAACTGATTGGTCTATCTCGCTATAATTATATTGGGTTCCAATAGTTCCGATATATAAAGAATCTTTACCCTGACTTGCTAATAACTGGTGACATAAATAAGCCGATGTTGTTTTTCCATTAGTACCAGTAAAGGCATAGTAAGTATTATTTGAAGTATCAAATAGCTCATAATATGCTTCTAAAAATTTGATAATTTTTGTGCTTGATTTGGCCTCTAAATCATCAACATAAATAACCTTTTCTGAATTTGAGTCATATGTCTTATCGTTATGAATAACTATAGATGCTCCATTCTCAATAGCTTCATCAATGTAAATACTGGCGTGATTCTTGCGTCCATTTAAGGCAAAAAAAATAAAATTATCTTTAACCTTTTTACTTGAATTTGTAACACCTAAAATTTTGATGTCAGGAGGAAGCTTTATCTCCAAAATATCTTCAAATTTACTCATCTTCAATATAGCCTAAATAATTTAAGGAGCTTTCTGCTATTTCAGCAAAAAGAGGAGCAGCAATCATTCCTCCAGAATATGCGTTCAAACCAGGGTCTTCGATAGACACAAATATTGTTAATGATTTTTCAGAAGAAATTGGAGTAATTCCAACAAAAGATGCACGATACAAGTCATCAGCATAACCTGACCCAGAGACTGTTTTATGTACTGTTCCAGTTTTACCCCCTGTTGAAAAACCACTTACCTCTGCTTTCTTTCCGGTACCAATTTTTACAACCTGTTTAAGAGCATCTAATGTGTGTTGAGCAGCATTTTCAGTAATGATTCTTTGAGATGTAACCTCATCATTTAATAATAATTTAAAATCTTTACGAATACCTTTATTTGCAAAAGTTGAGTATGCAGAAGCAATTTGAAAAGGGCTTATAGTAAAACCGTATCCATATCCTAAACTTGCAAGCTCCCTATCAGAAACTCTTTCTTTGCGATTAATTAATCCAAATGCTGCTGAAGGAAAATTTATTGAAATTGGTTTACTAAACCCAAATTTATAAAAATTTTCGATTAAGCTATCGTAACCAAGTTTTAGCGCTATTTGCGATGCGCCAACTTGACTTGAATATGCGATTATTTCTTTTGGTGTAAGTTGGCCATAATTTTTAGTATCTGAAATAATCTTATTATTAAGTTGAATTCTTCTCGGTATTTCAATAGTCATATCAGGATTTATTATTCCTTTATCAACAGCCACAGAAAAAACTATTGGTTTTAAAACAGAGCCTAGCTCATATGCATCAACTAATGGTCTATTTTTTTGTACTGATCTATTTGGGTTATTTGGATTATATGATGGGTAACTAGCAACCGCTAAAACTTCACCGTGATAATTATCAAAAACCAATACTGTTCCAGCTTTTGCTTTATTTTTAATGATAGTTTCAACAAGATATTTATATGAATAAAATTGAATGGTTGAATCAATTGTTAAATAAATATCTTTTCCTTTGATTGTTTTATTTACTTCAATAGGTTTTGAAATAATTTCTTGTTTGGCATTTGTATAAAATTTTTCTTTTCCACTTACTCCAGAAAGAATTGAATCATAACTTTTTTCAATTCCCTCTTGAGCCTTATCCTTACCATAGAAGCCTACTAGAGGAGCTACTTGTTCGCCCATTGGGTAATGTCTACTGTGTCTTTCTTCTACTTCAATATCATCAATTCTTAGACTTTTAATTGCTTTCTGTTGCTCAGAGGTTAATGATCTCTTTAAAAGAGTCTTTTTTTTAAATGGCTCATTAATTTGAAGCTCTATTTCAAGGTTTAAGATATCTTTTAATCTTAAATAATTATCAATGTTTAAACCGTTTAGTGCGTATAGATCATAATTAACAATTGAGACTGCTAACGGAAATTTATTTCGATCATATATAGCACCCCTAACAGGATTATTATCTCTGTACTTTATATATCTTTTTTTTCCTTCATTCTGTAAAAACAAACTATCCTCAATTTGTACAGAAAGAATTTTATAAATGACTAAAAAGATTGCACCAACAAAGCACAAACATATAAAAAATAATCTCCAATTAATAAAATTACTATTCTT
>Ga0255770_10005605_pt1 | contig 10314 bp, 9 predicted proteins | sample 071ome_22_FD_179968 | JGI IMG/M metagenome (GOLD analysis project Ga0255770, IMG submission 179968) | Coastal salt marsh microbial communities from the Groves Creek Marsh, Skidaway Island, Georgia - 071404AT metaG (version 2) | ecosystem: Environmental > Aquatic > Marine > Intertidal zone > Salt... | reverse complement strand
TGCTTCGATGCCGTCAACACTCGCTTCGTCGAGCAACCTCGAGAGTGGACCGTCCGCGACGATCTTTGCATTGTGGACGATAACAAGTCTGTCGCACACGGAAGCAGCCCCCAGGTCATGCGTGGACCACACCACACCCCGACCCCCGGCGACGAGGTCCTCGATGAGGTTGCGTACAGCACGCGCACTCGTGATGTCAAGCCCCGCCGTCGGTTCGTCCAACAGCAACAGGTCGGGCTCATGGACAAGGGCCCTGAGCAAAGCGGTCTTCTGACGCATTCCTCGGCTGAATCCCTCCGTCCGTCGGTCAAGCGCGCCGAGCATGCCAAGCGGGGCCGCATGCGCTTCGGTACGCCGGCGCGCAACGCTGTCCTCTACGCCGAACAACCGCGCATGAAACCGGATGTTTTCCCACGCCGTGAGGCGCACATGCAGACCAGTGGATTCCGTCATGACACCGATGCGACGCCGATGGTCAACGATGTCGCCATCGCCGAGCAAGGCCGTACCATGGGTTGGACGGTAGACGCCTGCGAGGATGCGAAGCAGCGTCGTTTTTCCAGCACCGTTTCCACCCACCAAGGCCGTGCTGACGCCTTGGTGGATGTCAATGTCGATGGCATTGAGGGCCATCACGTCCCCGAACTGCTTGCTCACGGAACGAAGGCGAGCGAGCACGTCACCCGTCATGCTCCCACTTCACTCAGAAGACGTCAACTCGACCAGCACGCCGCCCGTGGACTTTGGATGGACGAAGGCGATGCGTTTTCCACCAGCGCCACGACGTGGAACCTCGTCGATCATGACAACGCCGTTGTCCATGAGGTGAGCGATCAAGCCCTCCAGGTTGCCGACGTGAAAACACACTTGCTGCACCCCCGGGCCACGCCGTTCGAGGAACCTGCCAATGGGCGTCTCGGGGCCGGTGGGCTCCAGCAACTCCACCTTCGGAGCATGCCGATGCTCGTCGATGCCCGTGTCAAAGAAGCGCGTCGTTACGCCTTGTTCTTCGACGGTTTCGTCCGCCCCCGCTCGTGCCAACCCAAGCAAGGACCAGAACGTGGAGGCGTCGTCCAACGATGCCGTTGCAATACCGATGTGGTCGATGGTGATGGGCCCGAACGTCATGCAATCACCTCAGAGCCCCCCGGGGGGTGTGTATTCACCGAAGGTGTCGCGCAGAATTGAGCAAATTTCACCAACGGTCGCCTCCGCTCGTACAGCATCGAGCACGTATGGAAAGAGGTTCGAGGACCCTGCTGCAGCAGCACGCAATGCGTCGAGCGATGAGCGATGGTGGTCGTGGTTCCTTGAGGATCGCAACGAAGCCAACCGCTCATGCTGAGCGTGGGCCACTGCGGGGTCGATGCGCTGGACAGGGATGGAGCCCTCCTCGTCCATCACGTGCACGTTCACGCCGACAATTGGACGCCGACCTTCCTCCACGTCACGCTGGTGTTGGAAGGCGACCCGGTGAATTTCACGCTGCTGATATCCGTCCTCCACCGCTTTGAGGGCGCCGCCTCGCTCATCGATCTGTTGTATTTCTGCGAGCACCGCATCGACCATCACGTCCGTCAGTCGTTCAACGTGGTAGGAGCCGGCAAGAGGGTCGACAACGTCTGCGATGCCCGATTCTTCCGCGATGATTTGCTGAGTGCGAAGCGCGACGGTCGCTGAAGCCTCCGTCGGGAGGCCAATCGCTTCGTCGTATGAATTGGTGTGCAGGGACTGGGTCCCACCACATACCGCGGCCATGGCCTGAATGGTGACCCTCGCAACGTTGTTGAGCGGTTGCTGAGCCGTCAGCGAAACGCCGGCCACCTGGGTATGGAAACGAAGCATGGTCGATTTGGGATTTGAAGGAGAGAATCGCTCCGTCATCAGACGATGCCACAAGATTCGGGCTGCTCGGAACTTTGCCACCTCCTCAAAGAAATCGTTGTGGCAGTTGAAGAAAAAGGACAATCGGGGTGCGAAACTGTCCACATCCAAACCTCGTTCCACAGCCGCCTCCACATAGGCGAGGGCATCGGCCAGGGTGAACGCCAGTTCTTGCACGGCCGTCGAACCGGCTTCACGAATGTGGTATCCTGAGATGGAAATTGTGTTCCAACGAGGGATTTCGGCTGAACAAAATTCGAAAATATCGCAGATTAGCCGCATGCTTGGCCCCGGTGGAAAAATGTACGTACCACGAGCGATGTACTCCTTCAAAATATCATTTTGAATTGTACCAGAAATGTCGCTCATTGGTACCCCGTTTTCCTCGGCGACAACGGCATACATCGCCAGGAGAACCATTGCAGGAGCGTTGATGGTCATCGACGTTGACACGGAATCAAGTGGAATACCGCGAAACAAGTCCCGCATGTCATCGAGCGTCGACACCGAAACCCCGACACGGCCGACTTCGCCTTGGCTGAGCGGGTCGTCTGCGTCCAACCCAAGTTGTGTCGGGAGATCGAACGCCACGGAGAGCCCCTTCTGACCCCTGTCGAGCAAGAGTCGAAACCGTTCGTTGGTCGCTGATGCTGAAGAGAAGCCGGCATATTGGCGCATGGTCCATCGGCGCTGCGTGTACATGGTCCGATGAATCCCCCGAACATACGGGGGCTGGCCGGGATCAGCACGGTGGGCATCTGGTCCGAGGTCATCCACAGTGGGGATGGTCTTGAGCGGGAGCCCGCCCAGCGTGACCTGCTGGTCGGCATCGGTCATGGGCGGTGGTGCTGCCGCCGTCCCTTGAACCCTCGTCCTCAATGGTGGTGGCCACCAGGGCCGTGAGCGTGACCATGCGCGAGTTCGTCCTCGGTCGCATCACGAACCTCCACGACCTCAACCGCGAAGGTCAACGATCGTCCGGCAAGCTGGTGGTTGAAGTCAGCCACCACCTCGTCGTCACGAACCTCGGTAATCGTGAAGGGTCGTGGTCCGTCCTCCATACCGGCAACAAGGGTCATGCCAACTTCGAGCGGCACCTCTGCCTCCACTTCAGCAAACTCTGCTCGCGGGAAGGTGACGACGTTGGCCTCCTCGCGCTCGCCGTAGGCGCGTGCTGGTTCAAGGGTAAACGTGCGACGCTCGCCCACCTTTGCACCCAGCATTTCTGCTTCGAATCCGGGAATCATGTTGCGATGGCCGACGAGGAAGGTGAGCGGATCACGACCCTCGCTGCTGTCGAACACCTCCCCATCTTCGGGGAAGGTCCCTGTGTAATGCACGCTTGCTACTGCGTCGTTCTGGATTTCGCTCATGCCTCTACCTCCGGGTGTCCATCCGGCGAAGGAGCCTCAGCATCTCCGCGGCGACGTCGGGTGGAAGGATGCGTTCCGCCTCCTTCTCTTGCACGAATTCCACAGCGGCCTCAAAGGAGATGCGTTCACCTTTGGCCCACACTTGTCCGAGAACGTTGGAGCGGTGCTCTTCGGGAACACCTTCGTTCGCCAAGATGTCCTTGGCTGCATACTTGTACTCAAGGTACTTCTGACGGTTCAGCTTCCTGACCTGCTTCTGCCGGCCACCGCCTTTTTTCTCGCGGGAACCCTTGCGACGTTGCCCAACGTTCCGAGATTGCTTGTCCACGGTGATGGTCTTGAACACGTTGGAGTTGCCTGCAGAGATGGTGGCAGGATCGATATCAAAGTCATCGTCCTCCACGTCTTCTTCGATGGCCTTCTCAACCACGCTCACAGCTGCCGTCACGGTGCTGGTCTGTTCTTCAACAACGACGAGTGTTTCTTCCACGGTGTTGTTGGCCTGAATGATGGATTGTGCCGCTTGGGCGCTCTTCGCCGACATGCGTCGAAGCTTGTCAAGGTCGCTCTCTGCAGGGGAAGCGTCAACCGTTGAGGGAGGAACCGAGACTGGAGCGCTCACAGGTGCCGTTGTGGGGACGTCCACCTTTTGTGCGTCATCAGAAAGCGCGGCCTTCGCTTCTTCCTGACGTCGACGAAGTTCCTCTGATGCGTCGCCAGCGACCTGGCGGACGTGCCCTGCACGTTGCTGACGTGCCTCAGCCTCGCGAGCTCGCTTTTGTTGATCCTCACGGCGGCGGTTTCGCTCCGCACCTGCGTTGGGGGCAAACGGGTTTAGTGGGCCATCTCGAGGCCCTCGACCGCCGCGACCTCGCCCCCCTCGTCCGTGAACCACGATGCTTCCTCCTTCGTGGTGCTCCGACCACCGAATAAAAAGGATGCGACGCAGTTCACCAAATGATGGGGGTGGCATCGGTGCGCAATTGCGGGTCAACGGCGCTTCCTGCGAGGCGGGTGCTGCGACCTGCGTGATGTTCCAACCATCCAAGTCGGGCAATCATCGTTCCATTGTCGATGCAGTAGTATCGAGCCGGAACGTGGCTGGTGCCCATTCGCTCCTCAGCCATCATGCTGCACATGTCTCGAAGCCGTTGATTGCAGGCCACGCCTCCGCCGAGCAGCAGTTCGGATTTTCCAGCGTGTGCCATCGCACGCTCGGCGACTTCGACACAGGCAGCGAAGGCATGCTCCTGCAAGGACCAGCACACCGCCTCAAATGGGACACCGCGTTCCACCATGGTGGTGGCTGCTGTCAGGACGCCCGAGAACGCCATGTCCATGCCTCGAACGGCAAACGGCAGTTCAAGTTCAGCCAATCGAGCATCGGGATTGCCTTGGAGGTAACGGGCGGCTTCTTTCTCGATCACGGGGCCTCCCGGGAAGGGGTGTCCAAACCTGCGTGCGAACTTGTCGAGCATGTTTCCAATACCAATGTCCAAGGTTTCCCCAAGCACACGGTAGCGCCCATCCAGCCTCGTGATCACCTGCGTGTTGCCCCCGGAAACGTACAGGAGCACAGGGTCATCACACGCGCACTCGGCTCGGCCGATTTCGATGTGGGCGACGCAATGGTTGACGCCCACAAGCGGGACATCATGCCGGACGGCCAAGGCCCGAGCGATGCCTGCTCCGACCTGAAGGCAGGCTCCAAGACCAGGCCCCTGTGAATACGCAACGGCTTCCAAATCTGCCAGGTCCAAGTCATGCTTGGAGAGGAGGTCATCGAGAAGACCACCAGCAACGTCACGGTGGTGGTCAGCAGCGACACGCGGGTGGATTCCGCCCTCCATCGGTCGCAGGGTGTCGATGCATGCGGGCAGGGCTGCACCATCAGCGGTGACCGCTCCGAAGGACAGGGTGTGCGCCGTAGATTCCAGTCCAAGCACCCAACCGGGCATGCCTCACGCTGCGGCTCATGGTTCATCAACCCTCGATTCCAAACGGGAAACATGCGAACGTTGCTGCACACCTCAGGAGAGGTGGTCGTTCGGGCTACGCCCCATGAGGTCGTATGCCTGCAAGGCGCTGACGTTCTGATCCACAACGACGTGATTGAACGCGTCGAAGCGCACGGCACCTTGCTGGCCGAGTTTGATGCCGATGGAAGCACGGACCATGTGACGGCCATCGATCTGCATGGAAGGGCCGTCATTCCCGGCTTGATCGATGCGCACACCCACTTGATTTGGGATGGCGACAGAAGCGACGAACTGGCGATGCGACGTTCTGGATTGTCCTACGCGGAGATTGCTGAACGAGGCGGAGGCATCCAGCGGACGGTGCAGGCCACGTGTGCAGCGACCGATGAACGGTTGGCGGCCATCGGTCACCAACGCGCCAAAGTGGCGCTGCGTCACGGAACAACCCACCTCGAAGCCAAATCTGGCTACGGTCTCGACACAGCGAACGAGTTGAAGCTGCTCCGAGTGGGCGCAGCGCTTGACGGGGCCGCAAACCTCCCTTCCATCCAAAACACATGGCTTGGTGCGCACGCCATTCCCCCTGGGATGTCCGAACGTGACACCGTTGAGGCCATGTTGAGCGAGCAACTTCCCGCGGTGGTCGAACAAGGCCATGCTGTCGCGGCCGACGTGTTCTGTGAGCCGGGTTGGTTTGGGGTGGAGTCGAGTGAGGCCCTGATGACGGCGTCAAGACGTCACGGACTTGAGGTACGGATGCACGTCGACGAATTCCAAGACAGCGGCGGTGCTGAACTAGCGGCATCGTTGAGGGCGACGACCGCCGATCACGCCCTGAAGTCGTCCACCGAGGGGCTCAACGCCATGGCCGATGCAGGCGTTAACGTCGGCTGGCTACCGGGGACCCCGCACATGATGGGCATGGATCTGCGGCCCCCGACCGACGCCATCGGCGCTTGGACCATCGCCTCGGATTTCAACCCGAACTGCCCGAGCCTCAGCCTTCCATTCGCCGCCTCGCTGCTTGTGCATCGGTGCGCCGTCAGTCCCGGAGCGGCCTTGGCTGCCGTAACGAGTTCCGCTGCTCAAACGACCAAGCGTTCGGATGGATACGCTCAGGGCGTTTTGGAGGTTGGGGCTGTGGCTGACATGAATGTTCTCAGGTCGTCGAGATGGCAAGGATGGTGCACTGGCCCCGGCCACAGCCCGTTCCAAGCAACGGTCCTCAGAGGGGAACTTATCCTCCATGATAATGGATTATCGCCTTCTCCAGATGTTTTTCCTGAATTAAGAGGTGCATCAGTATGAAAGTGGATATCAACAGAGGGTGGTTTGAGACCGTCATTTGTTCTGCACGAAAAGGACAAGATGCACGGCTCCGCCGTACCCTCGAAGCAAGGGCAACCCTCCGTCAACGCCAGGACGGTTGCCGTGCGTCGTGGGTTTCGCGATCCCTCGATGGCCAGCCGATGTTCCTCGTCCAATCTTGGTTCACCGATGAAGCTGCATGGCGCACGATCTCAGAACATGTGGAAAAAACGCTTGGGCCACATGATGCCTTGGAGTCCCTTTTGGCCGGCCCACCGTTGGTTGGCGCTTTTGAGGGCCCCATCATGCCCGTGGGAGAGCACCATGATGACGCATAAGATGGATTATGCGACACATTTAGGACATCGGTCTACAATCGCATGCAGTGAAATCGACGCACAGGCGCGCAGCACCTCGATTTGTTCGACGAAGGGGCGCGGTCCAACAACAAATTCTTGATTTCGGCGCTCCGAGGGTAGCCTCGGAACAAGAAACTGGCCCTGTTGTGCACGAGCAAACCCTTTGACCCACCCACATGACGGTCGGTCATGAACGGCGTCCAGGGATTTTGCCTGAAGTGCAAGACATACGGGCCGGTCAAGGACGGGAAGGAAGTCCAGATGGCGAACGGGCGTGTTCGAGTCGCAGGATTTTGTTCTCAATCCGGATGCACCGGAAAAATCTCGAAAATCGTGCGATGAGCCGCCTCACCGATGTGGATAAATACCGGCCCACGGTGGCTCAGACCACGAGGGCTCGTGGTCTAGGGGTTATGACGTCGCCTTGACATGGCGAAGATCGCCAGTTCGATTCTGGCCGAGCCCACCTCTGCATCTGTCAGCCATTCGGCTCGGGCAATGCATGAAGAACGTTCATTCGTCTTTGTAGAGGTGAATGCTCCAATTTTGTTTGCAAAGCGTTTTGACCCTCTTTCATGAATATGAAAAAGGGGCAGACTTTTCTCAAAGAGTGTAAACGCTATTCACCTATGAGGAAATTTCATCCTGAATATCAAGCAACTCTTCAGGCGATGGTAAGGCCTCGAGCAGTTGCTCGGGGTTTTCGATGAGCGCTGGCGGTTGATCGTCATCGCTGAAACTGAAATCCGTGTTGCCACCGCTCCACGTTCGGATGTTCTCTGCTTGTTCAAACGTCTCCTGCGTCTCTGAACCTTGGCCTGAGAGGGAGTATTGCGACGGATCCACGTCGCGTTTCGGGGCCGGCTCACGTGGCGCGTCGCGTTCCTCAAGGATCGACCCTGAATGAAATGTCGAGCACTCCATGCACCGAACGCTTCCGCGTGCATCAAGGCACCCACACGCAGGGCAGAAGGCAAGGCCCCGAAAGGCATCCATGCCTTCACCCACCACGGTCACTCCAGGAACATCGAATCTTGTTCGGCTTCAATGAGGTCGCCCGTACCGTCTTCTTCAATCGTCACGGTTCCTTCATCGTCGTTGAATTCAACGATGGTTCCGAAGTAATCCTCACCATCAATCTCAACACCCACGTGACTTCCAACATCGATGGCGGGTTCATCCTCCCCTTCTTCGTCGTCGTACTCTTCGTCGTTGTACTCCTCATCGTCGTACTCCTCATCGTCGTACTCCTCGTCGTCGTACTCTTCGTCGTCGTACTCTTCGTCGTCGTTTTCTTCGTCGTCGTACTCCTCGTCGAGGTCTTCCTCGTCGGCCGGGTCATCGCTGGAGCCCTCATCGTCGTCCATCTCGGACGACGCGTCTTCGTGGTCAAGTTCGAGTTCACGCATGGCGCGCGCACGGGCACGCCAGCCAGGGACGATCACATACTGCGTGACCAACGAGGCCACGAGTCCAGCCCCGGTAAGGAAGATGGCCAGCCACGCGTCCCAGTAAAAGCCCGCTGGCATGGAAGGGATGCCGGATTCTCCTTTGGTCCCGGCAAGGGGAGCCAGTGAATTGCGGCACTTCCCTTCTTGTGCTGTGGGTTCGCAGTCATAGATGTCGCCTGCGAAGTAGGTCTCTTTTGTGACTGGATCGTAATAGGATTCACCAAACGAAGCCGTGTGCGCATCGGAAGGATCGAAGGCAACGCGACCGCCGGCACCGTCGACTGGACCAATCAAAGCGTTGACGAACAGCAGCAGAAGGATGAGCGCAAAACTGGCGTGGATGAGTGGCCAAACCACGTCGTTCCACGACTTCGACATCATTCGCTTTTGCATTGGGGATGGGAAGGGTTTCTCAGGAATCACGACAGGCTCGACAACGCCATCGTGCTCTTCAACGGCTGCGATGAACTCCACGCGGTCAATCGAACCATCGCTGTCAGCATCGATTGTTCGAGCGATGGTCTCGACCTGCTCCATCGAGAACTCCAAACCGGTGAACTGGACGATGGCATCATACAGTTCCTCGATGCTGATGGAGCCAGAACCATCCGTATCGACCTCGTGGAACATTTGGGTGATGTCGAGATCCTCAAGGGCATCCAAGAGGGCTCCGAAGGGGTCATCGGTGTCCACACCAGGTGCGGCTTCGACAGCGTCCTCGTCTTCGTCTTCCTCATCTTCATCGTCCTCGACTTCGTCGTCCTCGTCATCTGAACCAACGACCGATTCTTCACTGACCTCATCGTCAGCATCGTCGTCTGCCTCATCAACGTCATCAGCCTCGTCGCCACCGTACGTTTCGATGCCATCGTCTTTGGCATCATCGTCTTCTTCAGCATCGTCAATGACCTCCGCCTCATCGTCCTCGTCTGCCGCGGCGTGCTCAGGTGCAGGTTGGTCTGCTTCGACGTCATCTCCAATGTCGACATCTGAGACCTCATCGTCGTCCTCGGGCGAACCCTCGAATTCGTCCTCCCCAGCCTCGTCGTCTGCCGTTTCTAATGCATCGTCCAGCGGTGGTACCGCCTTCGTTGAAGCCCAAGATGATGCGGCCTTCTCAAGTTCGTCCTTTTTCAGGTACGTGTTGCCATCGTCGTTGAAGGTCGAGGCGTGTTCCAAGAAGGCCTCCCGCTCTTCGGCTCCAATTCCATGGTTGGCCATCACACGCTCGAGCACGTTTTCGTTGAAGTCCAGCGTCGAGGACGACCCGTCCTGCTCCTCTCCCAGCGATGCATCGTCCGACGCGAGGGTCGCCTCAAGCTCGCCCAGATCAATGCTGCCATCGCCGTTTTCATCGATGGCGCGCACTAGCAAATCCACCTGCTCAGGAGGCAGCGCGGCAAGGTTGAGCGCCAACAGTCCTTCTTTCAGTTCGCTGGAATCAATGACGCCGTCGCCGTTGGTGTCGAAGCGCCCAAACAAGTCCATCACGGACATGCCGTTGTCGTCCAGCCACGCACGAAGGACGTGCACAACGTCATCTGCGACAAAAACGACGCCGCACGAGGTGCAGGAACGAGGCTCGTGGTCGAACAATTCACCGCACGCACCACATTCCCAGCGCTGCTGTTCCCCACCAAGGCGGATGCCGCACTCTGGGCACGACGTGGAATCGATGGGAATGATTGCGGAGCACCCGCCGCAGGCCGCCATGCTCTGTTCATGGCCTTCGTTCGTCGACATGGTGGTCCCCTTTTGACGCACATCAAGCGACGATATAATCATTCATGGGCAAGGACGAGGCCCTACGGGGGAAGTGCATGGGACGGACGCACCTCCACGCCGTACGTCCTTCGCATGCCGTTCACGACGTCCAGCGGTTCGTCCTTGAGCACGGATTTCGACGACCGGTCGTGTTCACCCGGTCGCCGGATGCATGGCCCTCCACCTCAAACGAAGA
>Ga0255770_10005604_pt1 | contig 10314 bp, 18 predicted proteins | sample 071ome_22_FD_179968 | JGI IMG/M metagenome (GOLD analysis project Ga0255770, IMG submission 179968) | Coastal salt marsh microbial communities from the Groves Creek Marsh, Skidaway Island, Georgia - 071404AT metaG (version 2) | ecosystem: Environmental > Aquatic > Marine > Intertidal zone >... | reverse complement strand
AAGAATGATTCCTATTGCAAAGTTGTACATGGATACTACAGTACAAGAAGAAATTGAGCCAATGTACGAAGAGAGTGCAATGTCACAAGTCATCTTTAATGAGTATGAAGAAAATGACGATAGATTCACTATTGAAGATATTGATATGAAAACTCTTGACTTTGATAAAGACTATTCAAAAATGGGTGCAATGTTTGAATATGGTTTAACTGTCACAGAAGATGTAAAAGAAAATGGAATACCAGAAGATTGGGATAAAGAATGAAAGAAATTAAAAATGCCCATGACTTAGCAAATGTTTTTAAGTCTGGCGAATTAATAAACGAAAAAGCTATAGAAGAAAATCTTGATTTAATCACAGAAATCTTCAAAGGTACAATATATGAAATAAAGGAAGGGGAAGAGGAATAGTGTTAAGCCCAATTAAACTAGATACTCTAGAAATAGATAAAGGAAAACCTTTTGTTATTGTTGAGTTGAGCGATAAAATAAATGGCGAAACAATTAAAATATTTTTGACTAGAGCCGATATGGAAGTCTTGACAAAATATTTTGATTATGCCGAAACTGTTTTAGCGTATCAAGATTAAAACGATAGCCCTGTGTCACTCACGCCCTGTTTAATGCAGGGCTTTCGTTTATCCAAATTGCACCGTCCCGGGGGGACGGAACCGCAAGCGGATACCAGCTCCGCTGGTCAAACTTGCATTTATGCTCATTTACATTCATCATTCAATCCTAATTTTTTATCCTAATTTTTGTTGCATAGTTTTTTAGATGTAGTAATGTAGATAGTAAGTAATAGAAACAAGAGAAAGGACAGAAATGTCACATTTTACAGTATTGGTAGTATTACCAAAAGAAGGACTAGAAAAGCTAGAGGGTAGAGAATTTGAGGGTAAGGAAGAATGGCAGAATGCCTATGACCACCAATGGTATCATCCACAGTTGGAACAAGCGTTAGAGCCTTATAACGAATGTCCACCAAATGAGAGTGATTATGTTGAAAGAGTTTTGGAGTATAACGAAACAGCTTCAAAAGTTTATTCAAGCTATTTATCTAAACAATGGGACTTGTTAGCACAAGAGTTTGCTGTTGTTAAAGACCAACAAGAACAACACCATAGAATATCGCAAGTGCATGATAAAGAAGCAGAGGGTGGATTTAGAAAATACACAGAAGATGAAATCGCTGTAAAGCTAGAGCCATTTAATGAACTCTATGGACTTATGGCTACAGAAGATTTTGACCTGTACAACAATGACCATTGTGAACTATTCAAATCATTATTTTGTTATAGTGATGAAATCGTTTGGAGTGATAAGGGAGATGTAGAAGATGTCTTTTACTCTAATCCTTATGCAAAATGGGATTGGTGGGTAGTCGGTGGGCGTTGGCGTGACATGGGCGACAATGGACTATTTGAAGATATAAGCGTATTCTCTAAAGAAAAAGAAGTACCTTATTGGACAGAAGAACTTGGTTTTAAACTACACCAAATAGAAAGCGAACTTGGTATTGATAAGAAAGACATATCAAGAGAAGAATATTACGAATTGATTACAGACTATATCGCTAGTGGTAATCCTATCGTAAGATTTTATGATAATGAGGGCAATCCTAAAGAGTATTACGATAAGAAAGACTTACTAACTATGGTAAAGCGTAAAGAAGAAACAGTATGGGCAATGTTGTTTCCCGAAGAGGGTTGGATTGAAGCAGGCGAAATGGGTTGGTTTGGAATATCTAGCTTAGACAGTTTGGATTTAGGCGAAACAGAAGAAGCTAAACAAGACCAATACGCACTTACAGATAATCTAATAGAGAAGTATAAAGATACTCATATCGGATTAGTCGTGGATTGTCATATCTAATGGAACATAATCCCGAAACATGTGATGAATGTATTCAAGCTAGAGAAACAGGCGATATGGATACAACAGGTTATTAAGAAGTAAAGCTAGGCATAGCGACTTCGGGGCTAGAGGGTTTTATAGTTTTCCCCTCTAGCCCTATTTTTTTTATCCAAATTGCACCCGCGGAGCGGGTTCCCTTCCCCGGAGGGGATACCTTCTCCGAAGGTCAAACTCGGATTAGACTCATTCACTTTCTCATTTTTATCCCATTTTTTATCCGATTTTTATCCTAGATTTTTATAAATATATTTTGCATTAATTTTTAGATGTAGTACGATAGTTAGAGAGTGAGAGAAAGGAAAGAAATGGAAACTCGCGTAATCGGTGAAGTTGGTGTCGACTCGGGACAGGTGTTTATTACTGACCCATGTTACATCAAACATACTGAACAAGGTAACGGACAATATAATCTTGAATGGAAAGAGGAAGTTGTCGGTGAAGAAAACGGTGTCAAAGAAGTAAGGAGAGTTCCGGTAGCTCTGAACGACCCTACTTTAGACAATAAGCAAAACTTTTATACAAAGGTTTGTGAAGCTAACAGGAACGGCAAAGGACATGCTGAAGTTGAGCTAGGTGTTGTTATGAATACAACTCATGGTGACGGTAGCTACGCAGTTGAGGGAATCTTTGATGATGATGGGCAGTTTATGGGAATATTCATAGACTTTCACGGAAGCGTTAAAGCTGAGTTCGAGTACAAAGATGATGAGTGGTACTAATGTATAAAACAGTAGAAACTCGTACAAGAGCGAACAAAGAATACAACCTCTTAGTAGCGTGTGATATGCCCGAAACTAAAAAAGAGAACGGAGAAACTAGGACTTTTGGGGAATGGCTAAAACATAAAATGATATTTTTAGAAGACCCAAAAGACCAAGCCGAGCTTAATAAGTACTGGGCAACTTTAGAGGAAGAATAATGTTAGCAATTGATAACATTTGGATTTGTGTGGGGTGTGAATTAGAGTTCACGCCTCGCACAGACAAAGGTGTCTTAGAGGATTTCCAATATGTCTGCCGGACATGTGGGGAATCCTAAAGCGACCCTCCGGAGGAGGGGGTATGTTTCGCTTGAAAATGTATCTTATTTTAATGCAAAATTACAGAAGAAATTTTAATCCTAAATTTTGTGTATAAATTCAAGATGTGTAATATAGATAGTAATTAAGAGATATGGAGAAATCATATGAACGAATGTAAAGAGAAAGTATATACACGGTGGTCAATGAAACACGAGATAATTGATGACCTAGAAAGTTATGACTTAGATGATGTCACCGAGAATGATTTAGATGACATTATTAGAGAAATAGCAGACTCACTTGTCCCTGCATATAATCATGTCTTGATAGAGCAATGTAGTCACTATCAGGGCGAGGAGTTTTGGGACTTGTGGAACGATAATAGTGGATTTGGAGGCGAAACGCCTTTGGACATGCTTCGGGCTAATCTGTGGAGTTTATACTATCAGATAGGTAGCGAAGTATTAGAAGAAAGAAAAGAGGAGAAATAATGGATATATCCATAGAAGCACAAACTCCTCCCTCAAAGGTCTTCACAGACAGAGGGGGAAGTAAGTATGACATGGCTATAGAACATGCAATTAAGAACACCGGTGAATGGTTTAAGGTCATTTCCGTACCAGTTGAAAAAAGAAGTTCAGCTTATAGCACGGCTTCAGCAATTAGACAGGGACGACTTGGAAACATACCGGAAAATGCAAATATTGAATTAGTTTGCCGTAGGGTAAACGATGAAATTGTAATGTTTATTAGAAACAATGCTTAGGGCATTATGGAGAGCGATAACTTTTCACAAAGACGATGTTAAAACAGTTCTAAACAAACAAGAAACAGAACAATTTTTAAAAGAGTTTGACGAGTTAAAACGCAAGTATAATAAACAATAGAAAGATTTCGGGCTACCGTCCTCCTTTCGCCCTATGACCTTTATTGGTTATGGCTAAGACCCTGCCCCTGCAAGGGACTTACAATAGAGCGAGGGAATTTTTTAACGGTAGCCCATCTTTTTTATCCAAGTTTCACCCTCCCGGGAGGGAGTCCCTCCGTGGGGGATACCACCTAACCATCTACTACTACCATACTGGTACAGATTTTCCCAATCTACTATTCTGCATACGAATTTAATCCCAGTTTTTAATCCCAGTTTTTTGGGGTTTCCGTTAACCAATAACGACAAGTGATTTCCAATCACGACACTTATTCTGGCTTTTTATCTTAGTTTTGCTAGTAAGAAAATTAGGATTAATTTCCGGATTCACTATGAAACAAAAAGAGGGACATTTCTGCCCCCCTAATTGCGAATATCAGAGAAAGGAGTTATCAATTTTTATGAACTAAAGATTGATTAACCTTTACCATGTAATCATAACACTTTTAAATATAATGCAAAAAAAATAGGATTAATTTTTCGGCAATAAATGGGGGTTAGTAGCCACAGTATCCTTGACATTCAATGTCAATTAGTTCTTTGTCTTGATTCATTCCTTTTGTAAAATCAACTTTATCTAAAGGTATTCCATGTCTTGATACATAATGTTTCATTAGTTGCATATCTCTGACTCTGTAATCAAACTCTACGGCTTCAGCAAATTCTTGTGGTTTTTCTTCTTTCATCTCTAACCATTCACTATCACTTCTATAAGGACACATAATACAAGCAGAACGAGGTGGCTTAGGCATACCATTGTCTTCATAATATTTAATACAATCTTCTCTTGTAATTAAATTAGCAACTAATGGATAACAATTTATACCCCATTCTTTTTCGGGGTAAGCCATTCTACGCATTTCGTCATAAGACACACCTAAAACAATCTCTATACTGGTATATCTAAGTCGTTGACGACCTAAAATTCTTCTAATCTCTCTTTGAATAGGTTTAATTTTATAATCAGAAGTGCATTGTCTTCTACTGATTCCAATTTTACCATTCTCATTTCTTGTATATAAAGGTATTTTTATAAAGCCATTATTGACATCATCATAAACATCTTGCACAATATTAGAAGTTCCAACGACATGTATTGGTATTGTTGATATAACTTTTAGTTTTTCTAAATGTTCATACACTTCTTTCGGCTCATTGCCTGTATCAGCGAATATGCAAACATCAGCAGGTTTTATTTCGCCTTTCATCATCATCAGAAGAATAGTTGACGACTGAACTCCTGCACCAAGCGATAAGACACGAAGTGTTGGCTCATCTTCCTTATGATAAGTTCCTCGTGTAAATCTTTCTTCTTTCAAGTACATAATCTTATCCCTGCGAGGTAGGTGGTCAATGAGGACACCTTATGGCTAATGCCCCTCTCTTTCTTAATAAGAGCATGAAACCTACCTCACTATTAATTTTAAGATAGGATTTCATATCTAAGGGTTTATCTTTCTCCATAAGTAACTTACAAAGTCACCTTTTAATTCCCATGTATTTATTATGTTTGCTATGTAATCTAGCAAACCATAAACCTTTTTAGTCATAGCTCTCTTTATAGCTTCCAATTCATCTCCTTATAGCGTTTAGGATTGCCTTTAGAGTCTTTCTCTCCCTCATAAACTTTAAAATTTTCATTTGACAACCATTCATTTTCAATACTAGAATACGAGTAATACTTTCCAATTTTATTTTTACTCGGATTTGGAAACCACCACAAACCTACTTCCATTGTGATAGCAGTCATATTTGTTTCATTAAAGTCTACTGCTCTTTCCTGCATTTCCTTTAACGAATTAAAATCGTCTTCTTTTAATTTATTAGTTCCTTTTACTTCATTTAAAAACAATTTTACGGAATCTCTAGGGTAAATAACATAGTCCGGTATCAACAAAACCTTACGCACATCATAGAACTTAGGAACAAATCCGTCTTTGGGGTCTGTACCAACCTTTTGATAACTTCCTGCTATGTGTGGGTATTTTTCCAAATCACTTTCAGAAGCACCACGAACGAATCCTTTTTCTTTTAACATCTGTTGCATACGAAAGTCTGCTTGGTCTTGTTGAGTTTTAAAATTTCTTTCTTCAAAACTATTAGTGTACTTGTCAGTCATATTGTTCTTCCCAACTATTCTTAATCGGAATATTTGCAGTTCTTCTCCATTCTTCTAAATCCCACCTTACACCTTTATTTTTAGGCAAGTTTAATAACTCTCTATCACATTTTTTTACATAATCTGTTAAATCAACAAGAAAATCGAGTTTTGGTTGTAGTTTACCGGTAAACACATTTAAACAATTGTGCATAGGGTGGTGAGGATATTCGTCATGAAAATCTTTTGCAATTATGAATCTCTCTTTTGCTTGTTCTAAGAAATTGTCCGGATTTAATATTCTAATTCTCCCTTTAAGAGGTTGCTTATCGTGTTTGATGTAAGTGTATATAAAAATGTCTGTAAGTTTTTTAATTGTTTGTACTGTTGGACTTTTTACTTTTCCCTTAGTTATATTTCTCCAACTCACCATTAAGTTGTAAGGATTTTCTTTTATTTTATTTTCTTTGTGATGTTCTTCAATTATTACATTTAAGGCAGTATTTAAGTGTTTTGGTATTTTAGATAATTTATCTGCGTTATAAATTTCTATAAAATCATAACTTTCAATCATTTTAATCTCCTGTTGTTTGGGACGGGCTAGGTATCTGACCTAGCCGGTATCCTTTAATACTTCAACTAGTTGAGTTTCATATTGTATACTCACTCGTCCCTTTTACTAAGCATTGTTAACTAGCATGTTCTAATAGCGAACAGAACTTTATCTGTTCTCTTACTTAGTAAATCTAAGGGCAGTTAACAATTACTTTATTTTGTATCCCCATACATTATTTAGCACTTATTAATCTTCTGCCCTAGTGGAGGTGGGGAGAATTGAACTCCCGTTACTTCTTGTAACCTGTCCCACAACTTAACTGTGAATCGCAAAAAGTCTTACCTTTCACCCCCTAAACCTTTAATTAAAAAGGTGCGTCCCCCTCTGCAATCTCGCTCATAGGTCTTGCGACTGGTTGAGCAGGTTGTTGAGCAGGTTGTGACTGATTATTTGCAAAGCTTGTGCCGGAGTTATTACCGTCACCGGAATAACTAACACCACTTATTGATTGATAATCTAGACAAACACTAATGTTATTTGCGTTGACTAAATACTTAGATTTAGTTTGACCAGTTTGTCTGTCTTCCCATGTTTCTTTTTTAAGAGTTCCCTCAACCATTACACGCATTGATTTTGCGTTTGCTGGAAATGAAGCATTGAGATTGTCTGCTAGATTTTCCCATGCAGTAACATCAACCCACATATCATCAGTATCTTCGCCATAGGTCTTTACAACCATACTAGCTTTTGCAATTGATTTACCGGTTTGAGTAGTTCTCATTTCCGGTTGTAACATATTCCCTGTTAATTGAATATAATTAATAGCCATTTACTTTACCCTCCTACGGAGCAACTATTTCGTCCCAAGATTTATCTTCGGATATACTCTTGGACTTTCCAAGAGATTTACTTAGACTACTCATGTATGTAGCTTTTGCTTCATTCCAATCCATAGTCCACTTATCATAAGCGTTAGCGTCTTCATAGACACCTAGCTTATTAGCTTTTGCTCTTTGTTGCGTAGCCATATAACACGCATGAGCAAAACTTTCAGCACCTATTTGTTGAAGATAGTCAGCTAGACTTCCTCTTTCCGGTGGTAGTTCTTTATTATACTCTGCTAATCTAGATTCTAAGTGTTGCAATCTCCACTCTTTTACTTGCTTTGATAATTCAGCAAATGTTGGAGGAAAGTCCCCACCTTTTTGTAAACAATACTGTAAACCACCGTCAAGTTCTTCTTTTAGCCAAAATCTTGCGTCTTCAAATAAAACTGTATCATCTTCCCAATTAGTTCTTCCCCACCTAGCACGAATCCAATCACATGCGTTTTTCCAGTCGGTAGTTTTTATTGGTAACAAAGATTGTGGTAAATCATTTAAACTAACATCGTTCATTTTTTGTTCCTCCTAATTTTTCCCGTAACATTCAAATTAGTATCAAATTCAATAATAGTGTATTCTGTAAACAATTGCAAATTTGTAGGTGTAATTACTAACTTCTCTACCAAATCCCATTCGCTATCATCTAATCCGTGCGTTACTCGTTCTTCATTTTCTTTTAATAACATATCTTGTATGCCTTTTACTGACTGTAAAAAATCTACAAACTTAATTCTATTGTCCATATTTCTTTTCCAATTCAACCCACTTACCCTCTTGCGTAGCGTTCTTCTGTAATTGTTCTAATTGCTTTTTAGTAAGTTTAGGTTGATTAGTTTGAAGTTTAGTCCACATAGAAGTTATTGACTGTGGTTGAGGGTGGAAGCCATAAGCCATAACAAAGTTCTTTGCTCTTAACTGTATATCTTCCGGAGTAGCGTTAATATCTTTTAACTGCTTTACTGCTTTATTTAATCTACCTCGTTCATCTTTGGTCATAACATTTTTCCAATCATAACCACATACTTCAGCTAGTGTTTCAAATATTAAATCTCTCTTACTAGAATTATCGTCTTGCGTAGCAAGACCACTATCTTCTACTCTACTCTCCTCTACTCTACTCTTCTCTACTCTACTCTTCTCTAGGTCTTGACCGTCAATTTTTGTCAAATCATTGTCAAAAGATGTCAAATCATTGTCAAAAGATGTCAAATTATCAATTTTTTCCTGTTTTTCTTGCATTTTATCCCTAGATTCTTGCTTTTTAAGGCGATTATATAGTCTTTTTTCATATAATGCACCCGAATAATCAAGCCAATCGTGAACATGATATTCTGTGTAATTGTTTTCGGGGTCGTAAGTAGTATCTATAAAACTAAACTTTATAAGTGCGTCTAAAAATACTTGTGGGTCACCTTTCCATTCACAAGCGTCCGGTATTAAATCTAAATATTTAAGTTCTCCGTCATCTGCGTATTCTAAAACCCAATACCATAAAAGATGAAGATATCCTAATGCTTCAACTTTAGATATTTCTAGTTCTCTTGCTAATAAAATAAGTTTAGGGTGATTTGCTAAACTTTGGTCGCTTTTAATCCAAGCCATAAATTATTCTCCTTTATTCTCATATTCCTCCCAATTTGCTAGTAGTCCTGCTACCACATTCTGTAATTCTGATAATCTACATATCAAAAATCCGTCACCTGTACCGTTAGGCATAGCTATCATTGAAAAAGGTTTTTTCTCATTCCATAAATCTTGAAACTCTTGTGATTGACTTTCAGCATTATAAAATCTTGTTGCTATAGGGTCAACCTGCTTACCCGACTTAACTTCAAATAAGACATGTGAGTTCCAATCTTCTTCATCAGCAGGAATCCTACCACCCTTATTATCGGGTACTTTAAGTAGCTTTCTTGCTAATTCTTGTTTAGACCTACCGTTATTACGATTGAATTGATTAGACTTGCGAATTTCTTCTTCACTCGGCATTTTCAATCTCCTCATAACTTTTAAGTAATCTAAACATTAAATCTTCATCTACAATATACACAGTTCTTTCTCCGTCTGCAACTCTTACCTTAGAATTATTCTTTCTCTTTGTCTTCTTCCAAGCAAGAACTACATCTCCATTTGCTTTTTCTTTTGCTTTTGAAAGAGTTTGATGTACATTCAAATTTGCTCTATGTTTTGCTTCAAATATAATTTTAGGATTAGGTATTACACCGGCAAATGTATTTTCGCACTCAATGTCACCCAAGTCTTTAGAGCCACCCTCTGCTAATCTTCTAGCAATAAAACCATACTCGTTTAGTTTGTTAACGGTTAAAGTTTCAAAGGCAGTTCCCTGTATTTTAGGTTTGTTGACCATTTTTATTCCTTAAAGCTTTCATAAACATATCCCAAGTTTCCCTGTCTTCGTTAACAGGTTTACCCAACTCATTCCATAAAACATATTGTCTTGTGTACAGGTTAGGTTTTCTAAAGAATTTAATAACTTGGTCAGCAGTATAAAGTTCTTTTGCATTATATAAAGCTAAAGCAAAGTTACTAAAATCTCCCCAATCTTTCATAACATCAGCTAACTTCTCTGTATATATTTTTCTTTTAAAATTTCTCATAACATTGTTTGCTACTTTGTGAGTTACAAAAGCCATTTGTTCCTCAACAAAACTATACATTTGTGGTGGAACAGGCATACCCATACAGGAATCATAACAATCTTCACCTGCTAACGCCCCACAACTAGGGCATTCTTCTTCCAAGAAATCTTCAATATTAAATTCGTCCATGTACTAATCATACTAGACCAAATTAAAATCATGTTCTTCTACTACCCTCTTCTAAATTGATAGCCCACTTAGGAGCAGAACTTAAACCTGTATCTATAACTTGTAGTTTAGGGTCTGTGTC
>Ga0255770_10005587_pt1 | contig 10332 bp, 9 predicted proteins | sample 071ome_22_FD_179968 | JGI IMG/M metagenome (GOLD analysis project Ga0255770, IMG submission 179968) | Coastal salt marsh microbial communities from the Groves Creek Marsh, Skidaway Island, Georgia - 071404AT metaG (version 2) | ecosystem: Environmental > Aquatic > Marine > Intertidal zone > Salt... | reverse complement strand
TATCCTAGTATTGGATATACTTATCAGAAGAACCCATATCAAATATATGAAACTTCTACAGGAAAAAGACCTTGGTCAAGTTTAGAAAGAGATCCAAGAACTTTAATAGACAGGTCTATTAGAGAAATAGCAGCAGAGCTACAACTTGGCAGATTTTATACAAGAAGAGTTTAAAAATGGCATCTAGAGATTACACAACAAGAAGAAGCAGTATTGTACAAGCCTACGTAGATTTACTAGATAAAGTAGATGGTACAGGAACATATAAAAGTGATATTGCAGAAACTTCAGGAAGAATTAAATTCTGGGATGAAGTACTAGAATTCCCTGCAGTACATGTTAGTGCTGGAGGAGAAAGAAGAGAATATTTAGGAGCAGGTCAAAAATTCAGATTCTTAACTCTAACTTTTAGATGTTATGTAAATGAAGAAGATTCAGTAACTGCATTAGAAAAGTTATTAGAAGATGTAGAAACAGTTATTGAAGGAAATATTCCTTTAACTTATACAGATCCTTTAGGTAATACAATAACAACAATACAATCAAGTATAATTAGCGTAGATACCGATGAAGGAGTTTTAGAACCGTTGGGAATCGGAGAAATAATAGCCGAAATCCAATATTAAATGAAAACGGCAAGGCAGACAAAAGTCTAGCCAACCCCTTTTCAAAGCAACTAGGAGAAAATAAATGGCGGATACATTTTATTTTTCGCGAGATACGAAAGTCCATGTGACACCAAATGATAGTAGTGGAAGTGCAACTTCTGATGTTTACTACATTCCAGTATTAGATGGATTTAGTTTTTCTCAAGCAACTAATGTTACAGAAGTAACTTTAAATGAGATGGCAACAGCAGCGGGAGTTAGTAGAAGAGCTAGACAAATGTTTACTGATTCTTATGCTCCAGCAGAGTGGTCTTTCTCAACTTACATTAGACCATTTGCTTCAGCGGGGGGTACAAGAGGAACATCAGGACATTCTTCAGCAACAGACGGAGAACATCATGTTGTAGAAGAAGCTCTTTGGAATGCACTTGTAGCAGCCGATGAAGTAACAGGCACAAATGATGGTTGGACATATACTGGAACAACTAAAGCAACTTTAGATGCATCAAATTCAAATAAAGTAGCTTTGAATACTTTTACAATGGAAGTAGAAATGGGCTCAGGAAAATCAACTCCAACTATTTACAAATTAAATAATTGTGTTGTAAATGAAGTTTCAATTGATTTTGATATTGATGGAATTGCTACAGCTAACTGGAGTGGTTTTGCTTCAATTATAACTGAAGAAAGTTCAATGTCAACTGCGACAATTTACGAAGGCACAGATGCTAACGACACAAATAACTTTATTAGAAATAGATTAACAGATCTTACTTTAACAGCTGCGGATACAACAACTTTCCCAGGTGCTTCAAGTGATGGTGTTTACTCCGTTACTTTAACAGGTGGAAATGTCACTATTTCAAATAACATGACTTATTTAACTCCAGAAACTCTAGGAGTAATTAATCAGCCTCTAGGTCATGTTACAGGAACACGATCAATTTCAGGTAACTTTACTTGTTACTTAAATACTCCTTCAAGTGGTGCATCAAGTGCAGACTTGTTTGAAGATCTAATTGAGGCAACAACAAAAATCACTAACTCTTTCGATCTTTCGTTTGTAGTTGGTGGAACTGGTAATACTCCAAGAATGACAATCAATGTTGATACTGCGCATTTAGAAGTGCCAACACATTCTATTGATGATATCGTAAGTCTCGAAACTAATTTCCATGGCTTGCCTTCTTCAGTAGATGCAACTGATGAATTCACTATTGATTTTGTAGGACCAGACGTAACTTAATTTAACAGGGAGGGGTAACTCCCTCCCTTTTACAGGAATAAATAATGACAGAAGAAAATAAAAAAGTATCATTAGCGAGTTTATTAACTCCAAGTAAAACAGTAACAGTAGATTATCCAGGAACAGAAGGATTTACTGTTGATCTTTGCTACTTAGCAAGAGAAGAATTACTAAAACTTAGGAATCGTTGTCTTTCTCAAAAATTTAATCGTAAAACACGAGGATTTGAGGAACAACTAGACGAAGATAAATTTTTAGTAGAGTATGTAAAAGCCGTTATTAAGGGATGGAAAGGCTTAAAATATTCTTACTTAGAAGAGCTTCTATTGGTGGATATTAGTGCTTTAAACCCCGAAGACGAACTTGAGTACTCACAAGAAAATGCTGAAACTCTTATGAAAAATGCAGCAGATTTTGATACTTGGGTAACTGAAGTCACAGGAGATTTAGAAAATTTTACGAAAGTCAAGTAGAACGAGTAATCGAACTGCTTGATGAACAATACAGAGACGGTCAGATAGATATAGACATATACTTTGATATATGTGAACAAAAAGGTATTGATCCTGACCCAAACGAAATGCCACCAACTATGGGAGATTATCCTCTTGAAGTTCAGGTGGCTTTTTTATTGCATAATCTTTTACCAGATCGTTGGGAAGGTATGAGTGGTTCTTACCTTGGAAAAGATTATTCTTCTCTTGGTCTATTATTAGAAACTTGGGAAGTTCAAAATAAAAAAGACTGTATTTTTTGGATAAAAAATATAGAAGCCAGAAACGCGGATAAAATAAATAAAGAAATGGAGCGTAAACGAAAAGCTCGAGAAAGTAAAGGAAAGAATACACATATTTCCTCAGCAAATATTAGAAAGTAATGGCAAATAAAAACGAGATAAGAATTCCAATCAAAGTTGATGGCAAAGAACTTTTATTAACTAAAAAACAAGCTGAAAAACTTGGAAAACAGTTAGATAAAGCTGGTACTTCTGCACATACTGCTGATCGTCGATTAAAGGGTGCTGCTCAAGCATCTTCCAATACTACAAAAAACTTTTCTAAAATGGCTCAAGGAGTCAGTGGTGGACTTGTGCCTGCATATGCTACTTTAGCAGCACAAATGTTTGCATTAGGAGCTGTATTTCGAGGTTTACAACAAGCTGCAGACTTTAGAGTATTAAATGAAGGTATGAGAGCTTTCGCAGCAAACTCTGGAATAATGGTAAAAAGTTTATCAAAAAATCTTCAGGAAGCAACAGGATATCAAATAGATTTTAGACAAGCAGCTCAATCTTCACAAATAATGTTAGCAGCAGGATTCAGTGAAGAACAAATGGGTAAATTAGCAAAAGCTGCAAAAGGAGCTTCAACCGCACTAGGAAGAGATTTTGAAGATTCATTCAATCGTCTTGTAAGAGGTGTTACCAAAGCAGAACCAGAACTATTAGATGAACTTGGTATTATTTTAAGACTTGAACCAGCAACTAAAAAGTATGCTAATCAAATGAAAAAATCTGCCAAAGATTTAACTACTTTTGAAAAATCACAAGCAGTTCTTAATGAAGTACTCATACAAGCAGAAGAAAAATATGGTGCAGTAGGAGATGCTGTTCCTGTTAATCAATTTAATAAATTAATAGCAACTTTCATAGACTTGAAAGACAAAGCCATGCAATTCATAACTCCAGTAGCAGAAGTTCTTGCAGGATTTTTTACTGATAATATTAAATCTGCAGTAGCTATACTAGGTATTTTTGTTTCAACCCTTTTAAAATCTGTTTTACCTGCTTTTGACCAATTATCTGAAAAAATAGATAATAGTATGATAGGAAGAATGGGAACAGGAATTGGAGCTTCTTTATCAAATATAAAAAGTTCTTACCAAGAATTTCAAGCACAACGAGGGGGACAAGGAACTAAAAAAGCCCAAAAGATGGCAGGAAAATTTACTTCTGCAGCAGCATTAAAGTCATCAGGAATGCAAGCTTTATCAAAAGGAGAAACTCTTTCACGACAACAACTTTCTGGGATAAAGAATTCTCTTAAAAAAGCAGAAGCGGAATATAAAAAACATGGAAAAATAACAACAGGTATTTTCGCAGGAGAAGATATTAAAAGAGTTCGTGGGTTTAAATCCGCCATGAAACAAATGGAAATTGAGAGTAGCAAAACTCATATGACTTTACGAACAGGTATTAAATTAACTGGTATTGCTTTTAAAGGAACTTTCCAAATAATGGCAGCTTCAGCAAAACTAGCATTTAAAGGAATAGCAGTAGCTGCAAAAGGTGCAGCTATGGCAATGAATCTAGCATTTAGAGCTATAGCTATTTTTGGATTTATACAACTAGCAATCGATGGAATTAATGCTGTAAAAGCAAATTTTGATAAAATAATGTTAGGATTTGCAAAAGCTATAAGATTGGTTGGAGCAGGAATAGCCAAACTCGCAAATTTTCTAAGTGGTATTCCACTTGTGGGGCAGTTTTATAAAGCAGGAGGAGAATTTGCAGAAGACAAATTAAATGCCATAGCTTCAAATATCGAAGCTTCAGTACAAGCAGGCGCAAATGGAGGCGGCTGGATCGGAGAAATGGCCGATAAAGCAGCAAAAGAAAGACCAGGAACAATTTTAGCAGAACAATTTGAAAATGCACAATCTAAAGTAAAAGATTTACATCAAGAGTTTAAAGATATGTTACAAACTCGTAAAGAAACTGAGTTAAAAACAGGAAAAGGATTAACTGCTTCTCAATTATTTGAATCAAATGTAGCAACTGTTGCAAGTTCAGGAATAGCAGGTCTTGCAGCAAATTTAAAAGGAATGGAAAGTAGAACAGGGAAAGATGCATTCACAGGGGAACAATTACAAAAACAAAGACAGGCATTAATAGAGTATGGAAAAGATTTAGGAACAATTAATCCAAAAATAGCAACTCTATTCCAACAATTTGAAGACGGAAAAATAAGTACTACAGATTTAACAGAAGGTTTAAAAAATATTACTACAGAAGCAGGCGCACAAAATACAGCATTTAAACAAATAAATACTACTATTGAAGGGTTTAGTCAACAATATTCAAAATTAAGTACACAAAACCCTTTAGACTTGCTTCTTTCTAGCTATAAAAATTTAGATGCTACAATTAAATTAACTGGGGATAATAAAGAGAATATCGTACAAAAAATTTATGAATCAGTATTTGGGGCAAGAGGAGATGCTACTTTAGATGAAATGACAACAGCTCTTGATAATTTTTCATTAGGAATTGAAGGAGTATTAACATCACGAAGAGCTCTTGAGTTAGAATCTGCTCAGCAAAAAACTGCAAGTGCAGGGTTGCAATATCGCACAGGTGCTGCAGCTAGATTTGCAAAAGAGGACATACAAAAAGAAAATTTAAGAATTGCAAGAGATCAAGCACAAACTAAAGTAAACGAACTATCAATTAATAAAGATTTAAGCAAAGAAGATGAACAAAGACTAGCTATTGCTAAAGAACAATTAAAGGCTTCTGATGCTCAATATCAAGCATATGCAAAATCTTTAACAATTGGAGGAAAACTTCAGAATACTTTAGCTGAGGGAATTAATAAAATGTTTGAAGATATTGCAACAGGATCTGCTTCAGCAAAAGATGCATTTAAGTCTTTAGCACAATTAGTATTAACAGAACTAGCAAAAATCGCCGCAGCACGAATGGCTGCTTCTGTAACAGGATTTTTTGGTTTTGCCAATGGAGGAATTATACCAATGGCAGCAGGTGGCTATATGGCTGCTGGAACAAAACGTTTTGGAACTGGAGGTGTAGCTACTTCTCCAACTTATATGGTAGGAGAAGGAAAATATAATGAAGCTGTTGTTCCACTACCTGACGGAAGAAGAATACCAGTAGAAATGATGGGAGGCGGTGCAGGACAAAACAATGTAGTCATTAATGTGGATGCAAGCGGAGGTTCTTCAACTACAATGGATGGAGAAAGAGGAAAAGCACTTGGAGTCGCAATTCAAGCAGCAGTTATGGAAACAATACAAAGAGAGAAAAGACCCGGCGGTGTTTTAAATAGGAATTAATTATGGCTTTTGGAATAATGCAAAATAATGGTTCAAATATAACAGGGTTTAGTGCGCCTGTACAACCAGATAAAGGATTTTCACGAAATTCAAAACCTAAAACTCATACAGTAACTTTTGGGGATGGGTATGAACAAAGAATTGCAAATGGAATTAATAATTTAGAACAAACATTAAGTGTTTCTTTTTCAACTCGCCCAAAAGCAGAAATAGACGATCTTGTAGCATTTTTTGAATCTCTTGGAGGAGTAAGTAAGTTTCGTTTTGATATAGAAGATAGTAATGCAGGCTCTAGTACAGAAACAATAAAATGTGTATGTGATACTTGGAACCAAAGCTGGGCGTATGATGATTACTATAGTTTAACAGCAACATTTAGAAGGGTATACGAACCGTGACAGAGAAAATAGCAATAAAAGAAGTCCAAGCTTTAGAACAAGAATCTTCTTTTGTAATTTTATATGAATTAGCTTTAAATGATGATGGCTCAAGCAGAGCTTATTTTACACGTTCTGTAGAAGGAGACCTTTCTACAATACAGATGTATGATTACGATACAAATACTCAGTTAAATACTTATACAGCAATTCCTCTAGAAGCAGAAGGATTTGAACATAGTTCTACAGGAACTTCAGCACGGCCAGTTATAACTTTTGCAAATATACTAAGTACTTTTGGAGATGCTTTAGGAGGATTAACTCCTGATGACTTAATAGGTAAAAAAGTCTATAGAAGAAGAACACTTGCAAAATATTTAAAAGGTGGAGCTTCAGACCCTGGGTCAGGAAGTACTCCAATAGAATTTCCTCGTCAAATTTATATAATTGATAGAATAGAACAAGAAAATGCAGTAGAAATATCTTTTGAATTAACTACACCCTTTGACGTAGAAGGATTGGTTTTGCCTTATAGAGTAGTTGGAAATAATGTATGCTCTTGGGTATATCAAGGCGCCTCATTCGATAAAATATCAAATGATACTGATATCGGTGGATGTACTTGGAGTCAAGAATCAAAATATTCAATAAATGGAGTTACTCATAACGTCTATGTTACAGAAGATGACGAATATATTGTTCCTTCTACTACTAGTTTTACAACTTATACAAGCGGTTCTATAACTAAAGATGCATATTATAAGACAACAGTAACATTAGGTACTTCTTCTGGAGTAAGAAGGTATGCTGCAGATGGTACAATTGATACTTCTGCAGATGGTTCAACTGTAAATGACTATTGGCAAGCTGCAACAACAACAGCTTCACCAGGAACTCCTTCAGATACAAATTCTAATTGGGCACGAGTAAGAGTTCAATCAACTTATAGTTCAAGCGCAAACTATTACGCTTATACTGAAGATAGGTATAATGATTATGTAGCATATACAGCAAGTGGCTTAACAAAAGTATGGAAAGCAAGTAGAACTCAAACTTTAGGATCAAATACTGCACCCGGATTTAATAATTATTGGACAAGAGGTGATGTATGTGGAAAAAGATTATCTTCTTGTGCTTGCAGATTTGGATTTAATCCAATAAATACAGGAAGTTCTTCTACTGGAAGAACAAATAAGAAAACAGATGTAACTTTACCTTTTGGAGGCTTTCCAGGTGCAAGAAAATTTAAGTAAACTTTTACCTGAAATATATAAACAAGTAGAAGAGGAAAGTCCAAAAGAAGCATGTGGACTTGTTGTAGAGATGGAAAACGAATTTAAATATATTCCACTCGAAAATCAAAGTTCTGAGAATGAGCACTTTGCAATTGACCCAAAGGAATGGGTACGATATTCGATGATTTCAAAAATAAAATATGTAGTCCATAGTCACTATGGCTCAGATTGTAAACCAAGTAAGCATGACATGAATGTGTCAAAAGCATTGGGTGTTCCATACTTAATTGTATCATACCCAGACAAAGGAGAATTTATATATGACCCGTGTTAAATTAATGGGAGAAATGGGAGAGAAATTTGGCTCTGAATGGAATTGTGTTGACAATTCTATTCGTGACATATTGAAACTCATTGATTGCCAAACTGAAGGGTTTAAAGATTATTTAGCAGAATGTCATATGAAAAATATTGGTTTTTCTATACAAACAGGAGAAAATCTTATAGAAGAATTTCCTGAGTTATATATGAATTTGGCAAGAGATGAAGTAATTATAACTCCAGTACCCGCAGGTTCTGGAAAAGGACTAGGTAAATTAATTACTGGACTACTATTACTAGCAGCTTTCTTTTTTATGCCAGGTTTGGGTACTACGTTTACAACTGGAGGAGCAACAGGAGGTGCTAGTACTATAACTGCTACAGGTGCTGGTGCTTTTGGGGAGGCAATGACTGTTTCTGTAGCAGGGTCGTCAACAGGTACATCAGTTGCTGCTGCTTTACAATCAGGGGCAGCATTAAAATTTTCTGGAGCAGCAGTTATGATGCTCGGAGCAAACTTAGCACTTATGGGTCTTGCAGAAATGTCAGCACCTGATCCAGATGGAACAACAGATGACCCTTCATATTTATTTAATGGTGCAGAAAATCATATAGAACAAGGACAACCTGTACCACTTCTTTATGGAGAACTTACAATTGGAGGTTCACCAATTTATCAAGGCTATACACCAGGAACAATCTCTGGGAGTTCAAAAGGAGCATATACTTATGCAAGTGGTACTTCAGGATATGCAGGAACAGGTGGATATACATATGCATCAAATGCTAGTGCAGGCAGTGGCACAGTAACTTATCAGACAATTAAACAATATGTTGAAGCTTTACAAGGCACAGGATCAATTATACCAATAGAAAGTATTGGAGAAGTAGAAGAAGTATAATGGCAGACAATTCAAATAAATATAGTACAAGACCTTTTGGAGTAAAATCAACTTATGATTTACAATCAGCCGATAAAGAACAAACCGCTATAATCTATGATTTGTTATCTGAAGGCCCAATTGAAGGTTTAGTAAATGGAACAGCTTCTGTTTACTATAATGACGTACCTCTAGTAGATTCTGCAAATCACAACATTATAAAGCCAAGAAGAGGCACAGTTACAACAACAGCAAGTTCAACAACAGTAACGGGGTCTATTTTTGGAGATATTTTATCTCTTTCGTACAATAATAAGTCAGGACTTAGTATTGGTTCAAGATATATTGTTATAGAAGGTGCAGGCAAAGCAGGAAGCTCTATAGCAAGTATTTCTGCGGGTTCAAGTACTGTCACAACTTCAAGTAGTTATTTTACTTCTGCTATGGCAGCAACTCGTGGTCAAGATTTACCAATTTATTTAAGAATTACAGGAGCAGGACCAAATGGAACAGACCTTGTAACTACAATAAAAACTTATACAAGCGCAACAGAAGTAGAAATTACAGGAGTAGCATCTACTACAGTAAGTGGTGCAAATATAGTAATTGACCACTATGCTAGAATCTTAACAATCACAAACTCAACTACAGCAGTCATTTCAACTGCTGCTGTCACTGCTGTAAGTGGTGGAAATGCAATTATTTCTGCCCCAATAGTATCTCAATCAGATCAAATTTCAAACTTTTCAAATGTAACTTTTGGAATGGTTACAGGCACAAGAGACCAAGCTCCGTTACAAATGCCAGGATTTACTGGCTCTTCAAGTACTGTATATGACTTCAATGGACAAATAAGACAGGCAGATTTATACAATGTTTCTGGATTGTCCTCTCTTGGAACAAGTTATAATGCAACAAATATAGATGAGCCTGGAAATGAAAATCAAGGCTCTGCCTCTGACACAGTTTTAACCGCATCTGCAATGGGTGTTTCAAACCCAGAAGAAATAGATGAAATTCATTTAACTTTTAGTTTTCCAGAAATGCACTCTTTCAAATCAAGCGGTGCAAAAGGAACTTCTTTTGTAGAGTTTCAAATTTTCTTTGAATTTACAACAGACGGACTTAATTATGTAAGTGCTCTAGCATTTGGACCAAGTAATGCAACTATATTAAGTAGAACTGCACCTTGGGGTAATAGAGTTACTTATGGTGTTGATAAAAATTCATCAGTACCAAATAACGGTTATGTAAAACCTAAAAAAGCACAATATTCAGAATTTATTGAAGAATTTATTATAAAAACAGACCAATTTCAACCATTTTCAAATTACAGAATTCGTATAAGAAGAATAACAGATGAAGATTTTAAAGATGGAAGTTTTCAACATAAAAATGCTTCATATTTAAAAACTGTTGAAAATGTTACTATGGATAAACTTGGTTATCCATATGCAGCATACGCAGGTAACGTATTTAATGCAAAAGACTTTAGTGGGGGATTACCAAGTAGAGCGTATAAATTAAAAGGAAAATTAATTCAAGTTCCAACAAACTATTTAACAAGAGATGAAAGCTCAGATGGAACTG
>Ga0255770_10005573_pt1 | contig 10344 bp, 16 predicted proteins | sample 071ome_22_FD_179968 | JGI IMG/M metagenome (GOLD analysis project Ga0255770, IMG submission 179968) | Coastal salt marsh microbial communities from the Groves Creek Marsh, Skidaway Island, Georgia - 071404AT metaG (version 2) | ecosystem: Environmental > Aquatic > Marine > Intertidal zone >... | reverse complement strand
GGTATCGTCTATCGTGATAGTGCCACGCTTGCCGGTGATCCCTTTATAGTTGAGGGTGATGTTTGCCATTATATTCTCCTATAGTGATATTTATGTTAAATACTTTTGTCACAAGGGAGAATTATAAATGGCTGACACGTTAGTACTAAATGCTGACGCAAAACCTTATAGTATACTACCATTAAGCACAATTTCTTGGCAAGAATCCATCAAATATCTAATACTGGACAGGGTAACTGTGCTGGAATGGTATGATGACTGGGTGGTGAGTTCACCCAGTTGGGAAACTGCTGTGCCTGCGGTGGTTATGGTTAAATCATATATCAAAAAAAACACACGAGTACGACTGTCAAAGTACAACATATTTCTGCGTGATCAGTTCACATGTCGGTATTGCGAACAGCAACTACCGCACAAAAACAAATGCACTGTAGATCATGTAGTGCCCATCAGTCGGGGAGGCCGTACAACTTGGGAAAATTGTGTAACAGCCTGTGGTCCTTGCAATGTAGCAAAAGGCGATAAATTAAATCCAAAACCCAAACAGATGCCCTACAAACCCTCCTATTATGATCTAGTTAAAAACAAAGAACTTCTAAATCTAAAACTCAAACATGCTAGTTGGCATAACTACATTGCTTAAATAATAGCAAGGAGAATACTATGAGTTTAAAAATTAAAGACTTACCTAGATTTGTAAAAGATTGTGAAGATTATCAACGTAGAATTGAAGCGATTGAAAATCCTAGCCATAAAGAACAAGCAATCAGCATGTATAATATTTTTATTGAGGCTGTTAATGTTTTAGATAATTCTGTAGAAAATCTTGTAGATTCCGGTCCTGTGTTTGGAAACGAACATCAATTGTTAAGAGAGAATCTACAAACAGTAAGATTAGATCTTGTTCGTTGGTTAAAGAAACATTCTAAAGTTGAAGATAGCGATCCGTTAAAAATAGAAGGTTAATTATCTCTCATCCATGCATCAAACGGCATAATAATCCTTGGATGGCCGGTGGTGTTTTCTGTACTTTCATGCCAAAGAAAACTTGGAAATATAACAATATCACCCTCTTGGACTTCTAATTCAATTTTCTTAAATTCTTTATCTCTAATGCTTGTTGGATAACCTCTATTAGCATTATATCTAGGATCATATAGAACTAATTTGCCTTGTGGTACTGTAAGGTAAAATACTCCACTTAATTGGGATCCGCTATGATTGTGAACAGATATTCTATCATGATCAGTAGCATGAACTTTAAGTGAATATTTTATATCACTTTCCCATACCAGTTTTATATAATTGTCAATCTGATCTCTTATAAAGTCTGTAATAGTTTTAATATCATCATTCTGGTATTCAGTGTCACATAAATTTATACTAGAATGGTTGCTTGGCATTGTGTCATGCGTAAAGTTAGACACTATGTAATTGAATGCTTGTTCAACTGCAATGCTGTCTTTAATATTATCTTTTAATATGTTTGTAGGCCAATAACTAGTAATCATCGTTACAATACTTATGTAATTAATGATGCAATTAAATTTATGCTAGTTACTACAACATCAACACTAATTGAAATTATACCAGTAGTTAGAATTATAATAGTATCCATTAATCAAATTTCCTTGCATAAATCAATAATGCCATTACTAATATCGAAATAGGAATACCTATAAAAAATAATCCTATCATATGTTAGATTTTCTCTCCGATTTCAAAACCTCGGAACGTTTTAAATCTCGGAAAACGAAGCGAGTAAGTACCGTCTTGATTTTGTGTAATAGCATCTGCTCTAACCTCTACTATATTGCCAGGAATCCTGCTACGATCATTCCAAAAACTATCACGATCGCTGTCGCTAAACCCACTACCAACATTAACTTTGATAGTTCTTCCGTCATCAAGTCCTTCACAAACAAATGCGCCAAGTTTACCAACATTTCTACCTGTTCCTTCTTCCACATCTTTTACCTCCAATGAAACCTCAATAAAAGGTTTCTGTTTTAACCAGCCAGTTGAACGTTTACATTCATACTTGGCTGATGGATCCTTGATCATAATGCCCTCATAGCCTTGATCAATTGCTTCCTTGTTAAAATCTTTAAATTGTTTTTGACCTTCTTCTGTGTCTAGGTCTACTTCTGTTTTAGGAATAACTTGAATATTATCAAAACCATCAAACATTTTGCAATACTCTTCAAGATAAACATGGCGCTGGCGTAAGTTGAGGACTGACTTGCCCTGTTTGAATTCACTCAACGGTATTATATCAAACAGTTGCAATACGGCATCGTCGGCCTGTACATTATCTTTTCTATGAACTTGCTTCATCAAGTCCTGAAAAGAATTAGATACAATTTCGCCATCAAGCACCATTGCTCTCGAGCCAAGTTCAATGGCTCTTTGTTTTATAAAAGAAGTTATTTTGGTGAAGTTCTGTAACGTCTTGCCATTTCTAGTATATTGCGACACGATCTCTCCCATAGCACAGTCTACGACTGTGAGAACTCTTACACCGTCTAATTTTTTATCCAGACATACTTTTCCACTCACTTTCTTTTGATGTTTTGCTGAATCATGTGCCAACATACATTCGAACACTGGCACCTTGTATTCCATTTTGTTTTGTTTCTTTGCTACATTATTAACAGTCTTTTCACTAACTCCACAACGTAAATCTTTAATAAGGATACGTCTATAGAAACCATTCCACTGTTCAACTGTTGCTACATTCATTGCTAGGTTAATAGCATCTTGGGCGGCATGGCCAGTTAACTCCCTAGAGTTTAATTTATGTGCTAGTTCAGTGAATACCGACCATGCCAAACCTTGTCCGTCCTCTGTTGCTTCAGGGACTTGCTTTACGCCAAAAGTATATAACTTGTCCAATGCCATACGAACACCTTCGAAGAACTCATCAAGTCCTTCATTCATTGCTTCTGCTAGAATGGCTTCTTTTGCTAAACGTGAATTGTCTGCTTCCAGTCTAGCAATAATCTCTTGTGGTTGTGTTCTCATATCAATTTCACCAATATAAAAATTTGTAATCCTAATACCACTATCGGCACAACGGTTCTAATCAATTCCATTGTGTGATTGTACTCATCTAGTTTTCTTTCTAATTTGTTACGTCTATTTTTCATATTCCTGTATAATTTTCTATTACTGTATTCAAATCTGTATATTTGACAACTGCACTCTTGTCACCTAAGTTCTTAAGTGTAACAGGATGTGCTGTATTAATAAACATTGGTTGATCTAGTTCTTGTGTGTTAACAAGTTTTGTAGGGTCTTGCTTATCAAACCAATAAACAACCACACGTTCGTCTGTTACATTTTCAACAAACGCACAACTACCTTCACTTAGTTCTTTCGAATCTATAAAAGATAGTTTTGTTTCTAGTTCTACTTCTTGCGGTTGTATAAACTCGTATGAACCTTTACGCCAAAACATTATTGACCTCTTTCTTTTCAATAACATCCATTGCCCATTCTGTCCAAGGTTCTCTGTCTGTTGGTTTCATTTCGGAAAATTGTACTGTGTAATTAGGAGCAAGAACATCTTCTACCATTGCTTGTTTAACAAGAGTAAGATCGTTTTTATCTTCTGTTTCAATCCAAAGTGTACCATACTGCCAATACATATTTGGTGTAGTAGAACCTACCTCGTTAAATGCTCTGCTAATTCTATCAAGTGCCTGTGTTTCAAATGCCATGTGTTGCTCCTTTGTTGCCTATTAATTTGTGCTAGTTTTTCTTTTGTGAGTTTAAAACTAGCAAAACATTAACTCGCATCAATTTAGGTCTCTCTTATAAAGCGATAGACTTATAGTCCGTTACCAAAGACGCAAATGCCTTTCTCGCTTGTATACTTGTTTACAACAAATATAATAATAATATACTATGGTTTTACCTTTTTGTCAACCGTATTCTGCGGTTAATTTTCTCCAAAATGATCTTGATCACCAAACACATCAAAAGGTAGTATGATGCGTGGTTCTTTGCTGGTGTTGTTCGCAACTTCGTGTTGAAGAAAACTAGGAAATATAACAATATCGCCTGTCTTAGGTTCAATCACTTTGGGTTTGAAATAGTCCTGTAGACTGTTTGGGTATCCTCTTTGTGCATTCACCCTAGGATCGTGTAATCTTAACTGTCCACTATTACAATATACATAGAATACACCACTTATCAAACTGCCTTGATGTTGATGCAAACCAATGTTTGTATGATTAGTAGCAAATGTTTTTATAATATGCTTTGGTACAGTGCTAAATGCTTTTTGGAAAAATTTGGAAACGTTATCAAAAATAAACCAACCTGCTTGGTCTAGTATTGGGTTGGCGTGTTTCTTGTCTGTGAATATGTCTGTTTGGCTAAAACTGTTTGGCCACTCAGTTCCATAAGTTGACATTAGATATTGGAATAGTTCTTCACAATATGCAACGTCTTCTATATTTTTATGTAGAACGTGAGTAGGCCATTCAGTCGTTATCATTATTACATTGAGTTCTTTTTCTCTTGAATCTCTTTACGTCTTACTTTTGTAAGTTTTCCAAGATCGTTTAGGGCACCTCTTGCTCTAGTTGCCGCGGCTTTTACACCTTTAGTTTCAAATGCTTCTGATTCCGCGATGTATTTTTCGTATGCGGCTACGATGTCTTCATGTGTTGCCATGTTGTTCTCCTTTGTTTAAAGTATTAGTATTTAGGCCCCATGCGTTTACGGGGCCTAAAATGTGGTTTTAATTAAAACTTATATCTTATACTTGCTAATATTTGATCACCATAATCAGTATGAGCACCTGTGAAAACAGATGTTTGTTCTTTATCATGCAAATATAAACCCAATTCTAATCCATCCTGCTTGTCAGGACGCTTTGAAGGATCATAGTTTTGAACAATATTATGAACAATACCATATGCTGTAATATCATAACCTAGATCATCGTTTTCTGTTCTGTGTGCTGTAACATAAGTTGAATCAGTTACATTATACATCACGCCATAGTCTAATCGATCATCTTTGGTGTATGCACCTGTGTTCTTGTCATCCCACAGTTCAACACCCCAAAGCATTGGAACACCAAATCTGTGTAGGCTTCCGCCGATTGAATAACCTTCTTGGTCTTTTGTGCCTGCATCTTCAACACCTGTAATACGCATATATGATACATCAGCATAACCCATTAGGCTAACTGTGCCTGTTGCATATCCTACATTACCATCGTTGTCCCAACCTAGTGAAACACCCCATGGACGTTCTCTTTTTAATCTATATGAATCAAAATCAAATTCGTTGTCATACTCCCAACCACCAAAAGTTAATACAGTCTTTTCTCTGTGATCAATTCTGTAGTTTGTTTCTGTATAGATTAGTGGAACTGAAATCTTTGGTGTTTTTGCGAACCCCATTCTCTGTGCGTCAGTTTCACCAATGTAAAAACGTGCAACATCATTACCAAATCCTAATTGTTTTTCAACTAGAGTATTGTTCTGTGTTGTGTCTAGAGCGTAGTACGAATCATACATCATACTAGCACCTACCCAATCGATACCTAATGACTCACCCGGCACTGCTGTTGAGATACCTAGTTGTAATTCACCTCTTGAATCCCATCCTGAATCATATGTTTTATCGTTGTAACGTCCTTCTACTTCACCGTTAACGAAGAATCCGTTTGGTAAATTAGGAACCTTATTTTCTAACTTTGAAACACGTTGTTCTAAAGTTAGTTCATCAGCATTAACTTTTGTCGACCATATTAACATTGCAAACGCAATTAACACAGCAAACAATCCAGCCAATGCTAGTTTATTGTGGTTTATTCTCATTTATTATTTTTCCTTTATCGATAAAAATAGGCACATCATGTGCCCATCAATATAATTTATGCACTCTTTTAGTGCATTTAATTAAAAGTGATTACGCAAATTCAAACCAACTAGTGATAATAAATTTGTTATTAGATAAAGGCGGATTGCCTCGATGTGTATGGGTAAACTCACTAGGCCAAACTATTGCTGTTCCTTTTGTAGGTTTAATTCTTAAACTTTGGTAAAGGAACTCTGTTTCGCCTCCGTTCTGTACATCATTTAGATAAACCATGCATACCAATTTGCGATAACAGGTAAGGTTGCTACCACTTTCTAGATGCCAAGTATGATACCCTCCACCTACTTTGGTTTCTTGTATCCTAGTACTCATAATCTTCATAGGTTGTACAGTTTGAAGTATGCTGTATTTGGTCATGTAATCGTTCAAACAAAAATCCATTCCAATAGTGAAACATTGATTGATAAAACTGTTTCTTATACGCACAGAATGATCCCATTCTTCTGTAGGAAGATAACTGTCGTCATCCTGTGAATGTTTGGCATGTTGTTGGAACTGTCTATTAAATGTTAAACCTTGTCCTTTTAGATAATTGAAATGATCAATAGTTTTTTCGCACCATTCATCATCGAACACTCCTGTGTAGGTTCCAATGAAATCTGTGTATTCACTCTTGAACTCTGGAAACGGGTTTTGAGGTTCTCCCATATTTGCTCCAGTTTGATGCCCAAGTGGTAAGTTGTTATTGTTCTGCATGACTATATTTAATTAGGTATTTTGTTTAGAAAACAAAAAGTGATTAGTTGTCGCCGAAGTAACCCTTAGCCATATTACTAATAGTAGATCCTATCTTATCTAACATACCTGGTTGAGTTGATGCTATTTGATTTGAAGTATCTGGTCTAGGCTTAGGTACAGGTACTGCATCTTTTTTAGCAACTGCTGTTTTGTCTTGTCCTGGAACTGCATTTAGATCTAGTCCACTTGCTTTTTTCCAGTGTTTTGAATTGTGGCGCATAGCAACATCACCGACTGTAACTTCTTTCTTGTCAGGATTGTGTGTTCTATAACTGTTATTTTTCCTCCAAGGAATATCTTTTTCAATAATAAATTTTAAGTAAGCAACACCTGCTTCAGTCATTAGTTCTATGTTACCAATATCTGTGTATGCACCAAAGTTAACCTTTGGCCCTTTGGAAACACTTTTGTAAGTTCTTGGTTCGATTTGAAAAGGTCCAACTCCTACAGGACTCTTTACATTGTCTGCATCATATCCCCAAAGCACACTGTTCCAATAGTTAGGATTTAAACCTTTCGCTGAGTTTTCAATCAACTTTATAGGAGCAACGTAATCTTTGTGTACACCATACTTGCCTAATGAACTTGCAATAATGCTATCCACTTTGCTGTCAAGTTGTTGTATAGAAACAGGATTAGATATCAATGCTTCACAAAGGTCTATGTGAATAACACCATCAGGTTGTAAGCCATAGTGGTGTTGTAGAACAGCAACACTGCCACGTAATGCTTTACGTCTTGAAATATTATCACCCCAACGACTGATAGTTGCAAATCTAAATCCTGCTAGACCCATTTCATCTTCAACACTGTTGATAAAGTTTAACCTATGCTTTCTATCACCATTGCCCATCATGTCTAGTCGATCGTTATACTTTTTAAGTATGTTGATCACACTCTGCATTTTAGCATGTTTATTCTCTTGTAAAACTTCAACTATCTTCATGTTTTAAAATCCGGGGCCGATTCCTTGTTGTTTGTTGAAACTATACCTGTCTCTTGTTCTCTCTGACATTTGATCCCAAAGTGCTTTTATTTTTTCTGCATCTTGTAAACTTAAACGTTTTATAAAAGGATCGTCTGGTGACATATTATTTTTTAGAGTACGCAAAAAGTTTTGTGCACCATTTTTGCCGTCTAATTCTTTTCCTAGTCTATTATCATAGGCTGTAATAAATCTTTGTACAAATAACTTTGTAGGGAAATCATTAAAAAATATCAAATCTTTTTGTCCGGGGCTTGATTGTAAATTAAACTTTGCAATTTTTTCTTGCTTAGGACTAACTCCTACTTGTGTAAAGGCTTTGAGTTTTAATGCTTTAAGAGCATCTACAAATCTTGTAATTTCTTGTTCAGAACTATCTGATTTTCGAAATTTATTTTCTGTGAGTTCAATAATTTTCATCTTATAACCTTATAGTTCCTTGATACCATGGACTATCTTTTCTAATACTTGCAACAAGTCCTTTAGCAGACATACTATCAACACCTGCTTTGTTACCTAGTACATCACCTGCGAAGTGACTCATGTCTGTGTCAGGATCAGGAATACTTGCCCATGTTCTTGAAAGACGTTTTAAGAACTGCTTGTCGCTTATCTGTCCTTTAAGCCATTCTTCCATTTGATGATCTCGTATCAAATGAAATATTGCAATTTTATCTTGTGTTTCAGGATCAAACTTGTCCTTGTCAAAGTCTAGCCCCATTCTTTGTGCAACATCTTTAAGTGTCTTTCTAATGTATTGGTAACGACCCATTGCACTGCTTCCCCAATAGTTTCCTGTTTTCTTACTGCGGAAACGTTTGCCTCTTATTTGATCTCTTACACGTTCACCGCCATCGGCCAGCACTTCATTGATTGTCATATCTAGTATCTCTGGCTTACGTGAACTAGGAAACACACTGTCATAGTGTCCGTTAACACTTTCGAACTGTGCAATAAAGTCTAACACTTTACCATACACACCTTGTTCATATGCTTTCTGTTGTAGTTTCTGTGGAGCCTTTAAAGGACGTTTTAGTTTTTCTCTTGGATTAGCAATAATTTCAGGAGCCTTTGCTTTGGTTCTACCCATGATAAGATCATCTACCTTACGCATTGTTCTTGGGCCGGGATCACCGTCAACACTTAGTCCATATGTCTTTTGAAAGTTTTTAGTTGCTTTTGCTGTGTTAGGTCCCCACTTACCATCAGCACCTTTTGGTCCAACATCAAAGCCTAGTGTAATCAACATCTGTTGAAACTTACGCATATCTTCTCTACTGCGTTTAGGTTTGCGATTAGCAAAAGGTTCAAACTTTTGTAATCCGCTTTGAGCAGTTTTCCAGTTCTGTGAGACATTGCCAAGCATGGTAGCAATCCTGTCTTGTACGGATTGCCAATCTTTAAACTCTTTAACTACTTCGTTGATCTTCATTATATTTTTCCGTTTTTAATCATAGTAAACACTTCTGTTGGGTGTGTTGCTTTACCGTTCACCAACCATTTGATATCTCCTATTTTATTTAGAAGATGAAAACCTCTCACTGTTGAATTTGTATCACCTTTTTGCATCATTGCCGCGGCTTGTTTTATAACATTTGGATTAAAGTTTCTGGCTTTTTGATCGTTTTGTTTTAATCGGAACTGAAGCACATCATTAATATAGTAACTCATATTAAATCCATCTTTGTCACTTACTCTTACGCCAAGTCCACCGGCCTGCATTCCCATAGATTGTGATCCTTGTTTTAGGTTACCTTGCATGTCATAAACTGCTTTTTGATTTACAGTAACATCAGCGCCATTTGCACTCTTAACTGTTGTGTTTGCATCTACTGTGATTGTTTTATTAACAAAGTCGTGTATCTGTTTGTATTGAGGTAGTGGAGTGATCCATCTAACCAATCTTTGTCCATCAAATGTATAATGACCTGAGGCATTCGAAACTGTAACGAGGTTAGGGTTATGTTTGTCTTGTTTGTATGACACACCTGCATCAGTTGTTCTACCAACTGGTGTAGTTGCATCAGGTGCCTTTGGTGGTGTCGGCATCTTGATTGGTTTAATCTGTTGTGGCAGAGACCCTGCTCTGTTTTCAAATAATTCTTGTATCTTCATTATTTTATACCTCGTTTCTTTGCCCAGAAATAGATCATTTCACCTAGTTGTTCTTCTGGAATGTTATTGATTTCTTGTGCTGTTTTAATCATGTATTGTTCGACACCTCTACCTATGCTGTTAAGTAAACCTCTAGCAAAAGGTCTTACCTCTGCCCAACTTTCAAATTTTTCAAAACCTGGTACTATTTTATGACGGCCTAAATCTCTTCCACCTTCTATGTACAGATCGTTTCTGTTTTCAAATGCATACATCATCATGTGTTCACATGTTGCTAATTGTCTATGTCCAGCGGCTCGGCTTTTTATAAACTGTTCATCTTTAACATCAGTTGCTCCCCAAGCATTGTATGGAGGTTTAAGAACCATAGGACTAACTGCGTTTATATATTGTTTAATTCTTTTATTCCAACTTGCCATAGCAAGACCACGATGCATATATTCATGTCCTAGTGTCTCTGCTGTTTTTGCTGGAGAGTGCATTTTTGCAAAAAACCTATTAAGCATAACATAACCTTTTGCTGGATCTTGTCTTTCATAACCTAACATGCCACCTAGTTTAGGTTTTTTGTCTGGTTCTCTATAGTACCCGCCTGCGTATTTTTT
>Ga0255770_10005552_pt1 | contig 10368 bp, 4 predicted proteins | sample 071ome_22_FD_179968 | JGI IMG/M metagenome (GOLD analysis project Ga0255770, IMG submission 179968) | Coastal salt marsh microbial communities from the Groves Creek Marsh, Skidaway Island, Georgia - 071404AT metaG (version 2) | ecosystem: Environmental > Aquatic > Marine > Intertidal zone > Salt... | reverse complement strand
ATTTGATACGAAGCGGTGCTCTCCGGTGGTGGTGGTGATTTGAATACCATCGACTGTTTCTTCCCCAAGAAGAACAGTCCACTCGGTTCCGTCCTTCATCACCAACTCATGAGCCAGATACGTTTGTTCGATCGCATCACTTGGATTCAAAATGGCAGTCAGCAAAGCCAAACCGGATCGATCGCTTAAAGCGTTGAGATCCGGTCCCACACGGGCGCCTTCATCCCCGAACACATGACAAACGCCGCAGTTCTGTTTGAACAATTCCTTACCGTTCGAACGGTTCCTGGAATGTTTGGCGAGTTGTTCGAAGCGTTGTTGGACGGTTTGATCGGAGATACGATTTAAACCCAGACGATTTGATCGCTGATCCAATGCTTCTTGCACCGCTTCCTTCATCGAAGCGTTCGGCAAATTCCGGAGAGCAATGGTCATTTCAGGCGTCAGCGTGGCATCCACCAGAGGTTGTTTACTCGATTCGAATTGTCCGGTTGCCAAAGTTTTCAAAAATTGTTTCGTCCAGATTTCCCGTTTCAACACAATTCCCAACAACATCCGGCGTTCTTCCAAGGAAGCCCGGTTCCAGTAAGATTCCAGCCATGCCAACTCTTCTCCCAAAGACTGGGGCCTGCTCGAGATGCGCTGCAGGATGGCCGTCTTTAAATCAGGGTTCAAACCGGACTGCACTCCGAACAAAAACTCAAGCCATGGAGTCCAATCCTGAATTCCGCCGAGCGTCCACAGGAAATCAAATGCGATGATCCGTTGCCCTGAAGCACCGCGTGCATCCAGCAATACCGGCACCATATATTCCCTCATGATGCCCAAAGACCATCCTGCGTTATCGGTCACCTTCCCCCCGCCCTTCGCAAATTGTGTCACTAATTCAATGTTGCCCAACAGCGTTTGGTCAACATTCCCTGTCTGACCATTCATACGTTTGGCGAGACGTTGGATGCTGACCTTGTCTAATCTTGCTCCCTCGCGAACGCTGATCCCGTCCGGGAGCCATCCCGTATTGACTCGACGCTCCACGCGGGCGGCCTGTTGAACGGCTTCACCCAGCCATTCAACCTTTTGACGAAATGCCAATGTCAACAGGTCATTCAGCAATGGTCCGTCCCGGCAAATATCACAAGTCATGGAATGTTTCAACATGGGTTCCAAGTGCGTTGCCGTGGAGGTCAGCAATGCTTCCTTGAAATGAGGGCGTCGCTGGTCTCGATGCATGGCTTCCACCAATAAGGAACCGCTCCAACCAGAATCAAATATCCCCAGGGATAAGATGGTCTGGTAACGGACAGATTCCTTGGGATCATTTACCAATGATGCAAACACCGTTTCCCAGGCCCGTTCTTTACCCGGTGCATTTCGGTAGCTTGCCTTTTCAGAAAGCTGCAACGCATTTTGCCTGACTCCTTCATGCTGATCTTTCAATGCCACCAACAAATCCTCCACATCCAATTGACCTAATCCATGCAAAGTCCATAACGCATGCAGACGTGCTTTTTCATGATCGGATCTCCGCAACAAGCCTTTGAGAGCATCCGTCTGATCGACGGCATGCCCACTGATCAGCAATCGTTGCGCTGTGTCCCGCAGCCAACCATTGTCCTCGCTCAGTTGATCGGTCCAATTGGAAGGAGTCATGGATGCCAATTTGGGGATCGCACGCCTGACCGATCCTTTGCGGGAGATACGATAAATACGCCCTTTGTCCGTGCCGGCTCGGGTATCCATGTATTGCTCGACATCATCGGGAATCCATTCGGTGTGTTCGATGATCAAACGATACATATCAGCAACGTAGACAGCGCCATCCGGTCCGGTTTTGGACATGACAGGGCGGAACCATGGATCCGTGCTGGCGAAAAACTCACGTGTTTGTTCCGCCTCGGGACGACTCGCCTTGAAACTCATACCATCTGGTTCCATTTCAAAATGGCGCACCAAATTGTGCACGGGTTCACAGACGAACACATGCTGTTTACCATCATTAAAAAGAACCGAATCGCGATACATCGACGGGCCACAAGCCGAAGTCACATGCCCTCGCATGCCGATGTCATTAAATCGCTGCAGTGTGGGGGCGATTTGATCGACTTTCTTCAGGTCAGGCTCTGTCGCAAGCTGAATTTTATTGTCACCCAGATCCACATGGGACACTCGCCCCGCGTAGCGTTCCGGAAGTTGATAATGCCATAGCCAATTTGGATTGTTGTTCCCAAACCAATTGCCCCAGTCATCGCGTCGACGACCAAATTGGGTTTGGCCTTCCACCATTTCGAACAAACCATCCACCGGGTTGAAACGGAAATCACGCCGCCGGATATTCCATTCATCCTCACTCCAAAGTGATCGAACCACACCACTGCTGTCTCCGTTTGCGCCGTGCAACAAATGATCCAGTCCATAAACGAATCCGTTGACCAGATGCTGTTGATTCCACACACCAAACCCTTCGAACAAACGTCTCACCAAATCCGCTTTGCCGTCACCATCCGAATCGGAAGCAAAGAAAACATGCGGTGCAGCGCTGATCCAAAGGCCATTCTCCCACGGATAGATCCCGTTTGGCCACGGGATCTGATCCATAAAGATCACCGACTCATCATAGATGCCGTCACCATCCACATCTTCCAAGCGCTTGATCCGTCCGCCGGGAGCCCCGGCCCCATCCAAGCCCATGGGGTAGCCTCTCATTTCAGCTACCCAAAGGAACCCATCTGCGGACCACTCAAAAGCCACAGGATCTTCCACCAAAGGTTCCGAAGCCACACACGTCACTTCGTAGGAATCACCAACTTGTAGTGTCGTCATGGCTTCAGGCAGAGATTTGGGTTTGGGACGATTGCCCAGCAGGATCTCCTGAAACGCCTTGCGCTGCACCAGGTCAGGCAAATGAGCCGTGTCCTCGTTCTGCACCCAAACATGCCCTTTTGCAAACCAGGCGCCATTGTCACGATGTGTTCCCGCACGGACGAATGCAGGGATGGCATCTTCATCCGATCGTTTTCCTTCCATGATCAACCTCGACCACCCTTCTTGAAATCCCAACACCCATTCTGGAATGAAAATGTAAGCCGAATAACGTGTTTCATCGGACTGAATCAGATCCAACCACCCATCCGAATTGATATCCACCAATCGGACGCCCATGTCCCTGCCTTGCTCATCCACCAGGTCCAGCCCCTCCGGCCAGAAATAACTCATCTCCTCCCAGGTTTTGCGATCCTGATTCCATTTCAGGACACCGTGTTGACCAGGATACGCCACAATCAATTCATCGACCCCGTCATGATCCACATCATGCACCAGCACGCCGTCTGTGTTTTGCTGGAACACGGTGGGAACAACCTTGCCGTTGCATCGCAGTTCCGAAATCAGACTTCCCAAGGGTTCCAGCCCATCGGCACCATTCAACCAGGCTCCTTCTCCATGACCGTCCCGATAAAACCATGCGGTTGGCCCGCCTTTCCAGAACACACCGTGTTTGATTCCAGTGGCATGGTTTTCCTCGGCCAATACTGGCAAAGGGGATGTTTGGTCCGAGTAACTCCCTTGATCTTCATTCCATATGCGAATCGTCCCTTTGCTTTCTCCGCCCAAAACCACATCGAGGTATCCATCATGGTTGATATCCATGAGGCGGTTTCCGGCATCCTTTCCGTCGGGCCGCCTTAATCCCCGTCCCAGCAAAAGATGATCACGCAAACGTTCCGCTGCTTCCTTGAATGTTAAAAACAACACGCGCCGTCCATAACTTGCATCCGCATAATCGATAAACTCATTCACCTGATCATTGCGAATCCATCCGTGAGGGTGAAATACCCAGGTAAAAACACCCTGCTTTTTCACGGTCAAATCAAGCGCTCTTTTCCAGTCATCAACAGTTACCTCATTGTTCACGCCGTGCAGATTCTGAGCTTCCCAATCACTGGGCGCGATAGCAGGAAATTCCCAGCACACATCATTGATCACGTAAGGGTATGGATAGTTCTCAATGGTGGTGGTAAATGATGGAAACGGCACATACTTGGTGAACCGTTCCTTTCCTTCCGAATCCTTTACCAGATCCTGAGGAAGTTCCGGATCATCGGAAGTCAGCAAACACATCACGCTCGAATCAATTTCCAGGAATCCTCCCTCCTGCGATGTGAAAGGAAATATCTCGCTGTAGAACCGGGGGCTGGGTGAATTGATCGAATCACAACAGGGCATCCGATACGCAACCGTCCGGTTGTTTGGAATGCTGTTGAGCAGATTGATACCTCCAAAGAAAGTGTTTTCAGCGTTCTTGAAATCTCCTTTGGCAAGCAAGGGACAGGGATGAGACAAGGTATGCACTTCCAAAGACAGTCCCTCCTTCAACCACACCTGAAATTGCGGATCACCCGGATCAAAGCTATTACAGTATATACTGACCGGTGCACGCCCATCGATACGTTTGAGACGATTCAGAATGGGACGCAGGTATTGCTCATACTTTTGAGTGGTCCGGAGATCATCGATAGCCAGGATAACAACAGCATCCACCCCCTCTTCCCCGACCCACTGCGGCGTGGTCAACTTCGGGTAATTCTTATCCACATAAAAGGGATGATTGGGAGCCAACACCTGTTGACCACCATGAATCGTGGCGAGAAAAAACGAGTACCAAAGAGTCAACAAGGTTCCAAGCATCAACCTGCCGAACCCATGCGCCGAAATGGAGGATTTCATGACGATATTTAAGACGGATTCAACCCACGAACCAAGTCGAATTTACGGAATCATCATCTTCTCTTGTCGCATTTGATTGGGGTTGCTTTTTTTCTCGTACAAAGGCACTAAGGCACAAAGAAACCACGGCCAACCGACCGTGGTTTAAATTCGCATCTAAAAAAACTTCGTGTCTTCGTGCCTTTGTGTGACAAAAAATATCACCCAATCTCCGCCTTATCACGAATGTGAATATAAGCGTGCACATGAGGAGCGCCTCGGAAATAGATCAATGAGGACGGACCTTCAATCTGCCAGACATCCCAAACACCATCATTCCCAAGATCCTGATTCTTGTAGAATGCCATGTGGAGATGATCAAATCCGGCTTGATCCACCAGTTTCAACGCCTCGTCGGCATCTTGTTTACGAAATGGCGCCATCACGTCGGCCAACACCTGACGCACCAGGCCTTTCTGATCCCCCATCAATTCAGTCATGGAGACCCCCGGGAGTCCGGACTTTTTACCGGTGAGCGTCACAGTCTTGGTTCCCTCTTCCTTGCGGGACTGTCCCAGCAAGGCCATTTCACGCTGTTTACCGTCCAGCATCTGAAACACTTCATTGGCCCGTTTGGCCTGATACCAATAGGCATTGCCCGGGTGATCGGCGGGTTCCCGGTCCTTATTACCCGCTTGATGTCCATAAAAGATCGGGCCACCGAAAGCCGCGCCATCCACCGAATTACCATCACAACGTCGAGTGACATGTCTTCCCGTGAGCACGAATTCAAATTTGCCTTCACCCGGTTCACCGAACAAAGCAATGGAAGTATCCTCCAAACCTTCCTCATCGGTGTCCCAAGCCACTGCCTCAAAAATGGTTTTTGCATACTCTTCGCTGTGAATACCCATGAAGATCTCCCGAATCATGGCCTGTTGATCGGCGGTGAAATGCTCCCCAACGCGTGACTTGGTGATATACCAGTTGTTCTGGACCTCGGATCTCAACGGGTGGTTGAACGGAAAGCAAATCTGCTGCTTCTGTTTCTCATCAAGGCTGCCAAACAAAGTGGCAACAAGTGTTTCAGACGCGGGTTGTTTTTTCTTGGCCGCTGCATTGGCGAGTGTGTGCACCAATGGATTGGCTGCGGCTGCTGCTACGCCAAGGGAGCAGCTGGTTGATTTCAAGAAGCGTCGGCGATCCATTGCTGATGCCGTCTGCAGTCCGGTATTGGGATGGTTATTCTGGGAACTCATTCTTTCCTTCTACCTCAATTGAAAGAATCATGCCACAAAAAAGAAGTCAGCATTTAATGGAAGTAGCCTTCGCAAGAAGGTAGCCGCCCCAAGTTCAAGTTGATCCCTCGGCGTTCGACTGCCACACTTTTGCAAGTGCGGCTACGATGTAGCCGCTTTCGCCAGAAAGTGGCAGCCCACTCTAAACCAACAAGCTTATTTGAAAAGAGAGGCGACCCAATCACTTTCCGGCAGGGCATAGGGTCGGAATGTTTCCAGATGCCCTCTTCGTTCGTTGTAGAACAATGCGCGATGGAGTCCCAACTGACTGGCCTTTGTATTGTCGATGAGCGCGGCGGAATCATTGGCGCTCATTTGAAACAACACGCGCATTTCAAATTCGGAAAGAGCCTTTCGATTCAGAAAACGCTGGGCGCTGTTGTAGGAATCAACCGTTACGATGGTATGTATGCGCAAAGCGGGTCCTTCCCGAACAATCCGGTCAAATACATCTCCGGGTTTGGAAACACCCTCACCATCACTGGCGCCAAAACTGAATTCATCCTCTGGTTTCAGTTTCTTGAATAATTGGAGGCCAAACACCAGAACAAATACCGCTGCTCCAGGTTCGCCCGGTTCTTTCTCCCCGCGCTCCAATTTGGAATCGAGATACTCCATCATTTCTTCCAAGCTATCATCCCTCAGCGTGCGTACCGTATGCGGCACCAAGGAGACCACCTGGTCCAACATCTCTCGATGCAGCGAATGATCCGGCAATGCATCCACCACCACAAACTCAGCTTGTCCTTTTGGATATTGAGCCGCCAAGGAGATCAGGCTGGAAATCATCATGGAAAACGACATTTCATCATTCTGCCCCAAAATCAAAAGGTGACTTCCACTCTGCAGACCAAAGGCGGCACAGGTAGGCCCCTTGATCGCGTTCGGGGCCCCAAGCCAGGCAAGTGGCAGATCCGGGGCTTTGGCTGCATCGGTTGACAGTGCAGTGGCAAGCTCATCATTTGCTTTGATATCAGCAGGGGCATTCCCTTCGAACACCACAAATTCCCTTTGCTCCAGGGAGCGTTCTTTCGCCATCCGAGCGATCTGGTCCAGTTGAGTTTCGCGCTCCTCATCAGACAGCCAGACGGTTTGAAAGGGACTGTTTCCTTCAACCGCGCCGCTACTGTCGTTGTAAACACCTTCACCCGGTCTGGACAACAAGCGCGGAGCGGCGTTGGATTCATCCATAATCAGGTAAGCATCCGCCTCGTCACATTGAAGCGCAATCCGAACGGCCATCTGGGCAAAGGTTGTTCGCGCGAGCGTGTAGGCTCCCCCCAGTGTTTGTGAGCCTAGAATCACATGAATACCAAAAGCACGACCCTGCCTCACGATTCGATCCAACAGGACAGCGGCGTTTTGAGCCACACGGTCATCTTCCACAAAATACTCCTGAAATTCATCAATCATCAACAAGGTGCGAGGAAGCGTCTCACCTTCGGAAGCTTGCAGGTAACCCTTCAAATCCTGAACTCCCTTCTGACGGAAAAGATCACCTCGACGCCGCAGTTCCTGATCGACTCGTTCCAACACGCTTAATCCGAACTCACGATCACTTTCAATCGCAACCACCCTGGCATGTGGCAGCCGGTGTGAGGCGTAACATTTGAATTCAACACCTTTCTTGAAATCGATCAGATAAAATTCGACCTGATCCGGCGAACACCAAAGTGCCAGATTGGACACCATGACGTGAAACAAGGTCGATTTACCGGAACCTGTCTTACCCGCTATCAGGGCGTGTTGCTGGGTTCCCTTGCCCAGTGTCAGATACTGCCATTTTGAGGCGCCGGTGCGACCGATGGGCACGCGCAACAGTGCACTTGTATCGAGTGACCAGATCTCTTCCGGCTTGGGCGCGATCTGGGAGAACGGAACTTCCACCCGATTGGAATCGACACTGGCCCGACCGATCTGATGAATCATTGCGATGGCCTGTTGCGAATCAGGCTGAGCATACCAATTCCATTCAACTCCGGTCCATTGAACGTTTCCGAGTCGACACCCACTGGCTTGGGCGCGCATCCAAACACAATGTTTTCGCAAATCATCCAGCGCCGCATCGTCCGGCAAAGACTGACGTTGATCACGGTGCAACCAGACAAACACCCCGCAACGTGCCCCGCTGACAATGATGCTTTGCAAACGTCGCAGAGCCGTTTCGCTGAAGCCAACCGGAAAGTCCGAAATAACGAGCACTTGATACTTCTCGGCAATGTTCCCTGCGACCCGGTTGTATTCCGCCAATGAAGGGTATTCATTGCGCAAATACATCTGGGTCACTTTTTCCATGTGCTCGGTCAGATCCCGCAGACACTGTTCGATTTGATTCGACTGCGTCCAAATCCGGCGATGGATCAACTGCTCATCATGGTCGGCAAGATGCATTAATCCGGCAAAATTCTTTCCGAGCCCCACGGGATCAATCAGCGTGAATTGCAGGCGTCCCACAGGCGAACTCATCAACAGACGCAGGGCCATGCCATTGAGAGCATCGACGATATCCTGCGGGGCAGGCCCTTCTGATTCGAACAGGATAGACTCGCCATCCGGCAATTTGAATATAAGGGGGACTCGAAGAGATGCTTCCCCAAATGTCATTCTTTTATCCGAAGGAGGCGATGAAAGGAACTGTTGTAAGTCCAATGCCAATTCGGCAAAACCTCCTGCGGGATCTCCTTCGTCTGGAATCTCCCATTCACCTGAAAAAGCCGCATCAAACCCGGCAGTCATTTCCGAGGCCGCGCCGTGACTACCTTTGAGCAGAGAAAACCATTCAGACACCCGACCATTCCATTGTTCCACGAGAACATCCAAATCCCGGGAAAAACGGTCGTTCACATCAGATTCCATCGAACTCTGCTCATCATCCATTGTGTTGAGATTGCCCCTGTTTCCATGCTCTCCGGCCGACGTTCCCTGTGCATGATCATTTTCGAGTCGATGCAGCGCCGCTTGGAACATGTTTTCATGGCGAGATTCCAACCGCTCTTTTCGACGCTGCAGTTTTCGGAGACCGGTCTCAAGATTTTCCGTAGCGGCGGCCTCAGCGGTCTTCAAAGCTTGTTCAAGACCTGACTCTACCTCCTTCAAAGTCTGTTCAATACGCGTCAGACCCTCGTCCCGGCTTCGATCCGCGCCCTGTTGACATCGGCTGACACATTGAGTCGACACAGCATACTGTTCCAATATGAACCTCACTCGCCCTCGGGCCAGAATGTAACCAAAAGAATAAAACGCAACCACAAGACCGGCCACCACGCCCGTGTAGAGGAGGAGTTGCTCTTTCGCAATCCCGAGTGTTTCCGACACCTGCGGCACAAAGAAACCAACCGCTCCCATCCCCCCAACCAACGCCAATAACACCCAAACCGGAACGATGGAGAAACACTGTGCCAATGATGTTGGTATCGAAAAACGAAGCTGAGCCTCAAGCTCTGTCAACTGGGAACGTAAGGTTTGCAGCAGCGCGTATTCATCCACAGTAGAGGAATCCTGAGCAGCAGGCTCCATTTCTCTTTGAAACCACCTGCGAAAAGATCGATACCCGCGAAACACCTTCCAAGCGAGGTGCTGAATCCCTTCCAGACGCTGAGTTTCAACTGATAAATCTGCCACGTAAGATTTCCATGTCTGATCCATGGCAAGCGAATTGGCATCTTGATCACGCTGCGCCTGGAGCAGGTCCTTTTGATTTTCGTATTGCTGTTGACTCCGGGCATGTTCTGCAGCGTCATGAAGTGCCTTGTTTGCGTTCTCAATGGCTTGTTTGATTCGAAACCTGCGGGATTCGAACCGGGTTTCAATGCGTTCGCGTTCGGCATTCAATGCATCCTGCGCCAAGGCTGCTTGTGCATCAGCTTGTTTACGGACATTGGCCTTTTGGGATTCGAACTTTCGACGAATAGCTGCCAAATCCCCATCACGCGCCTCGATCAATGCCTTCTCCCGCAACCCTAGTTCCTCGACCGTATGCCGAAGTTGTTCGAGTATGGAAAGGGTGGTTCCCGCTGTGAGCATTTTATTCACAATCTTTCCTCACTTTCTTTAAAAGGACGTTCAATTTTTCCATGCCATGAACGGCACGATTGACGCTCGGCTCCAATTCCTTCAAATAAGTCTGTTCAAAGGATGCGGCCTTCTCATCTTTCCATACCGAGCGGGTCGATTCCCATGACCGCAGCAGGTCCTTGGTCAGGGCCAACAACTGATTACTTTCCGACGAACTCATTCATTCCCCTTCTGTTGCATGTCCTTATCCAAAGCATCCGTCCCGGGTAATTCATTTGCTGTGCTTTCGGATGAAGGCTGATTGTCTTCCTGAACTGAAGGCTGGGTTTGGCGGGGAGAAACATACTCATCCAGG
>Ga0255770_10005518_pt1 | contig 10408 bp, 9 predicted proteins | sample 071ome_22_FD_179968 | JGI IMG/M metagenome (GOLD analysis project Ga0255770, IMG submission 179968) | Coastal salt marsh microbial communities from the Groves Creek Marsh, Skidaway Island, Georgia - 071404AT metaG (version 2) | ecosystem: Environmental > Aquatic > Marine > Intertidal zone > Salt... | reverse complement strand
GTGGCGACCCGACCATCGAGAGTGAACTGGGTGAAGGCACCCATATCACGGTCACGTTGCCACCGCATCCACCACACCATGGCGGTTAGGGCGATCCTCTTGCCCTAGGCCGTCGCCCGACGGCGTCTAAGCCGCGCGAAGTGCATCATCAGGGCGATGAGGGTGAGCAGGGCTGGCACCAGGATCGTGTTGGCCAGGGTCAGGTTACTGCCCAGGCGATCGATGTCTTCCGTTAACTGGAACTGCACATCCCGCAAGCGGCGGCGTGTTTCCAGCAATTCCTGGTTAAACCTGTCCACCTCGGCCTGGATCTCCGGGGTGATCTGGCCAATGGGGTTGCCGTTCTCGTCCTGATTCAACTGCGCCAGGGCTTCCTCGGTCTCCGTCATACGATCCAGCAGCTCGGCTTCCTCCAGGCGCAGGCGATCATCCGCCTGACGCTGCAGGTCCAGTACCCGGGTAAAGGGGCGCGAGTAAGTACCGCGACTACGGATGCTGACGAGGTCGGCGCCACCGCTGAGGTTATCGAAGGCATTGATGATGAGGTCACCGTTGTTGGCGAAGGGCTGCGGAATGCGCTGGCCAAGAAACTGTGCCACCTGGACCCATAGCCTGTCGGTCAGCAAATCGAGTCGGCGAATACAATCAGGTTTACCGGCGCCTCAGAGCGTTGCAGATGTGGAACAGTCTCCTCGGCTTCCTCTGTAGTGGCGTCGTTAAGCACTTCGGGTTCGGCCGGGTTGTCAGTGTCTTCTGCGGTCTCTGCCGTGATATCGTCTGTGCCAGCCTGCTCGTCGCTGTCCTCCTCCGCTTCTGCAACCGGCAGTTGCGGGCGACCCTCGGGGAAAGCGCTCTCTACCAGACCGCTGATGCGGGCGGCGATGACATGGCTCTCGTTGGACGATTCAAATTCATCGAACAGGATAGAGGGATCGGTCACACTCTCCAGCAGGATCCTGTCCATCAACATGGAGTTGCTGGACGAGGTAATCAGGGGTTCGAATGTGGTGCCCACGCCCTCGATGGGACGCAATACACCCGGCGTCGAGAAGTTCACCGATTCCAGGCGGTTGGTGATGATGTCGCCACGGGCCAGGTTGTCGCGCTTGGCACCCAGCATGCCCAGGTGCGGCATGGGGCGTTCAGTCTGGCTCATACGCACGCGCAGGGCCAGGTCGCTGTCGGTGAGCACCTTGTCATCCTGGTACTCGATACCCCAGGCTTGAAGAAGTCCCGGCAGGTTGGAATTCATGCCGGCAGGAATCAGCGCGCCCTGCTGTGACAGGGTTACCATGGAGTCGGCGTTAGGATCGAGAAAAACCATGGCCTCGCCACCGGCCAGCACATGCTGGTCAATGGCATACAGCATCTGTTCGGACAGATCATTCGGATGCACCAGCATCAGGATGTCGATGTCTTCATCGATGCTGTCCGCATCCGCATCCAGTCGGCGCACGTCGTATAGCTGGCGCAGCATGTCCATGACGAACCAGGACGCCGTGGCCTGCCCGGTGGCCGGATTGAAGCCGCCGTCGATATCGAGCTGCGTGATCAGGCCGATCACAGTGCGATCCGGATTCTCCACACTGGTGATGAGTTTCATGAACTCATACTCCAGGAACTGCTCCTGGTCCGGACGAATGAGCGGCATGGTCTCTACCGCAGGCGGCGCCAGCGGATTGATGTCTTCCGGTGGAATATCCTGGGCGACCACGAGGCCGAAGTAGATCTCAATGCCACCCTGGGAAACGGGCACCGCCTGGATCCCGAATTGGGTTGCCAGGTCCTCGTCTTCGGAGAAGGGTTCCGGATCCACCACACTCAGGGTCAGGTTGCCATTACTGGCAATCACGATTTCCCGCAGCAGTTCCTGCACGCGGTTGCCATAGGCCCGAATCTGGGGCTGGTCTTCCGTCGCACTCTCGGAATAGAAGAAGGTCAGTTCCTGGGGTGTGGTCAGGTTGCTGACAATATTGCGTGAGCCATCCGACAGCGTGTACAGGCTGTCCTCGGTGAGGTCGATGCGCAGGCTGGGCAGCAGGCTGATCACCGCCACCGCGATAACCAGGGCGACGGCGATTGCCGCCAGGCCCGCAGAGGAAAATAAGGCTTTCGTATTCATTCCGGGCTCCTCCTAGTTGGCTTTCTTCATTTCGATGACGATGGCACTGGCCAGCAGCCAGGCACCGATGAACACAGCAAAGAACAGGATGTCACGGATATCCAGCACGCCCTTGGCGATGGAATCGAAGTGAGTGAGGAATCCCATGGCCGAGATAGCATCCACGAAGAACTGCGGCACGAAGTCCGGGAAGGCGTTCAGCAGGATGGGTGACCCCATGATCACGAACAGGAAGCAGATCGACACGGTAAGAATGAAGGCAATCACCGAGTTCTTGGTACTGGCCGACATGCAGGAGCCGATGGCGAGATAGCTGCCCGCCATGAACCAGCTGCCCAGATAGGCAGCGAAGATCACGCCGTTATCCGGATCGCCCAGGTAATTCACCGTAATCCAGATTGGAAAGGTCAACGCCAAAGCCAGGCCGGTCAATGCCCAGGCGGCGAGGAACTTGCCCAGCACCGCATCGCGGAGCTTCACCGGAAGGGTCAGGAGTAACTCAATAGTGCCCGTCTTGCGCTCATCAGCCCAGAGGGTCATGGCTATTGCCGGCACCATGAACAGGTAGAGCCAAGGGTGGAAACTGAAGAACGGCAACAGGTCGGCCTGGCCGCGCAGGTAGAAGCCACCCAGCTCGAAGGTGAAGATGCCGTTGGTGATCAGGAAGATCACGATGAAGATATAGGCCAGTGGCGTGGCGAAGTAACTCATCAGCTCACGCCAGAAAATGATTCCGAGATTTCCCATGACTACGCCTCCCCTGCCTTTTGCGTTACCGTGCGGAAGACGTCTTCCAACTGGCCACGCTGCACATGGAACTCAGTCACCGGCCAATGCTTCTCCTGGGCGATCGCTGACACCTGGGAGAAGATGGATTGGCCGTCTTTGGCGAGGATGGTGTAGGTAAGCGCCTGCTCGGCGTCTTCCTCGATGGTGGCGATGCCCTCAATGCCACCGAGGTCGGCGCTGAGGTCATAGCTGTCATTGAGGCGAACACTCACCGCCTGGTGGTAACGGGAACGGGATTCCAGTTCGGCTGGTGTGCCATCGGCCACGATCCTGCCCTCGGCAATAATGATGGCCCTGCTGCATACCGCGGTGACCTCTTCCAGAATATGGGTGGAGATAATCACGATCTTGTCCCGGGCCAGATTCTTGATCAGCTCGCGCACGTGGTGCTTCTGGTTTGGATCCAGGCCGTCGGTGGGTTCGTCGAGAATCAGCACCTTGGGGTCGTGCATGATGGCCTGGGCCAGTCCCACCCGGCGCTTGAAGCCCTTGGACAGGGTCTCGATGGTCTGGCGCCGCACCGACTCCAGTTCTACTTCCTTTATTACATGCGCTACCCGGCGATCGATCTCCTCACCGCGGTAACCACGCACCTGGGCGATGAAGCGCAGGAATTCTTCCGTGGTCATGTCACCGTAGGAAGGCGCACCCTCGGGCAGATAGCCGATCAGGGCCTTGGCGGCTATGGCCTCTTCGATGATGTCGTGGCCATCGATGGATACCCGGCCACTGGTGGGAGCCAGGAAACCGGTGATGACCTTCATGGTGGTGGATTTGCCAGCGCCGTTGGGGCCGAGGAAGCCTAGTACCTCTCCCTCGGCAACCTGAAAGCTCAGATTATCGACGGCGACAAATTGATCGAATTTCTTTACGAGATTCTCAATTTCAATCATTGCTACTCTCTAAACTCTCTGTCTTCTTGTGTCTGTTTTGATTGTTGTGTCGCCCGCAAACCCGCGAGAAAAGCGCGGAACAGCGGACGCGAAGAGACGGTGAATATAGAGATGGCGACCCGCTTTTTCAAGGCTCCACGGGATATTCGGCGCCACTGGCGCAGTCGAGCTGTCCGGCACCGGGTCACGGGGCGGCGACACCTGTGTTTATGGGGTCTGGGCGGGTATAATCGCCCCTCGACCATGGCGGCGAACAACCATGGCAATCTTCAACGGCATACCCTTGGACCCCTACATCGGGAGATGGGGCAGATGCCGCAGTCGCTGGATTACCCCGTGATCAGATTTGTACTACTGCTGTGTTTTCTCCTGTCCCTGGCCAGCTGCGGTCAGAAGGGCGGCCTCACCCGGCCACAGCAGGCCCAGACCGCCAGTTTCCAACACCAGGCCTGATTCGGGCTGTAGCAGGAATTCCTCTGAATGGATCATTTTAATTACCAGGGCGACACGCTGTATGCCGAGGATGTGCCGCTTCCCGAAATCGCCGCGCACCATGGCACTCCCTGTTTCGTGTATTCCCGGGCCACCCTCGAGCGCCATTTCCGGGTCTACGAGGAAGCCATGGGCGAGCTGCCACACCTGATCTGTTATGCCGTAAAGGCCAATTCCAACCTGGCCGTATTGAACCTGCTGGCCCGCCAGGGCGCCGGCTTCGATATCGTTTCCGGCGGCGAGCTGCAGCGCGTGCTGGCGGCTGGTGGCGATGCCAGCAAGGTGATCTTCTCCGGGCTGGGCAAGACTGCCGGAGAGATGGAGCAGGCGCTGGAGGCAGGTATTCATTGTTTCAACATCGAATCCCCCGCCGAACTGGACCGGCTCAATGAAATTGCTATGGCGAGAGGCGAGAAGGCGCCGATCTCCCTACGGGTGAATCCCGATGTGGACGCCGGGACCCACCCCTATATTTCCACGGGCTTGAAAGAAAACAAATTCGGCATCGCCAGCGACGAAGCCCTGGATGTGTATCGCCGCGCTGCCGGGATGGAAGGCATCGAGGTGCTGGGCATCGATTGCCACATTGGTTCCCAGCTCACCAGTATCGAACCTTTCCTCGACGCTATCGACCGCTTGCTGGTAATGGTGGATACCCTGGCAGGCGAAGGCATCACGATCAGCCACTTCGATATGGGAGGCGGGCTGGGAGTCACCTATGGCCAGGAACAGCCCCCACACCCTTCCGAGCTGATTACCGCTGTGAAAGACCGGTTCAAAGAGAGAGACATGACCCTATTGATGGAGCCCGGCCGTTCCATCGCCGCCAATGCCGGGATCTTCCTTACCCGGGTCGAATACCTGAAGTGCAACGAGCACAAGAACTTCGCCATTGTCGACGGCGCCATGAATGACCTGATTCGCCCAGCGCTCTATGGTGCCTGGCAGGAAATCGTGTCTGTGGTAAAGAAAATCGGCAGCAAGAAGACCTATGATGTGGTTGGACCGGTGTGTGAATCCGGCGACTTCCTTGGCAAGGATCGGGAATTGATTGTCGAAGCCGGCGACCTGCTGGCCGTGCGTTCGGCTGGCGCCTACGGCTTCGTGATGAGTTCCAACTACAATACGCGACCACGCGCGCCCGAGATCATGGTAGATGGCGACAAGCACCACGTCGTGCGCCAGCGGGAAACTGTCGATCAATTGCTGGCGCTGGAATCCAGCCTGCCCGAAGGCTGAACAGTCAGAGTCAATCCCCTAATGAACATTCCATTTACCAAGATGCATGGCCTCGGTAACGACTTCATCGTCATCGACGCGGTGTCCCGCGACATCAGTATTTCACCCGAGCGCATTCGGGAGTTGGCCCATCGCCGCTTCGGCATCGGCTTCGACCAGCTATTGCTGGTTGAACCTCCCTCCCAGGACGATGTGGATTTCAACTACCGTATCTTCAATGTCGATGGTGGAGAGGTAGAGCACTGCGGCAATGGCGCGCGCTGCTTCGCCCGCTTCGTACGCGACAAGGGTCTGACCGACAAGAACCCGGTGCGGGTAAAGACCAGCAATCGCATTCTGGTGCTGGACATGGATGAACAGGGCAATGTAGCCGTGGACATGGGGGTGCCGGTATTCGTTCCCGCCGAAATCCCCCTGCTGGCCACCGAGCAGGCCCTGACTTACCAGCGCAGCCTGGACATGGACGGCGAATCCATCGAGGTGGAGTTCAGCGCACTGTCCATGGGCAACCCCCATGCGGTAATAAAGGTTGAAGACCTGGAGAATACGGCCGTAAAAGATATTGGAGAGGCTCTGGGAAAACACCCGGACTTCCCTGAAGGCGTCAATGTCGGTTTCATGGAAATCGTCGACCGCCAACACCTCAAGCTACGGGTATTCGAACGCGGCACCGGGGAGACCCTGGCCTGCGGCACGGGAGCCTGCGCCGCCGTGGTATCGGCCTGCCGGGCCGGACTACTGGACAACGAGGTCGAGGTACAACTCAGGGGTGGCTCTCTCTCCATTCACTGGGATGGAGATGACCAGCCAGTCATGATGACCGGCCCAACCGCATCGGTATTTGAGGGGACAGTAGAGATATGAACAAGCGAGCGAGTACCGCCAAGCCAACGGCAGAGGAAGCGAAGTCGACCCTGGCTGCCGAAGACGTTGTGGCCTATCTGCGGGAAAATCCGGACTTCTTCCTGGAACAGGAAGACCTGCTGGCTGAGCTGCTGCTGCCCCACGAATCAGGCAAGGCAATATCGCTGCTGGAGAGACAGGTCACGATCCTGCGGGAGCGTGGCATCGAGGCCCGCCAGAAACTCAACAACCTGTTGGAGAACGCCCGCAACAACGACCAGTTGTTTGATACCACCCGCAACCTGGTGCTGGCGCTGCTGCGCGCCCGCGATGTCACCGAGATCGTGGAAGTCGCCGTGGACCAGTTGTCCAATCACGCCAACATCGATACCTGTGAAGTCATCCTGCTGGAGCAACCCGAACTGAACGTGGCACCTTCGATTCGCGTCGAACCGCTGAGCATGATGAAGCAGGAATACGCCGATGTCATTCGTTTGAAGCGGACCCATTGCGGGAGTCTCACCGCTGAGCAGATCGGCGCCCTGTTCCCAGGCAACCACAAGATCAAGTCCACCGCCCTGTGCCCGGTAATCAATAACAGCGAAGTACTGGCGCTGCTGGCACTGGGCAACCAGGAAGAGAACTACTTCAACATCCATCTGGACACCCTGTTCCTGGATTTCATCGGACACGTGGTGGGCGCCGTGCTGGAACGGCAGCTGCTGACCGATTCCACGGACGCAGCACCCCTCGCGCAGGACGCCTAGTCCTGCGCTGGCCCTGCACTGCGCCCTCTGGCGAAAGCGGTTATACTGCCCTCTCTCAGGCTTAGTCTACAGCGCCGCCCATGCCCACTGATACCGCACCAGGCAACCCGTCCCTGGTCTCTGTTATTTGCCGCACCATAGGCCGTTCCGAACTGGAACAGGCAGTGAACTCCGTGGCCGCGCAAAGTTACCTGCCCATAGAGCTGGTGGTGGTGGACGCCGCCAACAGCGGCATGGATGCGGTGCCCGGTGAAACCGGGCAGCTTTCCCTGAAGATCGTGAACACCGGCACCGCCCTGCCGCGGGCAGATGCGGCCAATGCCGGCATGGAGGCCGCCAGCGGCAACTACTTCATGTTCCTGGACGACGATGACTGGATCGCGCCGGACCACATCGCCGGACTGATGGAGGCGCTGCAATCTGATCACAGTGTCCGGGCCGCCTACAGCAACACCCAGAGAACAGATCCGCAGGGCAATAACCCGGACTACATCTTCGAGCAGGACTATGACCCCATCATGCTGCTACGGGACAACTATGTGCCGATTCACGCCATGTTGTTCGAGCGCTCACTGTACGATGAGGGCTGCCGCTTCGACAATCGCTTCGATATTTTCGAAGACTGGGATTTCTGGATTCAAGTAAGTCAACTGACCCCTTTCAAACACATCAGCAAAGTCACTGCCTTCTATCGCGATGGCGGCGACTCTGAGACCGGCACCGACGATGTCAATGTGCGCTATGACAACGAATCGGTGATGGGCAAGGCCCGCATCAAGGTATTCAACAAGTGGCTCGGCAAGTGGACCGGCGAGCAGGTCAATAGCATGTTGGCATCTCTGGATGAAGGTCTTGTGGTTCCGGAACTGCACACACAACTCAAGGAGCTCGATGCCAGACTGAGAGCCGAGCATGACACCAACCTCGGGCATCAACGGCAGCTCCAGCAGCAGGCAGAAGCACAGGAGAAGCTCTTGCATGAGTTCAATGTGACGAAGGGAACGGTTGAAGACCTGCAGATCAGGCTGGCGGATCGGGAAAGAAGGATTGGCGATATGGAGCAACACAGCGCCAATCTCGAACGTGACAACGGGCTGTTGCAGCAGAGGCTTGCGCAAGTACAGAATTCACTATCCTGGAAGATTACCGCTCCATTTCGCTATCTTCGCAGGCTCGTTAGTAGTACCGATATAAAACAGGGCAACAACAGCGAGTAATGAGCCAGCAAACGCCAGCGATATCCGGTGATTCGGCTCCTTTCTGCACAATCATCATTCCTACCCGGGACCAGCTTCAGTTCCTGAAGACCTGTGTGGATGGCGTACTCGACACGCCTGCGCAATTCCCCATTGAACTTGTCATCGTCGACAACGGCAGCGAAGAACAGGCAACCCTGGACTACCTGCAATCGCTGCAACAACAGAGCCGGGTGCGGGTGTTGCAATGGCAACAGCCATTCAATTTCTCTGCGATCAACAACTTCGCGGTTGAGAACTGCAGCAGTGAACTGCTGTGCTTCCTGAACAACGATATCGAGATCGTCGACCCACAGTGGCTGGATGTACTGGCGGCGCTTGCAGCACGGGATGACGTGGGCGCCGTGGGCTGTCGGCTCTTGTACCCCGATGGCAGGATCCAGCACGGTGGCGTCGCGCTTGATGAGGAGTCCGTGGCCAGGCACATCGCACTCGGGGAACCCGCTGACTATTTACAGAAGCAGGGCCTGCTGGGACCGGTGGCGGTCGACGCCGTCACAGCGGCGTGCCTGATGATGCGACGGGACCTGTTTCAACAGCTCGGCGGATTTGACCAGGACGCCCTGGCCGTTTCCTACAATGACGTGGATCTGTGCCTGCGCATCACAGAGCTCGGGTTGCCCGTACTCCTGCATCCGGGAGTTGCGGCCGTTCACCACGAGTCCATATCACGCCAGAGCGATGAACTGGACAGCAACCGACCGCGCGCGCTGCAAGAATTCAACTACATGAAGGAAAACTGGCGCCACCGCCTCGCCGGGCAGCACTACACGCTCGGGCTGTCGGCGGGCATGCGCGCGCAAGCTGCTATCTCAAACGACCTCAACCGTGTTATTGCCCAGGCTCGATCTGGCGGGGAGCACACGAGGCTGAAGGATATGCAGGGTGGCCGCAGCAGGGCGGTGGCAATACGCGGCAGCGCAGGGGACGCCTATCATCAGCTGGAAGTGAAATACAAAGAGCTGCAGGCCCATACCCAGCGCATGGAAGAAGCGCACCGACTGATCGAAAACTCGATCTTCTGGCGCATGACGGCTCCCCTGCGCGCACTGCGAGACTGGCTGTCAGGACGCGGATCCAAACCGGACAAACCAGCCACGGAGCAAGACATCGCGATCACTTCTGCCTCCACGGAGAGTGAGCCCGCAGCCACAGACAAGGAGAGCAAGGCGGTCGATCACAAGGCGGATCACGATGCCGCGGCCCGGCGTCGGCTGGACAGGTTCTTCGCGGCTGGCGAAAAGCTGGCGTTCCCGGCGGTGGACAATCCCGAGGTATCCATCCTGCTGGTGTTCTTCAACAACGCACCGCTGAGCCTGCTCTGCCTGCAATCCATACTGGCGCACGCCGATGTCAGCTTCGAAGTGATCATCGTCGACAATCACTCCAGCGATGACACCAAACGCTTACTGGACAATCTCGAAAATGCGACCATCCTGCGCAACGATGACAATCTGGGCTTCGTCAAGGCGGTAAACCAGGGCGCCAGGCAGGCGACGGGAAGAACGCTGCTGCTGTTGAACAACGACGCCGAGCTGGAAGCCCGGTGCCTGTCCGCAGCCCTGGACACCCTGGACTCGGCAGAGGACATCGGTGCGGTAGGCGGCAAGATCAGGCTACTCGATGGCAACCTGCAGGAAGCGGGTAGCATCATCTGGCAAGACGGCGCCTGTCTCGGCTACGGTCGTCATGGCGACGCCGATGCCGGTGAATTCAATTTCCGTCGCGATGTGGATTATTGTTCCGGCGCTTTCCTGTTGTTCAGCAGGGCGCTGTTCAGTGAGATGGGAGGCTTCGATGAAGCCTACGCGCCGGCCTATTACGAAGAGTCCGATTTCTGTGTACGACTGTGGGAGCGCGGGTTACGGGTCGTGTATGAGCCCCGGGCGGTGATCACCCACTATGAATTCGCCAGCAGCGGGGGCCTCGGCGGCGCCTCGAAATTGCAGCAGGAACATCGCCAGATACTGTGCCGCAAGCATGCCGGGTTCCTTGCACAACAGCAGG
>Ga0255770_10005513_pt1 | contig 10411 bp, 8 predicted proteins | sample 071ome_22_FD_179968 | JGI IMG/M metagenome (GOLD analysis project Ga0255770, IMG submission 179968) | Coastal salt marsh microbial communities from the Groves Creek Marsh, Skidaway Island, Georgia - 071404AT metaG (version 2) | ecosystem: Environmental > Aquatic > Marine > Intertidal zone > Salt... | reverse complement strand
GCTGGTGTTGAGCCTTTCCCTGATCCGGTCAACCAGGGTTGCCTGTTCCTGAAGGTGAAGGTTGCGCTGGGATTCGCAGCGAATATTTTCTTCTCTTAAATGGGCATGGGCCTGTTCAGCGTCTCTGAGCGCTTCTTCCGAAAGGCGCAGTCCTGTTTCCGCTTCGGCCAGTTTATCTGCGGCCAGCCTGCGGCTTTCTTCTGCTTGTTCGATGAGATGGGCCAGATCATCACGTTTGCGCCGTATTTCCTCTGGCATCCCGGCCAGTTGTTCCGCTTCTGCTGCTGCGCTGGATTGACGGCTTGCAAGTTCATCAAGCTGAAGCCGCGCCCCTTTCTGGCGTTCGGTCCAGGAGGTGACCTCGCGTGTGATTTCGCCCCGCCTTGCCTCTCGCATGGATCGTGCGTTGCGGATCGTGCGTTCAGCCCCCATGGCATCAGCAAGCTGCTGGCGTTTTTCTTCAGCCGTGCGAGTGGTTTCGGTCACCGCCTCGGCAAGGGCGGCCACATCACGGATATCCAGTGCTTCCTTTTCTGCTTCGCTCAGCGCGTCTGTTACTTCGCGGTGGGATTCATCAAGCTCGGCAATTCGTGACCGGGCTGCGGCAAGGGAGGAACCGGCCTTTTCGTCATCCCGGGCGGCCATGAGCATGTCCTGATCGATGCGGCGCTCTTCCTCCCGGAGTTTCTGGCTTTCCGCTTCGCTTGAATTGCGCATTTCAAGGGCGTCATCGACCTTGCGCTGGGCGATTTCAGCTTTCTTTTCCATTTCCGGCAGAAGATTTTCCAGTTCACGAAGCCTGGCTTCCTGACGAAGGCGCTGGGCGGCGGCGGTTTCCGATCCGACCGGTTGTACAAACCCATCCCAACGCCAGAGACCACCATCTCTTGTGGTCAGGGCCTGACCGGGTCTGAGTTCGGATTGAAGAGATTCAGCCCGGGCGGCATTCTCAACGATACCTACCCCGGACAGGGCTGAATGCAACGCCTTTGGCACAGTAAGATGCCTGATCAGCGGAGATGCGTCTTCAGGGCATCCGGCGTCCTGTGATGAGCCCTCCCGGAGCCAGTATCCGTTCCGATCCTGGCCCTGGGGGGCCGCAAGACCGTCACCAAGGGCGGCGGCGAGAGCATCTTCAAACCCCTTTTCGACCTTGACGTCCTGGGATACCGGTTTCTTTTCCGACACCTCACCTACGGCAAGAAGAGACCGGAGCGCTTCGGCTTCGGCTCTGGTGCGGGCCAGTTCTTCGGCATCGTTGCTGCGGCTGTCCATAGTGGTGGTGGCAGTTGTGCGTGCCGCCTCGGCTCTGGCTTCGGCTTCTGCGCGTCTGGTTTTGATATCCTCTGCGGCTTCTTCCGCCTGCCGCCGTGTTTCCGCCGCGCCGGAGGCGTTGCGTTCCAGTTGGGGAATATCGATCTCAGCCCGGCTTTTTTCCAGCTGATTGAGACGGCGGGCCAATTCTTCAATCCTTCGGTTGATGTTGAGTGTCTCACGTTCAACCGCGCGATTTTTAGCCGAGGCATCAGCAAGTTCACGTTCAGCTTCATCAGCCTCAGCTCTGGCCTTGTTGAGTATTTCCGCCGCTTCGGCCAGTCGGGGTGCGTCGGTTTCGTCATCAGCGGTAATGCGATCAGCTTCTGCGTTAAGTGAAGTAAGTGCATCTTCGGCATCGGCAAGAAGTTGTTTTTCACGGCTGATGTCGGTATTGATCTGAGCTTGCCTTCGTTCAACATCGTCGAGCGCACGAATCGCACGGGCTTCTTCGTTATCAAGCTCGGTGCGGGCAAGTGTCAGACGTTGCAGCTCGGCGGCCTTTTCGGCTTCGGTCTGTCGCAGGGGCGGTAAGGCATCTGCCGCCTCGTTTCGCTGTCGGCTTTTGGCCGCGGCATCTTGAGCGGCGGCGGCGGTCAGGCGCTCTGCTTCACGGAGCAGGGTTTCGGTCTCATCCACACGGTTTAGCGTGGCGGTGAAACGTGCCAGCAGAAGATGTGCATCGGCTTTTCGGATCCTGTCGGCAACAGAACGATATCGTGCCGCCTGTCTTGCCTGCTTGACCAGTGATGCCTTCTGCTCATCAAGTTGAATAAGGATATCTTCAAGACGATCCAAATTAGTTTCAGCTGTATTCAGCCGCAATTCCGCTTCATGGCGGCGCTGGTGCAATCCCCGGATATTGGCGGCTTCTTCAAGCAGGCTTCTACGGTCTTTGGGTTTGGCGTTGATCAGCGCATCCACCTTGCCCTGGCTGACGATCCCGCTTGACCGCGGGCCGGTTGCCATATCAGCAAAGAGCAGCTGCACATCCTTGGCCCGGGCAATCTTGCCGTTGATCCGGAACTGGGAGCCCTTACCTCGCTCAATCCTTCTTGTGACCTCTATCTCGTCACTATCGTTCAGCGATGCGGGTGCTGTCCTGGAGGCGTTGTCAATCGTGAGCGTGACTTCGGCAAAGTTTCGTGAAGGGCGGCTGCTTGTGCCATCAAAAATCACATCTTCAAGTTCACCCCCACGCATGGATTTGGCCGAACTTTCACCCATCAGCCAGCGCAGACTTTCGACAATATTTGATTTGCCGCACCCGTTCGGACCAACCACTCCTGTCAGCCCGTCTTCGATGCTGATATGTTCTGGTTCAGCAAAAGACTTGAACCCGGTCATTTTCAGGTGGGTGAATATCAACGTTGAAATCCTGATTTATGTAGACAGACCGTTGAGGGTGGAAACGAAGGTATCATACCCCTGATCGCCACGTATCACGTCCTTATCGTTGATGACGAAGCTTGGCGTCGAATTGATTTCCCAAGTTTCATATCCTTCCTTGGCAATGGCGACAATGCCCTCAAGAAAGGGTCTGTTCTGGATGATTTCGACGAACGCATCGTTCCCGATGCCGGCAATCCGGGCAATTCGTGCCAGAGCAGAAACCGGATCATCTGCTCCGGCCCATGTCTGCTGCTGTTTTAAAAGGATATCCAGCATATTTTCATAGGCATCCGCAGGAACTGCACGGGCGAGAGCATGGGCATAAATCGCCGGCCCCCGTAAAGGAAAGTCTCTGTATTCAAACCTGATTTTGCCGGTATCAATCCATTCCGCCTTCAGTTTCGGATAGGTGTTGAGATGAAAATTTGCACAATGACCGCAAGACATTGAAAAATATTCAGCGATATGGATCGGCGCATCCGGGCTGCCAACGATGCGCGGGGCCAGCGCCGTATCAAGATCAACCGCGGCATGAGCCAAATCTGTGCCTGTCAGAACAAGTGCTGCCCCTCCCATGGCGAGAACATGTCGGCGCGATAATAAAGAGCGGGGAGCGCACAGGCCTGCCGCTGAATTTCTATATGCAGTATATTTTTTCATCATGCCCACATCATAATGTATGGTGATCTGCCCTGTCCATGAATTTGATGGATCTCGTTGCCCGCTTTTTCACATCATGTCAACGTCAATGCCTTATTGGTGTCCTTCCGGTGCGTCACCGGTAAGCGACTTGCCAAGGTTATCAAGGGCTTTGCGTAATCTGTCATCCTTTATTTCCATAACAGCTGAAGCCGTCCCGGCCACGTGCGCCGCCTCATTTGGCATAAACCTGCGGGGGAGGGTTGCCGGTGCGCTATTATTTCTTGTGTCAGGGGTCCCCTGCGTGAGGGTGATTCGCGTCAATGCGGCATATCCGAAGACAGCGTTGCAGTTCCGGATGATCATCGGTGTCTGCATCTGGATTTCTGGACCACGGCCCGGTATCACCGAAAGTGTGAGTGTGCCATTGACAGACTGGCCCTTGGGGAACTGGATTGTCAGCGGATCGCACCAATCCGCATAAGGACCAGCGATCTTCTTCCATTCGGTAACGATGCGGCCCATGGTAATGCCGCGTGACCTGAGGGCAGGGCTGAGCAGGCGTGACGTGATGGTATTCAGCCGCTCCGATTTGTTTCGTCTCCTGATCTTTTTGTGGTCTTTTTCCATATTGAGGTTTTATTCCATCTGTGTGAAATCATCCGGAGTGCGCGCTTGCTTCCGATGCCTGTTGTCCTGCCTGAAAGAGAACTGTAGCATGAAAGCCCAGCAGTTATGATCACAAAATTTCCGCCCCGGAAACCCCGTGCCGATGCCGTCATCTCCTGAAAAACGAAACCGTGATACGACAAGGCGTCTCCTTGACTGGTATGATAAGGAGCGCCGGGATCTGCCCTGGCGCGCCTTGCCGGGAATGAAGGCAGATCCTTATAAGGTCTGGCTTTCGGAAACCATGTTACAGCAGACAACAGTGGCTGCGGTAAAAGGCTATTTCCGTCGTTTCACTGAATGCTGGCCTGATGTTCATGCGCTGGCCGCAGCGTCACGGGAGGAGGTCATGGCGGCATGGGCAGGCTTGGGCTATTACGCAAGGGCGCGAAATCTCCATAAAACGGCAATTATTGTCTCGCGTGATCGGGGCGGCAGTTTCCCGGATACCGAGGAGGGCTTAAGAGAACTTCCCGGGATAGGGCCCTATACGGCCGCAGCTATCGCCGCCATCGCCTTTGCCCGACGTGCTGTGGTCGTGGATGCCAATATTGAGCGGGTGGTGGCACGCTGGCAGGCGATTTCAACGCCCCTGCCCGGGGCAAAAAAAGAAATCGCTTTGGTCATGGACAGCCTCACCCCTCAGCAAAGGGCAGGAGATTTTGCCCAGGCCATGATGGATCTTGGTTCTGTGATCTGCTCGCCGTCGCGCAGGAAAGCGGGGGTATTGTCTCTCCCTGACTGTGATGTTTGTCCGATTTCCTCAACATGTCTCGGGCGGGATCAGCATCCTCAATTTTATCCGGTCAGGAAAGCTAAAACCCCGAGACCGACAAGATATGGATTGGCGTTGCTGGTCTTTGACGAAAAGGGACAGGTGCTGGTGGAAACAAGGCCGGATAAAGGCCTGCTCGGCGGCATGGATATCTTCCCCGGTACCGGGTGGCCGGATGGTAAAGCGGCGCAGGACAATTACCCGGCCGGTCCGGAAAATTCAGCGGGCCAGCTCATGGAAGCCCATGGTGGAGGGGCTGTTTTGAACACCGTGGTTGAACATGTGTTCAGCCATTTTCGTATCATCCTGACAATACACCGCCTCGATGTATCCTCCGGAACAGTTGCCCTGAACCCGTCGCAACGCTGGGTGCCTCTGGCTGAGATTGACGATATTGCTTTGCCGACGGTGATGCGCAAAGTCGCCCGTTCAGGGGGAATGCTAAAGAGTTGAGACCTGCCCCTTTATGCTTAATGCCGGAAGTGGCGCATACCGGTGAACACCATGGCAAGCCCGGCCTCATCGGCGGCGGCAATAACCTCTTCGTCCTTCACAGACCCGCCCGGCTGAATAACAGCCGTGGCTCCGGCGCTGGCGGCGGCAAGCAGCCCGTCAGGAAAGGGAAAGAAGGCGTCTGACGCTACGACGGAACCAATGATGGGGGAGGTCTCATGTCCTGCCTGTTTTGCAATATCCAGGGCTTTCTGTGCTGCGATCCGGCTTGAATCCAACCGCGACATCTGACCAGCCCCGACCGCAACCGTCGCGCCGTCTTTGGCATAGACGATGGCGTTGGACTTGACATGTTTGGCCACGCGCATGGCAAAAATCATATCCGTTATCTGTTGAGGGCTTGGCTTCAGTCTGGTCACGCATTTGAGGTCAGCCTCACTGATGCGTCCTGTATCCGCGCTCTGGGTGAGAAACCCGCCGCTTACTGAACGTATCATCAGTCTTGGTTCTGCCGGATCAGGCATATTTTCTGTCACCAGCAGGCGGAGATTGGGTTTGGCGGCCATGATGGTTCTGGCGTCTTCGCTTGCCCCGGGGGCAATCACGACTTCGGTAAACAGGCCGGATATTTCCCTCGCAAGATCTGCCTCAAGGGGTCGGTTTAGCGCAATGATACCACCAAAAGCGCTGACCGGATCACAGGAAAGGGCCTTTTTCCATGCGATCAGGATATCATCATGGCTGGCCACGCCGCAGGGATTGGCATGTTTGATGATCGCCACGCTGGGGGATGTGAATTCCGCGACCAGTTCAAAAGCTGCATCGGTATCGTTGATGTTGTTGTAGCTCAGCGGTTTGCCCTGAATTTGTGTTGCGGTCAGCACTCCGGTCCGAGTCGTGCGTTCCGGCAGGTGGTAAAGTGCGGCGTCCTGATGCGGGTTTTCACCATAACGCAAGGTCTCTCTTCGCAAACCGCCCATGGCGAGAGATGCCGGCAGGGCGTCGTCATGACCATCGGAACGCATCCAGGCGGCGATGGTGGCATCATAGCAGGCGGTATGGGCATAGGCCTGTGCGGCGAGGCGACGCCGGGTTGCAAGAGTAACACCTCCGGCTTGCAACTCATAAGTACAGTCTCATAAGCGCCGGCATCAGTTACCACCGTCACGAAATCATGATTCTTGGCGGCGGCACGTATCATGGCAGGGCCACCAATATCGATATTTTCAACCAGTTCATCCCGGTCGGCATCCTGCCGGGTCAGGACAGCACCGAACGGGTAAAGATTGACGACGACAAGGTCAATGCCCGGAATGTGATGTGTTTCCATCGCTTTCAGATGATCATCGGTATCACGACGTGCCAGAATACCGCCATGAATGATGGGGTTAAGTGTCTTGACACGTCCATCCATCATTTCAGGCGCGCCGGTCACCTGGCTTACCGGTGTGACGGGTATCCCCTCTTTTTCAAGCAGTGCCGCTGTCCCGCCGGTTGAAATTATGCGCACACCCATATCATGCAAGGTCCGGGCAAATGGCGCGATACCCGTTTTATCCGAAACGGAGATCAGCGCGTTGGCAATGGTTGTTCTGGTCATGATGCTACTCTCTTTTCAGCGTGTCTTGCGATGATGTGTCTTCGGGGTCAAGCCTCATCAGAAGTTTTGCGGCGGCTGCTCTGGCGGCGCAGCGCCCATTTCACCGTTTTCGTGCTGACTGATCTGATGTCGTTCAGCGGCACGGTGGCGATGAGTTGCCTTGTTTTCTGAATGCCGGTCTGGCTCAGCATGATGCTTTCTTCAATATCGAGTCTGGCGCCGGAAAGTTTGAAAATCCATGATGAAGAACTTCCCGGAAGGCGTATCAGCGCGTCACCACCGATGGAAAGGCTGGCCGATATCCTTGGATGCAGGTGAAAGCGGATCACAGCCTCAGTCGGGATTGCCCCGGGTGAGGCGGTATAGATAAGCGTGTCCTCGCCGCGCAGATCATTGCCTCCGGTGGCGAGAAAGACCCGACGCCGATGCAATATCCCATGGGTGGTGTCATATCCGTTATGGGAGGCTTCGGCGAGCAGTCCCCCGGGAGCAGGTCCCATTTCCACCTCAACCGCCATTGCCCGGCGTGCGGTTTCGCCGGAATTGGACGTGTCGCCTGAATTCGTCTTGTCGAGTATCAGGGTTGAATGCGCGGCGGTTCCGGCAAGTGCCGTCGCCAGTTCCGGCCGGTCCTGATACAGCCCGCGGCTCTGCCCTGCATTGATAAAGATACGTTGCTGATTATTAGAAAATTCAATGGCCAGTGCGCCGGCGTCATTATGGCTTCCCGTTTCCACTGCCGTGCTGAGCGCCCATGGAGGAATGCCGGTATTCATGAGAAGGACGGAACGGCCGCTTGTCAGGCGGACAAACCCCGAATCCGAGGCGTTATGTGTGACTTTCCCGCTTGCAACAGCTCGCTGGAGTATCTGTTCGACGTCCTCGGGAGAGATATCGAGGCTTCCGAGGATGTTCATCAGGGTCCCGTCCGCATGACGCCACATCCGGCCGATGGCTCCCATCCGAAGGATGGTATCGTCAATGGATTCAAGGCAATTTCGGGCAGGGAGCAGGCCGACGTTGTCATGTGCATCACCCGCAAGGTTGATCCGGGCTGCTAAAGCAGTGCGGACATCGATCAGGGCTTTCAAATGCGCAAAGTGACGATCAGGCTGACGGCTGCCATGGCAACCATCACCCAGCAGCTGCTGATGCAAAAGATCCGCATATGTCGTGGCAAGCGGGGTGATGTCCTCATCTTCGTGAAGAAAAAGTGCCCCCACAATTAGCGCTGACAGAGCATGGAGCTGATCATTTTCATCCGGGATGCGGTGCCAATCACGGCGCAGGCAGGCGAGCTGTGTTGCCAGCGACAGCAGCATGGTCTTTTGCTGCGACTCTGATGCGGATGCAGCAAACCAGCCCCAGGTGAAAATCCAGGACTTGATCCGGTTACCCATCAAAGTGGGATGCCAGATATCTTGCCGCCAGCGGCCGTCACGTTTGATCCAGTCGAGAACAAGTCGTCTTGTAAGTGTCCGGCACTGGCTTCCACCAAATTCCCGCATGTCTCTCAGCCAGTTGAATCGGTGCCAGGCAGGTCCGATCTGTTCCACCGGGTGCAGGCCACTGGCCAGAACCTGTCCGATCGTGGCATCGCCACGCCAAATGTCGGCAGGCTGCCAGTGCAGGGGTATAGCGCGTATCCTGGGTCGGATGCGCCATTCAAACACAGCCGAGCGCCGGTACATTCTTTCGGGCAAGGATAATGACCAGGTATCAGGCAAGGTCAGACCCTTTCTGGAGAATTGATGAAACGGGCGATGAAAAAACCATCATTACCTTGCGGGATATTCGCTGAACTGTCCAGCCGGAGAGCATGAGGATGAAGGCGCAACATGTGGTGATGGTCTGTTATGACGCGTTCAAATCCCGGGGTTTCATTATTTTCAATACGCAAGGGCTTAAAGCCTGCCGGAGGCTTGGCGGCGATATCTTCACCTTCACGCTTTAAAATAGAGCAGGTTGCGTAAATGCAGATGCCCCCGGTGTTGAGGTAGCTTGCCGCGTGTTCCAAAAGACCATGCTGTATCCGGGCCAGATGCTCAAAGTCAGGCGCCTTCTCATGTGTCCAGATATCCGGCCGGCGGCGCAGGGTTCCTGTGGCCGAGCAGGGCGCGTCGATGAGCACGGCATCAACCGGCTTGTCCGGTATCCAGTTCAAACCATCTGCGTGAATTATCTGAGGCGAAAATCCGAGCCTTGCCATATTTTCTTCAAGACGTTCGATCCTCTCGGCAGACGCGTCGACAGCGATGACGTTGGCCCCTGCGGCGCAGAGCTGTGCGGTCTTGCCTCCCGGTGCGGCGCAGAGATCCACCACCGTCTTTCCCCGAATATCACCGAGCAGGATTGCGGGCAAACTTGCGGCGGCATCCTGAACCCACCAATGGCCTTCATCGTAGCCTTCCAGTTCCGGCACATGCCCGTCACCCAGACGGACGGAGCCGTGCTTAAGTTCAGCCCCGTTGAGGATTTCCGCCCATTTTGCCGGATCTTTCTGTGGCCTGATATCAAGCGCAGGTGTTGCCATCAGGCTTGAGATGATATTCTGGCACTGATCAGGCCAGTCCGAACGTATCGCTTCCATCAGCCATGCCGGAACATTTTCGGCCGGATCTGTTGTCGTCGCCAGATCTGCGGCGTCTCCGGCAATACGGCGCAGAACAGCATTGACCATGCCGGAAAGGTGGTCCATGCGGTAATCTCGCATCAGTCGGACCGCCTGATCCACCGTCGCATGGGCTTCGGCCTTTCCCCAGACAAGTTGGGCCACCGCCATACCAAGTATCACCATCGCCAGACGGTCACGTCCTTTTGGAGGTCTGGAGATATAGGTTGAAAGAATAGCCTGGACCTGCCCATGATGCCTCAGGCTAAGGGTGATAACCCGGCGCACAAAACGGCGATCCCGGCTTTCCAGTTTCCGGTACGCTTCCGCCGTCTCAAGGCTTTGTTGCAACGGCAGACCGCGATGGAGCACATCTCTCAGGATTTCAACAGCCAGTTTTCGGGTGGGCGAGGCAGGTTGATGATGGCGGCGGTGGTATCGGGATGTCCTGTTCATGAGGCTGTATACCTTTGCCGCTGATCTCTTGTCCAGCATCAAGACCATGCATTTTTCTTCCTAGGCCCCGGCAGGATGCGAGAGCAGAAAATCACGGTTTCATCTGATCATATCATGGCCGCTAAACTTGCCTTTTGGTCATAGCTTGCCCATATTCAGGGCATGACAAAAACAACGTCCAAAACAATGCCTGATACGCCTGATTTCCGGTTTGATGATGAAGGTCTATCGCCACCTCAGCCTGATCAGGGCAAATCACCGGCTGACATAACAGAACATGGCGGAAGCAAAGGTCCGGAACCCACCCGTTTCGGCGATTGGGAAAAAGCTGGCCGGTGCACGGATTTCTGACCGGGATATGACATTGTCTCCTCAATTAAGCTCAACCATGGCTGTCAAGGCGGCACTGGCTCTGGCCAACCAGATGATGGTCACGGCGGTGCTTGTGCATCGCGGGAATGCCGAGGCAGGATCCATTCTGGTCCGGCTCGATTATCCGGAC
>Ga0255770_10005508_pt1 | contig 10415 bp, 8 predicted proteins | sample 071ome_22_FD_179968 | JGI IMG/M metagenome (GOLD analysis project Ga0255770, IMG submission 179968) | Coastal salt marsh microbial communities from the Groves Creek Marsh, Skidaway Island, Georgia - 071404AT metaG (version 2) | ecosystem: Environmental > Aquatic > Marine > Intertidal zone > Salt... | reverse complement strand
TCCATGGCGCTGCGCCGCGGTGTGCGGCGTAACCGACGAGGCGGCGAAGCGATGGTATTATTAGATGGTACCGATATTATTAGAACCGCTATGTATTTCTAGGAGTCGTGCGCAAGGCGTAGACGTGACCGCTCTCGGCCCAACCGGCGACTATGTCGCCATCGCCGGACGCGGTCTTGCACGAGTTAAGACCCATCCAACGCGAGTCGGCTCGAAAGGAGAATCCGCCGTCGGTTTTGTGCGTCACCCAATTGCCGCACATGCACTCGTAATCAAGACCCGCGACGTATGCGAATCCTGGACTCGACGTACTGAGTTCGAGTTGCGTGATGTCGAACTTGGTGGCGTTTCTCCAGCGATGCATGGCGCCCCATTTACGAACGTCGAGTATGTGCACGACACGCTCGGCGCCGCCGCACGCGACTAAAAATTCTAATCCCGGAGATTGTGACGTGGACACGGCGAAGAGAGGTTTGTTGTAACCTAAAGATATGCGATTCGTGCACCCTCCCTTTTCGGCGATCCTATCGTCGTAGACCGCGAGCTGATGTCCCTCGACGACGGCGAAGACGCTCTCGCCTTTTCCGCCCACTGCGACGGATACGTCGCTTGGCGACAAGAGCGTTCGAATCCGTCGCACACGTCTATCGCCGTCGTACACGTCAACCGCTTGACTCGAACTCTTGGCGACGTATATTTTCTTCTCCTCCGCGCCCATGACGGCACCGCACCACCCGCCCAAGCCCGAGACGTCGCTCGCGCCCACGCCCGAGACGCCTCCCGCGCGCGACGTAAACCCCGTTCCCACCCCCACGTCTCGCGTCATCACGTCCACGACCCCGAAATTATCCACCGCCAGTAATTTTCCAGCGTCCGGACTCAGCGATATCGACTGAATCTCTCTTCCCGTGGAGAACGAATCCAAAAACCGACTCGCCGACGCCGCCGTCTCTCCCCTGGCCCGCGTCGGTCTCAACGCGTTCGACTTCCCACGCTCGACGTCTTCGTCCCTGAGATCGATCGAGATCGCGTACGTCTCACTTCCCGACGCCACGATCACCTCGCACGCGTCACTCTCCGTCTCCGTCGCGTACACGCACGCCCTCGTCGCGTGATGTTCCCCAGGGCTGGGATGAGCGCTCGAGGTAAACGTCAGGGCGTCGCGCGCAAAGGCGCGCACGTCCACGCCCACGGGCCCGTTCGTGATGACGGTGGACATGTTTTGAGACGCCATCGCCGTCCGTCCGTTTCGCGAACGAACGAACGAACGAACGAACGAACGAACGTCGCGGGCGAGGTGACGTCTGAGGCGTGGGCGCTCGGGACGCAGCACGCCGGCACGCGGCGGCGAGAGGGGACGCGGCGCGCGTTGTGCGGTCATCTATAAATAAGCTCGTTTAAAACTTCCAGATTGCGCTCGCCCACGTGAGTCCGGCGCCGAATCCCGCGAACGCGAGGATGTCGCCCTCCTTCACCGCCCCCGTCTCGACGGCTTCGCACAGCGCGATTGGCACGGAACCCGCCGAGGTGTTTCCGTACTCGGCGATGTTACTAACTACCTTGTCCTCGCTCAACCCGAATCGCTGCGCGGCGCTGTCTATGATGCGCTGATTCGCTTGATGCAACACTAACTTATCAATATCCTCAGCCGACATGTTGGCTGCTTTTAAAGACTTATTCACCGTCATCGGCACCGTGCGCACGGCAAACTTGAACACGTCTTGCCCGCTCATGGAAATGTTACAAAAAGCGCCATTATTCGACGCCCCCTCGCTCATCGGCTTCCCATTATCCCCGACGTACTGCGCTATTAAGTGATGATTTTGCGTCCCGTCCGAATGCATGTCGAACCCTCTCAACGAACACGCATCCGCGGTCGTCGCCGTCAACACGCACGCCCCCGCGCCGTCGCCGAATAAAATGCACGTCGCTCGATCGCGCCAGTCGACGTATCGACTCAACACGTCACCACCGATGACGAGCACATTCTTATACCCACCGGAACGAATAAACTGCGTTCCATTCACCAATCCAATCACAAACCCACTGCACGCCGCGGTGAGATCGAACGCCAACGCCTTTTTCGCCCCGATGGCGGCTTGAATCGTACACGCGCTCCCGAAAATGTCGTCGGGGCTCGACGTGGCGAGGATGATTAAATCCAAATCTTCCGCCGCGATGTTCGCCCGTTCCAACGCCTGCATCGCCGCTTTCGCTCCCAACGACGTCAACGTTTCATCTCCCGTGATGACGTGTCGCTTACGTATCCCCGTGCGCGTGGCGATCCACTCGTCGTTCGTGTCGACGAGTTCGCTCAAGTCGTCATTCGTCAAACTCTTTTCTGGAATGGCTTTCCCCACGCCCGCGATGCGCGCACCGGCGACGTCGAACGCAGCGACGGCGGCGTTGGTGACGACAGACAACGATCGTCCGCGTCCCCCGACGTCGCGCGCGACGAACGCGGACGCGCGTCGTCGTCGTCGTCCGAGGTGCTGCCGATCGACGCGCGTCATTCGTCCATCGTCGCGACCGGTGACGGCGCGACGCGACGGGACGACGACGGCGCGCGCGGCGGCGGACATGACGACGACGAGACGGGAACGTCTGACGGACGTCACCCGCGGCGGCGGTCCGAGGCGCGGTGTGACGCGCGCGGTGGCATCGACGGACGGACGATCGGTCGTCCCAAACCCATTCCTCGGGGGTTCCTCTTATCCAAAAAACTGACAGAGGCTGAAAAAGAGACGAGACGCCTCGCGCGAGGCGCGCGAAGACAAACGGGGTCGCGTCCGAGCTGCGCGAATGAATGGGGGAGCGTGCGGGCGAATGAATGCATGCGTGCGTGCGTGCGATGGTGTGTGACAACGCGCGAGAGGCGAGCGTCGATTTAATCTCGGGATTCGCGCGCCGCTCTGCCGGCGGCGTACTCGGCGACGCGGAGCGAGTCCTTGGCTTGAAGGTTTTTTGGATCGATCCTGAGGGTGTCTTCGAAGGCGCGAACGGCTTCTTGGAATCTTTTGAGGGCGTGTAGGGCGAGACCGCGTCGAAAGTGCGCTTTGACGTAGTCGGATTTGACGTCGACGGCGGCGTCGGCGTCGGCGAGGGCTTTTTCGTGCTCGCCGAGTTTTAACAGGCACTGCGCTCGATTGCACAGGGCGACGACGTGGGAGGGATCGAGCTCGAGCGCTTCCGTGTAGTGTACCACGGCTTGCGCGTAATTTCCCTGCTTGAACGCGGCGTTCCCCTTATCTTTACGTAATTCGGCGCGCGCGGGCGCGGTGTCCAAGTGCTCCCGGGCGAGCTCGTCTCCAAGCGACTCGCGAAGCTCTCGCTCGGTGGTCGGGTACTCATCCTTGCCGCGAATCAATCGTTCGACGAGTAATTCACCGTTGACGAACCGCGCGATGAACTGCGGAATCTCTCTGTGATCCCCGGGCGCTAAATGGTCCGTATCCAAGCGACGATCCTCGCCTCGATCGCCGTCGTCGCCGAACGCCACGCGCACGCCGACGCTCGTCGCGAACACCACCGCACCCATGAACCCCCTACGCGCGTACTCCAATCGCACCTCTCGACACTGATCAATCTGTGTCGTCCCTAAACCGCTCTTAAACGTCACCGTGCACTCCTCACAATCCCAAATCTCCGCGTGTTCGCTCACCACGCGTCCCGCCGCGACGACGACGCACTCGACGCATCGCTCCACGAACACCTTGGCGCACGTCACCGAGGCGTCCATCTCCACGACGCACCGCGCGCAATCGACGATGTGAATCGCGCGCTTGGCGTCGACGTCGCTCGCGGTGATGACGACGCGTCGATCCGTCGCGTCGCGCACGACGTGGCGAGATTCGCGCTCGGCGCGCACGGCGTCGCCCATCGCGCGCGCGTCCTCCACCGACGCGGACGTCGTGGACGTCCCGCGCGCGTCCGGAGGCGACGCTCGATCGCGATCGACCATCTCGCCCTGCCTCGCGCGCGAAGCGCAGAGGCTGACGAGCGCGACGCGAAGCGCGAGATCGTGGCGCTTCGTCGTCGCGTCGGTCGAGAAATCTTTCACTTCATCTCGCGCGCGCGACTCGAGGGCAAGGTCGAGGAGGCGCGAGGAGACGAAAACTAACGAGAGAAAAAACAGCGCGGCGATGCGTCCCGCGGGAGAGATCGCGAGAGACGGTGACCGCGGGAACGCAGGGCGACCGTCCGAGGAAACCGAATCGGCCAATGCGACGACGTCGATCGTGACGGGCATCGAGGCGCAGATGGACGCCCTCGAGCGAGAATTGAGCGAGTTGGACGAAAAGTTGGCGTTCGATCGCACTCGCGTGGCGTCGACGGAGCGAGATCTCGAGGTGGAGCGGTGTCTGGGACGGCGTCTTCGAGAGGAACTGTGCGAGGTGAACGCGCAAATCGCCTGCGCGAAGAGAGATCTCGCCGAGAAGGAACGAGAGATTTCCGATTTCCTCGCGGCGTCGAATATCATCGCACCGCACTCCATTGAGGGCGCGATTCGGAGCGAGACGGAGAAAAAGGAGAAGCAGGAGGAGGGAGTTCCGGAGGCGCCGCCGTCACCCGTCGACGCCTTCGCGCTTCGCCGCGCAGAACTCAACACCGCGCTCGCGCGCGAGCGCGAACGCTCCGCAACCGTCAGATCCGCGATCAGAACGTACGACAATCGCGTTCGCGCCGAACGACTTCGCGCGCGGCGACCTCCCTAGCTCCTCGTAGGAGAGGGCTCGCGGGAACATTTGAATTCAATTTGGCGATTTATGACTCGACGTGCAGTACCCACTCGTTCCAAGTTGTCCGATTCTTCGTTCGCTCGAGACTCCGGAGTCTTCGACGGACCGCGCGCGCGGCGTCGCGAACGCATCGTCGGCGCGGGCGGGGGCGAGGAGGTCTGTCTGCTCGGTGCGCTCGCGGCTCGGCACCAGAGGCGGGATCGAACGCGCGAGGGAAAGGAGACGGAGGTCGGGACCACTCTCCGATCGCGTGCAGATAAAGAAACAAACACCCCTCGATAGGCGTTCGACGCGGCGAGTGCGGAGAAAAATCTCGTCGCGAGGAGCGGGCGATAAAGATGTCGTGCTGGTGCTGTTTCAGGGGAGCGCGGCGGTTGGACGTCGCGACGATGCGCGCACGGTTTCAGCCGCTGGATGATGAAATGTGGTACGACGCAAAGGAGGACTTAAGCTTTAGCGGCGACGAGGACTGCGAGGAGCTCACGAGCGAGAATGTCGGCTTAAAGGTGGGTCAGAGTTTTCCTTTCGCGCTCGGGAAGGTTTGGGAACAGGAGGAACACCAGTTTCACGTCGCCGGTGCGATCAGGGAATTGAAGTGTAAGGTGAGACACTTGCTTCGGCGCGAACAAGAGGAAGCGGTGAGACAGGCGGAGGAAGAGGCGGCGGAGTTGGAGCGATTAGGTTTGATGACACCAGAAAAGAGAGAGATGCACGAGCGCATGCGCTCTGGACAAGGGACACAGGAGTTGGTGGGAATGACAAAACACTTGAAGGTTGGTCAGGACTTGACGGATATCGAGTTACCGCCGTCGTTCTTTGTCCCCTTTAGTACAATACAAGTGGCGGAAGACGTGGTGTACGTGATTGAAGCTTGCGAAAATGATTGGAGCGATTTGAAACACTCTGATCCGGCAGTGCGTCTCGGACGCTTCGTCAAGCTTTACCTAGACATGACCGCCATTCGAACGGAGTCTGGCTCGAGCGCCGGCGTGAAGTCTCCGTACACTTTTGGGGCAATGAAGAAGCCTTTGAATCCCATATTAGGTGAGACTCATCGCATCCAGAGTGGTAGCACCACTTATTTAGCCGAGCAGGTGTGTCACCACCCGCCCATCACCACGTGGGATCTGAGGAACGAGGAAATAGGCGTACACCTATCGGCGGACGTCAAAGCAAAGCCCGTCTTCAGAGGCACATCGGTGCAAGTCGTCATCGATGGTGAGATGCGGTTTGAGAATTTGCACACGGGTGAAAAGTATGTCTTGGATTTCCCTTCCTTATTTATTCGATTTTTCGGCCTAAGCGGTAGCTACTCCGAAACGGTGGGACAAGTCAAGCTCAGAAGGATCAGTGAGGGACCTCCGCTGCAAGCGAACATCAACTTCAAGCCGCGCGGTACCGCCGGCTTGAAGAGCAACGCGCATAAGGTCGATGGTTCGATCGTGAGCGAGGACGAGATCTCGATGCGTTTCAGAGGTAGAGTGAACGAAACGGTGGACTTGGTGACGGAAAAGAAGGAGATTTTGGGACAGTTTTGGCAACCGGCTGTACCGAAGAAACAACCGACGAAAGCTGTAACCCAACCTCTCAACGGGTTTACTGATAGTCATTGCCTTTGGGGTGAATTCTTCCAAGCTCTCCTCGTGAAGGACATGAAGACGGCGAGTGCGGCTAAAAAGAGAGCCGAGCGAGGCCAGCGCAGCTTACACAAGGCTATGAAAACGGGCGAGCTTCCCCCTTGGGAGCCCACCATGTTCGCCACCGAGGATGGTAAGAGTTGGCGCTTGAAGGAGAATTTCGATCCCAAGGTGCAACAGTCGTGGTTAAAGTACATCGGGTATAGAATTTACGAATAATAAAACAATAGTACCGCAGTAGTACCGCAAAGCGTCCGTAGTAGTACCGCAGTAGTACGAGTACCGCAAAGCAGTACTCGTAGTACCGCAAAGCGTCCTCGCAAGACGCCGCCCCCCACCCCGCACACAGCGTCGCTCGTCGCGAATAGCAGACATGAGCTCGCAGTCCAAACGAGTCGCTCTTCGCGCGCTGTACGCCGCCGCGTCTTCCTCCAAGCGCGCGCACGCCGTCGCGTCCATCGCGAACGTCGTGCCGACCTCTCTGACGTCGGCCGGCGCAGCTCCCAACCTCCGCGCCTTTTCCCGCGTCGCGCGTCGCGGTTTCGCCGCCTCGGCCGACGACAGCCACGATGACTTCAAGCCGAAGACGAACGCCTCCGGAAGCGAAGACGTGCAGAAGATGATCGAGGCGGACGTCGAGTCGAACGCGGTGATTATCTTCATGAAGGGGTCACCCTCGGCGCCCCAGTGCGGGTTCTCCAACATGGCGTGTCGCATTTTAGACCACCACGGCGTGGAGTACGCGTCGAGAAACGTCCTCGCGAGCGATGAGCTGAGAAATGGAATCAAGGCATTCTCGGCGTGGCCGACGATTCCGCAGTTGTACGTGAAGGGTGAGTTTGTCGGAGGCTCAGATATTATGATGTCGATGCATCAAAGCGGAGAACTCGCGGAACTCTTCCAGGACGTGAAGAAGGCGTGAACGGGCGCGAGGGCGGAAGCCGAACGTTGGAGGTAGAGAATGCTAGTCTAGTCTATGTTTTTAAATCAAAAGATGACGCTCTTTCGATGACGCTCTTGAAAACGTCGCGACCCGACGCGGGCCACTAGGACGCCCAGTCCTTCGCCATCTGATCTGCTTTGCGGTCACCGAGCGACGTCGCGCGCGTGGGCGGCGCGTTCGCGGCTCTCACTTTACTCGCCATCCGTTCGTTCTGCGGGCGCGAGAGACGAGACATCGCGCGTCAGTCGGTGTCATCGAGCGCCTCGCGAAGACGAGCGCAGACGACGGTTAGAAAGGATCCGCGTGTCCCGTTTCGATTACCTTTATCCCGCGCATCTCATTCGCCTTACTGCGCGACTCAGCCGCGTTGAGCGCGGCGTTTCGTCTCTCTTCGACCGTGGCGTGGTCGTCGTACGCCGGGGATGACGCGCAGCAACCCATGTCGCGAGCGGAGATGTGACCATGAACCCTGGGCGCGGCCACTCTTCGTCCCTCGGCCGGCCGTTCGCTCTGAGGGCGGCGGGTGAGAAAGTCGCGCGCGCGACGACGAGAGGTTTGGAAGCGAGATTTTGAAGCAATGAATGATATTTGTTACATAACCTCGAGTAATTGTATATGGTGCATCCGAGTCGATGCGTCGTGTCGAAAGGAACGCGACGCGCACTCGGTTGCACACTGCAGAAAGCGTGGACTCGTTCAATTGCTCAAACGATCACGCTGCGCTTTGTTGTGTATGCTCGTGAATAGAACACACTCGTAGAAGACATTTTTAGACGTGTCATGATTTACACGATCTCGCTTCAGTGTGAAACGAAATCATCACCCTCTCACCCACTTGCAATTTCAACTGGAGAACACAAAAAAATGGACTGTTTTACTTCTTGTTCTCCAGTAGCAATCGCAGGATGCGCTTTCCGAACGGACTGTTCTTGATCAAAGGTAAGTGTGGTCTGATACGCTCGACAAGTTCAGTGTGAAGAACACCTTTAGTCACAGTAAGCGTAGACTGCACGACATAGTTGCCATAAGGATCCATGAGAAGACGATCCAACAGAGGTGACTGCATGATCTCTCGCACTACGGTATTGCGGTTCTTTTCCAATGAGGAATCCGCAAGCTTGAGACACTTTTCCACAACGTTGGAGCTAAACTTTTGCATCGAAAGTTCCGCGTAGTTGCCGAGAAGTTGCGTCATAACCTCACCGTTGGCCCATGACAATCCCAAATCCAAGATGTATTGAACAACGTAGTTGCCAAAAGGATCTTGAGAAAGCACGAGAGCTTGAGAAGCGATCTCATGCACCAGTGGACGGCGTTGTTCGTCGATCGCATGATCGATGCAACGCTGAAGTACGCAACAACCGTGACGGTGAGTTGCAATTTCCACACAGTGAACCTTGGCCGCGTCATAGATGAACTGATTATCTTCAGATGATAATCGTTGAAGACAACGCTGAATGACGTGATTACCATTCAAATCCTTGATCAAAGTAACGACACCCGGTCGTAACGCACTCGTCGCAAGGGACACCTCTTCCGGAGAGTTGAGCATCTCAATCAGCTTTTGGACCGCACGGGTGCCGTGCGTGTTCAAAGCGATCGTGACGAGCTCAGGCAAACCGTCGATGGCATCATCCCTCACGACAGAAACCGCTCGCAAGACTCCCGAACGTTGTTCGTCGCTGCAGCATTCGATCAACTTCTGCACAAGATAGTTTCCGAATGGATCCATCATCAACTCAACAGCTTCGGCGATGATTTCATCGTAGCACAAGTCAACTGCTTTGGCACCTTCCTCATCGAATTTTCGTTGCAGGAATCGGCAACCGTGTTGATCACGTGCAAGCACAGAAATCTGGCCGACGCAGTTTTCAACGGAAACAAATCGGCTATCCATCTCGGCGATTTCAGCCTCAGATGGAGGAGAGTCAGAGCGAGTCACCGAACCAGAGAGCGACTGAGAGCCAACTCCAGAACGGTCGCCTCGATCACCACTGCGGTTTCTTCCCATCGTTCTACCGACGCGAGAGCGATCATCTCGACCATTCATGCGTCCCCCACCGTACCCACCATCGTTTCCACCCAAGCCACCCATCCCACTGTCGAGACCAGCAAACTGCTGTAGCTGTTGCGGCGACAGATTTTGTGCCATGAGGCCAGGAACTTGCTGCATGCGCATCAGGTTCTGCAACTGCTGTTGTTGCGCGTAGAACGCGGCCGCATAAGCCGCCTGGTAGACTTCAGCCATCGACTGAGGCTGACCGTTGTTGGCGCCATACGCGCCGCCACCCATGCCTACGTTGCCGAGGTTTGCCGCGAGCAGCTGAGCCATCTCAGGCGTCTGGACCGGCATACCTCCCGACACACCACCTAAACCATTCGCAGCAGCGCCTAGACCGAACGCATCCACGGGAAGAGAAGGCACACCTTGAAGCTGTTGCAACTGCTGCAATTGCTGCAATTGAAGCTGCAGCGTGGCGTTCTTGTCCAAACCCGCGCTCGCACCAACGCCCGCACCCGCACCCAAGCCTCCGTACGCACCAACTCCCGGCGCCGGTGAAGATCTTTGAGATTGAGTTTCAGCACCGAACCGAGACGCAGCGTTCATGTAACCCTGACCTCCGACTCCATGAGGCGGGAGCGGCGCGGTCGCCGGTCGGAGAGGCACGTCCGTTCCCAAACCAAAGTTCGAAAACGCACTCACGACATCCGTCGTACCAGCCAAACCATCACCACCCACATTAGCACCCATACCACTCAGATCATTCGGTAGCCCGAACGCAGTATCGCTGAACGCACCTCTGTGGGAGGCTGATCGTCCGAGGTTGGACGGGACGGCGCCGTCGTCTCTCGACGAGCCAAACAAACCATCCTTACCAAATCCCGCCGACGAACCGAAATGTCCAGAGTTATGAGCGCTATCCGTATCTCTAGCCCCGCTATGACTCGAATCCTTCGAGGTGTACGACAGATCCACGGCTGACGCGCTTCGCACGAGATCGTCGGCTCCGCCCCCGCGAGACTCCTCCTTGAGCAGTCTCGAAAACGAGCTCTCGTACTCTCTGTTCATCGCGCGACACGAAAACGATGGTAAAT
>Ga0255770_10005503_pt1 | contig 10421 bp, 7 predicted proteins | sample 071ome_22_FD_179968 | JGI IMG/M metagenome (GOLD analysis project Ga0255770, IMG submission 179968) | Coastal salt marsh microbial communities from the Groves Creek Marsh, Skidaway Island, Georgia - 071404AT metaG (version 2) | ecosystem: Environmental > Aquatic > Marine > Intertidal zone > Salt... | reverse complement strand
CCCTTCTTCGCCTCCTCCAACGCCTTCAACTTCACCGCTTCGAGTTTCTCCGCCGTCGTCTTCGGTCGTCTCGGCGCTCTCGGCGCGTTCCCGCCGTCGCTCCCTTCTTCGCTCCCGGCGCTATCCGTCGGCGGCGGGGCGAGATCATCCGTGGGGCCGACGGGTATGGACTCGCGAGTGTTTGGTGTTGGACCAAAGAATTCCTCATCCGTCACCACGATGTCCCTCTTCGCCCCGCTGGTCTCGCCGTGTGGGCCATTGGACGCGCGCTGGAACGTCGCGCGCCCGCCTGAGCGCACCTGTTTGCGCTCCATCGGCGATTGGCGGTCGGCGCGCGCGGCGTGCACTCGCGCGAGGCGCGCGTCGATCCAACGACCGTTGTGCGTTGATCCTCGGTAAATATTTTAGATACCTCCAAATATGTATACAGTATGGCAACCGGACATCTGGAACTTCGTTCGGAACGAAACAAAGGCCCCATCGCACGCCTCGCGGGCGTCACACTCGGTCGCCGAAACGCTACCCATGCGAAGAGTCCCTCTTCGTGCGCTCGCGCGACTCGCCGTGACGCGTGCGGGCGTCCAATCACGCGGCGTTCCAGCGCTCGAAGTCGTAGTCGCTACCCAAACGGCACCGCGAACGGCACCGCGAACGGCACCGCGAACGACGAATGATGGCTGCTGGTTTTCCAAGTCGAGGGCGTTTTCAGCCACCGATGCCGCGTCGACAGTTCCAGACGACGACCGACTGACGCTCACGGACGCGTGCGCGACGCGTCTCAAGGCGCTGAGTGATGAGGACGGCGCGGCGGCGCGCACGCGGTTGCGGTTAGCGGTCGAAGGCGGTGGGTGTTCTGGGTTCAAGTATACGTTTGCGTTGGAAAGGGCGGGCGAAGCGAGCGCGGATGCGGACCCTTCGATCGGCGACGATCGCGTGTTTCGAGCGAATAATGGCGCAGAGGTGGTGATTGATGAGGTTTCGTTCGGGTTCGTTCGAGGGGCGACGATAGATTACGTGGAAGAGATGATCAAGAGCTCGTTTGAGGTGGTGAAGAACCCGCAGGCGGACGCGTCGTGCGGATGCGGGGCTTCGTTTAACGCAAAGGCCGAGTCTCTCTTCGGCGCGTGATGATTTGTATGATACCAAACAGTAGCACTAGCAGATACGATTTAAGTGAATTTCTATGTCAAACGAACGAGAAGTGTGTCTATTGAAGTGGATGGCCGCAAAAAGTGTTTAATCAACGCGCCTACTTTGCCGCCGCTTCGATCTCCGAGAGCACGCGCGCGGCGTCGCCCGCCGAGACGACTCGCGGCGTCCCCTCTGGGGGATCGCGACCCATTTCCGGACCGATGGTGGAATCATCCACCATTGTGAAGCACGACACGTTCTTAAATTTGCCATCGGCGTATTCGTGAATCTTCTTCACACCATCGAGGAACGGCAGACTCACCATGGCGGCGAATTCGTGCACGCTCGCACCGAGCTGATCAACAAGGTTGAAACCAGCCAATGCCGTACCCCCGGTGGCGATGAGATCATCAATCAAAACGACTCTATCGCCCGCCTTGACGCTTCCGAGTCGCATCACTGTCTCGTCCGTCGAATACTCTGTCACATACTTCCCACTCGACACCAACACTCCCGGAAGCTTACCCGCCTTACGAATCATAACGAACGGAATGTTCAGCGCCATCGCGATCGACGGTCCAAAGAGGAACCCTCTCGCATCGAAACCCGCCACGTGCGTCGGACCGTCGGCGCCTTGCGCCCGGTACCTCTCGACAAAGAGATCGATCACTTTTCGAAACACTTCTGGGTTCTCCGTGATCCCGGACACGTCGTAAAACGACGGAACGTCGTGCGGGGAGTATTTCGGACCGTACCACGGGAGCGAAGCCGCGATGGCGCGCACGGACGGGTCCTCCTGGTCGAGGCAAAAGTGGTTCGGGCTGATGGGTTGACGATGGTTACGATTCGTCAGTGTCCATCCACGGAGTGCAACTCGCGCGGAAACGAGAAGAGACCGGCGACGCGCGAGAAATGACGAGCGACGTACCCGAGCGTTTTAACTTGCGGCATCGCGAATGATTCAATGCGTCGCGACGACGGACGTGCGTCTGAAACTGAAGAGCTCGTTCGTGGTCGCAAAAGTCACGTCGGCAAAAAGCGACTCACGATTCGCGCGACCGAGCGCACACCGATGACGACGACGCGATGGCGCACCGATGTTTCGACGTCGGCGTCGACGCCAAAATCTCGACCACGTCCGCGTCCGCGATCGCGATGTGCCCGACCGCACGCGCGAGGGAACACCGCGCGCGCGTTGACTCTGAGGTGCGCGGCGGCAGTGAGACCACAGTGCGCGCGCGCCGCGGGCGACGCGCCGCGCTTCGAGATGCGCGAGGAGGAAATATCCGCGAAGATGAACGCACCCGGGGTGTTTCTCGTCGAGCGCGAGGATGGGGTCGTGGTGTACGCCGGGGTGGGGAAGAACGCGGCGAGCGAGTGCACCGCATACGCGCAAAGGAGCGCGAGAGACGAACCGTTGTACGTTCGGTTTGAAGAGCTTCCCAAAACGGCGAGGGCGAGCGTGTTGAAGGCCAAATTCAAGCATGCTGTTCAAGCATTGGGTTACGTTCCAGTGGACAACGCACCGGCAGCGAGCGACAAGCCGGCAGCGAACGAAAAGAAACAGTTTCAGTTTTCGCCGGAACAGTTGCAAACGTTGCAAAACCGAGGCTTTGTAGTGTTGGACGACGCGTTCGGGAAGGACGAGGCGCTCGCCGCGAGCGCCGCCGCAAGGGCGCTCTTCGATCGAGGGGTGATGCAAAACCTCAATCAAGAAGGACGAGACGACGACGTGGCTGTGTTGTCGACGTCTCAAATGCCTGGCGGCGCCGCGTTCGACGGTCTCAAATACGCCGCGACGTTCTTGCTCGACGTCCCCGACGCGCTCCGCCGCTCCCTCGCCGTGTGTGACGCCGGTGTCATCGATCGAGATTTCGCAAACAAGATTGCCAATTGCGCGTCTCCGTCACGCATGATGGTGGCTCGTTATCACTCAAACGCGGCTCGATACGTCTCGCATTTGGACAACGACCCCAGAGACGCATCCAACGCCGCCGGCGAACCCACCCTTCGCCCGTGCGATCGCGTTTTCACCTGCATCGCCTACCTCAACCCAAACTGGGTTCCTGAACACGAGGGTCGATTCCGCGCGTACGACCTCGACGTCGCATCCGCCGACCAAGTCGACGAAACGCGACCCGACACTCGTTTCGCCGACGTCGATCCTCTCTGCGGGCGCGTCGTTGTCTTCGACAGCGCCCGTCTCCTACACGAAGTCCGTCCAAGTCGCGCCGAGAGATTTGCGATGACTGTCTGGACCTACGACGTGCGTCTCGCCGCCTCCGCCGCCTCCGCCGCCGCGTGACGCGACTTCCGTCCGCTTGTTAGTTGTCTACGCCTGCTCCCGGGTATTTAGAGTTTCACTGTTTGTACATACGATATTTGTTTCGCGCCAAAGTCGATGTCGAAAGCCATCCCGTCTCGAACCGACAGACGCGCGCACGTTCGCATAGCATCGCATCGCGCGCGCGTGTACCGATCGGAGAAGCGGAGGAGGAAAGTGCATCCCGGTCGAGCGTTCACCCAGACGCGGATCGGAAAGGGCGTGGACCCGCTGAAGGACACTCCGAACCGATCGAAGGGGGGAATAATCGTGCCGATTCGTGGATCGATCGTTCCGAAACGACGCCACCGACGACGACGCGTACGATGACGACGACGACGACGACGAAGACGACGACGAAGACATCGAGATCATCATCGTCGGGATCGTCGTCGAGGTCGGCGTCGCCGCGAACGGAGTCGACGATCGTCGATACCGGGGATGGTTTGAAACGCGTGGACGTAGTGAAGAAGCCGTTGTCGTTGAGGGCGAGAACTGGTAAGACGTCGGAAGGAGAGGAAGACGGCGGTAGGGGTAGGAACGACGGTGATGAGTGGACGCATGCGACAACGGGGGCGAATGGCGCCGGCGCGGGGACGCGCACGACGGTGGGAAAGACGCCGGCGGCAAAGTTTCTTCCTTGGTTGACGTCGAGGCCGACGCTGGAGGGAACACTGGAAAAGCAGTCCATCGAGACGACGTGGTGGTCGGCTTGGTTTGGTAACAATCGCGAGCAGTGGCAGTTGCGTCACTTTATGCTTTTCGATACGCACTTGTTCTGGGGTAAAGGATTCAGTACGATGCACGGGTACGGTACGGTGATGAGTGCGAGAGAGGTACCGTCGGATGGGCCTACGTCGTTCATGGTGGAGGTGATGGCGGTGCCAAAAAAGTCGTTCCGTAGGTCGCTCGCGGATAACCCCGTCGACTTTATACAGCTCGTTTCTGGGTTGTGCTGCAAGCCCGCTGGGTTTAAACAAATGGTTCTACGGGCGGGGACGGTGTCGGATATGCGAAGATGGATTGAGGCCATTGAGTTTGGAATTACGAGCTCGCCGATTTCTTCTCGCATGCCGCTCGAGTGTTCGGAGGAGATACCACCGAGCCCGAGAATTTCAAACGACACCGAGAGCGACATATCCTCGTTTGGGGACTCATTCTCAAAAGACCACATCCACCATCACCCTTCCTCGTCGAGGAAGAAGTACCAAGAACCCCCGCCGCCGCTGAGCCCGAGGCCTCGACACGCGAGCGAAGCGGAGGACTCGCTCAGCGATGAAACCGCCGCTTCGGGGCTATCAGTCATTCTCGAATCATCTGACGCCGTAGAAGACGAGGCTATGAGAAATGCGGAGAAGGCACTCTCGCGCATACCGTCGGCTCTGAAAAAGACGTCGAGCTTGAAAAGCGGTGATAGACGCAAAATTCTCGAAGGGAGAGCAAAATCTGTATCTTTCAACGATAAAGTGGAAACCAAGGTGATCGCCAAGTCTCCGAGCAAACTCGGCCTTGCAGCGGCAGAGGAAAGCGACAAGGAGTACAAAATTCGCACTCGCTTGTCGAAAGCTGCGGGTAAATTTAGAATCAACCAGGCTGATGTAAGAGTGTTTGAAAAGCTCGGCACTGGTTCGTTTGGTGTGGTTTACAAGGCTCGCTGGAGGGACACCGATGTCGCGTACAAAACCGTGATCGACGACGACATGAACGTTAGCACGATGGAGTCATTCGCGGATGAAATCAAAATGATGAGAGCGCTTCGACACCCGAACATCGTTCTCTTCTTGGGAGCCGTGATTCAGCCAAAGAATATGGGAATCATTTCCGAACTCATGAAGCGCGGCAACTTGGAGCAGATCCTTCACGGTAATGGTCGATCTTCTGCCGCTCTTCGTGAGAATGGTCTGCTTCGGCGGCAAATGGCAGCCGATTGCGCTCGCGGGATGCTCTATCTGCACTCTCTCGGCATCGTTCACCATGATCTCAAACCGGCAAATCTACTCGTGGACACCAACTGGACGCTCAAGGTGAGCGATTTCGGCATGTCCGCATTGAAGCAGCACACTTATAGCTCAGATTGCAAGGCTCCTGGGGGTACTCCCGAATGGATGGCACCGGAATCTCTTCGCGGAGACGACGTGAACGAACTGTCAGACGTCTACTCGTTCGGCGTCATCCTGTGGGAACTCATCACGTTGAACTTTCCGTGGAAAGAACTTCCGTCGCCAGTGCAGATTGTTGCGCAAGTTGCCTTCTTGCACCGCCGACTGAAAGTACCATCGTGGGTGGAACCCCCAATGAGTGATCTGCTTCACGACTGCTGGGAACGCGAATCGCTAGATAGACCAAGCTTTGGTCAAATCGTCGAGAGACTCGTCGGCGAGTATCCGAGCACGTGGTCTGCAGGTCAAAATACGGTGACTGACGACGAGCACGCCGCGAACATCTTGGCGAGCATGTCCATCACGAACGATTCAGCGAATGAACACGTCAGCGATGAAGCCGGCGATAGCGATGAGTTCGTCGATGCGAGCGACACGGTCGACGTGCACACCATAAACGAATTCGCTCCTCGCGGATTAAAGCCGATTCGCGTCACCACCTCCGTGATAGCACAGCCAACCAAAGAGAAGAATTCAGAGGACGATTCGCCCGACGACTCGTTCGATCATTCTTCCGAGGAGCGTTCACCGCTTCAGTCTTCCTCCCCCAACCTCCGCGCGATGGATGGATTCATGTCCAACGTCGAGGGATTTCAGCTGAAACTCAGTCCGCTCAAGACGCCTCGACCGCAAACTAATTAGAGCTACCCACGCTCCCGCGCGCGCGCTGTACACATTAGCTTGTATTTATATATCTATACCGAGTTGCATAACTTCCAATCATCTGCAAAGGCTCATCGCTCGCACGCGTCAAAGATGCGTATTTTGGCCACCTGGATGCCAGTCGCTCACGACGCTCGGGAGACTCTGGAAAACAAGATGGGACGAACCTTCCTCACACCCCGCCGCGCGCGTCGAACCCTTACCGTTCAACAGCGGTCGATCGGACGCCATGGATCCATCCATGTTCACTCCGGAGATGATTGTGCGTGCGACGTTAACTACGACGAACCGACGCGATGCGACGCGACGCGACGCGACGACGAAGCGTCGTGTAGACGATCTGGCGGTCGACAAACGCGGCGCGACGCGAATAGTTTTGGGAAACGAACGAACGTCGCGGCACCGTGCAGAGGATGCACACGACCAGGACGTAGACTAACGATGTCGTGCTTTATATTAATTGTACTCGCGCGGATGATGCAGGCGCAAGCGCAGCGCATGATGGAGAACATGACTCCTGAGCAAATGCAACAGATGCAACGCATGGCGTCGTCCATGGGCATGGGTGGAATGCCGCCGGGAGCGGCGGAGGCGATGCAAAACATGTCTGCGGATGACATGCGAAGAGCGGCGGATGAGATGAAGAATATGACGCCGGATCAGCTCAAGTCGCAGTATGAACAAGCGACGCAACACGCAAAGGCGACGGCGAACTACAAGTACGCGGGAAGCGAGACGTTGAAGAAGGAAGGTAACGCGCTCGTCGGCGCGGGTAAGCACTCCGAGGCGGTGGAGAAGTACATGCGAGTGAAGAACAACTTGGTGGATGATGCGTCAAAGGAGGCAAAGACGTTGCGCGTGTCGTGTATGCTCAACATGGCGTTGTGCTTTAATAAAATGGGCAAGCACAACAGCGCCATCAGCGAGTGCACGGAAGTGTTGATCCTCGAGCCGAGGAGTCTCAAGGCGTACTATCGCAGAGGTCAGGCGTTCGTTGCCCAGGGTGAGTTGGAAAAGGGCGTGATGGACTTGCACAGAGCGGCCAAGTTGAGTCCAGGGGATGAAACCGTCGCCGGGGAACTTGCCGCCGCCATCAAGAGCATGGAAGGGAAGGGAATGGCTGTGCCGGTTTGTCCAGAGTTTGATCACCCCGACGCCCCGCCTGCGGCGAGCGGTAGTGGGTCGAGCATCCCTGGAATGCCAAACATGACGCCTGAAGTGACGGCGCAGATGGAGCAAATGATGAATGATCCAAATGCAATGGAGCAAATGAGTTCGATGCTCGGCAACATGTCGGATGAACAGCTTGAGCAAATGGCCGCCGCGAACCCGATGATGGCAGGTATGAACCCCGAACATTTGAAAAAGGCAGCTGGTTTCATGAAGAACATGAAGCCTGAGACTATGCAAACGATGATGAAGATGGCAAAGTCAATGGGCGACGACAGTGGCGCTGCAGGAGCCGGTAGCTCTGACATGATGGCGAAGATGCAAAAGGAGTTTGCGAACCCAGAGATGCGCGAAGCGATGGTGGATATGATTCAGGGCATAGATTCGCAGTCTTTGAAGGAAATGACGCAGAGCATGGGCATGTCGATGGACGACGCTCAGGCGGAGCAAGCTGTCAACGCATTGAAGAGCATCAGTCCGAAGAACATGGAGCGTATGCTTTCCATGGCGTCTTTTGCTGGTGGAATTTACTCACGATTCAAGCGACCGATTGACTGGGCATTGCAAAACAAGCGAACTGCGATGAGCATGTTTGTTGTGTTCTCTGCTGTCGGCACGACGTACGTCATTCGCTGGTGGAGACGCCGCCGCGGTGACGGCGATGATGCTGTGAACGTTACCTTAGGAAGCGACGCGACGTTTTGATCTAAAGCATTCCACAATTACATTCATTCTCTACGATCTTATCGGCTGGTGTGAACGATACAATCGCGCGTCGCATCGTGTGCAAAATTGGAGCCTCTAAAGGCGGCACTGTTGTAGAAGGGCGTCAAATCACTAAAGCCGTATTCTCGCGCCTTGTGCTCGAGCTGTGAACACTTGATGGCAGTCTGACGACCGGCGCTCTCCATTTGGCTGGATGGTCGCGTACCAACGCTTTCCCAGTGCATCTGTTCGCGAAGTAATCCGCGAAGAATCTCCAAGAGAAGCGCGTCGTAATCGCGGTGGAAGTGCGTGTAGCGCGCAAATTTCTTCTGGAGCGTCTTCTGAACAGACTGCTTTTGCGTGCCGATGAACGACTGCAACATACAACCGATTGCGGCGTCTATATCCTCCGCGTTGACTTGTTGGCTCAGGCGCATGGACGCCCTAGCCTCGCTCATACGAATCATGGATTCCATGTGACGCACGGCGACTGGCATACCTTCCCGAGTCACAGACTCCTTACGAAGCTCGGCGTACACTTTTTTCACCTTAGTCAAGTCTTGCAAGTTCAACTTTGGACGAATCTCCTTCTTCGCATAGGAAATGTACTTTCGCAACAATTCTTGCTTTATGGGTTCAACGTCGTCGTCATCGCTAGCCTCCACCATGCTCGGAGCGATCTCGCCCTCGACGAATTCGTACTTCGGATGACTCTTCACGTGCGACTGCACGACGAATTTCGCGAGGCGCTCATCCATAATTGGATCGATGACGTCGCGGACGACGCACAAAATGTCGAAACGCGAAAGAATGGGATCGGTGAGCTCCACGTTGTCGCTGAATGTCTTGGTGGAATCGTAACGGCCGCCGATAGGGTTCGCGGCGGCGATGACCGAACATCTCGCCTGTAGAGATGTGACAATGCCCGCCTTGGAGATCGAGATGGATTGCTGCTCCATCGCTTCGTGAATAGACACGCGATCTTGTTCGTTCATCTTGTCGAACTCATCGATCAAGCACACGCCTCTATCTGCGAGAACTAACGCGCCACCTTCGAGCACGAATTCACGCGTTACCGGATCTTTGTGCACCGCGGCAGTCAAACCAACTGCGGATGCGCCTTTGCCAGTCGTGTACACGGCTCGAGTTGCCGTTTGTTGCGTGTACTTCAAAAATTGAGACTTTGCGACACCGGGATCTCCGAGGAGAAGCATGTTAATGTCACCACGCAATCTCGTCTTACCCTTGACAAACTTTTCCTGTCCGCCAAAGAGAGCGAGCGCGATGCCGAGCTTGATGTCTTCGTGGCCGTGAATGGACGGCGCAATCGACTTCATGATGCGCTTGATAATCTTCGGATCTCGACTGAGCTTGCGAATCTCTTCGCGGTCCTCGTCGGTGAGATTATCGGACGAGTACAAATCACCCTTGCGCTTGACGTAATTGGCCTCGATGAAAGTCTGGAACACGGGGAAGCCCTGTTGACGAGTGTTCAAGGAGGCTTCAAAGTTGTTCGTGTAGACGCCCGTGACTTCAATCTCGTCCCCGGGTTTGGCTAAATCGATCAAGTCATTCAAGACGATCACCTCTTTGCTTCGTGGGATACGACCCGCGGGAACGCTTCCTGGCGACTCTTGGAGCGTGAGCTTTTGGTAGTTACGGTACACTGTCTTGGCGCTGTTGATTTGCCATCGTCCCTTTTGCTGGCATTCCGGGCACGTGTTTGGTCTCTCTTCCTCCTTGCTGTTGTTCTGGAAAATCGGCCCGATGTTGTAGGAGCATCCCATGCACTGATACGTGACGTTCTTCAGTTGTGGGAAAACGCCAGTTCTGCGAGTAACCACGCCGCTGACGCGGATGAGCGTATTCAAGTGCGCTTGGCGAATGTCACGAATTTGATCCTCAATAGGCAAATCCGTGATGCGGACGAAGACGTCCGGATGAATCTCGCCGTAGGATGGGTACAATCGGAGAACTTCGGTGAGTGCGACTTCGTCAAACAAATCAAGCATCACCGACGGCGCATCTGCTAGCCAAACCGCCATGAGATGATCCTTCTTGGCGAGGTCCTTGTAACAAACTTCCAAACTTTGTCGGTTATTGTTGCACATTTCGCGAATCTTCCTGTGATACACCGACTTGCCCGAAGCATCCGCCGTTTTACGGACGAACCGACTCAGGCGCTTTCTGATTTCAACCTTGGTGCGATCCTTCGTAATCCACTCGCGAAGCGGGCAGTCGTAGTTTTCAATGTTGACGTCAAACTCCTC
>Ga0255770_10005496_pt1 | contig 10425 bp, 11 predicted proteins | sample 071ome_22_FD_179968 | JGI IMG/M metagenome (GOLD analysis project Ga0255770, IMG submission 179968) | Coastal salt marsh microbial communities from the Groves Creek Marsh, Skidaway Island, Georgia - 071404AT metaG (version 2) | ecosystem: Environmental > Aquatic > Marine > Intertidal zone >... | reverse complement strand
TGGCCATTTTGTACAAAGTGTTTACATATATGCTGTTGTACTTACGACCATGTTTAAGACATACGATCCAACGATCCATTTAAGCCTCGTATATTGCTGAGTTTGCTCCGTGTTCTGCACACTCTACTCGCACACAGTAACAACGATTGTTGGTTTGCTCACGTACTAGTTTGTCTGCAAAGTTAAATGCGTGTTGTGCAAACTTTTCTGCACCAACACCGTCAAAGATGCGTAGTTCTGCAAGACCTAGTGCTTCTAGTTTTTCTAGTTCTTCTAAAAACGGATCTGCTCGATCTACTGCTACCTTGTGATCGAAACTATCTTCTAGCCAAGCCTTCAAAGGTTTAAGTCCTCCAAAGTCTACTGCCCAGTTTTTATTGTCTAGTTCATCACATCCAAATGTAAATGTAAATGCTAGACTGTAACCGTGTAACAAATGACAGTGTGAGTGATCTGCGTTGGGTTGACGGAACACTGCTGATAAGCCTATGTTGTGTCCGTAATGTTTTGTACTATAATGTTTACTCATCTCTTGCCTCCTATAATTCTAGAGTAAGTTTGATGTGCAGAGTATTTAAAGTGGGATGAGCATCGAAGTCCACTATTTGTATATACTAACATATTTCGTATACGTTGTCAAGAGTTTTTCTCTCAATGTTATTTAACCGCCATTCTTTTGGACGCTCCCATTCTTGGGGTGCTAGTATAACAAATTTCTTATTATTGTAGATTTCAGCTAGTTTGGCAAAATGTATTATCCAATATCTTGGGTCAACAGCACGATGATCTACAGTGTTGTAATTATCTGTACCTTTGTATACATTATTGTGTAGGTGCTTGCCTTCACCAGAACCCCATAGATCAAATCCTAGCACATAGATTGTTTTGTAATGGGTTTTGCATGCTACAAGTTGTGCAAAGTTACCGCTGCCCCAATGAAAAGGGTCATCGTGTCTTTTGTCACCTTTGTAAGGAAGTTCAGGAACTGCTTTTACGTTTGGATACTTTTGATCAAAGTATTTTGCCCAATTCGCTCTAGTATAGATAGGACCAGCGAATCCAGCATCACAAGCTTCAATGACCATTCTACGATCAACACACACTAGCTCGTCAACATGATAGTCTCTATGTATAGCGTTGCAGCCTACTTTGTATAGATTAATTTTATCAAGATCTATCCCGTTTCTACTTTCGCCGTTGCCGAGTAACAGTAGTGATGACATTACTTCTTCCTGATTTGTTTTGCCGTTTCTTTTAGATCTGTTTTAATTTCTTCAAAACTGTTCACTGCGTTTTCAATTCTTTTATAACTGTTCACAATTTTATCTATTGCCCACCACCACCAAAACACACTACAAGCCACAAACGTAATTATAATAGCACATAATGTTACTTCTATCCAATCGTCGTGCCCTATAAAGTGTTCAGTCGCAATGATTGCTAAGGCAACAAACGGCATTGTCCATGCCGCTCGTTTCCACCATAAGGTTTCTTTTGCTAATTTTTCTATATCTAGTTTTTTCATACAGTATATTTAATCGCATAGTAGTTATCATTTACTGTACTTTTAATAGGACTGTATCTGGGTTACAACGGCCGTTTAGCTTGGTATCTGTTGTTGCAATTTCATCTAAGAACTTGCGTAGTTTAACCTTGCCGGCATCTTTAAACTCTTTGAGCTGTACATCTGGCTTACGTAGTGTCTTTTGGATACTTTCTGCTTCATTGAAACCAATGATAGTTGTACCTTTAACACTAAGTCCTGAATTGCCTCTGTTTTGTCCTGTAGGGTCAATGTTTTCAGCAACATACCTTCCGAGCTTACGTGTCTTAACATTAAACACCCAAAGCTCGCTTGCTCCAACAATTTGATCTGGACTAATACTTGCAAGTTTAAATTTCTCATCAACCTTAAGGAACTTGAGTTTTTCTACTACTTTACTTGCAGAACGTACCTTAGGTTTACGTGGCTTACGTGTTGCTTTGGCTGCATCAATAACAAAGTCTAGTGCTGCCATTAGTTCATTGATAGCAGTACGGAACTTTGTAATATCTGATTTAACTAGATGAGCATAACCTTCTTTGAGTTGTAGCCACATGTCTGCATCGTGGTCGCTCATCTTCTTAAGTTGACCTGCTGTTGGCATACGCTCTAGTTCATCATAATCTTCAAGTTCATGTTCATAAAATGCTTTTAGTTTGCGAGCATGTGCTTGTGTTACATTTAACTCTTGAAAATGCTTTTTAAAGTTAAACCCTTTAGGATCAAAAGTTTTTGGATCACGAACCCAACCTTCTAACCATTCGTCAATTGCTTCTGCTTGAATAAATGCTTGTTCCTTTAGTCGTTCTTGAATAGTAGGAACATATACATTCTTTTTAGCCTTTTCTTCTGCCTTAACTTCTTCTACAACTACTTTGCCTTTTTCAATGAGTTCTGCTACTTTATTTTTAACCCAATCTGATGTAGGTTTGAGTTCGCCAGTAGTACCAGCAAGGCTTTGCCAATATTCGTCATGTTTTTTGTTGTAGTCAGGCATGCCCATATTGAGCAATTTACAACTAATACCTAAAGTGTGTACACCGTGGTTAGGAGCCTTTTTTGCAGCCGTGATGTCTGTTTTGCTATAACCATTTTCTTTCATCCAATAGTAAATATCTTGGACTAGATCAGTTGCTTTATATTGTTCGTATATGTCTTGGCGAGCTGCTTGAACAAAACGGTGATACGTGGGACCGTCCCAGTCTTGCCAGCCTTCAAAGCTAAATTGGGTTTGTCCTGTCTTTTTACGTGCAGGTGCTCTTGGTTTCTTTTTACGGGTTGTCTTTGGAAGTGCCACGGCATAACTCTCCTAATGTTCAATTTACAAGTATTATATATGTTTATATAGCACTTGTCAAGAGAAATGGTTAATAAAGATTGAGTTTTTTATTTCGATAGTCTAAAACAAAGTTATGTTTTCGAGCAATTTCATGTGCTTCTTCGTCATTGACCATAAATCTTTGCCAATTTGGAACATTGTACAAACTGTCTTTGTGTCCTATTGTTATGCTGTTTAAGTTAAAAGCATTAACACGACTCTTGTAACACAATTCTCTATCCCATTCTAGAGCAATTTCGTGTGCTTCATATATGTTCATAGTATCATGCTCCCAAGGAAACATGTCTGGTGTTGCTGTAACTGTAGCGGCTCCGGCTGTTGGCTCTGCTCTATTTTTGCTCCACTCAAGTTCTCCAGCTAGATATACAGGTTTCATTTTGTCAGGGATTATTTTTTCGGGAGGCATTCTTCTAATGCCATATTTTTCAAGATTAGATCTAAATGAACTAACCATAGTTTGCATGGTTGACTGACCGTCATCATCTGGGCCAACATCTAATGAATGACATGAAACATTTTGATCAATCCAATTCTCTTTCCACCAATTAAAAGATTCTGCCAATGTTTCTTTAGTTTCAAAAGGAAGTCCGTGTATTAGACTAACAGATAATCTAGCAGGTGAACGTGCAGTTTTCCAATGCTTGTATTCAAGTATTCCTTCTTTTATACGTTCAGGATCAAAACCTTTGCTTATAACTCGCAATGAAGGTCTGTTTAAACTTTCAATTCCAAAGAAGCTGCCATTAAGACAAAAATCGTCTAACAGTTGCCATTGTTCTCTTCGGGTAGTTAACAAGTCTGCTCTTAGAAATCCTGTAAACCAAGGTTTGAACGGCAAACTTTGTATTGTAGGAATAAACTTTTCAATCTTTTCTGTTCTATCATTAAATGTTTCGTCAGAAATATTGTACTGTGTTATTCCCCAGTTGTCATAGTTATGACGCATTTCATAATCAAAATCTTCTAGTGTTCTTGAATAATCGTCTCTAACTCCTAGTACAGGAAAATTACAAAAATCACATTTAAACCTGCAACCTCTAGAAATTTCTGTTGTTAAAAACTCATATGGTTGTATAAAATCTCTTTTTTCGTATAGTGTGATATAACTTGACATTGGCCAGGCTGGATAAGACACATGGCATCTTATAAGTTTTCTATCGACTACAAACGGATCCCATTTAATAGGACGCGAACTAGTATGACAAATGTTTGCAAATAAATCTACTACTGCTTTTTCAGCATAACCATCAACCCAATAGTCTAAGTATTTAGGATCAGCAGGACAGTGCATTACATTGTTGCCTCCTATTACTGTAGCACAATCAGGATATTCAAATTTAAGCCATTTTACAAATTCTGCTAGATTAGGAGTCCACAAGTTAAAGAAAGGACTGAAACCAAAAAACACTGTTCTACTGCTTACTCGAGATCGAACAAGTTCTTTCAGTTCTCCTAGAGTAAAAATATTTGCCCAGTCAATAACTTCAACATCCATTCCTTCTCGTCTAAGTACAGTTGCTACTCTATGAGCACCTGTAATTCTATACATCTGAGCAGCATCTGATATACCAAAAATCAATCCGTGAAATTTCATTATTTTATTTATTAGTCCTTATTTTATCATAAACTAGATCTGCAATGTCAGGATTAACTTCTTGCAAAGATAGTTTACTAGTTTCTTCTAAAGAAGATATCATATGCAATCTAAGGTCATCAAATTCTTTGTGAGTTGTTACTCCAAGGACCTTACTAGCAGGTGTATCTGTTAATGCTTCGTGTTGTGTTTTTATATATTGTTTAATTTCAGAATCAATATAGTTATTGCCTAACTTGCTTACTATATAATCTTTTTGATACTGTGCTAACATACTAATGTCATAAAAAGTGGGTGATCTTAAATAGTTTAAAAATATACGTTCTACTGGATAACCTATAGTGTTGCACCATTCTTCTATCCTAGATCCACTAAGACAATTTAATAAACTAACTGTAGTAATAATATCAACACATATAAATTTTTGTTCTAGTGCGTGTTTAAAATTGCGTTCTAAAACTTCCCAATGTGCTGGAGGCCTTTGATACTCATAGTTTTTACCAATGTCGTCTATACTGTATAATATTGTAACAGATGCAAATTCTTTTAACAAGGTTAAAATTCTGTTGTTTAATTTGATTGACCCATTGGTATTAATTTTTATTCGAATATTTTTTGCAACATCAGTTTTTATTAGATGTTCCATTAGTTCATAGTTTCTATCAATAACAAACGGTTCACCACCACTTAGGTACAGTGTGTTAAGATCTGTAGAAATTTCTTTTATGTCGTTCCAGTTGTCGTCAATCTGTGTCCAGTTAGTGTGTGGGTTCTTGTTGTTGTACATTCCCCAGATTCTAAGTTCGTCTTTGTACCAGTTGTGACTAAATTCACTGTTGCATATTTTACATTGAAGATTGCAAAGATTGCCTAGTTTAAGATCTAACAGTTTAGGTTTATTTGCTTTTATAGTCTTTGGAAACACTCCATCAAACTTTTGCATTTCACGCTGTCGTCTACTTTGTATTCCTTGTTCTTCTAATATCCAACATTTTTTACAACCTTCAGGTTCTTGATCATTTAAAAATGTTTGTCTTATTTTAGCGTATTCGTGTCCATTCCAAATGTCATTGATAGATATTGTTGGATCATTAAAGTCCAACATTGTTCCGTCATCATTTTTTAAATCTGAATGATATTCTGCACAGGGTCTAATAGAACCTGGAGCACATATTTCCATTTGTGTCCAAGGGACAATGCATTTTCTCGACATGCAATTACTTATTGAATAAATTGGCCGGCCTGAAGAGATTCGAACTCCTGACCCCAACTTCCGCAAAGTTGTGCTCTATCCAGCTGAGCTACAGGCCGTACTATTATACTACATTCTTTTATATAAAAGTCAACCTAAATTGGAGTGGACGGGGAGACTCGAACTCCCATAGTACGGATTTGCAATCCGTTGCGTAACCATTCCGCCACGCCCACATAATGGTCCGGGTGGAAGGATTCGAACCTCCGACATCTGCCTCCCAAAGGCAGCGGTCTACCAGACTGACCTACACCCGGATTTGGCACAGGAACAAGGACTCGAACCTCAACCAACGGTTTTGGAGACCGCTATGCTGCCATTACACCATTCCTGCATAAACTTATTGAAAATTGTCGTGCATCCAACGCCAATATTCTTCTATTGTCATTTTCATTACTCCATAAAAAAAGCCCCTTGCTTTCGCTTGGGGCTTATCTTAAATAACTTTTTAAAAAGTCACGTCAAGACGAACCCCACCTTCCTAGCGGCAGGCACCAACATAAAATTGTTGTAGCTGTCTTGATCATGTTTAATATTCCTTTTGTTTAGTATGTTTATACTATACTATCTTTATTTATCAGCGTCAACCTATTTTGGAATTTTATTATGATAAAAAATCCTAAAGTATATAACATTGTTCCTGCTAACTGATTTGCAAAAAACGGAATGGCTGCTATGTAACAAGCAATCAATCCTGACAGTGTATATCCATAGTAACCGGACAACCATACTCCAAAGTTTGTAATCAAAAAGAACACAACACTAGAAGCAAAAGCGTTTGTAAACAAATTCTTACCATATCTTCCGATAGCATATGCAGCAATTAAACTGCCGTATGTGTACAGCATGTAAGGATGAAAGCCGTATACTACATCGCCTACAAACATAGCTATAAACACTACAGCAACGCTTGTAACAGCGTCTTTAAATATAAAGGGTGCAAACACTGCGGCTGCTATAATAGGTGTAAAATTAGGCGGATGCGGAATAACTCTACTAAGTCCTAGTAGTAGAGCTAAACCTACAGTCCATCCTACCAAGCGTATGTTGTTCCTACCCATGTTTCTGTTCTCTGTCCGTGTGGATTAATATCACTTAGTGCATAAAAACTAACTTTGTCGTTATATTGATAACTTAGGTTAAGTGTTTGACTGCTCATATCTAAAAAGTGTTCGCTAGTTGTGCTGTCAATGTTCCAAGTGTTTCCGTAAGTTGCAGTAATTTTATCTGTCAACGGTTTTGATGCATAGAAGTAACCATACTTTAGTTCAGATTCTAATCCTTGCTCAAATGTTACGGAATAGTTGATGTTGTCGAAAAACCCCTTTTCGATAGGATCTGCTTGCAATGAGGTGGCAAGCAAGAAAAACACCATAATTAGTTTTTTCATATGCTAATATTATAGTGTATTTTTGTATACTTGTCAAGAAAAAATTTGGTATCGCGTAGGGGAATCGAACCCCTGTTGCCGCCGTGAAAGGGCGGAGTCCTGGACCGCTAGACGAACGCGACATAGGCAGAAGTAGAAATGCAAGTAATGAACAATGCAAAGTGCATTTAGGATAGCTTTCTATGGCCTCTCCCGGAAGCAATCTACAACTCACAAAGTGCAGAAAGCCGTTCACTACCAACTATCAAAGTGCAAATGTTCTAATAAGTTGGGACACACTGGCTATGGAGACATGTCAAGTGTCTTTAGCTGTAATAATACCCGTTCTTGGCGTAAAAGCCTAAGAATGTATTACTGGTTGTCCATCCTCATCTCACTTCCACTTCTGGGTGATTTACTCCGAAGAGCATAACCACCAAAACTTAAAGGACATCTGCCCTCTGAAGGAACCTTTCGGTTTCTTCATCAAGCTCAATGGTCGTTTGAACATTAAGCTCTAGCAGGCTGTCCTGCAAATCTTGCTTCTGACGCTTTAGGTCAGCAAGCTCACGTTTGAAGTCATTGACTTCTTCTTTAGAGAAGATGCCAGTGTTGACTTCGTTACGACCGTAGTAGTCGTCTTTGGCATTCTTGATCTTATCAAGTTTGCCTTGGATTACAGCATCGCTTTCACGCGGTGACTGTCCAGCATACGTGCTGACGAACTGGATTTGCTTCTCCAGCATTGCAACATCTGCCAACATATCGTTAACAGAGTTTTCGCAGTTTGCACGAGCAACCGCTTTGCGGATCTCGTATAATGCACCCACGAGCTTCTCGCGAGTAGCACGGTGCGTGAAGAACGCATCATGAACAGAGCTAATCTGCTCATTAGCATCTTCAAACTCATTCACCCTAACACTAGTGGTGAAATCCAAACCCTTGATCATTTCAAGGATTGAGTGCTGGACTTTATTTGCCTTACGCAATGTTAATTGCATGCCTTATCTCCTTTTTAAAATTCTATATTACAGTATACTTCTTTTGAGCCTTGTTGTCAACTGATTTTGGACAACTAATTTGGCGACCTGGAAGGGACTTGAACCCTCGATCCCTAGCGTGACAGGCTAGTGCTTTAACCAACTAAGCTACCAGGCCAAAACTGGAGCGGGTGAGCAGGATCGAACTGCCGACATCAACTTTGGCAAAGTTGTGCTCTACCACTGAGCTACACCCGCTTGGTGGAGGATAGGAGAGTCGAACTCCTGACTCCAGAATGCAAATCTGACGTGATCCCACTTCACCAATCCCCCTATTTACTTACAGCCATCCAAAGGCCTATATTAGCAAATGCATAACCTGCATAACAAAGAGCCATGGGTGTATTACCTTTAAATATCTGTTCAACACAGATATATGCGTATATAATACCCGTCAATGCTACAAGCCATCCGCTCATATATTCCTTTCAATAATGGTGCCCAATGAGGGACTCGAACCCCCACTCTCTCGAACTGGTACCTAAAACCAGCGTGTCTACCAATTCCACCAATTGGGCAATGGTGCCGGCACACGGATTCGAACCGCGGACCTATCGCTTACAAGGCGATTGCACTACCACTGTGCTATGCCGGCATTCTTATTATTGACATATTATATATTCTTTTTGCACAATATGTCAACCTATTTTGGAGCGGATAAGGAGAATCGAACTCCTGTCATTAGCTTGGAAGGCTAAGGTAATACCATTATACGATATCCGCCTGGCGGAGAGTGAGGGATTCGAACCCTCGATACGGTTGCCCGTATAACACCTTAGCAGGGTGCCGCCTTCAGCCACTCGGCCAACTCTCCTATTTGGCTCCCCGAGCTGGACTCGAACCAGCGACATACGGATTAACAGTCCGGTGTTCTACCAACTGAACTATCAGGGAATAACCTATATTAAATTTTCAAAAAGCGTGAAGTTATTTATGAAACTTCAATTCGATACGTTGACCTTCATGCCAAAACGTAACAATACTATGACTGTATACAGTTTTGGTTTCTTCTTTGTAGCGAGTTTCTTTTGTGCAACGGTTTTCCCAACGATACTCTTTATCGTTTTTAGTACCACCAATAATTGCACCTGCTACTGCACCAACACCTGTTGCTGCATCTTTGCCGCCACCTTTACCAATTTGGTTACCAATAACGCCACCAATGATGCCACCGATGATTGCTCCTTCGGTATCCATCCTTTTGTTGTCTACAGAAACACGTACATCACGACAAACTTCTACAGTATAAGGAGTCTGTACAATAACAGTTTTATATTGATCTTCAATACGTGCTTCACTTGTTGCTGTCTTGTTAGCAAGAGCGGGTGACGCTGTCGCTACAAGAAGACTTGCGATTAACAATTTTTTCATCATATATTTACTCGTTTGTTACGATCTCGTAGATCTCTTTCCAGTTCTTAACTCTGCGAACACGATCGTCATTCATATTATAACCGTGTTCCATTACTAGTCCACGAAGACCAACCTTTTCACCTTCTAGTGCGTTTTCAACTTTATCTTCAACCCACCAGCAGTTACTACCTTCAAACTGTTCTAACACTTTGTCTTTGTCTGCACCAGTACCTAAAAATATTACATCTTTAAAAATACAGCCAAAGATTTTATCAAGGTTTCGTCTACGTAGTTTTTGTGCATACTTGTTGTGACTTAGACTTGTGATACAAATAAAGTCCCAACCTTCGTCTGCAAGTTTAGTTACGTATTCCTGTGCATCACGTAGAGGAGGAAGAAAACCAATCATCGCACTTTCATTAAAATGTTTGATCATTGTTTTACCTTGCTTCTCTGGAATGTCGTAACGGAAAGCAATGTTATAGATTAGTTTGGCATCTTTGGTTGTTTCAAATCCATGTTCTTCCATGAATAAGTTAAACGCATATTCCCAATTAAACAAAACACCATCTGCATCTACCAACATTGTCTTTTTCATCATACTGTTCCTTACTAGTTATGTGTTTATACTAGCATCAAATGTATTAGTTGTCAAGAGAAAAGTTTTCTAAAACGGTAACTTTTTTTACACGGTCGTAACGGAAACTGCGAAAGCCTTTTGACTCTACGGCCCAAACGCTTACTACTTTGTCAGTAATTTCACGCACTTTCTTTTGTGTCATAGGATCTGTTTTTGTAGCGGGCGGAAGATACGATTCGATTAGTGTGCAAGGCATCACACGTTCATCGCCATTTAGTTTTGTAAACGTAACTTCAACAACTTCCTTGTGGAGAAGCTCTAAGAGCTCCTCACGAGTAGGAATGCCTTTCATTGA
>Ga0255770_10005495_pt1 | contig 10425 bp, 8 predicted proteins | sample 071ome_22_FD_179968 | JGI IMG/M metagenome (GOLD analysis project Ga0255770, IMG submission 179968) | Coastal salt marsh microbial communities from the Groves Creek Marsh, Skidaway Island, Georgia - 071404AT metaG (version 2) | ecosystem: Environmental > Aquatic > Marine > Intertidal zone > Salt... | reverse complement strand
GTTGGACAGTCCAGACAGCGCGTAGATGAGTGAATCTAAATCAGGACAGATGCGAAGGCCAAGATGCTCAAAGTCATCACCTGTGTTGACGAGCACGGTAAGCTGGCCAGTACCGAGCGATCTACTCAGACCCAGCGCCAGCTTGGCTCCACCAACGCCGCCGGATAGCGCAAGGTATCTTTCGAACTCAGCCGTCATGTCTCTCCTTTTGAGTTTCCTCGCAAGATCACTCTATCTGAACATATCCATCTGCTTAGGACGAATCAGTGGCTTCACGCCCATCGCTTCCGCCTCTGCATTTTGACGGCCTTCGTATCCTCGAATGAGCACGAGTGGTACTCGCTCTGTCGTCTGGCCCATCACAACGGACGCCCCTGCCGCTAATTCGTCCGCTGCCGCCACCTGCGTCACTTTAAGCTCTGCGCCATAGATGTCCGATTCACCGATGTAATCCTCGAGCGCCGTCACCCCCGCTACGCCAATAGCAAGACCTACCGTGCCCATTCGCCAGGCCCGCCCCACCGAATCGTTGATGATCACGCCCAGTTGGCATTGATACCGGTCCTCCAACGCGACTTTCAAAGCGTGGGCGCTGGCATCTGGATCTTTCGGAAGTAGTAAACACAGCTCTTCCTGGCTAACTCCATCTAGCGCAATGTTGGATTGGTCAATCCCCGCATTCGCGTGAACGAATCCTAGCTTGTGTTCAACGATCAACACTCCGGGCCTCGATCGGACCACGTCAACGGATTCGTCAAGAATCAGCTGCACTTTTCGAGCGTCCTTATCCACTGCTTTGCCCAGTGCGATCGCCTCCTCGGAAGGGGTGACCGTATTTAGATCGACGTAGCAATTCTCAGCTTTTGAGACGATCTTCTGAGCGAGGCACAAGATGTCCCCATCTCTGAGTGACAAGCCATTTTGACCGAGCGACTGCTCAATCAACTCAGCCAGGTTGTCTCCAGGCTCGACCATTGGGAAGTTCTGGATCGCTAAAATCTCTAGATTCATACGGTTTTCATCACTGGCTATCGGCTCATCAATAATGGCACAGCCTCAGAGTGTGGGGCGCTCAGTGCGAGCGCTCGCATGCCCGTCACTCAAACAGTTATTAAATCGTCTACTCTTTTACTGGCTCGCCAGTAATCACGAGTCCTGAACCCTCTATCTTGTGGTGCCGGTTGATCGTGATCAGCACCGACGTCAGCGCTTCGGCCGCGGCAGCATTAGCAATCGGCCCAGCATGCCATCCTTTCAGGCCAAGCGCCTCGATCAACGTAATGACCGTATCTCGCGCAGCTCGCTTATTCCCTGTCACGAGTACATCACAGGCAATTGCATGATCTTCCTGCAGATGCATCGCGCCCACATTTTGAAAGGCAGAGACCACAAATACTTCTTCACCGAGATAGTTCTGCGCCTGCTGCCCGGCCGATCCTGATTCTGGCAACTGAACCGTGCCTACTTTTGGCGGCATTAGAGGAACTGTGACGTCGATGAGTACTTTTCCAGTCAGTGCATGTTTAACCGACTCAAGCGTACTGATCTGATGCGCAAATGGGACGGTTAATACGACCAAGTCGGCCTGCTCGGCGGCCGTCGCATTATCGAGTCCGGTCACGTTCAAATCTGAAAACTCAGCCAACAAGTCAGCTGCCGCTTGCTGCCCTTTCTCGAGGGTTCGCGACCCGATCAGAATCTCGTATCCTGCCCTAGACCACTGCCGAGCAAGCCCTCCACCTAGATCACCAGTCCCACCCAAGATGGCAATTTTTCTAATCTCATCCGACATATTTTTTCCTTTCTGTAACAATGCCCGTGCTTCCAGGGACTAACGGTTTGACAAGACGAACTAGCCTCCTGCGGTTTCGCCTCGATTCAGTCAAGTGCATTCATTGCCCGGTCAACTCGACAGACGTGGTTCCTCTTCCATGCTGATCCGTTCTTCTCCGAGCCTGCTGTTTTACGGTGAACGCGTGGCTGCAGCCTCAAGACCTCGCAGAATACACGAATAGCCAGCCAATTGGATCGATCTGATCGTTATGACATTAGTACGATTGGCGATAGAAGGAGCCCCGCCAGACTGGCCGGTGAGCAATGAGCTAGGGCTGGAGTAGCGGGCCAGAGGGGTGTTGTTTCAGTTAATTTTAGTAAGGGCTTGTGGTGGCTTTGATCTCTCCGATTAGGCCGAGGCGCTGCCTGCATCCATCTGAGCATGCACTAGCGTGATACATTGGGAGGCGAATAACATCTGGTTACCTAGCGATACGGGTTTCAATCCCATTCGAAGTAAACCCTTGCGGGTATTCTTCGGCAATTGCAGCTGATCTGTCATTACGACGACTGCGTCCGTTAGCGGGATCTCATCTCTGAGTTCACCACCTTTTGGATCAAGCAAAAATGCCGGCGCATGAGCGACAAGCGCTTTCACCCATCGTTCGAAACTGATTGCTCGAACGAACAAACCGTCGTCAACCTCTACCGATCCCTCTTTGTTTAACCCTGCTCCTGCCGACAATAGCCTAGAGCAAACTTCAAGCAGTGAGGACTCGGTTAGCCCACCTAAATCTCCGAGTTTTGCTCCGTCAAAGGTCAATATGCGGCTGTAGTCGTCGGACAGCTCGAATACCAGATGCAGACGCGTGTCTGCACGATGGCCATTGGCCACAAAGAGCGCATTAACGATCATCGGCGGAATAAATTCGACATGCGCCTCTTGGCCGAGGGAGGCCATAAACCTGTCAGCGCTAACCGGCGTTCTTCTGCATTTGACGACTAGATCGAGCACAACATCGCTTCACTTCAATGGATCATAAAGTGTACTCATGATCACATCTCGATAACATCGGAGATCTGCCTTGGCGCTCAAAGAGCGTAAAGGTCAAGGCGCGGTGAGACCCTGCCCGATTTCCGCTGCCGCTCGTTTGGAGCGATGAGAATCAAACGCCAATACCGATTGAGGCCTGTCGCTCAGTATTATTCTCATCTGCCCAGGCTTTAATGCGGATCCCCCAACAGGCTATCTGCTCGTATTGCATCTTGCCGCTATAGCGTTTTGCTTTTATCGCCTCTTGTCTGTCTTGACCCCTGCCCCCCATCAATGACTATGATCAGTCTCTGACGAATTGGCTCGCTCGTGATCGATCAACCTCCGAAATACCAGCTCACCTGGTACAACTTGAGCAACGCACTATGGATGGGCAGTTTCAGTATCCAGCAATTGCTGGTGACCTGGATTCTCGTTGGCGTTCTAAAGGAGCCTCCAGAGGTCGTCGGTCTCGCGCAACTTTTGATCGGTATTCCTGGACTAGCCTTCATGCTCTGGGGCGGCGTAATGGGCGACCGAGTGGATGGTCGCCGAATTCTTATCCAATCCCACCTATTGAGCGTCATTCCGCCCCTGGTGCTCGCCTTGGGGGTCTATGTGGACCTCCTCGAGTTTTGGCTCCTCATTATCACAGCGCTGGCAACCAACCTCCTGAACAGCATTTCGAATCCTGCGCGCAACACGATCTTGAACCAGATCGCGGGTCAGAAACTTCAAATAGCGATCAGTGTGTCCACCGGCATAGGGTCCATAGCCACGATGGTGGGAACGCGGTTGGCAGGGGAAATCGACCGACTGGGACTCATCAATATCCTCATCGTTCAAAGCGTGTTCTTTGCTTTGGGCGCCATCTGTTTACTCGGACTACGCGCTGCAGTCCCTAACGCACCGGAACCTGCAGCGTCATCGGGTAGTCATCAGTCAATTGCCAAGGATTCGATGATCCGCACGATTAGTGATGGACTGATTTATACCTGGCGATTCAAGCTCGCTAGAGACGTCATCGGCATGAATTTCGTCTCCAGCTTCTTCAATGCGGGTGGCTGGTTTGTAGCGATTCCGTTCATTGTTAGCCGAATCTATGAAGGTGACGCGCTACTACTCGCGAATATTACTGTTGTCTTTTACTTTGGTTCGCTCGTTGCTAACTTTGGACTGGTCCGATTCATGCCGATCAAGTTCTCAGGCCGACTCTATCTCATCATGCAGCTCACTCGACTAGGAGTCCTCGGACTGATATGGATCGAGCCGCCCATTTTCTGGTTTTGGATAGCTGCAGCCTATTGGGGTTTCAACATGGGTGTCACAACCACCATGTCTCGAGTGATCATCCAAGAAATTGCCGAACCCCAGTACCGATCACGACTCATGTCTGTCTTTACCCTCGCACTGATGAGTTCAGTCCCCATCGGGTCAATGGTACTAGGATTTGTCATCGGCCAATTTGGAGAGCTGAATGCCCTGATCCCAGGCATGGTGGTTTCCGTTCTCATTTTTGCTTTTGGCTTTTATCGCTCATCGCTTTGGCAGTATGAGAGCCCTTAGCCATAAAGAGCCCTCAGCCATAAAGAGCCCTCAGCCCTCAGCCATGAGCCGTAACGAGCCATGGGCCATAAAGGGCCATTGGCTAGGACAAAACTCAACTCGTTGAGACTCCCGCAAACAGTTGAACAGACCCAGTGCCTTACATCCAACACGAGGTGCTAGGGGAAGGCCTCTGAGCGAGGATCCATGGTCTTGATCACTGATTAGCCTTGAGGGAGCCAGAGAGCAGGCAAAGATTTTTCAATCGATTACCGTCATCAACAGGCGCTTGGATGTTAGCTGCTCTTCTCTCAGAACCAATCGACGACCAGCACTGGGAAGCTACCGCACCACTCGACGCGGAAATCTGATTCGTGCCGATCTTCTCTGCTTAGCTTTGTGACGCCTCGATCTTTTTGAAAAGTTTCAACTTTCGCACTCGAACCTTGAGCCAGTGTTTTCTTTACGCAACATTTACATTTGTCCACAGAAACTGTGGATAACTCTGGTGATAAATCATCAGAACGCCAAGAAATCAGTATTCCCAATGCGAAAACAGCGCTGGTCAAATTTTGACCAATGACCCATAAATTAATATTAATCAATAACTTACGGTGATTATTTTGTAACTCACATCGACGTCGAAAGGTAACTGCGGATCTAGGGGTCAGATGTGCATAACTACTCGAGAAAAAGGTAAAGATTACAAAAATTCTGCTCAAAATAATCTAGACAAGACCCCATCAGAATCAAGAACTGACCCATTCCCGATGAGAAAAAACCCCGCCAATCAAGCAATTAGCTGTCCCGCCTACAGCCTACCTCGCCACTTAGCCTAGGCAACGCTGAACAAACGGTTAGATTCTTTCATGACCTGACCTAGAAAACTGACGACAAAATACTGCATCGCCTGTCGCTCGTGGACGCAACGTCCAAGGCTCGAGACGCCAAAAAAGCTGCCTCGCCAACGTGATGCTTCTGATTTTGAGCGCCCCCCAACCGAATCAGCCGCATCAGCGGTCGCTACACTGCAGAGGCTTAATTCAAGCGTTGCGCTTGATGTCACGAAAAGGTCCCGTGTCGGAGCGGATATCCTTCGGCATGCCAAGCACTCGTTCTGAGATGATGTTTTTTTGAATCTCATCGGTGCCGCCGGCAATGGAAATAGCAGGCACCGAGATCAGCGTTTCCGCGATCATCCCGGACTCCGCCGAATCAGGGCCGGCTAGCATGGCGTCAGCACCAGAGATCAACGTGTGTACATGGGCTGCTTGCCTCGCGATAACGCTCGCAGCGAGCTTCCCGATGGAGCCTGCAGGAATCACCTGCTGACTGCCTGCTCGTTGCTCGTCAGCCGCGCGAACCCGCGACAATTCATTGGCTTTAACCAGAGAATGAAGGCGCGCAATCTCTTGACGGATGACAGGATCGTTAATCGCGCCCGTCTCCTTAGCGCGTTTTAGGACAAGATCAGGTCGCCCCTCTCGTTGTGGGTACCAAGTGTAAGGCTCATTGGCAATCAAGATCTCTTGCTCGTATTCCTTATGAACCAGCCCTTGGCCACCGGCCTTCCCCGTTTGACCATGCCTTCGTCTAAATCCTTGTCGCTCATAAGAAAGGGTCGTTGCCGCTACAGCCCAACCGTTGCCCTCACCACCGATAAGATCATGCGCGGGCACATGCGCATCAGTCATGAACACTTCATTAAATGAAGCGTGTCCATTCATTTGCTTGAGCGGCCTGACCTCTACTCCAGGCTGGCGCATATCGATCAAGAAATAACTAATCCCTTGATGCTTGGGAACGTCGAAGTTGGTTCGTGCCAGTAAAATCCCGAAATCGGCGTGGTGCGCGCTAGTATTCCAGACCTTCTGCCCGTTAATGCGCCACCCATCACCATCACGCTCAGCTTTGGTTGATAGTCCAGCCAAATCTGAGCCGCTTCCGGGCTCACTGAACAATTGGCACCAAGCGTGTTCACCGGTCAGGATCGGTCGCAAGTAGCGCCTCTTTTGATCATCGCTCCCATGAGCCAGTATGGTCTCTGCAGCCAATCCTCGCGGACCAATCGAAGCCGCCGGAACGACACCTCGTTCACGAAACACCTCAGCAACCACTGATGCTTGTTCTTGATTGAATCCTCTGCCGAACCAATCGGCAGGCCATAGCGGGGCGGCCCATCCCCCATCAAGCAAGCGAGTCCGCCACTCGATCAAGGACAGCTCAGGGTCAAACTCCGAATCGATGAACTCGGATACCGCTCTCCTAATCTCTGCTGAATTCATGAAGCCTCCCTTACGTGATCAAGCATTCTGTCTCGGTGATAAGACGGCGTTCCCATGAATACTTCCGAACTCTTTGCGCGCTTGAACCATAGATGCGTATTGTCTTCCCAGGTAAACCCGATTCCGCCGCGGAGTTGGATGGCAGCGCGAGCCACGTTCATATAACTCTCAGAGCCCATTGCTTTGGCCATGCTGGCTAGTTCGGACGCCGGCTCTCCTCTGTCTAAACAAGCGGCCGCCTCGTAGACCACTGACTTGGCAAGTTCGAGTTCAAGCAGAAGATCAGCACATCGATGTTTTAGCGCTTGGAAAGAGCCTATCGGTCGCCCGAACTGATACCGCGACTTGGTATAGGCAACAGTGCTATCAAATAGGGCCTGCGCACCTCCGATCTGCTCGTGAGCAAGCGCAACGCAGAGGTGGTCGAAAAATTTCGTCATTTGCGCAGGCTGAGCAATACCCAGCCGCTCTGCCGGCGTATTGCTCAGTTCTAGCGTGCTCAGCCTTCGCGTCACGTCTAACCCTGATCGCGATACCATGGCAAGACCGCTGGGCTTGGTAAGTAACCGATACAACCCAACCCCTCCAGGCCCATCTGCCAAGGCAAAAACAACATCAGCATCCGCTCCGCCAACCAATACTGGGACGCGCCCTTGAAGTCGGTGCATTTCGTCACCTTTAAGAAGTCCCCCGATCCGGGTCTCTTTATCAAGAGAGTCAAGCGCCAGCACACCGACCGACTCCCCTGAGGCAAAAGCTGGTAAATGGCGTGCCTTCGCATCCTCACTGCCAAAAAAGAGCACGGCGTAGCTGGCCATGACCGATGAGCCAAAGTAAGGACCGGTATAGAGGGTTCTGCCCATCTCCTCACAGACGATGCCCAATTCGCGGGCACCAAATCCTGCGCCGCCAAACTCCTCTGGCAAGTGGACACCCATCAACCCGAGTTCTGTCGAGGCTCGTTGCCAGACATCTCTGGCAAAGGGTGCCTCAGCCTCGACGAATGCCCTGACCGTGCTCACTGAAGACACCTCGTCAAAAAAACGGCCGACCGCCTCTTTAAATTGCAGCTGCTCGGCACTCAGCATCGCGCTCATGTTCGCTCCTCAATTCTCACTTCAATACCACGCACGTTATATCGAGCCTCTCGTGCCCGCCGTGAGACTTCACGACTCATTGGGCCCATGGGCCACTCACCCCGGAAAAGATGTCATTGGGTTGAGTCAACCCCAACGGTTTCGATCCAAATTCCCGCGTTAAAAAATGCCGAGGATTTCCTCGAACGCAACCATCTGTCCTCCGTTGGCAGAGGAGGGAACGACGATCGGTGTTTTGATGCCTGAGTCAAACCATGCCTCGATGCCATCGCGAACTTCAGTTGCGCTGCCAAACAGTGTGGTATCTGAAAGCCATCGGTCGGTAAGAAAGTGTTGGATACCATCACGATCTCCCCGCTCTAACGCCGCCTCTACTCCTTCCATTTCCTCAACGAAACCCGCCTCTTTCCAGTAGTTTCTGTAGTTAGGCAACATGGCATAAGGGGTGAGCGTTTTACGGTTGACCGCCATGGCTGCTGCTCTGTCTTCATTCACGCAGGTTGGGATCATGTTGCCTATGAAAAAATCTTGGCTTGCTTTTGTTTCATCGGATAGCACGCTCAGCGAAGCTTCCATGTGACTCCTCGCCCCATTGGCAAAAACCATCCCTTGGCCAATTTCCTCAGCCAACCGAATCATCTTCTGCCTCAACGTTGCGAGTACCAGCGGTGGCAGCTCTCCCACCCTTGGGGCCTCATGAAGTCGTTCCACAAATTGCCGCATGTCCAAGAGTGGTTTTCCCGCGGAGATCCCTCTCGATTTCAGTGCTGGAGCATGGCTGACACCAATGCCGAACTTGAACCGCCCGCCTGAAATTTCGTGGATGAACGCCGCCGTGCTCGCGAAATCGACTTCTTGTCGGAAGTAAATGGGCATGATGCTGGTGCCAAACGTTATCGTATGGGTCACATGAGCCAGCGCCTGACAGAGCGCCAGCGAGTCACCCATACTTGGCGCATAGATACCCGAAAAACCCCGTTTTTCAATCTCAACAGCAAGTTCCAACGTCGTGTTTCTTCTTCCTGGCATTGCCGCCAAACTTAACGCGGGTAGTCTTCCCATCTCTGCTCCTTATTTCATTCATTACTCATCAATGGCGGCCTCCGCCCTCAAGCGAGCTGCCCTCTCATTCAGAAAAAAGTCCTGTTCAATTCAAAGTGCGGCGCATCGAGCGGGCATCGAAAAACCAGAACGCCAACGAAAATCACTGAAAGACGCTTGCGCCTTGACTATAATCTTGGCCTCTAGGAGATACAAACATGGCAAGACGCAAAAAGGGGTTAGCTGCCCAAAAAGGCCTCGTAGCACTGGTCGCACTCGTTTCGGTCGGCGTACTGGGCTACTTCACTTTCATGGTTGTCGATGAGCAATCGAATGCTCAGTTTGAGGAGGGCACACACTTTGAGACGTTAGCCACCCCCAGACGAGTCCGTGGCGATGAGATAGAGGTGATGGAGTTTTTTTCTTATGGCTGTATTCATTGCTTTCGTCTCGAGGACCAGCTTGAGGATTGGCAGGCCACCATCGATGACGGGGTTAAATTCGTTAAACGCCCCCTCATTGGCTCTGACGCGTGGCGCGTTCTTGGCCAACACTTTCATACCCTTGAGTCGCTTGAGGCAAGCCCTGAGTTGCACCGCATCACTTTCAGCGCGATTCACAACGGATTACGCCGCTTTGAGTCGGGTGAGGAACTAGCTGCGTTCATCGAAGACAACAGCGACATCGATGCGCAAACTTACCTTTCTCATTGGAACTCTCCCAGAGTGGCTTCAGAGCTCGCATTGTCCGACCGGCTGAGCCGCCAATCGCAAGTATCTTCAGTACCCACCATTGTTGTTGATGGAAAGTACCGAGTCAGTGTCAATCGTCTAGTCGGACCAACCCGGCTATTTGACGTCACCGATTACCTAGTGAGCGAGACGCGCGTGGCGGAGAGTAGCGCTGGATCGTAGCGGTGTCCGGCTCAGCGCAGTGGCCTGGAACTAAACGCCTTGGTCATTAATCACTCAACGCCTTCGAGCGCTGCAGCTACCCCGCAAACCTGGCTATTCTTAATGGTCGGGAAGGCTAGCCAACATGGCAAGTTCAGCAGGGAGAAGTAAGTGCTTGGCCCATTTAGGCGTCGCTTGAATTAAACGCGCCCTCATTGAGCAGAATGACTGAATGGCTATGAGCCAAATCGGTAACGCAGCTTAACCACAAATGCATCAGTCAGTGGCGAGCGGTAACTGTTTTGAAACACGTCACCAAAGTCTTGATCCAACAGCAGCGCGGCTTGATTGGATTGCCGGGTATACACCACGAACAAATCTGACAGCGGCGCCAGTTCCCATCGGTACCGTGCCTGTAAACTGACTTGCGACACGGAAAAATCCACCACGCTCGCGTCGCTCGCCGGATCGCGAGCCAGATCACCCGCAGTATCAGGGATGCGATAGGCTTCTTGTCCTCGGGCTTTTACACCGACCCATTGAAGAACTACCTTTAGCTGCTGCTTCGCTGAAAGGAAATAATCGAGACTGACACCTGGTAAGAGTTGCTCTGCCTCATAGGTTCCCATCAGGTCTCCCCCACGGTGCAGAAGCCAACCATCGCGGTCCAAATAACTGAGCATTAGGTCAACAGCCAGACGATCATCAGGCCTCCAGGTCGCGTATACAGAGTGACTGCCCGAATGCCCACCCAATTC
>Ga0255770_10005482_pt1 | contig 10440 bp, 13 predicted proteins | sample 071ome_22_FD_179968 | JGI IMG/M metagenome (GOLD analysis project Ga0255770, IMG submission 179968) | Coastal salt marsh microbial communities from the Groves Creek Marsh, Skidaway Island, Georgia - 071404AT metaG (version 2) | ecosystem: Environmental > Aquatic > Marine > Intertidal zone >... | reverse complement strand
AACCATAACAAGAATCCACTTAAAAATATTCCAGATACTCAAGTAAGACACATGATAATGCAAGTTTTAGCATGGATGTGGTGTGTGGTATTTTCAATGTATTTTACAAGCATGTGGGTGTTTGGGATAACTGCAATAGCTCATACAATGTTATTAGGCGCAATTGTATTTACTGTTGTAACTTTTGAAACAGCAAAAAGAAAACCTAGATTTTTTGGTAGTTATTTCACACCCAGTAGAAGTCGTGCAATATATGTTGATGGTAAAAGAATAGAATTAGACCATCATGATAAAGGTGGAGAGCACGAGTAAATTATTACTCAAGGTATTTAATAAACTTTAACAGATTTACTTATATTAAAATGATTGAAGTATATAAAAAGTTAGCGATTATTATAGGGCTGACAGTAATATTTATATACTTCTTATATCAAGCCTAGAAATAATCTGTTTTTGAATCTCATATTAAAATTGGTCAAATTTCAGGCATGTTCTGGATATTTGAAATCATTTATCGATGTTGTTTGCAATCCATCGATAAAGTAGATAACGTTTTAAAATACAAAAATACTTATAACTGGAGAAAAAAATGCTTTTCAAACTAGCATGGACTCATTCACCTGAGGCAAGAGATGAAACTATAAAAAAATTTATGGAAACTGGAGGCATGCCACCTGAAGGCGTTGAGCTGCTCTCTAGATATCATAATGTAGATGGTACCGGAGGTTTTGCTATACTTGAAAGTACAAATGCTGCTGCTTTAGCTGATTACGCTCTTGACTGGAATGGTTTAATAAAAATAGAAATTACTGCAATTATGGATGATGAAACTATAACATCAGTGCTTCCAAAACATTTCAGCTAAAAATACAAGATAATTATCTCCTAAATAAGGAAATTTTATAATGGCAAAATTTCTGATACATATACATAGCGGTCCTGAGCTAAAAAACAAAGCTACTCTTGGGATGTTAGTGGCTATTACAGCATTTAATAAAGGTAATGAAGTTAATTTATTTTTGGCTGCTGATGGAACTCATTTGTTAAACATTAAAAATGAAGGTGAAGTAGTTGGTCTAGGAACAGGAGATTTAAAAACCCACTTAGATGCTTTAAAAGAAAATAATGTAAAAATATATGTCTCAGGGATGTCTGCAAAAGCCAGAGGGTATGATGAAAGTTTACTCGATGGTTTTAATGCTGAATTCGCAATGCCCGACAAACTTTTAGAACTATCAACAGATTCTGATACCGTACTCTGTTATTAAAGAATTATCCAAAATGCCTTTAGCTGATATAAACGGTAATAAAATTAATTATATAGATACAGGTGGAAATAAACCTGTAATTATTTTTAGTCATGGTTTTTTTTTAAATTTAACGAGTTTTGATAAACAAGTAAATGCCTTAAAAGACACTTATAGATGTATAGCCTGGGATGAAAGAGGGTTTGGCAAATCTGTAACAAACAAATATTTTACTTATTGGGACTCTGCAAATGATGCAATTTCTTTATTGAATCATCTTAACATTTCAGAAGCAGTATTTGCAGGTGTAAGTAAAGGTGGTTTCATATCACTTAGAGCTTATTTGACAAAACCTGATATGGTCAAAGGCATAATTCTAATTGGAAGTGACTCGGGTACCTTTACTAACGATGAACAAATTGAGTTTTCAGATTTAACAGAACATTGGTGTAATTCAAAAGTTTTAGGTGAGGCAGCAGAAGCTGTTGGTGAAATCTATTTTGGAGATGACCCGCAAAAATTAAAATGGATTGAATATTGGGAAAATACAGATCGTACCAATGTAAAATATCCTGCTCAAGCTCTCCTTTTAAGAGATAATATTACTCATAAGCTGAAAGACATTAAGTGCCCTTTTTTAATTATTCATGGCAAAAATGATTCTGCTATCACTATTGACAAAGCTAGAGCCTTATCTAAAAGAGTTCCTAATTTGTTTAAACTTGTTGAGATTGATGGACCTCATGGACCAAATTGCACACACCCGATGGAAACAAACAACTCAATAAAACAATTTATGGAGTATTTAAATAACTAATATTTGATTTTTTTTTAAATAAATAATTAAAGAAAATTAAGTTCTAGACTTAATTGTAGACTGAATATTTATTAGTCTATAAAATATAAGTAAAACAGATGGTTAAAATGGAATAACGAGGAGGGCCTCTCCGCCATTAAGATAACTTACTTCAATTTATATGTTTTGAATATATTAACCGTCCCAATCTAAAATACAAAAATTGAAACTTTTTCTTCCCTGAAACATAAATATTTTAGTAAAGTTTATATTAGTTTAAGTTAAAGAAAGGTTAACTAATGTCGACCATATCACCTCCTCAGAACCCTGAAGAAAATCCTCGAGTAAAAGCAGTTTTTGATGATATTCGTGCTACGCGTGGAAGTAATTTTATTAATAATTTATGGCACTATCTAGCCTTTGATGTAGGCCTCCTTGAAAATACTTGGCGTGATGTAAAAGATGTTATGGCAAAACCAAGTCACCTTGATCCAATGACTAAGGAGCTTATATATGCTGCTGTTTCTATAGCTAATAGTTGTGAGTACTGCATACATTCTCATACTGCAGCTGCAAGAGCAAAGGGTATGAGTGATGAACAATATGCTGAGTTCTTATCAATAGTATCACTTGCTGGAAGGACAAACCATCTTCTCAATGGAATAAAGGTGCCGATTGACCCAGAGTTCAATCATGAAAAAAGTTAATTTACGTTAAAAATAATCTTTAAAATAGATTGGAAAATTAAAATGAATATTTTTCTAGGTCATAAATTAATAATTTTCATTTCTCTGATTTTGTTTGGATCGTCCCTAAGTTTTGGTGAAACTATAAAATTAGAACTTTCAGAAAAAAAATTTGGGGTTTCACAGGTACCAATTGAACTTATTTTTCCAAAAAAACCTATCAAGAAACCTTTTCCACTTATCATTTTACAGCATGGAAGCACAAGAGATGCTGGCAGTCTATCAAATGGAATAGTCCAGACAGATGTACAAATGAGAAATCTCTCAAAAGCAGCATTAAATAATGGTTTTGCTGTAGCCATAATAGATGCATTTTATCAAAAGAATCTGAAAGCTAATCAAAAAACTAAATTTCCAGATGCGCAAGTTTATGCAAAACAAGTAGCTTCTTATTTTTCAAAAAAACCAGAATTAGACCCTAATAATTTCTTTTACACCGGTTTTAGTTATGGCGGGCATGCAGCCTTAATGTTAATGGATGATTTAAAATTTGGTGATAATAAAAAATGGGCAGGTATTGTATCTTTGGAACCTCCTTGTAATATTTTTCATGAACAAAGAAATTTTATAACACCTATTCTCGTCCTTAAAGGTGGTGAGAGTCATTACGAACCAAAACCTTGTAAAACTATGATTGATTTGTATGTTTCAAAGGGAACTGATGCAGAATTAAAAACATTTCCAAAGTCTAATCATTTTTTTAGTCATAATGGCAAGATTGTAAAAGGTGTTGCATTTAATGGCTGCGGTAATAATCCAGTGTTAATAGGAATGAATAAAAAATTGAGATTTCTTGATGGTAGTCAGGCAAACCCAAAAATTGTTAGAAAAAAATGTTTTACCAAGACAGGCGGTTCAGGAAAAACAAGAGAGGATTTGAAATTAGCCATTGATAGCTCAATTAAATTTTTTAAATCTAAGTTAAATTAAGGTAAGTTTTAAGCTGAATTTATAAATCAAATAATAATTAATTGTTAGTTATGTACTTATATGTTTCTTTTCTCTGTAAAGAACGTAAAGTCCTGCCAAAATTATCACTCCTGATCCAACCCACATGTCAATACTTGGGATATCATTAAAAATAAAATAGCCAAAAATAGCTACCCATAATAATTTTGTATAATTATATGGCGCTAATAGAGAAGCTTCAGCATAATTAAAAGCATTTATCATACACAAGTGTGCCAGAGCTCCCAAGATACCTGTGGCTAAAAAAACCAATAAATGAATTGGTGTAGGATCTACCCAAACAAAAGACACAATTAAGCTCGACCAGAATAGACCTCCTATGCCAGTATAAAATAGGGTCGTAAGTGGGTTTTCAGTTGTAGATAGTAACCTTGTCAAAATTTGAAAAAGTGCAAAAAACAACGCACCAATTAAGGGCATAATAGAAACCAAGTGCCAAAAATTACCACCAGGACGTACAATTATCATAACACCAAATAACCCAACTATTACGGCACACCAGCGATGAATACCCACTTTTTCTTTAAGTATAGGTACAGAAAGCACAGTTATAAATAAAGGTGCAACAAACCCTATAGCCGTAGCTTCTGCTAATGGTAAATACGTTAAACCGACAAAAAGGCTAGAGATTGAACAAACTAAAAAACCAGGACGAATAATTTGAATAATGGGTCTGTTAGTTACTTTTAATTTGGAAAGTTTTTCGCCTTTAAAAAAGAAAAAAAGCCAAAGTGTAAGGTTAATGCCAATGAAATATCCCCATACAATCTGAACCGCATGAAAATCTTTTGTATATAGCTTACATATAGTATCTACAATCGATATAAATAAAATTGCTATCATGAAAAACAAAACACCCTTAAATATATTTTGTGTTTTGTTAGTAATTTTCATTTTTTACTATTATCCATTAGTTTTTGTAATTTTAATTCTTTACCTACTATTTCTCTTAATTTTAAACCATTACCAAATGGATCCATATTTTCATACTTTGTTAAACATTCCCGTGCGGTCATATTTTTCCAGATTTCTTTTTTACCATTAGGAAATGATATCTCGTAAAAACGTTTAGTCTTATCCCAAGTTTTAGGACGACCTTCTCTCATTTCATGTTCCATTAATAAACCTCACTTGAATTTCATTTATTTTTTAGAAGCATCTTTGGTTTTTTGATAAACTTATCTTTTAGTAAAAGGTTTTGTTGCAGCAATGTAAATACCAGAAATTATAAATATTAGTGCTAACAAGTCTAATGTTGAGAACGGAAAATCAATTGTTAAATAGTCTATTAGGATAGCTAATACAGGTACTGCCATTACTGAAATAGAAGTAATGTTTACAGAAAACTTTTGTAAAACTGTGAAATAAGCCCAATAGGTATATGCACTTGAAAAAAATATTCCATAGAAAATAATTAATATATGCTTTAACTCAATTTCTCCAAAATTATTTAAGTCGAAATAAAGGGCGAAAGGAATAATAGGAATAATACCAATGATTTGTTGCCATCCAGCGACAATTAGTCCATCGGATTTAATCCCGCCATATTTTACTATCATTGTACCAATAGCCCAACTTAACCCGGCAGAAAGAGTTATTAGAAAGCCAAAAAGATTTTCAAAAATATTAATTTCAGTTGATAGAAAAAAAATACCAATCATTCCTAAAATTAAAGAAATAACTATAGAAAGATTTATTTTCTCATATCCAAAAATTGCAGCAAATATTGTAGCCCATACAGGCATAGTGTAGGTTAAAACTGCTGCCCTGCCACCACCTAACATAGTAATTCCATATAGCATTAAAATCTGCCAGAGAGTTACATTAAAAAAACTAATTAGAAGAAGCGACTTAATATTATTTCTAGGAATTTTAATTGTTCTTACTTTTTTATATCCTAGAGCCAGTAATAAAACAAAAGCTGGTATACCAATAATCACACGAAAACTCAGGGGAGGGATTGATTCCATAGCAATTCTAAATAAAGACCAAACAGAACTCCAAACTAAAACTAAAATAATCAAAAGGATTATTGTTATGAATTGCTTTGAAAAAATTGAGCCCATTAATTGTCCAATAAAAAGTGAATAATAAGAAATTGGTGAATGTATAACTTTTTTATATTGTAATTCAAAATACTATTAATTGGATAACCTAGACATTTATGTGTGTATACATTATTTTAGTAAAAAACGGAGATTAAGATGCTAATTGTAGTTTCGCCTGCAAAAAAACTAAATATGGATCCTATCAACAGTGTTGATGTTACCGAGCCAATTTTCAAAGAAGATGTCAAAAGTCTTATAAATATTGCACGTGATTTGAGTTCGAATGAACTAAAAGATTTGATGGGGATTAGTCCTAAATTAGCCGATTTAAATAAAGAAAGGTTTTTGAATTTTGGTAATCAAGAAAAAAAAGCAGCTGGTTTTGCTTTTGCTGGTGATACGTATAAGGGATTAGACATAGAAAAGTTAAACGAAAATGATCTTGATTGGGCTCAAAAACATCTTAGAATCTTATCTGGTTTGTACGGGTTATTAAGACCATTAGATCTAATCGAACCCTATAGATTAGAAATGGGTAGTAAACTCAAAGGTGATCATGGAAATACATTATATGAGTTCTGGGATAATAAAATTTCTCAAAATTTAAATAAATATGCTCGTGAAATAGGAACAAACGTCTTAGTTAATTGTGCATCTAATGAGTACTTTAATGCTATAAAGCCAAACACATTAGAACTAAGAGTGGTCACTCCAGTTTTCATGGAGCGCAAGGATGGCAAAGAGAAAATTATTAGTTTTTATGCTAAAAATGCACGTGGGGCTATGGCAAGATTTATCATCCAAAACCAAATAACTGATGTTGAAAAAATAAAAAACTTTGATTTAGACAGATATTCATATAACCCTTCAATGTCAGATGAGAGTAAATTTATATTTACACGAGAAAGTTAATTTTTTTATTTATTAGTCATTAAAGATTAATTTTATAAATTAATTATCTCATTATCTATTGAGTGTTTGCGCCAATTTAATGTAAGGAAAATAAGAATATGTTTCAAACTAGTTTTTTAGATAAAGAGTTCATTTCTAAGTTGACTGCAAAAATGTTAATTGAAGTTGAAGCTGTTCGCTTTAGTTCAAATGAACCTTTTAAATTTACGTCTGGTTGGGCTAGCCCAGTTTATATAGATTGCAGAAAATTAATCTCTTACCCCAGAGTTCGTAATACTTTAATGGACTTTTCTGCATCCGTGATTACTCAAAATATTGGGTTTGAATCAATTGACTCTATTGCAGGTGGAGAAACGGCAGGGATACCATTTGCAGCTTGGATTGCTGACCGCCTTATGTTGCCAATGCAATATGTGAGAAAAAAACCTAAAGGTTTTGGCAGGAATGCACTGATTGAAGGTGACTTTAAAGATGATTCACATATTCTTTTGGTAGAAGATTTAACTACTGATGGAAATAGTAAAATTAAATTTTGTGAAGCTTTAAGAAAAGCAGGAGCTAAAGTAGATCATACGTTTGTTGTTTTTTACTATGATATTTTTCCTCAAACTAAAATTACCTTAGATAAAATTGGTCTGAAAATGCATTCATTAGCAACATGGTGGGACGTTCTGAAAGTAGCAAAGGAATACAACTATTTTGATAATAATGCTATTGCAGAAGTGGAGAGTTTTCTTCATGATCCTACCACTTGGTCTGCAGAACATGGCGGTGCTGCAAGCTTATCAAGCTAGTAGTTTAAGTTAAATTTAAACTTTATCTTTTTTAAGTACAGACTCTCGCCATGCTATATAGGATGTAGACCCTATTATGAGAAAGCCGCCAATCCAAAGTGTTACTTGTGGTTCTTCTGCAAATAATGCATACCCAATAAGTACTGACCATATAAGCCTTAGAAAATCAAAAGGCAGGAGTAGCGCTAATTCTCCTTTTGTTAAAGCGGAGTTCATTAAAGTTTGGGCCAAAGTACCAGTAATTGCAATAAACACTAAAATTATAAATTGTCTTAAATCAATCATTTCAAAAACGGGAAGTGCAATTGCAAAAGTTGCAGGTATCATGCCTATTCCAAAATAAAAAGAAATAGTAATTGGACTATCAGTTTGAGTAAGTTTTTTAATGAAAATCAAACATACTGACCATAGAAAAGAAGAAAATATTATCAATAACGCACCAAACTCAATTGATATGTCTGGGCGCATTACGATTACTGTCCCAATAAAACCTATTATTAGAGCACTTGTCCTTCGAATTCTGATTTTCTCGCCCATAAAGATTACTGCAAGAATTGTTGCAAAAATAGGAACTGTAAAGCCTAATGTGGTTAATTGAGCAAGTGGAGTTGTTGTAATTCCATAAAAAAAACACAACATCGCAACAGAGTTTGTTGTAATTCTTAAAAACTGAAATTTTGGCTGTTTTGTAATCAGGACACTTTTACCTTGTTTAAAAATAACTGGTGCCAAAACAAAAATAACTAAAGCACAACGGAAGAATGCAATTTCAAAAATATGAACCTCTTTAGATAAGTATTTAACAGCGCTATGCATAATGACAAAGAATAAGCCTGAAATAACCATTAAGCTTATTGCTATTAATGGTTGTGGAAGCTTGTCAGCTGTATTTTTAATACTTTTTAAAGAAAGCAAGAATAAACCTAAATATTTGAGTGTTGTGATTTCTTATTAACACTTTATTTAAAAATTACTAATTTTATTAAAAAACTTGTAGGTTTTAATTTTGTAGCATCTAATATTTTATCATCATTATATTATTTGATTTTATAAAATGGCTGAAAGAAAAAGAGAACAAATAGAGGCTGACTTAAGAACTATAATTAAAGGTTCTAAAAAAAGTATATTTGTGAAATTGTCATTGACCGAGTTAATTGAAAATTCAAGAAGAATGTATCTAATTTATAATGTGCACAAATCTGGTGATAAATTTAATCTTAATAATGATGACGATAAGATTTCGTTATTACGAAAAATAGATTTTGATTTCCAAAATTTAAAAACTCTAATCAAAAAAATACCGAAACCTCTTGAAGAATTATTAGACAGAAAATGGGAAAAGGATCCAAACTCTAAGCAGAGCAGAGAAGGTTCAACATCCATTATTCTAAAAAATTTAACAGATTTGCATGCAGAATTTTCTCAAAATTTAAATTATTTAGATCAGGATATAAGTGCTGGAAAAATTTATAATATCGACCCTGTGCCAATTGCTATTATAGAAAGTGCCATGACAATTTGGATTGAGGTATTAAAAAACAAAAATAGGCTTAATAAAGATCTTTTAATCTTTTTACAGAAAGTTTTCGATGCATTCACTTGTGAAGTAGATATAAAAGCATGTTATAAGAATTGGCAATTATTAAAAAATATGAATTAATATTATACAGATAATTATTAAAGGTTAGTTTAATGGCTACATTTTTAGACAATAATCAAACAAAATATTTTCATCAAAATGGTTATGTTATAGTTAAGAATTTTTTTAATGATGAAGAAACAAAACTTTTACAAAATGCCTCTAAGTTAGACCCAGCTATCAGAAATCATTTGTATGACAGAAAAGATTCTGAAGGGTTGTCGACCAAGATGATGCTTTGGAACCACCCCGATGACAGCATATATGGAGTTACAGCTAGATCAGAAAAAATAGTTGATACCATGGAAGATTTACTAGGTGGAGAAGTATATCATTATCACTCTAAAATAACTGCAAAAGAGCCTTATGAAGGTGGGGCTTGGGAATGGCACCAGGATTATGGATACTGGTATAACAACGGCTGTTTGTATCCCCTAATGGCAACTGTGATGATTGCTTTAGATAAATGTACCAAGGAAAATGGATGTTTACAGGTTTTATCTGGATCTAATAATCTTGGTAGAATTGACCATGCTCTTCTTGAAAGTGGCCAAGTTGGTGTTGACTTAAAAAGAGTTGAGGAAGCAAAAAAACAATTAGAGTTAGTTTATTGTGAGATGGACCCAGGGGATGCCTTGTTTTTTCATTGCAATACACTTCACAGATCTGACAAAAATAATTCTCCAAATAGGCGTTGGACTCTTTTGTGCTGTTATAATGCAGCAAGAAATAACCCGTTTATTGATCACCACCATCCTAAATACACACCATTAAAAAAATTACCCGACTCAGAAATAGTTAAAGCTGGTGACAGATTTCTGGACGTTAACGATGTAGACACTTTTTTTAAAAGACCAACAGCCCCCCCAGGTCTTTCAAAGAAAGCAGGCAAGCTATTTAATAATTAATTAGATCTGTTTAATTTACTCTGAAGATAAAGTGATAAATCTCTATCGTTTAATTTGGGTAACTTAGCATTTTTAATATACTCTAATATCTTAAATTCCATTGGTTTATCTAGGCTCTTTTTTATCTCATACAAATATAAACTTTGCTTTATAGTTTGATGAATTCTTGACGCAATTTGAAATGCATTTGAGTTTTGTCCATTAAACTTAGTAATAATAACATCACATTTTGAATCATTAATTAATCTCCCAACCATAGGTTTCCAATCATCCTCTTCAATAGGTTGGCCTTTTCGTCTAGACCAAGCTACGCCGCCGGCAGGGAAAATAGCAATAACTCCTCCACTTTTTAGTATATTTATAGCTTTTTTTCTAATTTCA
>Ga0255770_10005473_pt1 | contig 10449 bp, 8 predicted proteins | sample 071ome_22_FD_179968 | JGI IMG/M metagenome (GOLD analysis project Ga0255770, IMG submission 179968) | Coastal salt marsh microbial communities from the Groves Creek Marsh, Skidaway Island, Georgia - 071404AT metaG (version 2) | ecosystem: Environmental > Aquatic > Marine > Intertidal zone > Salt... | reverse complement strand
TGTTTCGCTCTGGAGCATCTATAGAGCCGATCATAGCCAAGTCTGTTGGCATGAAAAAAGCGGTTAGGGCAGGTTTAGATTCTCCTGAGGAGTTCGAGAATTATCAGAATCATCAGAAAAACCGATCGATGATCAAAATCGGCGGCTAATCAAGATTTAGACTCTGATATTGTTCGTAAGTATCGATATCGATCAGGCTGTCTGAAGGCGCCTTCACAGCTTTAACCATCGATAGATTATTTTGAATAATTGATTTAGCCCCTTCATCTCCGGTAAGTTTATTTAGCGCCTCAAAGTGATTTGATTTGAAAAGTGTTGGGATTCCTCTCCATCCGGCTTCTGATAACGATTGAATAATACTAAAATCTGTCTCATTCGCTGTAGAAATCAAGTTTTCAAAATGATCAAGAGGTATGAGTGGTTGATCAATTGCGCAAACTAGAATTGCATCGATTTCTGGGTTGGTGATTCGAATGCTAGAAGTTCCGAACGCGATAGAGGATCCCATCCCCTTCTCGAAGTCTTTGTTGAGAACCAAGCGAATATGTTTTGAAGTCACTGCTTTGGAGATCTCATCGGCATAGGCTCCTAGAACTACAGTGATGGGAAGATCTAAGGCTTTCAAGCGATCAATCTGATAGGTGATTAGCGGTTGTCCTTTGATTGAAAGTAGGGCTTTTGACTGTCCCATTCTTGAAGATTTTCCGGCGGTGAGCAGTAGTATTTCTGCCTTAATCATGAATGGCTCCTGATTTGTCTTTTAATGAAATCAATTGGGCTGACCGAGTTACAGCCAAGATCTCGCCGATAATCGAGATCGCAATTTCTTCGGCCGAGATGGCACCGATATTTATACCGGCGGGCCCTCGAAGAAGATCAATGAAGGTATCGTCTGTTTCTGGTTTAAATTCGAGTACTTGCTCGATTAGACGTTCTCGGCGATGTGCTGGTCCTAATAAGCCGACGTAGGCCGGTCGTTTTTCGGTGAGCTCAAGCAAATACTGTACGTCCTTACTAATACTATGGGTCATAATTATTACTGCTGATTTTTCGTGAATCGGGAGATCTCCGACTTCTGAAAAGAGTGGAGTGAGTAGGACTGATACTCCCTTAAAATCTTCAATGGTCTTTTGCTCATCGGCTGGGGCAATAAGAGTTATTCGCCAACCTAATTTCGATGCTATTTCAGATAATACTGCGCTGTCATGCTCGGCTCCAAAAATGAAAAGCTCAAAAAGCGGATCCAATTTCTGTTGAAAACATTCTTTATCCTCTTGATCGATTGACGTGTGTGTCAGATAATCTTTTCCATGGATAGTTAAGACACTCCCTGAGTACTTATTTACACCTACCTCAAGAGGGTAGAACGTATTTACGGTAGCTGTTAATTTCGCTTCAAGTTGGGTAATAATCGTATCAGTGTCGTTAACAGCTAATTCTAGGGGTTCAATAAGTAGGTAGAGAATTCCTTCGCATCCGAGACGATAACGACCATCATAGGTCATTAGTTTTGCGTTATTAGTATCAAATACCTCTTGGGCCTGTAGTTTGATTTCTTTTTCTACACATCCACCACTCACAGCTCCAATCATTTGACCAGATTCTGATAGGAGCATTCGAACCCCGGGCTTACGATACGAAGAGCCTTCTAAGGCAACAAGCGTGACCAAGACCGATCTTTCATTTAATGATCGAAATTGCTGGTAAGCTTTTAGAATACGATAGAGTTCGTGAGTCATAGTATTAATTGCGTTGGATCACATCCCAAAGGTTTCCATATAAGTCTTTAAATACAAAAACCTTACCGTAAGATTCTGATCTTAACGGCTTAGTGATTTCTACTTTATGATCGACTAATTTTTGACGAAGCGTTTCAATTTGATTCGTGTAAAGAAAAAGAAAAACACGACCTCCTGTTTGATTCCCGATCGCCCTTTTTTGATCAGGGGTGTTGGCCTTGGCTAGGAGTAATTTACATCCTTGGTCATTAGAGCTTTTGGGAGCAATGACTACCCAACGCTTTTTGGGTGAGATTATCGTGTCTTCTACGAGATCAAAATCGAGTAGCTCTGTATAATAAGAAATGGCCTTATCGTAATCGTCTACTAAAAGAGTTATCTGACCTAAGATATTCTGCATAGTTCTATTTTTCCCATATGGTGTAACCTGGTTGCGATTTGATCGCTTTCCATCCGCTTGGTGCTGAGTAGCTTCCCGGGCCAATTTTAACGAGTAGTTTATTGTCTATTGAGGCGACATAATAGCCACCAGAGCCATTAACAGTGGTGATAACTTCTACGGTACTGTCAGCATTAATTCCTGCTGCTTTTCGAATAGCGATGAGGTCATTAATTTCAGATTGAAGCCCTCCTGAGGTATCCGTAAAAAAGTAGTGATATCCCCAAACCATTGGAATTCCTGGATGAGTAAGCAGGTATGCATATCCATTTTTGATATGATTCAAGGAGCTGCTGTAGAGATTATCGCAGTCACCGCGATTGATGCACCCAGTATCATGATTGTCGAGAAAGGTGATTGATTTAGATCCGTATCCGATCGAAGCTAATGAATGACCCTCTTTTAGACGGTCGAAATTTTGATCGATGAGTGCCTCTTTCAGTTTGTATTTAAGCGCGAAATCGAAGGCTTTAGACGCAGTTGTCGTCGCTGAGGTTGCTGTCACCGCGGATGCATCAATCCATTTTTTTATTTCTTGAAGATTACCATCCCAAAACTCTCCAATAGTAATGTAGTAGGAGGTTGAGGCGTTGTATTCACCTACATACTTTGCTGGGAATCCTTTGACAAAGTCAAAACGCCATGAGTCGAATCCTAGGCCTTTGAGACGTTGAAGGTAGTCTTTTAGTCCGTTTTGCACTTCTTCGCTTTGGTGGTTGAGATCTCTGGCGCCTCCCCATCCAAGCCCTTCATCTTCGGGGCCGCAAGGTTTCGTTCCAAACGCATCAGGGTTAGTAAATCCTTCATCGTCAATAACAATGGATTCACAAGACCATGCCGGCTCGGTAAAGTCGGTCCAGGTCGAGGTACCCACTCTGTGATTAAATACCAGGTCAGCTATGCCGTGCATTTCTCTTGATTTCATGGTGCTTAAGAGCGATTCTAATTGAGTTCTACTCCCATGAAGTGAGTTAAAATCGAAAAGTCTTCTTGGGTGGTAGCCCATGCCCTCACCTTCGCTCACCGGTGGTAACCAAACCCCATCAATATGGGCATTTGAGAGGATAACTATCTTATCTTCTAGAAACTGATAAAATGATTGCGATCCAATTTTTGAGTCGTTAAAGCTGTCCCACCAAAACCCTTGTAAAAGGACATCATTGAGCGGATTATTATCGGCGTAAGAACTAGTTCCCTGATCAATCGGAGGTTCATTGCCTCCTCCATTGTTTGCTTTAGGAGTCTCGGTAGAATCACTGCTGCAAGCCATTAAAAAAAGACCTGCTAGTAAAATAGTGCTTATTCGTTTCATGTATTGTCGGTTGTACTTAGTTTCTAATTTAGGCTTATTTCTTGAGCAAATTCAGCGAAGTGGTATCCTTCTTTCTCGAGTTTTAGCCTGGTGGGGTGATTCTTATCGCGTACAGGGTTCGTATGATTGAAATGGGTGAACCAGACCTTGTTTTTTTCAGTTTTTGGTAAAGATTCTAGAAGGGCTATGGTTTCACTGATAAACGGATGTGGAATTTCAGACATAGGTCGTTCTAACTCTCCTTCAGCTAAAAAGGTGCCGTCTATGATCGCATAATCAATGGATTGAATGAGTTCGATAATCGATTGTTCCCATACGTTCCATTTATCGATATCTGGTAGGTAAAAGGCAGTTTTGTTAGCACCTTTTATAAGGTATCCGACCGTCTCAGAATATTCATCACGATGAGGCACCTTTATTGGAGTCACTGAAATGGTTTTTAGATTTTCAGGCCCGCTTAATCTCTTTATTGCGATATTATTAAGCTGAATAAGTTGATCCCAAGGGCCGTTACTTTCAAGAAAATCTGCCATTCGAGGCATGGCATAAACAGGTAGAGATTTTTCATTAGAAGCTTCTCTGCCGACATGCATTAACCCGGTGTAGTGTCCCATATGAGCATGTGTTAGAAAAATTCCTGAGAGTTTAGTTTTAAATTGTTTCTGCAGAAAACTAGCTTGGTGTGTGAAGTCTGGAGTTGCGTCAAAAAGAAAAGCTTCTTCTTCTGAATAGACCCCAATGCTTGCTACAAACTCATTAGGTCTTTCAATAAGACAACAGCTCTTGTCACAGTTGAACTGAGGAGCACCTGCATCTTGAAGATTGCCGAGAAATACGATTTGCTGGGCTGTACCCTGCAACCATAAAGAAAAGACAATAAGAATGAGTAGGGCTCTCATAGTGTTCGAATTAAGTGCTTTTAAGGTATGATAAATCCTAAGAATATTTAATTACATTGAAGCAAATTCACATTTATGAACAACCTAACTATACGTTCGATTTTATTGGCTTGTGTTCTTTCTTTTCAAGGGACGCAAGTGATGGCCCAACAGAATGATTCTGAATATGAGCAACTAATCAAGCAGTACACTACTGACGATCGTTTTTATCCCTCATCGGTGGCAAAAATTGTTGACCACACTTCGATTTCATCGCCTTTGGATCATTTTGGAACAATTATCGGAGCACCTATGGTTATGCACAATACCACAGAGATATATGGATATTATAAGTTATTAGCTGAACAGTCAGATCGTTTGATGGTAGAGCAGGTAGGGACTAGCGAGGAGGGTCGAGCGATTCATTTGATTGCCATCTCAGATGCTGGAAACTTGCTAAATGCTGAAGTCTATAAATCGATGTTGAAAGAATTAGCTGATCCAAGATCAACTGATGAGCAGCGAGCTAAAGAGATATCTATTGAAGGAAAGAGTGTTTATTACTTGAACGGCGGAATGCACTCAACTGAAATGGGTTCTCCTGAAATGCTAATGGAACTTGCCTATCGACTCATCACGGATGAATCAGATGAGATTAAACACATCCGAGAGAACGTGATTGTACTTATTAACCCAGTTTCAGAACCTGACGGCAGAGATAAGCAAGTTGACTGGTATCACAGGTATTCAAAACATCGTGAAGAGTGGGATGATGGATTTCCTCGTTCTACGCCTTATTGGGGTAAATATGTATTTCATGACAATAATCGAGACGGGCTTCAGATTAGTCAGGAGATCACTAAGAATATTTTCAAGATTTTCTACGATTGGCATCCAAATGTGATGCTTGATTTACATGAGTCGGTTCCATTACTTTATATATCTACAGGTACCGGCCCTTACAATGATAATGTTGATCCAATTACCGTTGGAGAATGGCAGACTATTGCGAATTATGAGATGACAAGTCTTTCTGCCCAGGGTCTCCCGGGAGTATTTCATTGGGCCTTTTATGACGGATGGTGGCCTGGATACGGAGTTTGGGTGGCCAACACGCACAATTCTATCGGTCGATTTTATGAAACCTTCGGCAATGCAGGCGCCAATACTTATCTAAGAGATCTCACTAAGAGTAAATATGCAGGAGATCCGGTCACCTCAAAGGAGTGGTATCGTCCTGATCCTGCTTCAGGAATGGTCAACTGGTCAGCACGTAATAATACAAACTATATGCAGGCAGGGGTACTTGCTTCACTAACCTATGCTGCCGATAATCGTTCAGGTCTTTTAAAGAACTTCTACAAGAAGGGACAGAACAATGTAGCCTTTGGATCTAAGAATAAGATCAAGCAGTTTAGAGTACTGAAAAAACAAAAAGATCCTGTAAAAGCCGCCTATCTAATTAATCAGTTGATGGCCCAAGGGATTGAAGTGAAAGAGGTTATTGAAGGGGAAGATAAGGGAGATTATGTGATTCAGCTGAATCAGCCTTACAGTAAGCTAGCGTATGATTTACTTACTGAGCAGAACTATCCGAAAGATGCTAAGTTCCCGCCTTACGATGCTATTGCTTGGACGCTCGATTTACTTTATGGTGTTGACGTTGAAAGAGAAGAGCAGTGGCATGAGAACCCTTCGGTGCTTAAACTTCTCACCGAAAATGTGGTATATAGGGGGAAGGTTGAGGGAACTTCTACTACTTATGCCGTTAACTACGAGGCTCAATCAAATGTAGTGCCCGCGTTATTCTACTTGAAAGGAACGGCTAAGGCCTATGTGATAGATCGCCCTAGGCAGCTTACAGAAGAGACTTTAGAGCCAGGTTCGATTATTATTGAAAATCTTAGTGCGAAAAAAGCTAATGAGTTGGCTTCTAAATTCGGTCTTGATTTAATTTCAGTTCACGAATCTGTTACCGAAAAACGTCTTATAAATCTTCCTAAAATCGCTGTTTACCATAGCTGGACAGATACCCAAGCAGAGGGCTGGGTACGCTATACCTTTGAACAGTTGGGAGTGCCTTACACGAGCATCGACAAAGATGATTTAAAAGCGGGTCGATTGTCAAGAGACTTTGACGTGATTGTGGTTCCGCACTTTAGAAGGGGAATGACTCAGTTCGTACATGGAGTAGACGAGAAGTTTGGACCTTTGCCTTTTACAAAAACCAAAGAATATCCTTCACATGGGTATCCCGATCAGACCGATGATATGACTGGAGGGCCGGGCTTTGATGGTATGAATAAGCTCAATGAATTCGTGAAAAATGGTGGTGTGTTGGTACCACTAGATAATGCCGCAGCAATTATTGCTGACCTCGGTATTGGAGGGGTCTTAAGTAGTTACCGCTCTTCGCGTTTATTTCATCCAGGATCAATCGTAACTGCAAAGGCTAGAAATGCAGAAAGCCCTATTCTCTTTGGTTATCCAGAAGAGTTTCACTTGTATAAAGGGAACACGCCTATGTTGAGATCTGATCTAATTGACCGTAAGTATATGATTGCTCAATTCGGTGATGAGCCACTAGCAGATGAAAAACCCTATACCGGAGAAATCATGGGATTATCGTCTACAGACGAGACTCTAGAAGAAGTCAAGGAGTCTGGAAAACAAAGAAAATACGTGATGTCAGGAATGGTTCGAAATGAAAAAGATATTATCGGTACGGGAGCTATATACAATGTACCTCACGGCAATGGACATATTATTTCATTCGCCTTTAACCCACTAGACCGTTTCTTGAATCATCATGATAGTGGCCTTTTTTGGAACGTAATTATTCACTGGAATCATCTGTAAGGGGAGTGTCAGAAGTTATTCATTAAATGACCTCGACAAACGTGATAAGAGCTTATCTTAGCACTCCTTTTTGGAGAGGTGTCTGAGTGGTTGAAAGAGCACGCCTGGAAAGTGTGTATACGGGAAACTGTATCGGGGGTTCGAATCCCCCTCTCTCCGCAAAACAAAAAAGCCTAACTAGCATAGAACCTGCTTGGGGATCAGCGATCGAAGTGAGCTAACCCTAGGATGGCGCTTTTTTATATTAATTCCTTTATCATTAACTTCGTAAGAAATGAATTCAAAGGCATTTAAAATTTTTTCAGGCTTAGCTGTAATGCTATTGCTCTCCGTAAAATTATTGGGAGTACACGCACTTATACACACGGCTGAAGATACTACTATAGACAAGTGTGAGCTTTGCGAGGTTGTAGTCAAAGATGTTCAAGAATCATTAAGTAGCGAACTAGTAGTAGACTATGAAGTTGAAGCACCATTTGAAATTTATTTTTCAGATGAGGTAACGAATTATGAGTCTGTAGTATATCGCTATGATTTTTCACTTCAGGTCCTTTCTAGACCTCCGCCAAGGGTTTAACAATTCTAGCTTTTGTTCTGCATTTCTGATCTTGTAATGCAGGATTCCCCTTGTTTCTAATTAATATTCTCTTAATATCGATATGCTTAGATCGATACTTGTTTTACTAATGGTAGTACAATCTACCTTGCTTTCTGCACAGACTAATCTATCTGTGGGCGGGCGAGTTATTGATGCTGACACAAGTGACCCCATTGAGGGTGCGAGTGTGGTAGTAGGTAATGTAGGTGTTGTTACTGCGAAGGACGGTAGTTTCAGACTTTCTTTTCCTTCTTCAGAGTATGCCCTTGTGGTTATGCATATTGGGTATCAAAAACAAAGTATTAAACTAGGTCGTTTCGATTTGAGTGAGGAGTTAGTAATAAGATTAGATGCTGAGTTTACCTCTTTAGATGAAGTTGAGATTTTTGGTCAAACGCCTCAACAGCGTGCTCAAGAACTTTCGACAGTGACGGTCGGAGTTTCCAAAGACTTTCTGATTGCAAATCGAGAAAATAGCTTGATGCAGACCCTTCGTAAGATACCGGGAGTTAGCACTATTACTATAGGTTCAGGACAATCAAAACCGGTAATTCGTGGTTTAGGGTTTAATAGAGTTTCTGTAGTTCAGAATGGGATTAAGCATGAGGCGCAACAATGGGGAAATGATCATGGTTTAGAGATTGATCAGTACGCAGTAGAGGATGTTCAAATTATTAAAGGACCGGCATCCCTACTTTATGGTTCAGATGCAATTGGGGGAGTGATTGATATACGTCCGCCAAAGACTCCTGCGAAGAATACGTTCAGCGGTGATTTCAACCTCACTGGTGAAACAAATAACGAACTAGTTGGTGTCTCTTCATCGATCGTAGCTAGAAATGAAAAATGGTACTATAGGGCTAGAGTAACTTATCGCGATTACGCAGATTATAAAGTTCCTACAGATCGAGTGTTGTACGATAATTATGTTTTTGAATTAGATGATAATCGTATTCGAAATACGGCTGGTAACGAGATGAACTTCGGACTGACCTTTGGTTTTATAGGTGAACGTTTCAAAACTGAAACTTCGCTCAGTAACATGAATGGCAATAACGGTTTCTTTGCCAATGCTCATGGTCTTGAGGTGCGTTCGTCATCGATTGATTACGATGCTTCTTTTAGGGATATAGATCTTCCGTTTCACGAAGTGAACCATTTCAAATGGATTCAGAATTTTCAGTTTTTCAGACCGAACAGTACTCTGCAGATTGATTTTGGATTCCAAAATAATGAGCGTACTGAGCAGTCAGAGCCCGTTCCACACGGCTTCATGCCTAAACCGACGAGTAGCAGTGAACGAATTTTCTCTAAGAACACATATACTTTAAACATCCACAATTCTTTAGAGAATAGGGGTATTCATGAATTGTCTTTCGGATTTAATGGCGAGATACAAAACAACCGAATTGGCGGATGGGGGTTTTTAATCCCTTCCTTTAAACGATTCACAGCTGGCGTATTTGCCTTCGATCATATTCGGCTTTCAGAGTATTTGAACCTTCAAGGAGGACTTCGATATGATGTCGGTCTAGTAACTACAGATTCTTACATAGATTGGTTTCAAACACCTGTTGAAAACTCATCAGGTATTTTGGAGTTTCAAAATCTACAACGAGCTTCAGACGAGGATTTAAGTTTCGGAAGTTATAGTGGGTCTATTGGTATGAGTTACCTCAAGGATCGTACAGCTTTGAAGTTTAATTTAGGAAAGAGTTTTAGAATACCATTAGCGAATGAATTGGCTTCTGATGGCGTGAATTATCATATGTATCGATTCGAGCGCGGTCAATTAGATCTCGAAGCTGAAGAGTCTTATCAATTCGATTTTGAATGGAACCAATCGGGTGAAATCCTAAAATTTGGTTTTAGCCCTTTTGTGAATTATTTCACCAATTTCATTTATTTAAATCCAACTGCAGATTATTATGAAACACTTCAGGTATATGCCTATCAGCAAGCGGAAGTTCTTAGATATGGTGGGGAGATCTCTTTAGGGCTTACAATCAATCGATCGCTAAGTTTGGAAAGTTCGGTGGAATATGTCTATGCAGAACAGTTAGAGGGTCCTAAGAAAGGATTCACGCTTCCTTTTAATCCGCCATTATCTAGCTTGTTTTCGCTTTCTAAAAGTTTTAAGTCAGGTGAGCTATTTAGGAATACAAGACTAATTACCGATTATCGAATAACTGCTGCGCAGAATCGAATTGTTCCACCCGAAGAAAAAACCCCAGGATATCAACTTTTAAATCTTTCCCTGCTCTCTGATTTAAACCTTAGCAATAACGCTGAACCGATCAGTCTTCGTTTCAAGATCAATAATTTATTTAATACCAAGTACTTCGATCATACTAGTTTTTACCGACTGATTGATGTTCCTGAACCTGCACGAAATTTTTCTTTATCAATTACTTATAATTTTTAAAAACCACACATCATGAAAACGATTTTTAAACCAATCTTTTTCTCTTTGCTCACAACTATTTTATTCATTTCATGTACTGACGATGAAATTCAACCGCCTGTAATTTCTAATGTAGAAGTGGGAGCGGTTCACGATGAAGGAGCCGAAGATGTTCATGCCGACGAAGGTATTGCTCACCCAGGCGAGTCTATGCATGTAG
>Ga0255770_10005456_pt1 | contig 10472 bp, 8 predicted proteins | sample 071ome_22_FD_179968 | JGI IMG/M metagenome (GOLD analysis project Ga0255770, IMG submission 179968) | Coastal salt marsh microbial communities from the Groves Creek Marsh, Skidaway Island, Georgia - 071404AT metaG (version 2) | ecosystem: Environmental > Aquatic > Marine > Intertidal zone > Salt... | reverse complement strand
GACGGAGCAGCGGCGATGCGGTCCTGGGCGGCGACGACGGAAGCGTGCAGGGCCGGCCCGGCGGCGATGTAGTCGATCAGGCGATCAGGAACGTCGATCGCCCCCGCCAGGGATGACGCCAGATCCCTGACCTCATCGCCGACGACCACTCCGATTCGAGGGTCCGGCGATGAACTGGTGCTGTAGGTGACGAAACGCATGGACTATTTCTCCTGATCGTGTGATGTGTCGTCGGACTGATCCGCGGCGGCCTCGACCAACGTGGTCTGCGGCTCGCGATTGACGTAAAGCGAAAAGACATCAGAGCGTTGGTAGTGGCCAATGATGTCGTGCATCTGCTTGGCCTGAATGCAGCGATTCAGGTCGATGTCTCCATAGACGATGCCCTCGTCGTCGATTAAGGCGTCGCCCAGAAGTCGGCCGTCGGGACCGACGATGCAACTGACAGCCGAATGTGGGCGTTCGAGCATCCGCCGGGATTCTTCATCGTGGGCGACCGCGTCAACGATCTCCGGGGTGATCGCCGAGCACGCGACGATCGTGAAGACTTTGCCCTCGAAGGAATGCGCCATCGCTCGGACCTTGATGGCCTCGACCATGTCGTAGTCAGCCGGTGCAGTCGGCAGGGCGATGTAGTTGGCCGTGTGCACGTTCTCGCCCTGTGCCAGCAGAGCGAAACGGGCAAGAGTGTTGGTGTTCTCTCCGCAGGCCAAGCCACCTAGTCGTCCAATCGAGGTGTCGTAGACCCGAAGTGAACGTCCGTCACCCCCGCCCCAGGTCAGCTTCTCGGCCCAGGTTGGCACCAACTTGCGATGCACCCCGAGCAACTGCCCCTCGTCGGAAATGAACAGCAACGAGTTGTAGAGCGTGCCCATCGAAAAGGGATCGCGTTCATTGACCCCGATGACCACGAACGCGCCGGCCGTTTTCGCTGCAGCGCAGAGTTGAGTCACCTCGGGACCGGGGATATCGATGGCTGCCTTGAATAGGCGCTCGAACCACGCACTTCCGGCGACAGGGGTCATCGTCCAGTTCCAGTAGGGGTACCCGGGTACGAACACCTCCGGGAACACCACGAGCCGGGCCCCATTGGCGGCCGCCTGGCCGATAAGGCCACCAGCCTTGTCGACGGTCGCCGCGGTGTCGAGAAAGACCGGCGCGGCCTGAACTGCCGCTGCGCGGAACTGTGGGTACTCCATCGCGTCCTTCACATATTCACAAACTTGATGACCTTCTGAATATCGACGGAACCGTAGCACTTGATCAAAGATCACGGTAGTCTTTTCCACGGTTGGCCGAGTCCACGTCGCGGGCGCACACTTGGTCACATCGAAATCACGTAGGAAAGCGTCGGAGGCAACAGTGACCGAGAGCATCAACGACCCGAGCATGGACGACACCGCACTCGGGCGCGCCCGCGTGCAGGACAGCGCGGAACTCGAGGAGTACTACGCGCGATTGGCCAAGGTCGGAACCGGCGCGCTGTGGACGGTCGCCAATGAGATCGAGCCCTGGTATCCCCAGCCACGCTCGGTGCCCATGATGTGGCGTTACCAGGACATGCGCCCGCTCGTCGTGGAATCGGCGTCCCTGGTGAGGGGTGAGGACGCCGGGCGCCGCGTGGTCTACCTGGTGAACGACGAGCGTCGAGACGTCTCCGCCGCCGTCGGACTTCTCTACTCAGGGATTCAGATCATGAACCCCGGTGAATCGATGACCGCTCATCGGCACGCAGCCTCGGCCCTCCGCTTCGTGATCGAGGGCACAGGCGCATGGACCATCGTCGACGGCGACCGCCTTACGGTGGGCCCGAACGATTTCGCGATAACACCCAATGGCACCTGGCACGAGCACGGGAATTCCTCGGAAGACAACTTCGTCATCTGGCAAGACGGCCTCGACATACCGCTGGTCAACGCACTCGATGCGAATTTCTACGCAGTTCACCCAGACCTGTACCAAACCCCCGGCAAAGTGAACAACACCTCGGTGCTAACGCACGGCAGCGGAATGCTCAAACCCGATCGCCGCACGTGGACACGCCCCTACTCCCCCGCCTTCGGCTACCCGTGGGAGATGACCCGTGAGGCCGTGGTGAACCTCGGCAAGGTGAGCGATGGAACGCCATATGACGGCGTCATCATGGAGTACGTCAACCCGGTAACCGGCGGTTCGGTGATGCCTACGATGGGTGCGCACATGCAGATGCTGAAGCCGGGGCAGGAGACCCTCGCCCACCGACACACCGGGTCGGTCGTCTACCACGTAGCCGAGGGTCGGGGTCACTCGATCATCGGTGGCCAGCGCTACGACTGGGAAGAGCACGACATCTTCTGCGTACCCAGTTGGACCTGGCACGAACACGTTAACGACGACGCCGCCAACCCGGCGTTCTTGTTCTCTTTCAATGACTTCCCGATGATCAACTCCCTCGCCCTGTGGTCCGAGGAGTCGATGGATACCGGGACAGGCAAGCAAGACGTCGGTTAGGTCACACAACCGGAATCGCAACACGGTTGCCCACCTCGTGGTCGAAGACCATGATGGGAGCGATCGCTAGCAGATTCCGGCCGGCGGTTCACGTACTTCTGAGCAGGGATTGAGGAGGTCTGGTCTGCTATGGCAGAGAGGTCGTTCGCCGAAGAGGTCAAGAAGCTTCGCATGGGAAAAGGCGAGGAATTCCAGGGCGAAGGCATCCTCGCCGTCACCAAGGCGCTGCTGCAGTCCGGGGTCTCCTACGTCGGTGGGTACCAGGGAGCACCGATCTCGCACCTGATGGACGTCCTGTCCGACGCCCAAGACATCCTCGAGGAGCTTGACGTCTACTTCGAGAACAGCGCATCGGAGGCGACCGCCGGAGCGATGCTCGCGGCGTCGGTCCACTACCCGCTGCGTGGGGCGGTGACCTTCAAGTCGACGGTCGGCTTCAACGTGGCGTCCGATGCCCTCGCCAATCTGGCCTCCGGCGGCGTGACCGGCGGCGCACTCGTAATCATCGGCGAGGACTACGGCGAGGGCGCGAGCATCATGCAGGAGCGCACCCACGCGTTCGCGATGAAATCACAAATGTGGCTTTTGGATCCGCGACCGAATCTCGACGCCATCGTGAACATGGTGGAGAAGGGATTTGAACTCTCCGAGGTCTCGAATACCCCCGTCATCTTGGAACTACGTCTGCGCTCGTGCCACCTCACCGGTTCCTTCACCGCTAAAGACAACCGTCGCCCCGACATGACCGTTCGCGAGGCCGTCGACAATCCCCGTCGGGATCTCAGCCGAATCGTGCTGCCACCCGCCTCATTCCTGCACGAGCAGGAGAAAGTCAACAAGCGCTGGCCCGCAGCCGTTGAGTTCATCAAGAAGAACGGGCTCAACGAGACGATCGCCAACGGCTCTCACGACTTCGGCATCATCCTGCAGGGTGGTCTGTTCAACAACGTGAACCGCGCACTCGAATTGATGGGACTATCCGACGCCTTCGGCAATTCCCGGATTCCGCTGTACGTCATGAACGTCACCTATCCCGTGGTCGACGACGAAATCGTGGAATTCTGCTCGGATAAGAAAGCGGTGCTCCTCGTCGAAGAAGGCCAGCCCGACTTCATCGAGCAGAACATCCAGACGATCTTGCGCCGTAACGACGCCACCGTGAAGTTGCACGGCAAGGACCTGCTTCCGGTGGCGGGCGAATACACGCCCGCGGCGGTCACCAAGGGGGTGCACGCCTTCATCTCGAAGTACGGCCCCGGTCTCCTCGAAGGTCAGCCGCTTCCGGCGGTCACCACTCCCGACGGTGATCCGAGGAACCCCTTCACTCCGCGGATCGACGGTGATCTGGTCCAGGGTCGGCCGCCGGGCTTTTGCACCGGTTGCCCCGAGCGCCCGATCTTCGCCGCGCTCACTCTGGCCCAGCGCGAAGTCGGCGAGCACTACATCAGCGCAGACATCGGGTGTCATCTCTTCTCCATCAACCCACCGTTCGGCATTGGCGCCACCACCATGGGCTACGGCCTGGGGTCGGCGTCGGCATCCGCCCTCGGTGCGGGCGGCGCCGAGAAGCGGCCGATCGCCTTCATGGGTGACGGTGGGTTCTGGCACAACGGTCTCACCAGTGGCGTCGGCAATGCAGTGTTCAACGAGAATGATCAACTACTCGTGGTCGTCGACAACGAGTACAGCGCAGCCACGGGAGGGCAGGATGTCCTGTCCTCGCAGGCCGACACCCCCAACCGGTCGACCAAGCATCCGATCGAAGCCGCTGTGCGAGGCATCGGAGTCAAGTGGGCCCGGACGATGACGAACACCTTCAAGGTCGACGAGATGCGCGATCTGTTCAAGGAAGCGCTCACCACGAAGGACAAAGGCCCCAAGGTGATTGTGGCGCAAAGCGAGTGCACGCTGAACCGCATGCGCCGCGAGCGTCCCGCGAAAGCCGCAGCGGTCAAAGCCGGCAAGCGCGTGGTCACCGAGCGCTTCGGTGTTGATCCGGAGACGTGCACCGGCGACCACTCCTGCATTCGGATCTCAGGTTGTCCTTCTCTGACGATCAAGGACAACCCAGATCCGATGCGCAAGGATCCGATCGCCACCACCTTGTCTAGCTGCGTCGGCTGCGGGTTGTGTGGCGAGAATGCCCACGCCGCGGCGCTGTGTCCCTCGTTCTACCGATCCGAGGTCATCGTCAATCCAGGACCCTGGGATCGATTCAAAGCAGCCATGCGTCGTCGCTACATCGGCTTCCTCCAGCGCGGTATCGAACGACGCCTGGCCGGACTAGAACCCGCATAAGGACGGATATGACAATCGCCTCGCCTGCACCCCAAACACCACAGACCACGTTGCGGCCCATCACCATGGCGATCCTGGCAATGGGCGGCGAGGGTGGCGGAGTGCTATCGGACTGGACGGTCGCTTTAGCCGAGGCTAACGGCTACTACGCGCAGAGCACATCAGTCGCCGGCGTCGCTCAGCGCACCGGCGCAACCGTCTACTACGTCGAGTTGTTTCCGCGTTTCGACGGCGACGCAGAACTCCCCTACCCGGTCTTGAGCACGATGCCGACTCCGGGAGAGGTGGACATCGTCGTGGCGTCGGAGTTGATGGAGGCCGGTCGAGCCATTCAGCGTGGTTTCGTCACCCCCGACCGCAGCACCCTAATCGCCTCCACCAGCCGCACTTATTCGATGCCCGAACGCACGGCGATGGGTGACGGTCGTGTGGATTCACAGGGCATCATCGACGCCGCCAAGGGAGCGTCGGCGACTTTCATCCGGGGCGACTTCGCTCGCGTAGCCGAGGAATCCCGCAGCGTCATCAGTGCTGTCCTCTTCGGCGCGATTTGCGGTGCAGACGTGCTTCCGTTCACCCGCGACCAATTCGAAGATGCCATTCGTCTCGGTGGCAAGGGTGTGGAAACCAGCCTCGCGGCGTTCGACGGCGGATACCGCGTTGCTAGCGCGCCCCCGGCCGTGGATATCCAGATCGGCCTTCGGCCGGCAAGCGCCACGACGCCTCAGGATGATCCCTCGGATTCGATCGCTCGATCGAATGCCGCCGCCCTCGTCGGGGACCGACTCCAAGCGCAAGCACGCAGAATCATGGATGAGTTCCCAGCGGCAGCCCGACCGATGCTGGTGCACGGCATCAAGCGCACCGCCGAGTATCAAGGAATCTCGTACGCCGATGCCTACCTCGATCGAGTCGCACGAGTGCGTGCCTTCGAGAACGATCCGGACGGGGAGGCACGACTCACCACGGAGACCGCGCGGTACGTCGCACTCTGGATGACCTACGAGGACACCATCCGGGTGGCCTTCCACAAAACTCGTGAACGCCGTTTTGCTCGTATCGAGGGTGAGTCACGAGTCGGTGACGAGGACATCATGCAGGTCCACGAATACCTGCACCCACAGATCGAAGAGATCACTGACACCCTGCCCACCGCCCTCGGACGCTGGATGCTTCGCACGAAGTGGATCAACGCTCTCGTGTACAGGGTGACCCACAAGGGGATCAAGATCCAGACGTCGTCTCTGTGGGGATTCACCGTGCTCTATCTGCTCGCACGCCTTCGCCCCATCCGCCCTCGCTCGCTTCGCTTCGCTCTCGAGCAAGAGCGCATCGACGCATGGCTGGACCGAGTGTGCGCAATTGCCCCCTCCGACTACGCCCTCGCGTGCGAAGTTGTCGAGTTACAACAACTGGTCAAGGGCTACGGCGAAACGCACGCAAACGGCATGCGGAATTTCACGGCCATCATGGATGTGCTTTCGAGTTTTCAGTCATCACCCGATGCAGCCAGCACCGCCGCCAAACTTCGCTCGGCTGCTCTGGCTGATGAGAGCGGTCGCGCCCTCCGCCAGACGATTGACGCCCTACCTACTGCCTGAGTAATCCTCGTCACTCGTTGGTCGGCGGCACACCCGGTAACGGCGCTGTTCTCCTGAACGGCCACACAATCTCTCGTCCACCGGTCAATCCGCTTGGTCTGAATATCAGCATGAGGACCAAGATGACGCCCAAGATGATCGGGCGTGCCCCCTGCGGCAACGAAACGACGTACGAGCCAATTTCTAGTCCATTTTGGAACCGGACAAGGATCAGATCAATCAGGCTGAACACGAGAGCGCCAATCACCGCACCGCTGAGTGACAGCATGCCCCCAAGCACCAGCATCGCGAGCGTGATGAACGTCAACTCAATGCCGAACAGGCTTGCCTGAACGACTCTGTTTGTCAGCGCGAACAGGCCGCCAGCGACGCCAGCCACAACGCCTGACAGGGCGAATGCGATCGTCCTTTGGGTGACGATATTGATGCCTGCGGCGGCAGCTGCGATTCCGTCTTCACGCGTTGCACGCAGCAAGCGAGCAGGCCTAGTGCGTTGGTAGAGCCACGCAAAAATGATCGCGCCGAGAGCGAAGAGCAACGTGGTCTGCAGGTCCAGGACTTCGGGAATGCCCACCATCGACTGTCCACTCCTGGGACCGATACTCGACCAGTATGTAAGTACCTGGCCGACCACCAGCAAAAGCGCAAAAGTGGCGATTCCCGCCTGCAGCCCGTTGAGTCGCATGAGGACCGGACCGACGATGAGTGCTAGCAAACCCCCGACCAGTCCACCGATCAAGATCGCCGGTAGCCAGGGCGCCTGCAGCTCGAACAAGAAGGGGAATAGGTCGCTGAGAAGGTTGCGCTTCAACGTCGGATCGATAGTCAGCAACCCGACGGTCCAGGCACCAAGGGCAACGAATGCCACGTGTCCGAAGCTGAGGACACCGGACGTGCCAATGAACATGTAAAGCGCGACGACGATTACCAGGTTGACCAAGGCGTATTGCATCTGGACTGAGACGCTATCGCCCAGATAACTGTTGCCTACGGTCACCAGGTAGACCAACAAGAGCAGGCTGACCAGCGACCACAGAGGCCCGAGTTTCCAGCGCAAGCTCTTGCTGTTCACGATCGTCTTTTCGTTGATGCTCTCGCTCACGTCCGCACCGTCCCACCTCGCACCAGGAGACCTGAGGGTCGGAAGATCAAGACCACGATTACTAGGAGAAAGACGTAAGCATCCCGGAAGTTGCTCATGTCCGAGGGCAGCCAACTCGCCAGCATCGATGTTGCGAAGCCCACAAGAAAGCCTCCAGCCAGAGCACCGGAGATCTTGTCGATTCCACCGATCACAGCACCGATGAGAGCCAGGATGACTATCGGAACGCCGAAGGTGGGACCTACTGCGCCAGTCTGGACGGTGGTGACGAAGGCAACGGCTGCGGCGAGAATGCCGCTGAGGGCGAAGCTCAGGCCGATGACCCGACTCGCGGGGATACCGACAAGGCGAGCGGTCCGGAAGTCCGCGGCAGCAGCCTGCAACTGCAGACCCCAGATCGATTTGTTGAGGAACTGAATGAGTGCGAACAGGATTACCCCGGCAATCACGATCGTGGCAAGGGAAAGAAGTTGAAAACGAATACCCCCGACGCTGATGGTTCGCGCCAACTCGGGGGCTACCGCGGCAGTCTGAACGTTGTTGGTAAAGAGCAACTCGTATACCCGCTGGAGCAAGAAACTCAGTCCGAAACTTGCGACGAGCAAGGTGGCAGGCGTTGCCGTGCGCATGCGAGAGAAGACACCCAGTTCCATGAGCAACGACAAGATGACGCCGATGATGATGGCGATGGGGATGGCCACGTACCAGCCCAGCTGCCACGTGAAAATGATCGAGTAACCCGACGCCGTGATGATCTCACCAGCCGCAAAGTTGGCCAGTCGGATAACACCGAACACCAAGCCGATGGACAAAGCAGCGAGTCCGAGTGTGGCGCCAGCCGAAATCGCGTCAACCAAAGACTGAACGAGTTGATTCATCCGAAATACGCCTCCGTCAATTTCTCGACGTTATCGGCGTCTTCCGGCTTTAGCTCCAACGTTATTTCGCCATCATGGAGAACGTACGTCTTCTCGCAGAAGGCCACGGTGAACTCCGCTCTCTGCTCGACAACGAGGACAGCCTTGCCGGCGGATCGGATTGCATTGAGCGCATCGAATACCGAATCGACTGCAGTTGGCGATAGTCCAAGACTCGGCTCGTCCAACATCAAAATATCCGGATCGGCCATCAACGCACGACCGATGGCAAGTTGCTGCTGCTGACCGCCGGAAAGTAATCCAGCCTGGCGATTGTTGAACTCGGCCAGGATTGGGAAGAGTTCGAGTACATACTCAAGAGTTTCTGTGTAGCCTTCCTTAGCCCTGCGGCCGACGCCACCAAGACGCAGGTTGTCGCGAACACTCAAGCCGGTGAACACGTGTCGACCTTCGGGAACGAGACTCACCCCGCGACGCACCACCTGCTCTGGCGATAGTCCGTCGACGTCTTGTCCCGCTACCCGAACGCTTCCGGACCGCGGCACCGCTCCCATGATTCCTAGCAGGGCCGAAGACTTGCCTGCGCCATTCGGGCCAATTAACCCGATGGCGTGACCGGCCGGCACCTCCAAGCCGATGCCACGAACCGCAGGGACTCCCGCATAAGAAACCTCAAGGCCATCGACCGAAAGGCCGCCGACCAACGCCTGTGAACTATCCGCTGACACGACCGCTCTTTCCCAAGTAGGCCTCAGCGAGTTCATCGCTTGCCCGAACCTCGTCAGGGGTTCCCTCTAGCAGGGTCTTCCCCTCAACAAGGACATGGATTCGATCGCAGACATTCAGGATGAGCCGAACGTTGTGGTCGATCAACAGGACGCCCAGGCCCCGGGAACTTAGGTGTCGAATGTTGTCGGCAAATTCCCCGATCTCACCCTCGTTCAAACCCGCGGCCGGCTCGTCCAGCAACACGTAGCGCGGTTCGGTCGCCAAAGCCCTGGCTACTCCCACGCGGCGTTCAACTCCATGAGGAAGCGAACCGGCAGGCTGGTCGGCGCGATCGGAGAGGTGGAACTCCTCCAGCAACTGATCTGCCAGGGAGAACGCCTGCTTACGTGATCGTCCGGTTCCTAACGCGGTCACTTCGATGTTCTCTCGTACCGTCAAACCGTCGAACAGGTGCCCGTGCTGAAAGGTTCTCGCAAGTCCATCTCGCGCGCGCACGAAAGATTTCGACCGGGTGATGTCGACACCGTCTACCTCAACGGTCCCTGAATCGGGCATGTCGTATCCACTGATGATGTTCACCAGTGTTGACTTGCCGGCACCATTCGGTCCAATGAGGCCGAATACTTCTCCTGGCTGGACAAACAGACTGACGCCGGCCAGTGCCTGCACTCCGGCAAAGGAACGGGACACCCCGGTCACGCGGAGTTCGCGTGACCGGGGTGCTTGTTCGTTGATCATCCGGCGAAGGTGACCTTCTCCGGAGCGCGATCCTCGATCCACTTGAGCTTGCCGTCTTCCACAACGAGAACCGCCATCGGCCGTTCAACGTTGATGTGGAGATCCGGCGAGAAGCTCGACGGTCCTGCGAGGGTCGGTACCGCGTTCATTGCTTCGAAGGCGGCGGTCAACTTGTCGCCATCCCAGCTACCGGCCTGGTTGTAGGCCTCGAGGATGAGCTGCAAGGTGGCCGGACCGGTCACGAATCCGCCGACGTCCGGGGGTGAGCCGTACGTGGCTTCATACTCCGCCGCGTAGTCGTTGACTGCGCTGTCGGGGTCGTCACCATTCTTCGCCGCGTAGGTGACGACGTAGTAGTCCTTCAGACCCTCGATGGCCGGGACCCAGAAGTCTCCGTCCATACCGAAGCCGGAGATGATCGGAACTTCAACGCCACCGTCGCGGATTTCCTTCGCAACCTGGCCACCACCGGGGTTGTAGCCACAGTTCACGATCACATCGGGCTGCTCACCCGCCGCGATCTTGGAAACGGTCTCCTTGACGGAGTCACCCTGGACATAGTCGTACGTCTCCAGGACGGTTCCGCCGAGCTCGGTGAAGCGAGTGTCGAAGATCGCGCACTGGTTCTGGGTGTAC
>Ga0255770_10005453_pt1 | contig 10473 bp, 8 predicted proteins | sample 071ome_22_FD_179968 | JGI IMG/M metagenome (GOLD analysis project Ga0255770, IMG submission 179968) | Coastal salt marsh microbial communities from the Groves Creek Marsh, Skidaway Island, Georgia - 071404AT metaG (version 2) | ecosystem: Environmental > Aquatic > Marine > Intertidal zone > Salt... | reverse complement strand
ATGGAGAAATGGCAGTTCAAGTCCAAATATAGAAAACAAAGACCAGATAAGTTTTCCACAGGCCACCACATCAAACTGGGGCAGTATTGGCTACTGGGCGCTATACGAGGATCAAGTTCCCTCGAATGGTACTTCCTCATCCACTATTGATGCGGATGATGGACAAAAGCCATTGATGATTGGTTCATTCTCGGCGGCTGTTACCACCAATGTTGGTGATCAGTTTAGGATTGCTACGGGCGATTTTACGATTGAGCTTCCTGACGTGATCAATGTAGCTTCCACCGCTGGCGGTACTAACGCTCCTTTTCACGGTAAATACGGTCTGGCTTTTTTACTGGGTATGCCCAATTCCACTATTTCTGGGGAATGGGATTTTATGTCTGGTTCTACGTATGATCAAAAATATTGGCTGGGCGTGTCTACCTCTGCATTCGGAACATCAGGCAAAAATGATGAAGCATATGCGGGGGTACAAGAACCGGGATATGACACCACTACTTACACTACAAACCAAAGAGAAGCCTACGTTAATAATGGATATACAGCTAGGCCAGAAATTACGTTTAACTCCGCTTCCACATCAAACGGCGTAACTACTATTACGAATAGTAATGCGGTTGAGTTTCCAGAATGCGCCAGCAACAATTGGGGAGACATTACGCATTTTGCTATTTTTGCGGGGGGCGATAATGATGCTAATGCAGAAACGCATGGGCGGTATGCAAAATACCCTGCTAGTATCAATGTCTCATCAGGAACCGCATCTTCTAATGCTGCACCAGAACAATCCAGACCACTCCTTATAGGCGCTCTGGACGCAACAAAAACAATAAATGTGGGTGATACTCTGCGTTTCCCTGCTGGTTCGATCTCAATTGCCTTAGATTAAGGTTTTTCAATGGCTATTTTTGGTGACAGAATAAAAGTCGCTTGCTCGACTACGGGCAGTACAGCTACGACCTTAACTTTAGGGTCTGCGGTCAGTGGCTTCCAGACACTCTCTGAGGGCGGTCTCTCCAACGGAGATTCCGTCCGTTATGTTATTGAGGATGGCTCTAATTTTGAGATAGGTTTAGCCACCTACGCCACGGGTTCTCCCGATACTCTTACAGGCCGCTCAGACGCCAACGTATCTGCTTCATCCAATTCCAATAACCGTATAAACCTGTCGGGCAGTTCGACGCTATTTATAGCTCCTACAGCGGCTGATTTGCAGACCGTACACGTATATTCAGCTACATCTGACTTACCCAGCGCCAGCGATAACCACGGCATGATAGCCCACGTCCACGGCGAAGGCGCTATGTATTTTGCGCATAGTGGCAGTTGGGTAAAAATCGCTAATTACAGTGATATCACGACCTATTCCAACGCCACTACTTCAGCCGCTGGGCTGATGAGTGCCGCTGATAAAACAAAATTAGACGGCATCGAAGCCTCGGCAGATGTCACTGATACCACCAATGTCGTGGCAGCGTTAACAGCGGGTTCAAACATCACGATTGCTGCTGATGGTACTATTAGTAGTACCGCAAGCGGCGGTGGGGGCGCATCTTACTCTGATCCTATCAGACAGACGGAATACACTGGCACAGCGACAGATACGTTTAACGCATCATCTACACCAGCGCTTCCTGCATTTACTGTTGGAAACATCCAAGTTTTTCTCAACGGTTCTAAACTTGCTGCTAATGATTTTACGGAAGCTTCAGACGGCTCTCAAGTACAGCTTGGTTCAGCTTGTGCCGCATCTGACGTTGTTACAATCGTCGAATATGGTGCGCCTTTTGCTTCTCAGTATTCTAGTAGTATTTTCACTGTTGGCACCTCATCCGAATATAATACGACCACGAAGGTACTCACCACCAGTTACACTGCTAATCGGGTCGCCGTTTACCTCAACGGTGTTAAATTATTAGTAGGCACCGACTGTACCGCTACCAACGGAACCAGCATTGATCTAACGAATGCTGCCCCCGTCACAGGCGATAAGATCGAAGTAGTCGAACATGGGACGCTGGCAGATACAGTAACCACACTCACAGGTCTAAGCGATACTCCTAGCTCACTAGGAACAGCGGGACAAATTCTTCAAGTCAATTCGGGCGCTACCGCCCTTGAGTTTGCAGATGCCTCAGAGGGCGTCACAACAGGCAAAGCCATAGCGATGGCTATAGTATTCGGAGGCTGATATGGCTGCACCAAACATAGTAAACGTAGCAACGATAACAGGCAAAACGGCGGTTCAAGCTGTTGGCACAAGCGCTACGGCAATCGTCACAAACTCAGCCAGTTCGGGCAAAGTTTTTAAGGTCAATGCACTGCTTGTTTCAAATATAGATGGCACAAATAACGCTGAAATTACAGTCGATTTATTTAGATCAAGCACAGCATATCATCTTGCAAAAACCGTTGTGGTTCCCGCTGATGCAACTTTGGATGTTCTGGCAAAAGCAATTTATCTTGAAGAAGGGGATAGCTTGAGGCTTACCGCTAACGCCGCATCTGACCTTGAAGCTGTATGCTCCTACGAGGAGATCAGCTAGTGTCTCGCTATAATTCATCAATCACTGGTAAAAAATCTACAGTTAGTGGTGGAAGTGCTAGTGGTATTTTTTCACTGAATAATGTTGCTGATGAACAACGTGAGGGTAATTGGCCCTCATACGAAGGACTAATTATTAAGCAGTGGCTTGTTGTAGCGGGAGGTGGCGCTGGCGGTGGAGCTATAGGCGCTGGTGGCGGTGCTGGTGGATTAGTGTATCGAAGCACAGATTATACCGACCAATCTAATGTTACTTACACCATTACCGTTGGTGGTGGAGGTTCTGGCGCTGGTTCAACTGGTGCGGCAGGAAGCAACAGTTCTATATCTGGCGGTAGTTTAACGGTTACTGCATTAGGTGGTGGCGGAGGCCAAGGCGGTGCTACTTCAAATACTACCCAATCAGACGGTGGCTCTGGCGGTGGTGGTAGTAGAAATAACGGCGCTGGCTATGGTGTTTTCGGCGGGGGTAGTGCAACACAACCTGCTTCATCGTCTGGTGGCTTTGGGAATGATGGCGGCGGCGGTGTTCATAATACTTCACCTCAAGAAAACGGCGGCGGCGGCGGTGGCGCTGGTGCATCTGGGTATGATGGTAATGTATTGAGTAACGGTGCTTATGGTACAGGCGGTGCAGGAAAACAAATAAATATAGATGGCAATAACTATTATTGGGCTGGTGGCGGCGGTGGGGCTGATCACTCTAGCGGCACGGCAGGGGATGGTGGAATTGGTGGCGGCGGAGGTGGTAGTGTCACTACAGGGTCGGGCTACGGTATTGGTGGCGGCTCTTCTCTAAATAGTGGATCAGATGGGGGAACAGGCACTAACGGTGGCGCTGGTGGCACAAACACTGGCGGCGGTGGCGGTGGTGGAGGATGGACAACCAGCACCACAGGTTATTACGGTGGAAATGGCGGTTCTGGGGTAGTGATTATCCGCACGACAGGAGTTGTTTCAACAACTGGCAATCCGACTGTAACACAAGTTGGAACTAACTACGTTTATACTTTTACTAGCAGCGGGAGCTTAACAATTTAATGGCACATTTTGCGCAGCTAGATCTCAATAACATCGTTCAGCAAGTAATTGTTGTAGCGAATGAAGTTTTGCTTGATGAAAACGGCGATGAGCAAGAAGCACTAGGCGCTGCATTTTGTGCAGACTTGTTCGGCGGCACTTGGAAACAAACAAGTTACAACGGCACTATTCGTAAAAACTTTGCTAGCGCTGGCTTTAGTTATGACGCAACTCGTGACGCCTTTTTAGCCCCTCGCCCGTATGTTTCTTGGACCCTCAATGAAGAAACCTGCCAATGGGAAGCACCCGTTCCTTATCCAAGCGATGGTAACATGTACAGATGGGATGAAGCTACACAATCGTGGAGTTTGATTGAATGACCAAATCCAGAGACTTAGGCGACTTAGCACAAACCGTAGCTACGAGCTTACCCACGGCATTGGGAACGGCGGGTCAGACGCTTGTGGTCAACAGCGGCGGTACGGCTCTTGAGTTTGCTGATGCTGCAACGGGCGGCGGTGGCGGCTCACTAGAAGCAACTGCATCTGGTGCTTTGGCGGATGGCGATAAAGTAGTTATAAATACAGACGGTACTGTTAGTGTTGTTTCATCTTCTCAGGCGCAAGAGGGCTTAGGAAGCGCCACTTCGTTTACCTCAAACTATACATATTATATAGATGGTGTTTATGATGCTAACGCTCAAAAAGTAGTGATAGTTTACAGAAATGGCAGTGTCTCTAATAAGGGGTACGCCGTTGTTGGGACTGTATCAGGGACTTCTATAAGTTTTGGAACACCTGTCGCTTTTGAAGCTGGAAACACTCAGGCCATATCCGCTGCTTATGACGCAGCTTCTCAAAAAATAGTTATTGCCTATAAAGATGCTGGTAATTCATCTTACGGTACAGCGATTGTTGGAACTGTTAGTGGGACATCTATAAGTTTTGGAACGGCTGTCGTGTTTGAAAGTTACACTATTGACCATTGTTCTGTCGTATATGACGAAAATGCACAAAAAGTTGTTATTGTATATCAGTCCGATACAAATAATTTTCAAACGGCAGCGATTGTTGGGACTGTATCAGGGACATCTATAAGTTTTGGAACGGCTGTTGTTGTACACTCAGGCGCTCCCCAAAGCGTAGCAACAGCTTATGACGCAAATGCACAAAAAATTGTTTTTGCTATTAAAGATGCTAGTAATAGCAACTATGGTTATGGGAATGTTCTTACAGTCAGCGGAACGTCAGTGAGTGCAGGTACGGGCGCAGTTTTTAACAGTGCCGCTACGGATCAAGTTAGTGCAACCTATGACAGCAATGCTCAGAAAGTTGTAATAGCATACAAAAACCAGTCCAACTATGGTGCTGCTGTTGTTGCGTCAATTAGTGGAACAACTCTGTCATTTGGCACCCCTGTTGTATTTGAAAGCGCAACAATAAACTGGCCTGAAATTGTCTATGATGTAGCTGCACAAAAAGTAACCATAGCGTACACAGATAACGGTAACTCAGCTTACGGTACTTACATTTCTGGAACTGTTAGTGGGACATCAATATCTTTTGGAACCGCAGGGGTCTTTGAGAATGGTGGCGGCAGTTGGCTTACTTACCTTGTTGGAATAACATACCCAATTTACGATGCAAATGCAGGAAAAATAGTTATCGCTCATACAGACAGTGACGGAACAGGATCTGCTGAAAGGGCAGGGTTGGGGATCGTTTTACAGAACGCTGGCGTAATTACAACCAACCTCACTGCCGAAAACTATATAGGTATTTCGGACGCTGCATATTCTGACACTGCCACTGCTACAATTCAAATCGCTGGCTCTGTGGATGATGCTCAGTCAGGCTTAACAGCGGGTCAGGCGTATTATGTTCAAATCGATGGCACCCTAAGCACTACGCCCGATAGCCCTTCTGTCTTTGCTGGCACAGCGGTGTCTTCCACAAAGTTGATTGTGAAAGGATGACCAGATGAAAACCATTGTAGAAAACCAAACAAACATTTCAAAATACCTGCTTGAAGATACCGTATCTGTAAGTATGGCTTCTGACAGTATTACCGTTGGTGACCCCGCCCAATTTATTATTGCGGACATGGGTAGTGATACTGCAACACTTCACACTGACGTCACTAACGCTCCAGAAGATTGGGCTGGCTGCAAATACATCTTTGATGGGACTGCGTGGGAAGCAAATCCAGATTGGGCTGATCCAGAGGCATAACTATGAGCAACACAAAAAATCTAGCCTCTCTCGCCGCCGCCTTAGACGATGGCACAAGCGGTCAGGTACTCCAAAGCACAGGCAGCGGCGGGGTATCTTTTGTGGCGGCAGGTTCAAGCGTTACCGCTGTTCAAGATCTCACTGCTTTGGGGAATATAAGCAGTCCTTCCGTTGGGGATATGGCGCTGGTCACTGATTTGAATAAAATCTTTGTTCGAAAGACGGCGGGTTGGTATTTGATTGCCACGGTTACGAACCAAGGACCACAATCTGTTTCTATAGCTATCTCTGGTGGTGGTAGTGGAACATCTTCTGCATACACACTTGCAGACAACGGCACTACGACTAGCAGTGTTACAGGATCGGCTGACCCTGACCCAGAGGCCGATGATCTAACGTGGTCGGCAGCAGCAGGTACAAGTACAGCGTTTTCAGCTACGCTTACTGATGGGGGCGGATCGGTAAACATCACGACAAGCGCCGATACAAATACTGTTCTATCCACAATTTCTCAGTCCAGTAACGTATTTACGCTTACTCCTAGCTCCTCAACCACTGCGCCTAACGGTGGAACTTTTGCAGTGACTTTTTCAGTAACAGATGGTGTTAACACTTCTGTTGATAATACGACAACCTTTACTTTGAACTTTGCAACATGGTCCCAACAACAGAAACTAACAGCTAGTGATGCAGAAGCAAGTGATGACTTTGGTATTTCTGTTTCTATTTCAGACGATGGAAACACAGCAATAATAGGTGCTCAGATGGAAGACACCACCGCAACAAATGCTGGTTCTGTATATATCTTTACTAGATCAGGGACAACATGGTCACAGCAAGCTAAGATACAAGCCAGTGATGCAGAAGCGTCTGATCAATTTGGTAGTTCTGTTTCTATTTCAGACGATGGAAACACAGCTATTATAGGTGCTCAATATGAAGACACGACTGCAACTGATGCTGGCGCCGCATATATTTTTACTAGATCAGGGACAACATGGTCCCAACAAGCCAAGATACAAGCTAGTGATGCAGAAACGAATGACTACTTTGGTTTTTCTGTTTCTATTTCTGGGGATGGTGATACAGCTATTGTTAGTGCATATTTGGAAGACACCAGTGGAACTTCTGCTGGTTCAGCTTATATCTTTACTCGGTCTGGAACCACTTGGTCCCAACAAGCTAAGATACAAGCGTCAGATGCAGCAGCTAATGATTATTTTGGTTGGGCTGTTTCTATTTCAGATGATGGAAACACAGCTATTATAGGTGCTTGGAGGGAAGACACGACTGCAACTGATGCTGGCGCTGCTTACATCTTTACTCGCTCTGGTACAACATGGTCACAGCAAGCTAAGATACAAGCGTCAGATGCAGAAGCGAGTGATAATTTTGGGCTATCTGTCTTTATTTCGGGTGATGGAGATACAGCTATTATAGGCGCTCCTACTGAAGATTTCTCATCTTTAACAAATAATGGCGCTGCTTATATCTTCACTAGATCAGGGACAACATGGTCCCAACAAGCCAAGATACAAGCGTCTGACCCAGAGACAGGAGATTATTTTGGGCAATCTGTCTCTGTCTCAGATGATGGAAACACGGCTATTGTAGGCGCACATAATGAAGACACTAATGGTAGCAATGCTGGTTCTGCCTATATCTGGACACGTTCTGGTACAACTTGGTCACAAAAAGCTAAGATACAAGCATCTGACGCAGAGGCAGGTGATAATTTTGGGCGATCTGTCTTTATTTCGGGTGATGGAAACACAGTCATTGTAGGCGCTGATAACGAGGATCCCAGTTCTACAACAGATGCTGGCGCTGCATATATTTTTGAGTACTCTTAATGGTTAATTCAGAGGCATAACTATGAGCAACACAAAAAACGCCGCCGCTGACGAAAGCAGTAACATCCCATCTGCACCGTTGAAAGGCTAACTGAATGTTAGGATTTCACCCATTAGCCAGCGCCCCGTTAGGTGGGTTGGCTGGCGGTAATTTTGTAGATGCTACAGCGTCTGCAAATATTGCTGCCTCTAGTGGTGTTGAAGCTAAAGTTGTTAAGCCTGTCGTTGCTACTGGTACACTAGCTTGTACTACTTCGGTTGAGGCAAATAGATTAAAAGACGGTGCCGCCAGCGCCTCTGTTGCAGCGACAACAACAGTTTCTGGTGAGATTGTAATTGATGGCGCTGCGAGTGCGTCCGTATCTTCAACGACCACAGTGTCTGGGGAAGTAGTCGTTGATAGTCTTGCCTCTGGTTCAATATCTGCCAGTGGTACAATTGATGCGGTGCGGGTGGCTACAGTTGATGCTGCTGCTACTGTAACTTCAACGACTACTATAGATGCCGCTGTAGTTAAAGAAACTGCTGCATCAGGTAGTATTTCGACAAGCAGCAGTGTCCTTTATAATATATTTAAAGACGGCGATGTCACAGAATCCGTTGCAGTTACTGGCTCTGTTGCTGGTAGGCTGGCAGTTGATGGAGACATCACTGAGAGCGCCGCTATTACAGCGTCAGCGGCTGGTAGAGTTGCTATAGATGGCGATATTACCGAAAGTGCCGCAATTACAGCGTCAGCGGCGGGTAGATTAGCAGTCGATGGAGACATCACAGAGTCACTTGCCATCACAGGCTCCTTCGCCGCTCAGACAGGTACAAATGGAAGTATCACGGAATCCGTAGCAATTACGGCATCCGCTACCGCCAGCCTCATACAAGTTGATGCAGAAGCTACTGGCACCATAACGACAACCTCGTCCGTTGATGCGCAAAAAGCAAACATCCTTGTACCATTAGGCGATGTAAGCATCACCACTTCTGTAGATGCGCAGAAAGTAAATCTAGGCGCTGCTGCTGCTTCTATATCTACCACTACAGCCATTGATAGTAGGTCTGTTAAAGTAGCTGATGCCGTATCCTCTGTCGTCAGCACAGGCACTGTTGAGGCGGGAGTACGCACTCCAGCGGATGCTACGGTTAACAGTGTCACTACAACAAGTGTGGATGCACAGAAAGTTTCTCTGGGAGAGGCCGCTGCTTCACTAGCAGTTACCTCAAGCATTGACGGCGAAATTGTCGCAGCGGGTTCTATCACCGAAAGCGTTGCTATCACGGCGTCTGTTTCTGGGCGTTTGGCTGTTGAAGGTGCCATCACTGAAGAAATGGAAGTCACTGCTGAAGTGTCTTCTAATATCAAGGTAGGACAAGCATCTACAAATGTTAATGTATCTACCAGCGTCGGTGCTTCAACTGTTTTTGTGGGCAGTGCAACAGCTACAGTAGCTTCCTCAACCACCTCTTCGGCTGCACGGGTTAGGGAAGCAAGTGCATCTGCATCAGTTTCTTCTACAGGCGGCACTAATGCTGCTATAGTAATAGACGGCGCTGCATCGACTGATGTATCAACTACCACAAGTCAAACTGGTAATATAAACCTCGCCGCTCCAGCATCTGGATCAATATCTGTCACGGGCACGGTCGATGCTGATAGGATCAGGGATGCCAGTGTAAGTGGGTCTATTTCATCCACAAGTTCCGTAGATGCTGATCGGCTAAATGATGGCGCAGCGGCGGGTTCTGTTGCGGTAACAGGATCAGTACAAAAAACTGAGATTATAAATGATGGTGCGGCGAGTGGATCAATAGTTTCGTCGTCCTCAACAGATTTAAAACGAATTAGAACTGTAGATGTTTCTGGCGATATTGATCTGTCATTTGGTGCGCAGGGTTACACTGGACTCGTCGTTAGTGCGGCAGCATCAGGCAGTATTGTTACTACAAATGTTGTAGATTTTAAAATAATTAAGAATGGCAGCGCGGTAGATACCATTACTTCTACAGGTTCTTTGAGCGCTAAACGTGTAAGAATAGATGAAGCAGTAGTGTCGATTAGCTCCGTAAGTAGCGTATCTCCAAACATAGTATACCTTGGAAATATTAGTGGGACATTAGGTCTGCCTTCTACCAGCTTTTCTACAAGCGTATTTACGTTTACTGCAATACACGAAACGCCGTTTAGTACATCTACAGCTCAAGACCTTACCTCTGCGCCGTTTAAAACCACAAGCACATCCACACCGACATCACCGTTTAAGAAGGTCGCATAATGACTGTTTTTATCAATCTTACAAATAGGCTCCTAAGACGCCTTAATGAAGTAGAGTTAAGTACAACGGATTTTGCTTCAGCTAGAGGGATACAAGCTGCCGCCAAGGACGCAATTAACTCTGCTGTGTTTGATCTAAACACAATGCAATACGAATGGCCTTTTAATGCGGCGGAGGAAGCAACATCTCTAGTCGTAGGTCAGACTGAATACTCAAATCCTGTTGAATTGAAGTCTATGGAATGGAATAGTTTTCAGATTATAGCTGATGGCACTTACTCTACTGAAAATAAAAGACTTCAATACATTAGTACAGATACGTGGTATAAATATCATAGAGATCGAGACGATGATAATGCTACTAATGGGATATCTATACCAAAATATGTATTTCCTTCTCATGGTACGGGATGGGGCGTAAGTCCAGCGCCGGATAAGTCGTATCGAATTACCTTTAGGTACTACTTACACCCCCTAGAAATGGTTAACTATGATGATACCATTACAGGAAACATAATATATCCAAACGCCTTGGAACCTACCATTATCGAAGGC